>Ga0307372_10007215_pt1 | contig 15990 bp, 9 predicted proteins | sample OX1MG_FD_202533 | JGI IMG/M metagenome (GOLD analysis project Ga0307372, IMG submission 202533) | Soil microbial communities from Risofladan, Vaasa, Finland - OX-1 | ecosystem: Environmental > Terrestrial > Soil > Coastal area > Acid sulfate soil | place: Finland: Risofladan, Vaasa | collected... | reverse complement strand
CTCGGCGCGTTTAACTACTGGCTGGCCGGAACCCCGCTAATCCTTGGTTCAGAGGCATGGTGGCTCGCGCGCGACCTCGAACCACTTCACGATACGCTGCTCGATCCCGCGCACGGACTCCTGGTGTTCGCGCCGTGGGCGGTCTTCGGGGTGTTCGCGATCGCGCAGGCCTTCGACCGATTCGATCCGGACTCCGCGATGCTGCGGCGGATGGCGTGGCCGATGATCCTGAATTTGATCCTGCTCGCGATTACGGGTTTTGGTCCGGGCTATTGCTACGGGCCGCGCTATTGGGTTCCGTTCCTGCCGTGGCTCGCTGTCGCAACGGTGCAGGCGGTGCGCGTGGCCGGACGCAGAGGGCGTGTCGCGTGCGCGTTGCTGATCGCGCTCGGGATGGCGATCGCGATTCCGGGAGCACTGCAATTGCCGCAAATGTACTCAAAGCCGGCGTCGGCCGCATGGCATTGGGGCGATTGAGCCGCCCGGGCGACTCCCTTATCCGATCGCCAGAGAATCGCAGTGGAGCCCATCGCCGGAACCGGGAAAACCAATCCGACCGCCTCCGAATGCGCGGGAGCTCCCGAGCTGAGCGTCGTGATTCCATGCCTGAACGAGGCCGACACGGTCGAAGCCTGCGTGCGCCGCGCCCGAAGCACACTCGAGCACTGCGGCGTGGCGGGAGAGGTTATTGTCGCCGATAACGGCAGCACCGATGAATCGGCGGCGATCGCCTCGCGTGCCGGGGCGCGCGTGGTCAAGGTCGCGGCGCGCGGCTATGGCAATGCGCTGATGGGCGCAATAGCCGCCGCACGCGGGAAATACATCATCATGGGCGACGCCGACGGCAGCTACGACTTCGCGGAGATACCGCGGTTTCTCGAAAAACTGCGCCAAGGCTGCGGTCTGGTGCAAGGCTGCCGGATGCCGGCAGGCGGCGGCGCGGTGATGTCCGGCGCGATGCCATTTTTACATCGATGGATCGGAAATCCGCTCTTTTCGGGGCTCGCGCGGCGATGGTTTCGGTCGCCAATCCATGATGTCAACTGCGGTCTGCGCGGTTTCAGCAAAGCGCATTTCGAGCGGATTGATCAGCGCTGCACCGGGATGGAGTTCGCGGCCGAGATGATCATCAAATCGTGCCTGTTCGGCGCGCTGATTGCCGAGGTTCCGGTAACGCTCCATCGCGACGGGCGCCGGACGCATCCGCCGCACTTAAAGACGATCCGCGACGGATGGCGGACGTTGCGGTTCTATCTGCTATGCAGTCCGCGCCGGCTGTTTTTTCTGCCCGGCGCAATTCTGGCCGTCCTCGGGCTGATCGGATTTGCCGTCGCGTTGCCGGGCTTGCGCCTGAACGGAGTGACCTTCGACGTCCACACGCTGTTGTTCGCCAGTCTGGCGGTCTTGTGCGGATACCAGACAATCCTGTTCGGTATGGTGGCCCGCAGATTTGCGATTCACGAGGGTATTCTGCCCGACGATGCCGAGCTGCGCAGATTGTTTCGTTCCTTCACGCTCGAGACGGGGCTCGTGATTGCGGTGATCGCTCTGCTGGCAGGGTTGACGCTCTTGGGCCTGGCGGTGAACCAGTGGCGGATGGTGGACTTCGGCAATCTCAACTATGCGCACACGATGCGGTACGTGGTGCCGGGCGCTACGCTCACCGCGCTCGGCTTCCAAACGATAATCGCGAGTTTCCTTGCCACCCTGCTCGAGCTCGCGGACCGTCCAGCGCGGCGCTGACGGCGCGCTATTGCAGCGACAAATCGACGCGGGTGGTCTTGCCGTGGTCCTTAATTCCGTCGGCGTTCAGTCCAGGCGCGACCAGGAACAGCCGCGCCGGATCGATCTTTGCCCCCAGATAGGCGCGCACCGCGTTGGCGCGCGCGTCAGCCAGCGCGCGTAGATCGCTATCCGAAGCGGGAGCGTTCGCGAGCATCAGCTTTTTCATCTGATCCGGTGGCAGAGATTTGTTGAGCCCCAGGATATTGGTCGGCTTGGGGAACTTGGCGGCCTTGTACGCGCGGGTCAGGTACTTGTCGTACTCACTGGACGCGATCGTGACGCTGTCAAGGTCGCGGCTCGAACCACCGGTATCTCTGAGCTTCTGCATCTTCATCTCCCGGTCAAGGAATTCCTCGCGAAGCCCGTCGCGATCGAACGCAGGATCCACGCGCCCCTCGATGCTTACCTTCAACCCGGTGCGCTCCTGAAGCGCCTGAATGAGAGTGTCCAGGCGCGAATTGCTAGCCGCGCTCAGTGCTGCCGACCCGGGCGCGAACTCGACGTAGGACAAATCCTCTTTGCCGCCGCCGAAGGCCGAACTCAGCAGACTGAAGGGCGACGTCGCCGCCTTGACGATCAAGTTCATGAAAGCGTGCAGAATCACGCCTCCGATGCTGAATTGCGGATCCTTGAGCGAGCCCGAGACCGGCACGTCCACGTCGATCTCGCCGCGCGAATTTTTCAGCAGCGCCACCGCGAGCCGAATCGGCAGATTCGTGGCGGTCGAGTTCTCGACCCGGTCGCCGAAGGTGAGCTGATCGATGAAGATGTGATTATCAGCGGTCAGATTGCCCTGATCGAGCAGGTAGTGAACATCGACCGTAAGCGTGCCCTTGATGATCGGATAGCCGGTGTAGCGGGTCGAATAGGCGGTCAGCCCGGTAAGTTCGATTCCGTCGGCCTTTGCCTTGATGTCGATAAAAGCGGTTGGCGCCAACGGATTGACAGATCCGCTAATCTCGATCGGCGCGCTTCCGTTGACCTGTCCGTGCACCTCGACGTCGGCGGGCTGGGTCGAGCCGGTTCCGAATGCGCCCACCTTTCCCGCGATATCGGTCAGATCGGCCGTATAATTCGGCTGAATGAAGAAATCGCTGTAATCGACTTTGCCGCCCTGCAGGGTGGTTCCACCGATCGCGATGTCGGCGTTCAGCGGTTGCCCGGTCGTGGTCTCAGCAGCCGAGGGCGCGGCTTCGGGTGCGGGAGCCTGCGCTTGCGGTTGCGCTTCGGTCAGTGACTTGGGGGCGGCGTTGGGATTCGCGGTGATGTCTTTCAGATTCAGCTTTCCGGTCTTGTTGAGAATGATCCGCGAATAAAAGTTCGAAAGCGCGAGTGCGCCGATATGCAGTTTAGGCGGACCCGCGCCGAAGTCAGCGTCGATGTGACTTGCGGTGAAAGCCCGCCAATTAAGAAAATCCTCGTTGGTCAGCTTATCGAGCATCCGCAAGTCGCCCAGGGTGGCGTCCCCGCGATAAGTGATGCGGAAATTCTTTCGCTCCTGCGCCAGCCCCACCGCGCCGCTCATCGTCAGGAGTGCGCGCTTGATGGTGGCGTTCAGATGGCCGGTGACGTAGGGATCCGCGGGCGAAAGGTCCAGGCCCCGGGTGGCGACACGGAGATTGGCCTTGAGCGGCGCAATCGCGGCGTTGCCGGTGACCTTGAAAGTGCCGCGTCGATTGAGGGTGCCGTCGAGATCGACTCCGAATGGCTTGGCGAAGTCGCTGGTCACGTCCTTCAGATGAATGTTGAGCGGCGCGACCTCGATCTTGACGGCGCGCGGAGCCGAGGCGTCTTCGATCCGTGCCTCAGTTTTCTCGATCGCGACCGAAGCGACCCGGAATTTCCACGGCTTTGCCGCCGGCGTCTTCGCCCGCGCGCGTTCGCCGCGCTTGCGCTCCCGACGTTCGCGCGCGGCTCGTTCACGCTCGGCGCGCAGACGCTCGCGTCTGTCGGCGGCGGTCTCGCGGCGACGCGGCGGCGGCGCGGGTTTTTTCAAGAGCGCGAGCAGGCTCAGCTTTCCGTCGCGCTCGCGGCGCACGAACATCCGGATTCCGTCGGCGCGAACTTCATTGACGGTTGCCTGTCGCGACGCCAGGTCGATCTGTCCGATCGTGATGCTGAACTTGTTCCACTCGATCGGCTTGTCACGGCCGGTCGGCGCGCTCAGCGAAAAACTGTCGAGCGACAAGCTGGCCGGCTCGGCGTGCACGTTGAAAGTCGCCGGAGAAAAGTCAGCTTTTACGGTCGCCTGCGCGCTCAGCTTTCCGCCCGTTACTTTGCCGGCCAGGACCGACTGCGCGAAGTCCTGCAGCGCCGGCAGATCGATCTGATCGATGGTCACGGTGCTGGTCGCTTGCTTATGCGCGTAATCGACCCCGCCCTTGACGTCGATCGATCCGCCGCCGGCGAAGCTGGCCGCCAGATCGTAAGGTGACGGAGGACCGCTGGTCAGGTTGAAATAGCCGAGCTTCGCGTGAATCGGAGTGATCGAAACAATCGCCGGGACCGCGCCGGTGTTGTCAGTCACGGTTACCGCGCTTTGCGCCAGGCCGAACGAATCGATCGAGACGTCAAGCGGCGTGGCGGGTTTTGCGGGTGCGGCGGATGCCGCCTCGGTCGCAGTGGCCGCCACGGGTTGCTCTGGAGCGCCACCGCCGGCGGTGGGAGGATTCGCGGCGGTGAGCGCGGTCAGGTTGGTGGTGCCGTCGCGGTTGCGCACCAGGTTCGCGGCGAGCCCATCCACCCGAATTTTACCGACATGGAACCTGCCCTGGAGCGGCTCGACGTCATCGAGCGTCGCCATCGCATGCCGCAGCGCGGCGACTGGCCCGCCGCTGGAATCGCGCACGTCTAGCTGGTCGATCGCAAGCTGGCCTGCGATCGCGATCACCGGGCCGGAGTCCTTGGCAACAAAATGCACTTGTAGCGCACAGGAAAATGTCCCGTGTGGGATTTTCACCGGCAACTTGCGCGGCACGTAGCCAAGGTAGCGCGGGAGATCGAGCCGATGAAGATCGAGCTCGACAATCGAATCGCGCGCGGCGCCGAAGGGCTTGCTCTGTCCTCCTATCCGTACAGGACTGCCGTCCACGTCCATGCGCAAGAGCGGCTCAATATAGATATCGACGTCGCGTGGCAGATTCGCGATGAACGGAATTCCGATCTGGATGTGTTCGATTGAGTGCTGTTGTCCGACCACCTGATCGTCCAGATGCACGGCGCCATCGGTCAGCTTGATGTTCGATACCGAAAACCGCTGCGGCTTGGAGGGCGCCGTGGCAGGCTTGGGCGGCGTTTTCGACTCGAGCAAATCCGAAAAGTTGAAGCGCTGCGGTGCGATGCGGACGAGATGAATCAAAGGATGGTCGAGCGTAACGTCGGCGATGACCGGAGCGAGGCGAAAGAGCGAGCTCCAGGCGACTTTCACGTTGAGGTGTCCCAGATCGACGAACGGCTTTTGCGGGTCTGTATCGCCGACGTGCAGGCGATCGACGTTCAGTCTCAGCGTGTAGGGATTGAACTTTATCTTGCCGACCGTGACGGGCCGTTTGATTTGCGCGGCGACCGGACCGGTCAGGATGTGGCGCAAGATCGGCGGCACGGCGAAGAAGCCCGCCATCCCATAGAGAAAAATTACAATGGCGATCGCGATGCCGATTTTGCGCGCGCGGCGCGTCCGCCCAAAAACAAGTACGCGGGAGAACCACGCTCGGGCATGCTCAGGAACGGCCCCAAGGACGTCACGCATCCACGGTACCCCCAAATCCGGCACTCAGAGATTGTAACGATGCCGGAAACCATCGTAAGCAATTACCTATATCATAGCCATCGCGGGGCGAATCTGGTTCGACGCTCCCGCGCTCGCCGCGGCTTTCAAAGATCGACGTGGGCGTGCTTTAGATGGAAGTTCACAATCACACGCCGCCGATCGGACGATGCCGATACGGTTGGCGGAGGGATGACGGCGGTTCCTATGCTTGCGAAGAGTCTTCTGATCGCCAATCGTGGCGAAATAGCAATTCGGATTATCCGCGCGGCCGCCGAACTTGGTATCCGCACCGTGGCCGTCTTCTCGGAGGACGACTCCGCGTCGCTTCACACGCGCAAAGCCGACGAGGCGCGGATGTTGCGCGGAGTGGGCGTGGCGCCCTATCTGGACGCCGAACAAATTGTCGCGATGGCGAAAGCCGCCGACTGCGACGCGATCCATCCGGGCTACGGATTTCTGAGCGAGAACGCGGAGTTTGCGCGCCGCTGCGCCGCCGCCGGAATCTGTTTTGTCGGTCCGCGCCCGGAAATGCTCGAGCTGTTTGGCGACAAGGTTCAGGCCCGCGCCCTGGCCCAGCGCTGCGGCGTGCCCGTGCTGCGCGGCACGATAGGCGCCACCAGTCTTGATGAGGCGCGAGAATTTTTCGCGTCGCTCGGCGCTGGCGCCGCGATCATGATCAAGGCGGTTGCCGGTGGCGGAGGGCGCGGGATGCGCGCGGTGCATCGCGCCGCCGACATCGACCAGGCATTCGAGCGATGCCAATCGGAAGCGCGCAGCGCCTTTGGCAACGGCGACGTGTACGTCGAACAACTAATGCCGCGTGCGCGCCATCTCGAGGTGCAGATCGTAGGCGACGGCACTGGCGACGTGGTCCATCTCTACGAGCGCGAATGTACGATCCAGCGGCGCAATCAGAAGATCCTCGAGATCGCGCCCAGCCCGAGCATCACTCCCGAAACGCGCGACCGCCTGACCAGCGCCGCCGTGCGGATCGCGCGCGAGGTTCGTTACGACAGCCTTGGCACTTTCGAGTTTCTGCTCGACTCGGCGGGCGCAGCCGATGGTGCGAGCGAAAACGCGGAGTTCGCGTTTATCGAGGCAAACCCGCGCCTGCAAGTCGAGCATACCGTTACCGAAGAAGTGACTGGAGTGGACCTGGTCAAGGTCCAATTGGAGCTCGCGGGCGGGATGCGGCTCGGCGAACTTGGCCTGACGCAGGCGGCGATCGCACCGCCGCGCGGATTTGCGATCCAGGCGCGCATCAACACCGAAACCATGACCGCCGACGGCGGCGCGAAGCCGGCCGGCGGAACGCTCAGCGCGTTCGAGGTTCCGTCAGGTCTGGGGCTGCGCGTCGATACGTTCGCCTATTCCGGTTACACGACTAATCCGCGTTTCGACTCGCTGATCGCGAAATTGATCGCGCATTCGCCGAGCGATGATTTTTCCGATGCCGTCAATCGAACCTATCGCGCGCTGTGCGAGTTCAGGATCGAAGGCGTAGCGACCAATATCGGATTTCTGCAGAATCTTTTGCGGCATCCGGAATTCGCCGCGAATCGGACCCATACCCGCTTTGTCGAAGAGCATGCCGCACAGCTTACGGGTGCGCAGCCTTCGGCTCATCGCAGGCTCTTCTTCGAACGCGCGGCGGCGGCGCAGCCGCAGCACGGACGCGCAGGCGCGAAGATCGATACGAGCGACCCGCTCGCGGTGCTGCATCACGGGAAATCCACCGGTGGCGGATCATCCGCTGAGGTCGCCACGGTTGCCGCATCCGCGCCGCACGCGCACGAGGTCGCCGGACCCGAGGGCACGGTCGCGGTCACGGCGCCGATGCAGGGCACGATCGTCTCAATCGATACGCATGAGGGCGCCACGGTGCGCCGCGGCCAGCAGCTACTCGTCATGGAAGCGATGAAGATGGAGCACGTCATCGCCGCTCACGTCAGCGGCATCGTGCGGCAGATTGCGGTCGCAAAGGGCGACGCGGTCTTCGAAGGCCATCCGCTGCTGTTTATCGAAGAATCGCACGTCGAAGATTCCGCGGCTGCCGCCGTCGAGCGGATCGACCTCGATCGAATCCGTCCCGACCTGGCCGAGGTCAAGGAGCGTCACGCGGTCGGCCTGGATCCCGCGCGGCCCGACGCGGTTGCGCGCCGGCGCAAGACGCATCAGCGCACCGCGCGCGAGAATGTCGATGACCTGTGCGATCCGGGCACGTACATCGAGTACGGTTCGATCGTGATTGCGGCGCAACGCCGCCGCCGCGCGCTCGACGATCTGATCAAGCGCACTCCGGCCGACGGAATGATCGCCGGAATCGGCCGCGTCAACGGCGATCTGTTCGAAGATGCGCGCGCGCAGTGCGTGCTGATGTCTTACGACTACACGGTGCTGGCCGGCACCCAGGGCCAACAGAACCATCGCAAGAAGGACAGGATGTTCGAGATCGCCGAACGGATGCGCCTGCCAGTGGTGTTCTTCACCGAAGGCGGCGGCGGCCGTCCCGGAGATACCGACGGAGTTGGCGTCGCGGGTCTCGATTGTCTGGCGTTTCAGTACTGGGGGCAGCTCAGCGGGCTGGTGCCGCTGGTCGGGATCAACTCGGGGCGATGCTTCGCCGGCAATGCGGCGCTGCTCGGATGCTGCGACGTGGTGATAGCGACCGAGAACTCGAATATCGGGATGGGCGGGCCCGCGATGATCGAAGGCGGCGGACTCGGGATCTTCCGGCCCGAGGAAGTCGGTCCGATGAGCGTGCAGGTGGCAAATGGAGTGGTCGATATCGCGGTCAGGGACGAAGCGGAAGCGGTTGCGGCCGCCAAGCGTTATCTTTCGTATTTTCAGGGGACTCTCCGCTCATGGGAGTGCGCCGATCAGCGCATTTTGCGCGCGATAATTCCCGAGAATCGGCTGCGCATTTATGACGTGCGTAAGGTTATCGAGACGCTTGCCGACGCCGGCTCGGTGCTCGAACTGCGGCGCAACTTCGGGCTTGGGATGGTCACGGCGCTGGCCAGAATCGAAGGGCGTCCGCTCGGCATTGTCGCGAACAATCCCACCTATCTGGCAGGCGCTATCGATTCGGCGGGAGCGGACAAGGCCGCGCGCTTCATGCAGCTCTGCGACGCCTTCGATATCCCGCTGCTGTTCCTGTGCGATACTCCCGGAATCATGGTCGGTCCCGAAGTCGAAAAGACCGCGCTGGTGCGTCACGCGGCGCGGATGTTCGTAACCGGCGCGAACATCACGGTGCCGTTCTTCACGATCATCTTGCGCAAGGGCTACGGACTCGGCGCGCAGGCGATGGCGGGCGGAAGTTTCAAGGCGCCGATTTTTACCGTCTCATGGCCAACCGGCGAATTTGGCGGGATGGGTCTCGAGGGCGCGGTCAAGCTTGGCTATCGCAACGAGCTTGCGGCCGAGCAGGATCCCGCAAAACGCAAGGAGCTGTTCGATCAGATGGTCGCGCGGATGTACGCGCACGGCAAGGCGGTCAATACCGCGTCTCATTTCGAAATTGACGACGTTATCGATCCGCTCGAGTCGCGCCGCTGGATAATGGCCAGCCTGAAGTCCGCGCCGCCGCCCGCGCCTCGGACCGGCAAAAAGCGCCCGTGCATCGATACGTGGTAATCACGCGCGCGTGATGAAAGATAACCCTCAGAAGTAACCAGAGGTGTGATGTTTTGAACAGGATTGGATTGGGTGCGGATTTAGATCGACGAGCGGCGCGGGACGGTTCCACCATGTGGCGTCGCGCGTCGAGCAACCTGAGCGTGCTATTTGCGGTCGGCGCGATGATGATCGCGGGATGCGCGAGCGGTGCGGGTAACTCGGCGGGCGCGCCGCCGATGGACACGACGCCGAAGGGCGTGACCTCGAATGCCGCCGTCGAGCAGATCTTGCAGAACTCCTGCTACAGTTGCCACTCCAACGGCGGAAGCGCGCCGTGGTACGCGGCGATCGCGCCATCGTACATGCTGTCGAACTCAGCACGCAGCGCGATGAATTTCTCCGACTGGAACAACTACGATCAGGCGACCAAGGCGCACGCGCGCAGTTTGGCCGCCAGCGTGATCGCCGACGGCGAGATGCCGCCGTGGGATTTTACACTCCTGCACCCTTCGGCGGGGCTTACGGATTCGGACAAAACCGAGATTGCAAAGTGGGCGGCGGCGGCTCCCGCGCTTCCCGCGCATTGAGCCCGCTCAGTCGTAGATCCAGGACGCCGCCGCGATTCCCGCGATAAGATACGCGAACCCGAGGCCGACGGTCATGATCGTCGGCCTCACGATCGCGCTGGCCGGCAATCCGCGGATCATCAGGTCGTTGAATGACTGCATCGTCCATGTGGTCGGCAGCCACAGCGCCAGCTCGCGCATCCACGCGGGCTCGAAATCGATCGGCCACCAGCATCCGCCAATCGCGGACATCGCCATGCTGACCACCGCGCCAAACGGCATTACCGAGTCGTGGCTGCGAGCGATGCAGGCGATGATGAGGCCGAAAGCGGCGGCGGCGAAGGCGATTGCGGCGGACGGCACGAGGAGCATCAGCGGCTCAGGTCCGAGCGAGATTCCGAACATCCACCATCCGATCGCGAACAGCAGAACCATCTGCGCGAGTCCGATGACGAACCGCGACAGGAGTTTCCCGATCAGTGTTCCGGAAAGCGGCGCTCCGCTGACGCGCAGCCGCGCAAGAGTCCCCCAGTCACGCTCATCGATCAGCCCGAGCGAAAATCCCATCAGCATCCCGATGAGCAGGAACGTGACTCCGAATCCGGGAACGTATTGATCAAACGCGTTCACCTGTGCCGGACCGCCGCCGACCGACCGCTCGGTCCAGTCGAGCGCACCGGGAAAATTGGGCGCCGCGGCGGGCGAGAGCGATTTAATTTCGGCGCTGAAATCGGGAATCGCCAGCGGAGGGACCGCCATCTTCTCGATAGACAACTTCGGTATTTCGTGAGGAGGCAACGCAGGCGCGGTAATTGCGATCACGAGCGGTTTCGACAGCTCGGCCAACTGCGCCGGAGTCGGAGGCGGGGGAAACGCGGGTGGGGGCGGAATATCGCCGCTATGCGACCCGGCGGCGGTCTTAAGGTCCGCAAGCCATCGGTCGAAGCCGCGCTCACTGCTTTGCAGCGCGAGCAAATAATCGCGGACCGCGGTCATCGCGGCGCGCCGCGGCGCGAGCGCGTTCTCGAGTTCGGTTTTCGTCGCGGCGGCAGCGCGCTCGGCCGCCGCGCGCGTTTGCGTTTCAAGGTTGGCAATCGCGCGGCCCAGTTGCACCTCAAGTTCGTGCTCGGCGGCGTCGCGGCGCAAAAGACTTTCCTTGCGATACTGCTCCCCGGCGTGCTGTGCGGCGGCCGCCTGCGCGGCGATACGCGCAAGGCGCGACTGCAACTCGGCGCCCGCGGCCGCCATCCGGGCGCGCGCGTCATCTTGAGCGCGCGCGGTGATTTCCGCGCACATCCGGCTTAGCCGCAGCTCGATCGCCGCAACCTCGAGCCGCTTGATCGGATCGACGTAGAGCACTATGCGCGCGGTGCCCCCCGCCTTGAGCGCCGCGGTGGTGCCGGCGGGAATCAGGATCGCGAGCGGCGCGCGGTTGCGACTGCCGACAATCGTGCGCGCCTCGGCAAGGCTGGGAACCACCGCGAGGTTCACTGCCGGCTCGCGCTTCAGCGCCTTAACAATTGCCTGCGCGACCTGCCCGTGATCCTGGTCGATTACCGGCAGGTAGTACGCGTGCGCCGAGGGCCGGGCGCCATAAATGTTGCCCAGCGAGAATCCGGCCACCGCGATAATCACCACCGGCGCCAGCAGCAGCATCGCGAGTCCGACGCGGTCTTTCGCCAGGAGCCGGAACTCGTTCAGAAATATCAGGCGGATCGCGCGCAGCATCGTTCATCGTCCCCCGGGGGCGTCTTCGCGCAGCGCGTGTCCGGTCAGCGCGATAAACGCGTCGGAGAGATTGGGACTGTGAACGTTGAATTCGATCACGCGTCCGCCCGCGGCGCGAATCCGCTCCAGGATTTCGCTGACCTGCGTCAGACTTGCGAGCTCGAGGTCGATTTTGCCGTCGGAACGCGCATGCGGAACTTCGCTCACGCCGCCGATCTCCGCGCTCCAGCCGGTCGCGGGCCGATCTTGAAACGCGATTTCCATCCGCGGATGCCGTCCGCCGAGCGTGATCAACTCGGCCACCGTGCCTTGCGCGACCACGCGGCCGTAATCGATCAGCAGCGCGCGGCCGCAGATACGCTCAATCTCTTCCATGTAGTGAGTGCTGTAAACGATTGCGGCGCCTGCCTCGGCCGCGCTTTTGACGGTCGCAAGAATCCGCTCGCGCGACTGCGGATCGACCCCGACCGTAGGCTCGTCGAGCAACAGGATTTCCGGCTGATGCACCATCGCGCAGGCCAGATTGAGGCGCCGCTTCATTCCGCCGGAAAGAATCGAAACGGAGTCGTGAGCGCGCGGTGCAAGTCCGACCGCTTCGAGCGCGTGCGCCGATGCGGTGGCGGCTTGTCGTTTGCCGGCGCCATGGATGCGCGCGAACAATTCGAGATTCTGCAGCGCGCTCAACGTCGGATAGAGCGCGATCGCCTGCGGAACGTAACCAAGCTTGCGCCGCAGCGCCTCGCGATCGTTTTGCGGCGAAAGGCCCGCCACCCGCACCGATCCCGAGTCGGGCTCGAGCAGGGTCGCGAGAATCGAAAGCGTGGTGGTCTTGCCCGCGCCGTTGGGCCCGAGCAGGCCGACGATCTCGCCGCGATCGACGCTCAGGCTGACGCCATCGAGTGCCACGCGGTCGCCGTAGCTTTTTCGCAGTCCCGTGGCTTCGAGCGTTTTCATCGATCGCAAGAACTCGCGGTCGGCTGAAACGAAATTTGCTGGCGCGCGTTCAGAGAGGCTGCTCGGGTTCTAAATTGCGCATTTGGACGAATCGCTGGTCAGACGAAATCGGTTGTCTTGAGAAGATCTAGCCGCGGCGCGAAGGCCGGTGCAACCGTAGGGGGGCGGATTCAGATGGCGCGATTAACAAAACACGGGGAATCGCTGCGCCTGAGAATCAAAATCACCAAGCCCCTGTCCCGCAATGGGTTTCCGCTTTGCGAATCGAATTTTATCGCGCGATTTCCGTCTGACTCGTACCGTGACTTGGGCTACGGTCTAAGGACAGGATCGCTGGACCCGCGAAAATGAGTAATTACCGAAAGTTGTGGATCGTGACGGGATGAAAAAGGCGTCAAGATCCGGCGAGTTGAGCCACAACTCACACCCGCTTGGCAGCGGGTGCCGGAGGATGACGCCATGGAAAGCGATAGCAGGGATGGAGGGACAATGAAGGCAACCCTCGAGGATCTGATGCGGGAGCGGAATACGGAGCCTGTTCTCTCAAGTAGTCGACTCGCCGGATCGTCCTTCGTGGGTAAGCTTTCCTCATGTCACACGCACGCAACATTCAATCCACTCCGGCTGAGGGCATTTTGTGCATGACTACGGCTTACCTGAACCGCATCGCCACTGCGGTACCAGAGCACGATGTGCATGACTCCTTCGTCGTCTTCGCCGAGCAGATGCTCGACGACCCGCGGTTGCGCAGGGTCTTCCGCCGCATGGTGAAGCGGGCCGATATCGCGCATCGCTATTCGTTCCTCGATCCGCAGAAAGGTTCCGGCCAATCCTCATCGTATGACGCGAACGAGTTTTATCGGCTAGGCAACTTTCCCAAGACCACGCGGCGTATGGAGCTGTTTGAGCAGAGCGCTCCGCTGCTGATGCGGAAGGCCGTCGACCGGCTTACGTTGAGCGAGAAAGAACGCGCTGGTATTACGCACGTGCTGGTGACCTGCTGTACGGGATTCTATGCTCCAGGGCTGGATTTTGAAATCCTCGACCACCTCGGGCTTCCGGCGTGCGTGGAGCGGACGATGGTTGGTTTCATGGGCTGCTATGCCGCGATCAATGCGCTGAAGCTGGCGCGGCACATTGTGCGCTCAGACCCGCAGGCAGGTGTGCTCATGGTGAACCTGGAGCTGTGTACGCTGCACTTCCAGGAGACGCAGGATCTGGAGCACATACTCTCGTTTCTGGTGTTTGCCGATGGTGCGGCGGCGAGTCTGATTACCGCGCGGGGGCAGGGTTTCGCGCTGGACAGTTTCAAGGCGGTGATGGTGCCGGAGACACGTGGGCTGATGACCTGGAAGATTCGCGGGCTTGGTTTCGACATGCTGCTCTCCGGGCAGGTGCCGGCAGAGCTGGGCCGCGCGCTGCATGAGGGCGAGCTGCTGGCCGAGCGTGATGGCATCGACCTGTGGGCGGTGCATCCCGGCGGGCGGTCGATTCTGGATGCGGTGGAGAAGGGATTGGAGCTGCCGGTCGATGCGCTGGCAGCGTCACGCGAAGTGCTGTCGTGCTTCGGCAATATGTCCTCGGCGACGGTGATGTTCGTGCTACAGCGGATGATGCAGCAGGCGCGACCCGGGCAACACGGGTGCGCGATGGCGTTTGGACCGGGACTGGCAGCGGAGACGATGCGCTTCCATGTGGTCTAGTGCACAGATCGATCTCAGTCGGCGGGTTTCTCCGCGTGAGTTGCCGGAGCTTATGGATGGTGACTGTAGTTATGAGGATTTCCGTGACTGCCTGCGCAGTCTGGAAAAAGTGAATCGCTGGCTGCTGGGCTATCGGCCGACGCTGACGTGGCTGGAGCGGCTACCGCGCGGCTTGCGTGAGCCGATGCACATCGTCGACATGGGCAGTGGCGGTGGAGATCTACTGCGGCAGATTGCAGGCTGGGCACGGAGACGGGGCATCGCCGTGCAGTTAACGGGAATCGACTTGAATCCTTATGCGGCGCGCGCGGCAGCGGAGTCCACGCCGAAGGAGCTCGGAATTACATGGGTGACCGGCGATGCTAGGGCGTATCGGCCGGAGAAGCCGATGGATATCGTCGTTAGTTCGCTCCTGGCACATCATCTAGAGGACGAAGAGATCGTCGCGCTGCTGCGGTGGATGGAAGCGACCGTGCAGATGGGTTGGTTTATCAACGATTTGGAACGGGCGGAGTGGAGTTTTCGGATGTTTGGGTTGGTGCGGTGGCACCCGATTGTGAGGCATGACGGGCCAGTGTCGTTCCGGCGAGCCTTCCGGAAGGAGGATTGGCTACGCCTGTCGGCTGCGGCTGATGTTCCGCGGGAGGTGGTGACGGTAGAGCGTTGGCGGCCGGGACGGTTGTGCGTGGGGCGGTGGAAGTGAGGTCGCTGATTATGAAGCATCTCGTTAGACGAAGAGATGTGAAGCATATCGCGCCGGCCGCCCTCGTGGCGCACCTCATCACGTCTAACCATCTGAGAGGCGAATGATGGCATCTTTTACCCTGCCTACACCCGATGCCAGCCGTTCCAGATTCAAAGCCGTTCTCTGGATCTTTCTTGGTGTCACGACGCTCTTTGTCTTCATCACGTCAGAGGTTCTTCTGTTCATCGATTACCCCATGTACCATGCCTACCGCTTGCAGGTCATAGCCGACCGCGGACTTCTCATCCCTCACGCGCTCTGCGGAACCTTCGCTCTGCTGGCCGGCCCTCTGCAGTTCTCGTCGCGCCTTCGGCAGCGCCACCTGAAGCTCCATCGCATCGTAGGCCGCATGTACTTCATCGCCGTCATCATCGGCGCCTTTAGCGGGATCGCCCTTGCCACCGGACGTCCCGGGCTGCCTGGGACCGCCATGCAAAGCGCTGCATGGATCGTCTGCACTACCGCTGCCGTGATCGCCGCGCGTAACAGACAGATCGCCGTGCACCGCCAGTGGATGGCCCGCTCCTATGCGGTCACGTTTACCTTTGTCTCCACCCGTGTACTCAACCTTGTGCCCGCCTACTGGAGCCATCTTGGCGACGTACTGTCGGCGGTTGGCGTCATCGCCTTCACCTTGGCCTCCATCGTTCTGGTCGACCTCGGGCTCAACTGGAAAGAACTCACCACGCGCCGCAATCTGACGGCAGCGCAACGTCCATCTCCCGAAGCTGGCTCCCTCCAGATCCGAGCTGACTACAGGCCCATAACCACCCAGCGGTCCAACGATCTTCACCACTGATAGAAATATGAGATCCAGCTACACATTGATGGGACATCCGTGAATCAGGAGGAATGCCTTGCAAGATGAAGTTCTCGTCCTCGGTGGAGGAGTGGCAGGCTGTGCCGCTTCCATCGCGCTCGCCCGAAAGGGACGAAGCGTCACGTTGATCGAACGCGAGCCCACGCCGCGCCATAAGGTCTGCGGAGAATTCCTAAGCGGTGAGGCCCTTGAAGACCTGCATGCTCTTGGCATCGACGTGGCCTCTCTTGGCGCGGTGCCCATCGATTACGTTCGCCTTGCCGCAGCCAGACGCGCCGCGGAGGCTCCGCTACCTTTTC
>Ga0307372_10007213_pt1 | contig 15992 bp, 11 predicted proteins | sample OX1MG_FD_202533 | JGI IMG/M metagenome (GOLD analysis project Ga0307372, IMG submission 202533) | Soil microbial communities from Risofladan, Vaasa, Finland - OX-1 | ecosystem: Environmental > Terrestrial > Soil > Coastal area > Acid sulfate soil | place: Finland: Risofladan, Vaasa | collected... | reverse complement strand
TGGCAAGGAAGGCATTGGCTGACACCTTCGCCAGCTCGGCGGTGCCGAGGTCGGTGCAGATGAACGGCGTCCCAGCCGCGACGATCGGCGCGTACACGCTGCGGAGTACCGCCTGCGCCCTGGCTGATGTCACCCCCGCCACTAGCCGGTCGGGCCGCATGGTGTCCTGCACGGCATGGCCCTCGCGCAGGAACTCCGGGTTCCAGGCAAGCTCCGCTGCCGAGCCGACTGGGGCGAGTTCGGCGAGCCTGCCCGCCAGCCGGGCAGCGGTCCCGACCGGGACCGTCGACTTGCCCACGACGAGACAGTCCCGGTTCAGGTGCGGTGCCAGGCCGGCGACGACCGCGTCGACGTAGCTCGTATCCGCGGCCAGTGACCCGGGAAGCTGTGGCGTTCCCACGCAGATGAAATGCACGTCACCGAACGCCGCCGCATCGGCCAGGGACGTGCTGAACGAGAGCGTTCCTGCTCGGACCGTCCGGTCCAGCAGTTCAGCCAGCCCTGGTTCGAAGAACGGGGTGCGGCCTTGCGCCAGCAGGTCGACTCGGCAGGCATCGGAGTCGACACCGAGCACGTTGTGGCCGAGGTCGGCCAGGCATGCGGCGTGCACGGCACCGAGGTAGCCGACGCCGATGACGGTGATGTTCACTGGCCGGCCCCCGCCTCGCGCCGCGGATCGGCATAGCCGTCCGGGTTGCGGCGCTCGAAATGCCAGGCGTCACGCAGCATCGACTGCGTGTCGTGGCTGGTCCGCCAGCCCCACTCCTTCGTTACCAGGCCAGGATCGGCGATCAGGCTCGCGACGTCCCCTGGCCGGCGCGCGGTGATGTCGAACGGGACCGTGACACCGCAGGCCTGCTCGAAGGCACGCACCAGCTCGAGCACTGAAAGGCCGGTGCCGGTGCCCAGGTTCAGTACTCGCATCCCCGGCTCGTCGGCCAGGTGCTCCAGGGCGAGCCGGTGCGCCTGCACCAAGTCAAGCACGTGGATGTAGTCCCTGATCGCGCTGCCGTCCGGAGTGTCATAGTCGTCGCCAAATACGTGCAGCCTGGGCAGCTTGCCTGCGGCGACCTTCGCCATGTGCGGTACGACATTGCTGGGAACACCCAGCGGGCTCTCGCCGATCAGGCCGCTGCGATGGGCTCCGGCGGGATTGAAGTAGCGCAGCGAGATGGCCCTGAGGTCGGGGTAGACGCCGCAGCAGGACTCGATCACCTGCTCGCAGATCAGCTTGGAGCGAGCGTACGGATTGACCGGCTCCGCCCGGTCGGCTTCGGTGATCGGCCTGCTGTACTGGTCGCCGTAGATCGAGCACGACGACGAGAACACCAGCCGGTGTACACCGTGCGCGCGCATGACGCGCAGCAGCGTGATCGTCCCGGTCACGTTCACGTCGAAATAGTCCAGCGGGATCCGCGTCGACTCGCCGACGGCCTTCTTGCCCGCGAAGTGGATCACCGCCTCGATGGCGCCGGCCCGGAAGACCTTGTCCAGCGCGCTGGCATCGCGCACGTCCACCTCGTGCACGGCCAGCTCACGCCCGGTAAGCTCCCGTACCGCATCGAGCGCGGCTGGCGAGCTGTTGGAGAAATTGTCGACTACGACGACGTCGTAGTCATGTTCCAGCAACTCCACGCAGGCATGACTGCCGATGAAGCCTGCACCCCCTGTGATCAGGATCGACATCCGATAGGTCCCATCCCCTAGAAGCCCGCCTTACGGACATACTACTCACCGGTCGATAAACGCCTGCTTAACTGACATATAGCTCACCAGCCGAACATCTTGATCGCGTACTCCGGATAGCCGGCCAACGCGGCCAGCGCCACGAGCAGCGCACAGGTAGCCAGCGCTACCGGCGCCCGCGCTGCCCCCCGCAGCGCGGCGACGAACCCCACCCCGGCCGGCCGGGCAATCTCCCTGGCGTGCCTGACGGACACCGCAAGTGCGACCAGGGCATACGTCATCCCGGCGAGAGCGGCAAGGAAGACGTAACCAGCGGCGGTGCTGAACCGCTCGCCTGCGAGTGCGGCAGCCGACGAGGCGCCACTAATTATGACAAACGGAGCAATCAGCCGAACGGGCAGAGGTTCGAGTCCGTGCACTGCCTTCGGCGTCACCTTGAACGAGATTGCTCTCGGCCGGGCGGCCTGCACCAGCGCGGCCAGGACGCCGAACGCGACGAACGGCCAGCGGCTCAGGCTGTACAGCCAGTTCTCCCAGCTCACGATCGGCGCCCGCCGCGGCCGGAGCAAGCCGCGCCGCCGCAGCAGGGCGGTCATCAAGATGAGCCAGACCGAGATGGCCCACCAGTGCGCCAGGAACGCCAGGTAGTTGACGCGCATCCAGGGCAAGTCAGTCAGCACGGCGATCGGCGCGAGAGCAAGGCCGGCCAACGTGGTGGTCACCAGGAGGCAGTAATAGGACAGCGCGTAGCAGAATCTGAAGCGCAACCGCCACGGCAGCCGCCGGATATTACGCGGCACAAGCCTGAGCAGGATCGTCGTCAGGCTGCGGGCCCACTGGAACTCCTGGACCGTCATCGCGGCGAAGGAGTTGGGTCCTTCACCGTGTGCCTCGGCGTCGATGGCGAAAGCACCGTGCCAGCCTGCCGCGTTCAGCAGGAAGGTGGTCGAGAAGTCCTCGGCGAGCTCCGGGCCGATTCCGCCGATTTCACGTAGCGCCTCGGTCCGCACGGCATAGTGCGAGCCGATGCACAGCGGCGCGAATCCGTCACTGTGCCCGAGCTGGAAGACACTATGGAACGTTGCTTCCTTATGCAGCCGCCCGCGAGCCGACCAGGACTTTGCGGCATTGGAGTCGCAGACACTTGGCGCGGCCACGTAACCGATGGCCGGATCGGAGAACGGCCGGACCATCTCGGTGAGATAACCAGGGGCCGGCACGTGGTCACAGTCGAGCTGAGCGACGACATCGTAAGACCGGTAACCCCAGCGGTCGTAGAAGTACGCGAGGTTGCCTTCCTTGCACTTGGTGCGCCGCGGCCAGGTGTCCCGGTGATAGGTCGGCTCCGCCGACCGGGACGAGATGCCGACCCCGCGCCCGATGCACCAGTTGACCATCTCCTTCGTGGGCTGCTCGGAGCAGATCCAGACGTCATACGGCAGCGGGTAGTTCTGCGCGAGCATCGCGTCAAGCGTCGCCCTGACCACCTCCCACGGCTCAGAAGGCGCATGGGTGACCACGAACGCGACACGCGCCATCGGCACGGCGAGCTCCGGGTTCACCTTGCGCATCCGGTTCACGCCGAGCACATAGAAGACCGGGAACCCGGAGACGTAGGCCAGCACGGCCGAGTTGACGACCAGGCCGGCCATGCCCGCCCGGTGAGCAGGCTCCAGCCACCACTGCCAGAAGATGACCAGGCAGCCGAGCCAGGCTCCGGACATGACAGTCAGGGCAGCCTGGTCGCCACGGCTGAGGACATCGGTGAACGTGCTGCGCCTCAGCTTGCGCCGCGAGGCCGTCCGTGCCGCCAGCACCGGGCCGCTGTCACGGACATGCTCGACTGACCCGTCCGATAGCCACTGAAGTTCGAGCCCGAGATATTTCGCGCCATCCTGCACCGTGAGCCCGGTACCGGACCTGTGATGCCGTCCAGGCAGCACAGCCGCAGGCGGTGCCCCTTCCCCAGGCTGTGCCCCTTCCGCAGGCTGTTCGGTCACCTCGACGCCTAGTTCTTCGGGCACAGGGCGAGGGGTTTTCGTTCCGCGCTCGTAGATCAAAGACGTCCCTGCTGGATTACATACCGACCTGTTGTCGCGCCTTCAGGGCGCCGGGGGGTGAACGTTGCGATCAGTCCCCAACCGACCGCAAGCAGTTCAGCACTAAGATACGGTAAAGAAAACCTGGTACGCAGCGCTATAACAAAGAGACCAAGCTGGCGGGATCCAGGTCAGCCGGTGCGCTCCACCACGAAGCCGCACATAGCCTCGAAGGCTACTCTGGCCGGAACGTCGGGCAGCCCGAGTATCGCCTCGCGTGCCGCCTCAGCCCAGCGCCGCAGATCGTCCTTGGCCAGGTCCATTGCCGGATGCGCCCGCAGCAGCGCGAGCGCCTCGGCGTGCCGCCCGGTATCGGCCAGGTCTCCGCTGAGCAGTTCGACGAGCCGGGCGTCCCGCGGGTCCGCCGAGCGCAGCGCATGCAGCACCGGCAGTGTCCGGACGCCCTCGCGCAGGTCGGTCCCTGGCGTCTTGCCCGACTGCGCGGACTCGCTCGCGATGTCCAGGATGTCGTCGGAGAGCTGGAACGCCACCCCGAGCGCCGCGCACGCGGCACTCGTCCTGGCCACCACGTCGTCCGGGGCCTGGGCGAACATCGCCCCGAACTGCCCCGCCGTGGCGAACAGCGAGGCCGTCTTCCCGGTCAGCACGCTCCGGTAGTGCTCGAGAACGTCCTGCCCGGGCCGCGGGCCGACCGTCTCAGCCAGCTGCCCGGCGACCAGGCGGCAGAAGGTCTCGGCCTGGATCCGGACGGCCTCGGTGCCGAGGCTGGCCAGGATGCGGGACGCGCACGCGAACAGGAAGTCGCCGGTGAGGATCGCGACCGAGTTGGTCCACCGCGAGTTGGCACTCGGCGAGCCACGCCTGACATCGGCCTCGTCCATCACGTCGTCGTGGTACAGCGTGGCCAGGTGCGTGAGCTCGATTGCCACGGCGGCCGACACGATCCTCGGATCGCGCGGGTTACCGAACTGAGCCGCCAGCAGCACCAAGGTCGCACGGAACCACTTGCCGCCCGCGTCGATCAGGTGCGCCGATGTCTCGTTGAGCAGGTCATCTTGCGTCCTGGCAGCCTGCCGCAGCTCGCGCTCGACCTGGGCCAGCCCCTCGGCTATGTCGGCGGCAAGGTCAGCGTCAGGCAGCTCCACGGGAACGACGTTGATCACTACAGCCCCTATCGGTTCGCCTGTCACCGCTGACCGGATGCCAGGCCGGTTATCAGGCCATCACCACGATAAACCAGCGGTGTCACCGTACTCGTCACCACAGCGGGCCGTCCGGCCATCGCCACCAGCGCTGTCAACGCACGAACAGCTGCGTGGCAGCGTCGTGGGCCAGTCGCAGCAGTGGTTCAGGCACCACGCCAAGGACCAGGGTCGCCAGCACGCCGATGCCGACGGCGGTCGCGGTGAAGGCACTGGGCCTGACCACGGCCGGGCCGTCCGGTGCCGGTTCGCTGAAGAACATCAGCACGATGACGCGGACGTAGGGAAACGCCAGAATGGCACTGCTCAGCACGCCGATGACCACCAGCGGCAGCGCGCCGCCGGCGATCGCCGCCTGGAAGACCGCGAACTTTCCGGTAAAGCCGCTGGTCAGCGGGATACCTGCGAATGCGATCAGGAAGAAGGCGAACGACCCGGCGACCAGTGGCGAGCGCTTGCCGAGCCCAGCCCAGCTCGACAGGTGCCCGGCCTCGCCGCCCGGGTCGCGGATCAAGGTCACCAGCGCGAACGCGCCGATCGTCGCTACGCCGTAGGCTGCCAGGTAAAACATGCTGCTGGACAGCCCGGCGGTGGTAGCCGCGATCACTCCGGTCAGGATGTACCCGGCCTGCGCGATCGAGGAGTAGGCCAGCAGCCGCTTGACGTCGGTCTGGGTGATCGCGACGATGGACCCGCCCAGCATCGTCAGGATGGCCACGCCCCACATCGCCGGGCGCCAGTCCCAGGTCAGCTGCCCGAACGCCACGTAGAAGACGCGCAGCAGCGCGCCGAACGCGCTGACCAGCGTGCAGGACGCCATCAGCGCCGTGATCGGGGTGGGCGCGCCCTGGTAGACGTCGGGCTTCCAGGCCTGGAACGGCACCGCACCGATCTTGAAGAGCAGGCCGACACCGAGCAGCGCGATACCCGCGTACAGCAGCACGGCGCCGCTGGTGTTGCTGCTTGCCGCCGCCGCGATAGCCGCCAGCCGGACCGATCCGGAGAAGCCATACAGCATTGCCACGCCGAACAGGAAGAATGCCGAGGAGAAGGCACCTAGCAGGAAGTACTTCATCGCGGCTTCCTGGGAGAGCAGCCGCCGCCGCCGGGCAAGGCCGGACAGCAGGTACAGCGGCAGCGACAGCACCTCCAGTGCCACGAACATGGTGAGCAGGTCGTTCGACGCGGGGAAGAGCAGCATCCCGCCGACAGCGAACAGGGTGAGCGGGTACACCTCGGTGTGGGTGATCCCGGCGAGCAGGCCTTCCCGTTCTTCCGCACTGCCCGGCACCGCGGCGGCCTGGGCGGCGAAGGCGCTCACCTCGTGCGAGGACTCCGCGATCAGCAGCACGCTGACGAAGGCGAGCACCAGGATCGTGCCCTGGATGAACAAGGTCGGCTTGTCGACCGCGACCGCGCCGAGCGCCGCGAGGTGACCTGAGTTGCCGCCCCTGAACAGCGTGCCGCTCACCGCGACGGCGATGGTCAGCACGAACGCGCCGGCCAGCCCGCCGAGCGTAATGGCCAGGTGCAGCGTACGGCGCAGCGGACGCGGGGCGAACGCCTCCACCAGGACGCCGGCCACGGCCGCACCGAAGACCAGCAGCATCGGGGAGAGCTGGCCGTACTCGATGTGCGGCGCGGGAATGGACGGCGCGATCGCGCCCGCGAACGCGGTCACGGGTTACTCCCCTTCTTGGTCGCGCCGATGACACTGGCCTTGATGGTGGCCTTCGCGCCGACGGCACCTGCGGGATGCGCGGGAACTGGATCGGTCGAGTGCGCCTGGACCAGGGTCTGGTGTACCGCCGGACTGATGATGTCGATCACCGGCTTGGGGTAGACACCGAGCACGATGATCAGCGCGATCAGCGGACCCACTGCCCATAGTTCACGCGCCCGCAGGTCGGGCATGGCCGCGACCTCCTCGCGCACCGGGCCGGTCATGGTCCGCTGATACATCCACAGGATGTAGATAGCGGCGAGGATGATGCCGACGGTGGCGAGCGCGGCCGGCACCTGGTACCTGGTGAACGTCCCGATCAGCACGAGGAACTCACTGACGAAGGTGGACAGGCCAGGCAGCGCCAGTCCGGCGAGACCGGCGATCAGGAACAGCCCGGCCAGGACCGGCGCGACCTTCTGCACTCCGCCGTAGTCGGCGATCTGCTGGCTGCGCCGCCGGGCGATCATGAAGCCGACGATCAGGAAGAGCGCCCCGGTGGCGAACCCGTGGTTGACCATGTAGAAGGTGGCACCCACCTGGCCCTGGCTGGTCATCGCGAAGATCCCCAGCGTGATCAGGCCGAAGTGGGAGACCGAGGTGTAGGCGATCAGCCGCTTCAGGTCGGCCTGGCCGATGGCAACGATCGCGCCGTACAAGATCCCGATCACCGAGAGCGCGATGACGAGCGGAGTGAAGTAGCGCGACCCTGCCGGGAACAGGTCGAGGCAGTACCTGATCATGCCGAACGTGCCGACCTTGTCGAGCACGCCGACGAGCAGGACCGCCGCGCCTGGCTGTGCCGCCGTAGCCGCGTCCGGCAGCCACGTATGGAACGGCCACAGCGGCGCCTTGATCGCGAACGCGACGAAGAAGCCGAGGAAGAGCCATTTCTGCACGGTCGCGCTGAGCACCAGGTGCGTGAGCGGCAGGAACAGGAACGTGCCAGGCCGGCCGCCCGACGCCGAGTACACGTACAGCGCGATGACCGCGACCAGCATCAGCAGCCCGCCCAGCAGGCTGTAGAGCAGGAACTTCACCGCCGCGTACTGCCGTTGCCCGACCCCGTAGCTGCCGATCATGAAATACATCGGGACGAGCATCGCCTCGAAGAAGACGTAGAACAAGAAGACGTCGGTGGCGGCGAACACCCCGATCATCATGGTCTCGAGCACCAGGAGCAGCGCGCAGTAGGTCTTGACGCTGCGCCGCGGCGGAGCCGCGCCGGCCGGGCTCGCCGAGCCTTCGGCGTCGTGCCATGAGGCGAGGATCACGACCGGCATCAAGATCGCGGTCATCAAGATGAGCACGAGCGCGATGCCGTCGGCGCCGACCGCGTAGTGCACGCCGAACTGCGGTATCCACTGATAGGTCTGGGTGAACTGGAACCTCGGCCCGCCGATCTTGAAGTTCAGCGCCATCACGATCGTGACCGCCAGCGTGACCAGCGTGGCAGCCAGCGTGATCTGCTTGATCAGCAGGTCACGACCGCGCCGGGCATCCTCGCCGCCCGGTGCCGACTGCCCGGGGATCAGGCCGATGGCGAGCGTTCCGGCCAGCGGGATCGCGCCGGCGACGGTCAGCCAGGGAAAGTTGCTCATGAATGATCAGCGCCTCATCGCAGCTAGAGCCGGACCAGCAGCAGGGCGCCCACGAGCAGCACCGCGCCTACGAGCATGGACAGTGCGTACGAGCGGACGAAGCCAGTCTGTAGTTTGCGCATCCGGCCCGAGCTCCCGCCCATGGTGGCCGCGATGGTATTGACCAGCCCGTCCACGCCCCGGTTATCGAAGAAGACGGACAGCCTGGTGAGCCACTGGCCCGGCCGCATGAGCACGGACTCGTTGAGCACGTCACCGTACAGGTCCTTGCGGGCGGCGACCGTGATCGGGTTGCCGCGCGGTGCGGTGACCGGCACCTCACGGCGTCCGTACATTGCCCAGGCACCGGCCGCTCCGACCAGCACGAGGGCGAGCGTGGCCAGGCTCAGCGGGGTGAAGAACGACGCCCAGCCGCCGCCGTCAGCTCGCGGCGGCGTGCCCACTACCGGCTGCAGGAAAGTGATCAGCCGGTTGCTCAGCATCAGGAATCCGCCGCCGAGCAGCGAGCCGGCCGCGAGGATGATCATCGGGGCCGTCATGACGGCCGGCGACTCGTGCGGGTGGGTGCCGTCGTCCCAGCGGCGTTTGCCGGTGAAGGTCATCAGCATCACGCGCGTCATGTAGAAGGCGGTGATGACGGCGCCGATCAGAGCGGCGGTACCGAGAATGGCACCCGAGGTCCCGCCCTTCGCGTACGCGGTCTCGATGATCGGGTCCTTGGTGAAGAATCCGGAGAACGGCGGGATGCCGATGATCGCCAGGTAGCCGAAGCCGAAGGTGACGAAGGTGATCTGCATGGCCGTGCTCAGGCCGCCGTACCTGCGCATGTCGACCTCGTCGTTCATGCCGTGCTTGACCGACCCGGCGCCGAGGAAGAGCCCTGCCTTGAAGAAACCATGCGAGAGCAGGTGGGCGATCGCCAGCGCGTACCCGGCCGGGCCGAGGCCGGCCGCGAGCATCATGTAGCCGATCTGGCTCATGGTCGAGCCGGCCAGCGCCTTCTTGATGTCGTCCTTGGCACATCCGATGATCGCGCCGAACAGCAGCGTGGCCGCGCCGACGATGGCGACCACCAGCCTGGCATCGGCGGACAGGTTGAAGATCGGCGCGGACCTGACGATCAGGTAGACCCCGGCGGTCACCATGGTCGCCGCGTGGATCAGCGCGGACACCGGGGTCGGGCCCTCCATCGCGTCGAGCAGCCAGGACTGGAGCGGCAACTGCGCGGACTTGCCGCAGGCACCGAGCAGCAGCAGCAGGCCGATGGCGGTGATCGTGCCCTGGCCTGCCGAGCCCACCGCGCCGAATACTCCGGTGAAGCTGACCGAGCCGAAGGTGGCGAACATCACCATGATCGCCAGCGACAGCCCGGCGTCACCGACCCGGTTGGCGATGAACGCCTTCTTCGCGGCGACCGCGGCGGCCGGCTTGAACTGCCAGAAGCCGATCAGCAGGTACGAGGCGAGGCCGACGCCTTCCCAGCCGGCGTACAGCGCTACGTAGTTGTCGGCCAGCACCAGCAGCAGCATCGCGGTGATGAAGAGGTTCAGGTAACCGAAGAACCTGCGCCGCTCCGGGTCGTGCGACATGTAGCCGACCGCGTAGATGTGGATCAGCGAGCCGACGCCGGTGATCAGCAGCACGAAGCAGATCGACAGCGGGTCGAGCAGCAGCCCGAGCGGCACGTGGAACCGGCCGATGGCCGGGATCCAGTCGAAGACGGTCAGGTCCCTGCTGCGCTGCGCCGCCGGGTAGGTCAGCAGTTGCGCGAAGACGACGGCGCCGTAGCAGAAGGCCGCGAGCGAGGCGGCCACGCCCAGCCAGTGGCCCCAGGCGTTGGTGCGCTTTCCGCCGAGCAGCAAGATGGCGGCCCCGGCCGCGGGAAACGCGAGCAGCAGCCAGGCCGCGTGCGCGGCACCGGTCGCCGGCAGCGTGGTCATCGCCGTAGCCGGCCTGACCAGCGTGCTCGCAAGTGAGCCCGTCACTGCCTACCCCTCCATGTCTGTCCCGCTGGCGCGGTCTTGCCAGCCGGGCGCTTCCGCCCGGCTGGCTCCAGCGTGCTCAATACTTCAGCAGGCTGGCGTCGTCGACCGACGCCGACCTGCGGGTGCGGAAGATCGCGGTCAGGATCGCGAGGCCGACCACGACTTCGGCGGCCGCGACCACCATGACGAAGAACGCGATCACCTGGCCGTCCAGGCCGCCGTGCAGCCTGGCGAACGCGACGAACGCGAGGTTGACCGCGTTCAGCATCAGCTCGACGCTCATGAACACCACGAGCGCGTTCTTGCGGACGAGTACTCCGACGCCGCCGATCACGAACAGGATCACCGCGAGTGCGACGTAATGCGCTGGGCTGATCACCGGCCCTCCCGATTCTCGCCGGTCAGGTCCTCGCCGGCGTCCGCCGATCCTGGTGCCCGCGGCGGGACGATCTCGCCGCCGATCGGCGGCCGGCCAGCCAGCTCGGTGGCCGCCGCGGCCCGGTTGGCGAGCACGCCGCTGACCGAGAGCCGTGACGGGGTGCCGTCCGGCAGCAGGGCAGGCATGTCCACGGCGTTGTGCCTGGCAAAAGTGCCCGGCCCGGGCAGCGGCGCCGGTCTGCCGCTCGCGATCCGGCGCTGCGACAGCATCCGCTGCGTCGGCTTGGGGCTGGTCCGTTCCCGGTGCGCGAGCACCATGGCGCCGAGCGCCGCTGTGATCAGCAGGGCGCTGGTGACCTCGAAGGGAAAGACATAGGTGGTGAAGATGGACTTGGCGAGGTCGGGCACGTTCAGCGCTCCGTTGCGCGGTCCGGCTGGGGCGGCCGGGCCGATCGCCGCGTGTCCGACCACCAGGACCAGCAGCACGAGCATGGCGATGCTGGCCAGCGCCGCCCCCAGCCGCTGCCCCCTGATCGTCTCGATGACGGAGTCGGCGGCGGTGATGCCGACGATCATCATCACGAACAAGAACAGCATCAGCACCGCACCGGTATAGACGATGACCTGGACGAAGGCGAGGAACGGCGCCCCCTGCATCGCGTACATGGCGGCCAGGATCAGCATGACGATGGCGAGCAGGACGGCGCAGTGGACGGCGCGCCTGGTCACGATCATGCCGAGGGCCGCGGCGACGGCCACGATAGCCAGCACCCAGAAGGTGGCCAGCTCGGTGCTGCTGGCGGCGCTCGCCGCCAGCACAATCGGATGACTCATCGGCTGCCTCCGGCCTCGCCGGCCTGCCCGGTACCGCCAGGCGCCGGGGTGCCCGGCACCGGGCCGCCCGAGGCGAAGGTAGGACCGAGCCGGTAGTAGTCCTCTTCCTCGTCGCCGAGGCGCATCGGGTGCGGCGGCGCTTCCATCCCGTTCTGGAGCGGGGCGAGAAGCTGCTCCTTGGTCCAGATCAGGCTTTCCCTGCTGTCGTCGGCCAGCTCGTAATCGTTGGTCATGGTCAGCGCCCGGGTCGGGCAGGCTTCCACGCACAGGCCGCACAGGATGCAGCGCAGGTAGTTGATCTGGTACACCGCGCCGTACCGCTCGCCGGGGGAGAAGCGCTCTTCCGGCGTATTGCTGGCACCCTCGACGTAGATGGCGTCCGCCGGGCAGGCCCAGGCGCACAGCTCGCAGCCGATGCACTTCTCCAGGCCGTCCGGCCAGCGGTTGAGCTGGTGCCTGCCGTGGAACCGCGGCGCGGTCGGCCGCTTCTCCTCGGGGTACTGGACCGTATCGACCTTCTTGAACATCTGCCGGAAGGTGACGGCGAAACCCTTGACCGGGTCAAGGAAGTCAAGCACCGGTGACCTCCTTTATTCCGGAGCCCGCCGCTGACCGGTCGGCCAGCGGCGGCCCGCCGGTCAGGATGCCGTGGTAGTGCGGCAGGTCCATCGGCGGGACGGGGAACGAACCGCTGTCCTGCTCTGCCGCTTCGGCTTCGGCAGCGGCATGCTGATCCGCCTTGCGCTCGGCGGCAACGTCCCACGCGAAGGCTAGCGCGAGCAGCACCACCAGGATCGCTCCGCCCACTAGATAGACCGGCGTGCTGCCACCCTGGCGACGCCAGACCCGCAGCGTCGCGATCAGCAGCGTCCAGGCGAGCGAGGCCGGAATGAGGATCTTCCAGCCGAGCGCCATCAGCTGGTCGTACCTGATCCTCGGCAGCGAGCCGCGCAGCCAGATGTAGAAGAACAGGAAGGCGAACGTCTTGCCGAGGAACCACAGCACCGGCCACCAGCCGGAGTTGGCGCCCGACCACAACGAGATCGGCCAGACGGCGTGCCAGCCACCGAGGAAGAGCGTGGTCGCCAGCGCCGAGACGGTGACCATGTTGACGTACTCGGCGAGATAGAACAGCGCGAACTTCAGCGAGGAGTACTCGGTGTGAAAGCCGGCCACGATCTCGCCCTCGCCCTCGGGCAGGTCGAAGGGAAGCCGGTTGGTCTCGCCGACCATCGTGATCACGTAGATGATGAACGACGGCAGCAGCAGCACAGCGAACCACGACGGATAATGCAGTACCGCGCCGAACAGGTGGAACGGCGCACCGTGCGCCTGGGCCGCGACGATCTGCGACGTATTGAGCGACCCCGCGTACAGGAAGACCGGCACGAACGAGATTCCCATCGCGATCTCGTAGCTGATCACCTGAGCCGACGAGCGCAGGGCGCCGAGCAGCGGGTACGGCGAGGCCGACGCCCAGCCGGCCAGCACGATTCCGTAGACGCCCATCGAGCTCATCGCCAGCACCAGCAGCACAGCGACCGGCAGGTTCGCGAGCTGCAGCGGGGTGTGGTGCCCGAAGATCGACACCACCGGGCCCCACGGGATGATCGCGAAGCTGATGAAGGCCGGGATCGACGCGATGGCCGGCGCCAGGACGAAGAGCATCTTGTCCACGCCGCGCGGGACGATGTCCTCCGTCAGCGCCAGCTTGATCCCGTCCATCAGGGACTGCAGCAGGCCGAACTTACCCGCCCGGTTCGGTCCGGGCCGCTGCTGCATCCGGCCGATGACCCGGCGCTCGGCCCAGATCATGATCAGCGTCGTCAGCAGCAGGAACAAGAAGACGATCAGTACCTTCAGCCCGGTCAGCCACCACGGGTCGTTGTCGATCAGTGCCGACGTCGCAGCGCTACCGTTCGCCAGCGGTGTCAGCTGGCCCAGGGCACTCATTCCGCGCTCCTCACCGTGACTAGGCTGCCGTGGCCGGCACCGAGCTGACGCCTGACCGCGCAACCTGACGAATTCGACGGCAGCCAGACCACCCGGTCCGGCATCGCCGCGATTTCGACGGGAACCGTGATCGCGCCGCGACTGGTCGCGACCGTCACCTTGGCACCGGCTCCGACGCCAGCTTCGGCCGCGGTCGCCGGCGACATCTTCGCGACCGCCGCGCGCGCCGTGCCCGCCAGGTTCGGCTCGCCGTCTTGCAGCCGACCGGCGTCGAGCAGATTATGCCAGGTCGCGAGAAGCGCCTCGCCAGCGGCCGGAACCCGGTGACTGCCGGGCACCGTCGCGGCCAGGCTAGTCCCTGTGCCGTAGGCGTCGCGGCCGTAAGCCGTGCCCGTCGTGCCCGAGCCGGTCGTGCCCGAGCCGGTGCCGACGCCCAGGGCGGCGAGCTCCCTGCGGGCCGCGGCCGCGTCCGGCAGGCCCAGGTGCACGTCCATGGCGTCCGCGATGCCCGCCAGTACCTGAAGGTCGCTGCGCACGCCGGGCACGCCGATCGCCTCGTCGAAGCTGCCCGGCCTGCCCTCCCAGTTCACGAAGGTCCCTGACTTCTCGGTGATCGCCGCGACCGGGAATACCACGTCGGCACGGTCGGTGACCGTACTCGCACGCAATTCGATGCTGACGACGAATCTGGCCCGCTCGATAGCGGCCAGCGCGGCCCGCGGATCGGGCAGGTCAGCCGGGTCCACCCCGGCCACGACCAGGCCGTCAAGCTGACCGTCGGCGAGACCGGCCAGGATCGCGCCGGTGTCCTTGCCCGGCTCGGCAGGCAACGTCCCGACACCCCAGACCCTCGCCACGTCGCCGCGAGCAGCCGCGTCGGCGACCGGGCGCCCACCGGGCAGCAGCACGGGCAGCGCGCCCGCTTCGATCGCACCGCGCTCACCGGCCCGGCGCGGCACCCATGCCAGCCGGGCTCCGGTGCGATCGGCCAGCCGGACCGCCGCCGACAGCGCTCCAGGCACTTCCGCCAGCCGCTCGCCCGCCAAGATCACGGCACCGGGCTGGCCGAGTGCGGCCGCGGCAGCCAGCCAGTCCGGGCCGGCGCCTGCGGCACCCTGCGAGCCTGCCAGACCGTCCAGCGCGACTGCCTCGCCGCCCGGGGCGATCTGGAGCAGCGTTCCTGACATCCGGCCCAGCCCGGCGCTGGCCAGTGCGGCGAGGGAGTAGATCCTCGTGCGGCCCGACCTAGATGCCTTGCGTAGCCGCAGGAACACGATCGGCGACTCGTCCTCCGGATCGAAGCCGGCCAGCAGCACCGCGGGAGCACGCTCCAGGCTCGCGTAGCTCACGCCGGCGTCACGGCCGGCGACCACGCCGGCCAGGAACCCGGTCTCCTCCGCGCTGTGCGGCCTGGCCCGCAGGTCGATGTCGTTGCTGCCCAGGGCCACCCTGGCGAACTTGGCGTAGGCGTAGGCGTCCTCAAGAGCGAGCCGGCCGCCGGTGAGCACGCCGGTCCGGCCCCGGGCGGCGAGCAGGCCGCTGGCGGCCGCACCGAGCGCTTCCGGCCACGAGGCCGGGCGCAGCACGCCGTCCGCGTCGCGGACCAGCGGGCTGATCAGGCGGTCCGGTTCGGTCGGGTAGGTAAAGGCCCAGCGGCCCTTGTCGCAGTTCCACTCCTCGTTGACCTCGGGGGCACTGCCGGCCAGCCTGCGGGTCACCTTGCCGCGCCGGTGGTCGGTCCGCTGGCGGCAGCCCGCGGCGCAGTGCTCGCAGACGCTGGCGGTGGAGACGGTGTCGAACGGCCTGGCACGGAACCGGTACGAGGCGCCGGTGAGCGCACCTACCGGGCAGATCTGGACGGTGTTGCCGGAGAAGTAGGAGTCGAACGGCACGCCGTCGGCCACCGCGATCTGCTCGGCCGGGCCGCGCTCGACCAGCTCGATCAGCGGGTCGCCGGCGATCTCTTCGGCGAACCTGGTGCACCTGGCGCACTGGATGCAGCGCTCACGGTCGAGCAGGACCTGGGCGGAGAGCGCGACCGGCTTGGCGAACTTCCGCTTCGTCCCGGTGAACCTGGTCTCGCCCGCTCCGGCGGACATGGACTGGTTCTGCAGCGGGCACTCGCCGCCCTTGTCGCACATCGGGCAGTCGAGCGGGTGGTTCACCAGCAGGAACTCCATCACCCCGCGCTGTGCCTTCTCGGCCACCGGGGAGGTCAGCTGCGTGTGCACCACCATGCCGTCGGTACAGGACGTGGTGCACGAGGCGGGCGGCTTCGGCTGGCCCTCCACCTGCACCAGGCACTGGCGGCAGGCACCGAGCGGCGCGAGCAGCGGATGGTCGCAGAACCTGGGGATCTGGATGCCAAGCTGCTCGGCGGCCCGGATGATGAGGGTGCCCTTCGGCACGGTGATCTCGAATCCGTCGATCGTGACGCGCACGCCGTCGGCGGGCCTGGCGACCTCGCCCGCCGCGGCGGGCGGGGCTGGCGCCGCGGCGCTGCCTGGCGTGGTCTGGTTCGGTTGCACGGTCATCGCGCTTGGGTACCTCCGGCTGAACCCCCGAAGAGG
>Ga0307372_10007211_pt1 | contig 15997 bp, 11 predicted proteins | sample OX1MG_FD_202533 | JGI IMG/M metagenome (GOLD analysis project Ga0307372, IMG submission 202533) | Soil microbial communities from Risofladan, Vaasa, Finland - OX-1 | ecosystem: Environmental > Terrestrial > Soil > Coastal area > Acid sulfate soil | place: Finland: Risofladan, Vaasa | collected... | reverse complement strand
CGGCACGACGTAGCGCGGCAGCCGCGAGTTGCCCGCCAGATCGCCGACCCGCAGCGCGATCAGGCCAAGGATCAGGCCCAGCGGCAGCGCGCCGCAATCACCCATAAAAATCGACGCCGGATGGAAGTTGTAGAACATAAATCCGGCCAGCGCACCGCCCACCGCCAGCGCCTGATAGGCCGCCAGCGTATCGCCGTGGATCATGGCGATCGCCGTGGCGGCCGCCGCGATCAGGATCCCGACGCCGGCCGCCAGCCCGTCGAGCCCGTCGATCAGGTTGACCGCATTGACCGTCGAGAGCAGAAAGAAGCCGGCGAGGGCGACGTTGAGCCATGACCATGGTGCCAGATGAAAGTGCCGGCCGATGACCGCCACCAGCCCGACGATAACGATTTGCGCGATCAGCTTGTGCCGTGGCCGCAGCACCACCGCGTCGTCGATCAGACCGACCACAAACAAGCCGACGATCCCGGCCAGCAGCCATGCTGGCAACGTCCCCGCGAACGCCATCGCGATCAGAATCGCGCCGATGATCGCCGCGCCGCCCATCAGCGGCGTGGGCATGCGATGGCACGAATCACTGTACGGTTCGGCGATAATCCGCAGGCGCGTCGCGAGCCATTTGCACAGCGGCACGCTCAGCGCCGCCCCCGCAAACGAGATTGCGGGGACCGCCGCGAACATGATTCGAGAACTAATCATCTGTGTGGGTGTTAATTTTTATGGGTGGTAAGTTTGTCTCGGTAGTAATTTGCGTCGGCCGTAATCGCTTCTTCCGGCAGCCTCATCTCGAACCACCTGGTAGAGACTAAATCTGAACATGCCCAGTAAACTTTGTCTGAGTGCCTCAAATCAAACAAGCACTAAGTAGCATATCAGAGCTAGAGGCTGCTGGCTTCCCCATCGGTCAAATTCACCGGCGCCAGCACTCGTGGGGTCTCCGCCGCCGCGTGGACAGCCGGCGCGCCGCGCTCGCGCGCCACGGCTTCGAGCATTTCCGCGAAGCGCGCCGTGGCGATTTTGCGATCGTAGCGCGCGCGCGCCAATTGCCGGGCGCGCCGGCCCATCGCCTCGAGCGCCACCGGGTTGCGCACGGCCTCGCCGATAATCCGCGCGAGCGCCGCGTCGTCGCCCGGCTTGCCGACAAAGCCTACCGAATTGTCGCGCGCGATGCGCGCCACCTCGGCACTCTCCTCCATAATCGCAACGAACGGCCGGCCGGCCGCCAATATCCCATAGACCTTGCTCGGCACCAGGCATCCCGCCGTGCCCGCCGATAATGGGATCAGATGAAGGTCGGCGGCGCTCAGCGATTGGGCCAACTCGGGCCGCGGCCGATAAGTCATGAAGGTCACGTTGGGCAGGTCGAGTGCGCGCGCCCGTTCGATCAGCCACGCCTTGCGCGCGCCCTCGCCGATCAGCACGAACCTGATGCGCGGGTCGTCGCGCAGCCGCGCGGCCGCCGCCAGCACCATCTCGAGCTGCTGCGAGAGGCCGAGATTGCCCGAATACATCACCACGAACTTATCGCCGAAGGCGGCGCGCAGCGGATTGTCGCTAAGTGGCCGAATCTGATCGCAATCGACCCAGTCCGGCACCACCGCCACGCATTCGGCCGGCACCCCCTTGCCGATCACGCGATCTTCCATGTCGTGGCCGAGCACGACCACGCGATCGGCCCATCTGTAGGCGATCCGATTACTCCGGTCGAGCAGCCGGAGCAGCATCCGGTTGCGCACCCCGCCGGTCGCCAGCGCGATATCCGGATAGAGGTCGCGCACGTTGTAGATCAGCTTGCAGCCCCAATGCCGCTTGAGCATCGCGCCCAGCGCGCCGAGCAGCGGCGGATCGGTTTCCGCGATCACGATATCGGGCCGGCTCTGGCGAAAGGCGGCGATCGCCGCCAGCCCATAGTACGACGCCAGGTTGGTCATCCGCAGCGCCAGACGACGCTTGGGCAGCCGCGTGCCCCAGGTCCGCACGATCGAGACGCGCCCGTGGCGCTCATGGATCCACGGGCGCCGCGCGGCGCCGCCCACATGGTACGGCGGTCCCGCGATGAACGTGATCTCATGCCTGGCCGAGAGGTCTTCGCACAGCTCCGCCAGAAACTGTCCGGTGGCCTCAAGGTCGGGCCAGAACGATCGATTGAGGAATAGCAGCCGCGTATCAGTACCCTCCGTGCGCGATACGAATGCGGCGGGAATTATCCGGCCAGCCGACCCGCCTCATCGCCGCACGCGCTTGAATTCGCTCACGCCGAGACCGCGCGACGCCCTCCCAGGTCCTGCCGCACCATCGCTTCGATCCACTGGTAGGTGCGCTTGAGACCCTCTTCGAGCGAGACGCGCGGCTCCCATCCGAGTACCGCGCGCAGGCGCGTGTTGTCGGAATTGCGTCCGCGCACGCCCTGCGGACCCTCGATATGGCGCTGGACGACGCGGATTCCCGCCGCCGCCGCGACCATTTCAGCCAGCTCGTTGATCGTCACCATCCGGTCCTGCCCAAGGTTGAGCGGCTCGCGATGGTTCGAGCGCATCAGCTTATGCAGCCCGGTTACGCAGTCGTCGATAAAGCAAAACGAGCGGGTCTGCAGGCCGTCGCCCCAGATATCGATTTGCGGATTGTCAGTCAGCTTCGCGATCGCGACCTTGCGGCAGAGCGCGGCCGGCGCCTTCTCGCGCCCGCCCTCCCAGGTCCCCAGCGGCCCGAAGATATTGTGGAAGCGCACGATGCGGGTCTCGAGGCCGTAGTCCTCGCGATAGTGTGTGCACAGGCGCTCGGTCACCAGCTTTTCCCAGCCGTATGCGTCCTGCGGCTGCGCCGGATAGGCGTCCTCTTCCTTGAGCGGCACCACCGCGGTGGCGGTCTGGCGAAATTCCGGATAGACGCAGGCCGACGACGAATAGAGATAGCGCCGCACGCCCGCCTGGCGCGCCGCCTCGAGCGTATGCAGATTGATAGTCGAGTTGTTGTAAAGAATCTGCGCGTGATGCGCGGAGATGAAGCCCATCCCGCCCATGTCGGCCGCGAGCGCGTAGATCTCTTCGATCTGGCGTGCCGCGGCCACGCAATTCTCCCAGCGGCGCAGGTCGAGCAGCAGAAACTCGTCGGCCTCCGTGCGCGCATACTCCGGCCGCTTCAAATCCACCCCGCGGACCCAGTAGCCGAGCCCCTTCAAGTAGCTCACCAGATGATGGCCGATGAAGCCGCCCGCACCCGTGACCAGCACTCTTGTCTTCGATGCCATCCGCTTCTCCTGATTCCGGATCCGGTCGGCGCCGGACGTCCGGAATGGTTCAAACTTCCGCCGGCTCGGTCGCACAAGCGACAGCGCGCGCGCCTGGATGGACGCCGGCCCGGCTGACCATCGTGCGGCCCATCACCAGCAGGTCCATCCGCGTGCGCAAAAAACAGTCGAGCGCCTCTTCGGGCCGGCACACGACCGGTTCGTTTTCATTGAACGAGGTGTTGAGCAGCACCGGCACACCGGTCTGGCGGCTGAATTCCTTAATCAGCCGGTAGTAGAGCGGATTCTGCCGCGCGTTGACGGTCTGCAAGCGGCCGCTGCCGTCAACGTGGGTGGTCGCCGGGATCACGGCGCGCTTCGCCGGCCGCACCGCGTAAGCCATCAGCATGAACGGCGAGGGATAGGATTGCTCGAAGTAATCGTGCGCCGACTCTTCGGCGATCGACGGTGCGAACGGGCGGAACAGCTCGCGCCGCTTGATCTTGGCGTTGAGAATCTCGCGCATCTCCGGCCGCCGCGGATCGGCCAGGATACTGCGATTGCCGAGCGCGCGCGGCCCCCATTCCATCCGCCCCTGGAACCATCCGACGACTTCGCCGCGCGCGATCGCTGCCGCCGCGAGCGTGCACAGTTCGCCTTCGTCATCGATCCGCCGCGCCACGCAGTCCTGCCGCTCGAGCTCGCCGCGCGCCGCCCGCAGCGCCGTCGCGATCGCCCCGTCGCCGAACGCGGGGCCCCAGTTGGAATGCTCCATCACGAAGCCGCGCCGATGGCCCAGCGTGTGATGCCACGCATACATCGCGGCGCCAATCGCCAGACCGGCGTCGCCCGCCGCCGACTGGATATAGACTTCGTCGAAGCCGGTCGCCGCGCGAATCTTGCCATTGGCCACACAGTTGAACGCGACCCCGCCGGCCAGGCACAGCCGGCGCATACCGGTCAGCGCATGCAGCCCGCGCAACTGGCCCAGCATCACCTCTTCGAGCCGCCGCTGGAGCGACGCGGCGATATTGCGATGGCGCTGGTCGACGCCGCCGGCCGGATCGCGCGGGGGGCCCAGCCGCTCGACCAGGTAGTCGGCATAGAGCCGCCCCAGGCACGGTGCGCCGCCATCCCAGGTCATCTCGGGGCTCGCGCGGTGATGCAGGAAGTAGGCCGGATCGAGCGCGAAGCCGAGCGGCCCGCGACGCACCGCGGGTTTGGTCGGCGTGCTCACAATGCGGCGCATTTCGTCGAGAAATTCCGGCTCGCCATACGACGCCAGGCCCATCACCTTGTATTCGTCGCCGTAATTCGGAAACCCCAGGTACTGGGTCAGCGCGGTATAAAAAATGCCGATCGAATGAGGAAACGTGACCGCACCCAGCGGCTCGATCCGATGGCCGCGGCCGACGCCCCACGCCGCGCTGGCGAAATCGCCCATGCCGTCGATCGAGTAGAGCGCCGCCTGGTCGTAGGGCGAGACGAAAAAGCTGCTCGCCAGATGCGCCTGGTGATGCTCGACGCGATGGACCTCGAGGCCCTCGGCGGCGACCGCAAGCGGAAGCGCCGCGGCCTCCGCGATCCGCGCGAAGCGGGTCTGCACGCCAATCCGGTGCAATGCGAGCGACGGCACCTTCAGCGCATGCCACGCCTTGGGCCCGAGCCGCGCCCACGGATCGCGCGCCACCGCCAGCGTGCGGATATCACCCCGCCGCATGCCCGCGGGCGCACGCGCACCGGCCGCCGACGCCACCGCGGCCAGCGCACGCGCCGGAAAGCCGGCCGCGTGCTTGACCCGCGTTAAGCGCTCCTCTTCGATCGCCGCGACCAGTTGCCCGTCGACGATCGCCGCGGCGCTCGCGTCGCCATGATAGGCGTTGACGCCAAGAATCAGCATCGGATTTCGACTTACGATGAACCGGGAGACGCGCCGCGCTTTCAGCGGCACGGCGTGCATGGCGGCGCGCAGCGCGCGCGCCGGCCAGACTGCGATCAGCCGTCGGCGGTCGGCGATTGGGCGGCGATCGGCGATTCGCCGGCGGCCATATAACCTTCAACGCCAAGCGGCGCGCGGGCCGCCGCTTCGCGTGCACCCAGCGGCCGCCCCTGGATCAACGACGAATAGGTGTTGCACAGGTCGCGCGCGATCACCGGCCATGCATATTCCGCCGCCATCCATTCGCACCCGCGCGCGCCCATCGCGGGCAGGTCGAGCGTGGCCATCCGGATAATCGCCGCGGCCAGCGCGGCTGGCGTGTTCTCGACCCACAAGCCGCATCCGCGATCCTCAAGGCGCGCCCATGGCGTGCCCCGGCTGGCAATCACCGGCACTCCGTAGGCCAGCGCTTCGGCCACCACGATCGCGAAATTCTCGGTATGCGACGGCACCACCAGCAGATCGATCGTCTCGAAGAACCGGCGCTTGGCGCCGCCGCGCAGGTCGCCCGCGAAGCGGACCGCGCCGGCCAATCCGCAGGCGGTGGCGCGTTGGTCGAGCGCGAGCAGATAGGCGCCCGGTCCGGCGCCCGCGATCGTCAGCGTGAAGGAGGCTCCCTCAGCCATCACCAGACTCGCGGCGTCGAGCAGGTTTTCGATTCCCTTCTTCGGATCGAGCCGTCCGAGGTAGCCAATGCGAAGCCGTCCGTCGCCGGCGACGCGGCGCACGTCGACCGGCATCCGCACGCCGTTGGGAATCACCACCGCGCTCATTCGGGGCATCCGGCAAACGCTTTCCGCGGCCTCCTGATCGCTGGTCACGTGGAGCACGGTCGCGCGCGGCGCGAGCCTCCGGCACGCCCGATCCCAGAGCCACTTGGCGCCCACCCGGCGACTCCCGCGCCAGCGCTGCAAGGCGCCGCGCGGCGACCAGACGATCGGCTTGCCGAGCATCCGGCAGGCGATCAGCGTGGGGATCGTGGTGAAGGAATAGACCGCCGTCAGATGCACCACGTCGGCGCGCCGCACCTCGCGCACGATCCGCCGCAGCAGACCCGGCGCCACCGCATGGCGCATCACGCGCCGCGTATAGATAACGTCGAGACCCGCCGCCACGGCTATTTCCCGCCCGGTGCCGGCTTCGAGCACCCGGTCGAGACCGTTGGCGTTGGTGGTCAGCACGCGCACTTCGCAGCCCAGCCGCGCCAGGTTGAGGCAGAGCCGGTAGACCGATTCGATCGGGCCGCCATAATGATGCGCCGGCATGAAATAGGGCGTGACGAACAGGATTTTCAAGATCTCAGCGCGGATCTCCGCGGCGTCCTCCCCAAGCAATCTTTGGCCGAGTCTGGCAATCCGATGCAATCCGCCAAGCCGGCGCCATCCGCGCCGGCCGCGATAATTTGCCCGGCCGCGCACAGAATCTCATGCAACCGGTCGTTATAGCTATGGCTCCCGGTGAGCACGCGACGCCGCCCGGCCGCCGCGATCCGCGCGCGCTCGGCGGCCCGCGGCAGATAGTGCCGGACCTGCGCGGTGAGCTCGTCCGGCGTGGCGAAAAACGCCGCCTCGCGGCCCTCGGCGAACAGTTCGCGATGGCTATCCGAGCGCTCGGCGAGCATAAAGGCACCGCAGGCCGGAAGCTCGAACGTGCGCATCACGTGGTCGTCATGATTGGCGCGCCGCAGCAGATTCACCGCGATCGCCGCGCCGCCCAGCGCCAGCCGATAGCCACGGCCGTCGGCGCGTCCGCGCCAGTACGGCGCCAGCACCGCCGAACGGTTCCAGTAATTCCCATAGAGATTTAATTTCACGCCGGGTAGTTCGCGTACCAGATGCTCGAAGTACGGCACGCGATCGGCGTCGGCGCCGCCGACGAAAGCCACGTCGCAGACAAAGCGCGCCCGTTCGGCCGGGGTCATCGGCGCCTGCGGATAATGCGCCGCCGGCTTATAGCCGAAGCGCTGGTAAATCACCTGGCGCGCGCCCGCCGCGCGCAGCGCCGGCACGATCGCGCGCTTGGTCGAGACGTAGAGGTCATAGAGTGGGATCGCCGAGCGCAGTTCGGCCGACCCATTGGCGGGATTGAACGGATCGTCGGTCGCCCAGTTGATCAGCCGCGCCCCGCTCGCCGCCTTGATCGCCGCCAGCGTCGCCGGCGCGAGATAGCGGCCCTTCCCGATCAGCACGACGGCGGGGGCAAAGGCGCGCGCCCGCACGAGCAGTTCGCGATTCAGCGCGCGGATGCCGGGCGGCCGGCCGCCGCGGATGCGCGTGGCGATCCGCCCGGCGAGCGAGGGCGTCCCGGCGACGAAGCGCGCTTCGTCGAAAAATTCCGTCAGCCATCCGCCGCCCCGCGCCAAATCCCGCGCGGCCTCGAGAAAATGCGCGGTCGACGGATAAAACGCCGTGGACTCGTAATAGAGCAGGCGCCGCTTGTCGTTCATGCGTCCGCCCGCACTGCCGCCTGGTCCGACGTCCCGGCCCGCGCGGCCAACTCGCGCAAACGCGCCAGCGCCGGGGCGAAGGCCAACTCATAATGATACCGCTGCTCGAAAGACCGCCGTGCCGCCCGGCATCGCGCCGCATAGCGCGCGCGGTCGGCGAACAATTCATCGACCGCGCGCGCGATCGCCGCCGGGTCGTCGGGATCGGCAAACAGCGCCCAGCCTTCGGCTTCGAGCAGCTCGCGATAGCTCGCGCGGTCGGGCACGATCACCGGCAGGCCGCAGGCGGCGTACTCGAAAATCTTGTTGGTCGCGCTCGCCGCGAACTCCAGGTTGCGATTAACCGCCTTATGCAGGCTGAGTCCGGCCGCCGCGCCAATTGCCCGCGCCGGCAATTCGCCGTGCGGAATCCATCCGGGGAGCGCGACGCGCCCGGCCACCCCGACGGCCCGCGCCAGTTGCGCGAGCGCCGCGCCCAACGACGCGCCTGCTGGTCCGATCATCGTCAGGCGGATCATGGGATCGAGCAGGCCCAGCGCGCGGACCGCCTCGAGATTCCCGTTGGCGGCGCCCAGCGTACCCATGTAGAGCAACTCGCGCACGCGCCAGCGCCGCGCGATCAGATCGTCCCACGGCGGGAGCGCCGGTACGAAGTCGCGCGCCGGGCAGTTCGGCACGATCAGCGCCGCACGCGCGTCGCCGGCCCGAGCCAGGTAGCGCGCCGCGCGATTTTTTTCCGGGAAGATCACCGTCGCGGCCAGCCGGGTCGCGCGCAACGCATAGCGATTGATCCAGCCCTGCAGCGAGACCAGCGGCGCGCGCGACGCCTCAGGCAGCTCATGCAGGTGGTAGACGATCGGAATTCCGGCGCGCCGCGCACCCGCCGCGATCGCCGCCGCAAACGCGTGCGGCTCCCACGCATAGATGACCTGCGGACGCTCGCGCGCGACGGTCCGTTTGAGCGCCGCGCGAAAGCCGCGATACTCGGCCAGCTTGGCTATCGCACCCTGCGATATTTTAGCTTCGATCGAATTGGCTTCGATCGTGATCGACGCATCCGGGCCGGATGCGCCGCAGCGCTCGATTGCGACGCCCGCGGGCCAGCGCCGAAACGGCCGCTCGATAGCGCGGCAGATGAGCGTCACGCGGAACTCCGCGCTGAGCTGCGTGATCGCGTTGACGGTCGGCGGATAGTAGTCCGGGTTATGGTAGATCGCGGCGAGCAGCCGCGGCCGCGCCGCGAGATCGGCCCGCGCCGCCGCATTCAGCACCGTCGCCGTCATCCGTATCGCGCCGCTCATGCCGCGGCCATCGGCCAGCCGATCCAGGCGCGCATCGCACCGCGCTCGATTGGCGAAAATACCGTCATAATGTAGATTACGGCGAAGGCGAGCGCCAGCGCCGCACCCGCCGCGATTCGCGCCGCCGCGAGCGCCGTAGTCCCGCCGGCCGGCGCGAAGACGGCGATCGCCGCCGCGCCCAGGAGCGCGCCCGGCCCGAGCGCGCCCAGCATCCGCCGCGGCGCGAGCCCGAGCGTGCGCATCGCGCCCACCGTGATATACCAGCCATTGGTCACGAGCGACGACGCGATAGTCGCGGCGATCACGCCGGCCAACCCCCAATAGCGCACCCACCAGAGCGACAGCGCCAGATTGAGCAGGCCCTCGGCAATAGTCAGCGCCGCCCACCAGTAATGGCGCGTGGTGGCCCACATGATCGTCGACGACGGCACATTCCAGACCAGCAGCATGAAGGCCACGATCTGCAGGGCGAAGGTGGTTCGTCCAGGATAGACCGCCGGTCCCGCCCACCGGATCAGCAGCCGCGGACCGGCGATCCAGAGTGCCGCGGCGCCGATCACGCCGTAGAGAATCGCGAGCCGCAGCGCCATCAGGTAGCCGCGCACGAGCGGTTCGCGACGGTCGCGCGTGTAATTGCCGGTCACGGTCGGAGTCAGCGCGTTGACCGCCACGGTAAACGCCGCCGCCGCCATCCAGATCATCCGAAACGGCACCGCATAACGGGTCACCGCGCCCGCTCCCAGCGCCCATCCGATAACCAGGTTGTCGACCCCCAGGACCAGCGTCCAGCCGGCCTGCAGGGCCAAGAACGCCGCGCTCGGCTTGAGCATCGCGCACAGTAGCGGCCATGAAAAATGCGCGCGGCGCGGCCGCGCCGCCGGATTCATCCGCACCGCCCACAGATACGCGCCGAAGGCTGCGGCCAGCGCCGCCCCGCCGCTGATCACGGCCACCGCGATCAGCTTCAGCCCCGCCGCCAACGCGCCGATTATCAGCGCGCTTCGCGCCGCCGTGCCGCCGGCCTCGAGCGCCTGCTCGCGATCGACCCGCTCGTAGCCGCGCAGCATCATCTGATGCACTTTGAAGGGAAAGGCGATCGCCGCCAGCGCCACGTAAACCAGCAAGGCAATTGCCGCGCCGCCAGGCAGGAAACGCCGGCCGAGCCACGGTCCGGCGCTCCCCACGGCGCCCAGGATCAGCGCCGCGACCGCCGCGTAGGCATAGAACGCCGTCGCGACCAGCGTGCCGACTTCATCGCGCCGGCCGCGCGCCACCGCCTCGGCGATCCGATTTCCGACGGTCTGCCCGAGGCCGAGATTGGCCAGCCCGAGGTATGACGTGAGGCTCAGGATAATCAGCCATTCGCCGTAGATTTGCGCACCCAGACAGGTCACGCTAAGCGGCACCAGGATCAGCGGCGCGACGACCGACGCGGCCCACGCCGCCCAGCTCCAGATCACGTTGCGCGACAGCCGGCCGATCGCCGCGCCGCGCGGCTCGCCCGCCGACTCGCCGGTGACAATTTTCCGCTCCGCGCTTGCCATTATTTCAATCAGCTTCGGCGGCGCATTCACATGACATGACAAGCGGCCGCGCCGTCAGCCCTGGGCCGGCCCCTCGAACGATCGCGCGAGTCGCGCCGGCATCGCCGCCGCGATCGGCTCGCGGACCAGCGCCGGCATCAGCGACCACGCCAGCCGCGCATAGGTGCGCGGATCGGCCGGCGCGTAGCGCAGCGCGTAGCGGAAGCTGGCGCGCGCGATCGCCGCGTCGCCCTGGTTGATCGCGGTGAGCCCGATCCCGGTCAGCAGGGCCGCTTGCCGGCGCCGGACACTGCCGATCAGACCGTGCGCCGCCGCGCCGTAACGCGCCCCGACCAGCCGTATCAGCACCTCGTAGTTATGCATGAAATGGCCCACGCTGGCGGCGAAACCCGCGGCCCGCGCGCATTCGCGAATCCATCCGAGGCGCTTGCGCAGCATACTCGCCGGGTCGCTATGGCAATAAAAAACCAGCCGCTCGCCGAGGTAGCCAAACCGGCCGTATTCGCGCGCGCGCAGCGCGAAATAGAGATCTTCGCAGCCGAACGAGCCTTTGAATTCCTCGGCAAAGCCGCCCACCCGCGCGAACGTCGCGCGCCGCACCACCATCGTACTGGGCAGGATATTCCACATCCGCGCGAGCAGATCGGATAGCGCCGGCAGATGGTCCTGGAACGGCGGATTGTAGAATTCGCTCACCGTCACGCCCTCGGCGTCGACGTTGACCGCGTCGGAATAGACCATCACGCATTCTGGATCGCGGGCGAACGCGCGCATCGTGAGCGCAAGCTTGGCCGGAATCCATTGGTCGTCGGCGTCGAGAAACGCCAGATACTCGCCACGCGCGGCGCGCACGCCGGCGTTGCGCGCGGCGGCCAGTCCGCGATTAGCCTGGCGCACCACCGTGATCCGATTGCCAAAACCCTCGAGCACCGCCTGGGTGCTGTCGCTCGAGCCGTCGTCGACCACGACTATCTCGACCGCGGCGCGCGCGAGCGCGAGGTTATCCACCGCGAGGGCGGCGTCGAATTGCTGCGCGAGCACGCTCGCGATTGCCGCACCGACCGTCGCCGCGCCGTTCCACACCGGAATTATCACCGAGACTCGCACTTCGATTTATTTTGCGCGTTCGACGCGCCCAGTTTCGCGCCGCGCCGTGACCCATACGCTGTCCGCGCAATACTTGAGCGGCGCAAAGCGCCGGCTGGCCCGCTTGAGCCGCTCCGACGCGCCGACCACGACCCGATAGCGCCGCGCCAGCAACGCGCGATCCTCGGGCCGCGCGTTGGCGCTGAAAAAGCCGTCGACGGTGATCTCCGCCGGACCGATCGCCGCCGCGAACAATACGCCGAGCCGTCCGATCGGCCAGTAGCGCACCTCGAAATCGCGCGCCTGGCGAAAACCCCGGCGCATCTGATGATAGAGCGCGCGCAGGCCCCACGGCTGGAGCATCTGGACTTTGCACCTACCGCCCGGCGCCGCCACGCGGCCCATTTCGGCGACCGCCGCGGCGCAATCCTGCGGCGCGAAATGCTGAATCACGCTGTAGGAAAAGACGACGTCGAAAAACTCCGGCCGAAACGGCAGCCAGCGCGCGTCGGCGACCAGGTAGCGGCTCTTTGCGCCGAGCGCGCGGGCCACGTTGCGCGCCGCCGCAATCGCCGCGAACGACGGATCGATCCCGATCGCCTCGTAGCCCAGGCGCGCCGCCGCGACCGTCCAGCGGCCCCAGTTCGAGCCGATATCGAGCAGCCGGCGGCCCGCGCCAGGCGGTAATTCGAGGCGCGGAATCGGATAACGTTCGAGCCGTCCGCTTAGGCCCGCGTAAAAGTTGCCGTTGGTCGCGCCGATCGCATGCTGGACGTACTGATCGATCGCGCCAGCTTGATCAATCGCGTCTTCGGCACCGGCTTTCCGCGCTGCCGGCGCCGCTTGCGCGCGGGCCAGCGCGGCGCGCGTCTCGGCGATCGCCGTCGTATTGGTCGGCCGCGCCCCCTCTATCAGCATCACCGGGATTCCGTCGGCGACCGCATAGCGATGCTGCCGGGCGCAGGATAATTCGGACGCCGTATAATCGTATTCGAGCGCGCCGTGATCGGCCGGGCAGACCAGATGCTCGATAAACCATCTATCGAGCGCCGGCCGCGCGCCCGCCGCGCGTGCGCTTTCCGCCTTCGCGTCAGCCGCCCGCAATTCGACTGTAGCCATTCCGGCCGTATCCAATTCAGCCGCACGATTGATCGCCGATGCTCGCATACGTGATCCTGCGCGCGGACGCGTTAGCGTCCGGCCGCCGCCGCCCGCGGATCGATCGCGCCGAGCGTCGCCGATCCCGCCGCCGTGGCGCGCTTGAACTCGGCCAGCCACAGTTGCAGCGCCGCGATCGCCCAGACGCGCGACCAATGCACCCGGCCGCGATTAAACCCGTCCCACAGCGCCATAACGCCCGCCCGTTGCAGCATTCCGCCGTCGGCGCCGCTGGCCAGGAGATCGCCGATCGCCGCGCGCGCAGCGCCGCGCAGCCACCGGTCGAAGGGAAGAATAAAGCCGCGCTTGCGCCGCCGCCCAAGCGCCGGCGGGATCGCGCCGCCCAGCGCGTCGAGCAGGAGACGCTTGGGCCGTCCGCCAAATTTGCGCCCGGGCGCGATCCCCAGAACGAATTCGACCAGCTCGTGATCGATCAGCGGGCAACGCACTTCGAGGCCCTGCGCCATGCTCATCACGTCGGTGTCGCGCAGCAACTGGTTATGCAGGTAGGCGCCGAGCTCGAGCGCCGCAACCGTGTTGCCGCCGCCCGCGTCTGGTCCGCTGGTGTCTTGGCCGCCGGCGATCCGCTCGAGGTAGTCGAGCGGATCGAAATGGCGCCGCGCGTCGGCCAGTAGCGCGGGCTCGAGCAGGCGCTCGATTTCGGCTTCGCGCAACAATCCGCGCAGCGCCAGGTAGGCGCTCGCCGCGCTCGGCCGCCGAGCGATAAAATCGCCGATCCGCGCAGCTCGCGACGAGTCCCCGGCCAGCGCCAGAATCCGCCCGCCGACCCATCGCATGGCGAAGTTCGCCCGCAGCGCGCCGGCCGCGCGGAGCATGGCCGGCACCCGCCGGAACGTGCTGTAGCCGCCGAACAACTCGTCGCCACCGAGCCCCGAAAGCGCCACCACGGTGCCGGCCGCACGCGTATATTTGGCGACGAAATAGGTATTGACTCCGTCGATCGACGGCTGGTCGAGCGCCGCGATAATTTTCGGCAGCTCCCCGGCCAGGTCGGCGGCGCCCACCCGATGCTCGAGCAGTTCGGCACCGCATGCGCGCGCCGCGATCCGCGCCTCCGGAGCTTCGTCGTAATGCGCGTCGGCGAAGCTTATCGTATGCGCCCGGATGCGTCCGGCACCCACCCGGCGCATCAGCGCGAGCACCGCCGCCGAATCGATCCCGCCCGACAGGAACAGGCCCATCGGCACGTCGCCAACCAGGCGGATCCGCACTGCCTCCTCGAGCAGCGCGCGCAACCGCGCGACGGTCTCGGCGGCGCCGAGCCCGGCCACGCCCTCGGCCGGACGCGGCGCCCAGTAGCGATAACGGCTCAGCGCGCCGTCATGGAATTCCAGGTAGCAGCCGGCTTCGAGCGTGCGCACCGGATCGGCGATCGCCAGCGGCGCCGGCACCGATCCGAGCGCGAGATAGGCATAGAGCGCCGCCGCACTCGGCGCGCAGGGGATTAATCCCGCCGCCACGATCGCGCGCATCTCCGAGGCGAAAACCAGTTGCCCGCCGGCCAGCGCGTAATAGATCGGCTTCTCGCCCAGCCGGTCGCGGGCGATTAGCAGCCGGCGCGCGCGCACGTCCCACAACGCAAACGCGAACATTCCGCGCAGCCGCTTGAGCGTCCCCTCGATCCCCCACGCGGCGTAGCCGTGCAGGATCACTTCGGTATCGGTGCGCGAGCGAAACGCATAGCCCGCCGCGACCAGTTCGGCGCGCAAGGCGGCGAAGTTGTAGATCTCGCCGTTGAACGTGATCCAGAGGCTCGCGTCGCCGTTGGCCATCGGCTGACGGCCGGCCAGCGAGCGATCGATTATCGCCAGGCGCCGGTTGCCCAGCGCAACCACGCGCTCGGCCCGGCCCGCGCTCAGCACGATCGTGCCGCCGTCGTCGGGTCCGCGATGGATCTGCGCGGCGGTCATCGCCGCGATCGCCCGGGCGAGTTGCTCGCGCCGTCCGTCGGCGACTAATCCGGCGATCCCGCACATCAGGCTGAAAGCTCCCCGCTCATGATTTGATTTTCACGCGCCGCATTCGCGGCGTTATCCGAGCCGCCGTCGTGCAGCTTCCGATGCAAGCAGATCGGCATCTTCGGAGGGCGCGGCGCCGCTTACGGAATTTTCCTCGGCCGCCGCCCGCGCCGACGCGACGCCCGCGACTTGGCCGCGCTCCCGCAGAGCCGTTTCGTATGCCGCCAGTTCCCGCGCCGCGAATTCATCGGCCGCCAGATGCGATCGCGCCGCCGCGAGCCATTCGCGCGCGATAAAGAATCCGCTCAGCAGGCCGAGCATCACCAGGCCCCACAGGGTCGCCTGCCCGCGCGCGCTCGGCAGGTAGTAATGGTCGGGGACGACCGGCGGCTCGACCACCTTGAAGGCGAAATCGGCCTGCACCTGCGCGAGCTTCTCGCGCTGGAGCTGACGCGCCATCAGCTCGTAGAGCTGGTTTTGCAGCAACGCGTCGGGGGTGCGATTGATTTCGCCTTGCAGCGAGAGCGCCGCGGCACTGGCCGTCTGCGTCACCTCGCCGCGCAACTGATCGCGCAGGCTTTGCAGATAGAGCCCCAGGATCGCGCGCGCCCGCGCCGGCCGCGGATCGAGAAAGTAGAGCGTCAGGTTGCCGGTGCGATAGTCGTATTCGGTACTGAAGCGCGCATTCATCAGCATGTGCAGTTGCCACGGCGTGATCGTCGCGGCCTGCGCGCCGGCCAGCGCCGATGTCAGCGCGTTGCGCCGGGCCAGGCCGACGCCGAAGTTATAGCTCTGCATAATCGTGATATAGCGCTCGGCCGTGACCACGTTGTCGCCCGGCCCGCCGACGCCGAACAGGGCGCCCAGCCCGGACATCCCGCCGAGCGGATTCTCACCGATCTGGCTGTCCAGTTCCTCGCCCGGCGCGACCGGCGTCACCACCGCCATCGCGCGATACCATTTGACCGCGCCCAGGCGCACGTAGAGGCCGACGCCGAGCGCCACCGCGATCGTCAGGCCGCCGATCAGCCAGCGCCGGCGCCAGAGCACGCCCCAGTAGCGCAGCAATTCGACCGCGGCATGTTGCGACTCACCAAGGCGTTGCGGATAGCCGTAGCCGTTGGCCCAGCCGCGTCCCGCGCCGCCGGCATGCTCCGATGGTTTCACTTGATCTCGCATGTCAATTCAAATGCTCGCGCCGCAGGCCCGCGCCGTTCGTTCGCTCGCGCGTGGCCCCCGCGCGCTCAGCGCCAGACGATCGTCCCGGCATGCGGCGTCAGCCCGATCGAGACGGTGAGCATCGTGCGCACCGAGC
>Ga0307372_10007209_pt1 | contig 15998 bp, 14 predicted proteins | sample OX1MG_FD_202533 | JGI IMG/M metagenome (GOLD analysis project Ga0307372, IMG submission 202533) | Soil microbial communities from Risofladan, Vaasa, Finland - OX-1 | ecosystem: Environmental > Terrestrial > Soil > Coastal area > Acid sulfate soil | place: Finland: Risofladan, Vaasa | collected... | reverse complement strand
TAGTTGACCGACGAGTACGCGACCTTGACCACCACCTCGCCGGGGGTGAGATCGTCCAGCGCCAGCGATTCGATGCCCGCGCGATGGCCGGCAGCGTCGCTGTGGATGCGGAAGGCTTCGAAACGGTCGCGGGTCATCGCCTCAGTAATCCGGGTTTGTCAATGTCAGGAAGTACGCCGGATCCCGTGTCAGCGGCCATCCATGGACGGCACGGGATGAAGTCATCCTGACTTCAATTGACCTTGTGGATGGCGCGCTTGTCCACCGCCATCGCCGCCTCGTGCACGGCCTCCGACAGCGTCGGATGGGCGTGGATGATGCGCGCCAGATCCTCGGCCGAGCCCTTGAACTCCATCGCCACCACCGCCTCGGCGATCAGCTCGGACACGCAGGCGCCGACCATGTGCACGCCGAGGATGCGATCGGTCTCGGCATGGGCGATCACCTTCACCAGACCCGCCGGTTCGTTCATCGCCACGGCGCGGCCGACGGCGGCGAACGGGAAGCTGCCGGTCTTGAACGGCACACCTTCGTCGCGGAGCTGTTTTTCGGTCTTGCCGGCCCAGGCGATCTCGGGCTCGGTGTAGATCACCCACGGAATGGTCTCGTAGTTGACGTGTCCGGCCTTGCCGGCGATCAGTTCGGCGACCGCGATGCCTTCCTCGAAGCCTTTGTGCGCCAGCATCGGGCCACGCACGCAGTCGCCGACGGCCCACACACCCTCGACCCCGGTCCAGCAGTGCCCGTCGACGACCACGCGGCCGCGTTCGTCGAGTTTGACGCCGGTGGCGTCGCCCAGCACGCCGTCGGTCCAGGCGCGGCGGCCGACCGCGACCAGCAGCTTGTCGACGACCAGCGATTTCTCGCCGTCCTTGCCGGCATAGGTCAGGTGCACCTCGCTGCCCTTGATCTCCGCCTTCAGCAGCTTGGCGCCCAGTTCGATTTTCAGGCCCTGCTTGGCGAATTCGCGCGCCGCGGCCTTGGCGATGTCGACGTCGGCTGCGGCGAGGAAATCCGGCAGCGCCTCGAGGATGGTGACGTCGCTGCCGAGGCGCTTCCACACGCTTCCGAGCTCGAGTCCGATCACGCCGGCGCCGATCACGCCGAGGCGCTTGGGCACGCCGGCCAGTTCGAGCGCGCCGGCGTTGTCGATGATGAATTTGCCGTCGAATTTCGCGAACGACAGCTCGATCGGCGCCGAGCCGGTGGCGATGATCACGTTGGTCGCGGCGATCGTCTGCTTGCTGCCGTCGGGCGCGGTGATCTCGACCTGGCGATCCTTCAGCAGCCGGCCCTTGCCGAAGAACGAGGTGATCTTGTTGGCCTTGAACAGCAGGCCGACGCCGCCGGTGAACTGTTTGACGATCTTTTCCTTGCGCCCGACCATCGCGCTGACGTCGATCTTCGGGTCCTTGGCGCTGATGCCGTGCGCTTCGAAGCCGTGGGTCAGGTTCCAGAACTGTTTGGACGAATCCAGCAGGGCCTTGGATGGAATGCAGCCGACGTTGAGGCAGGTGCCGCCCAGCGCGGCCTTGCCGTCCTTGCCGGCCCAGGCGTCGATGCAGGCGGTCTTCAGGCCGAGCTGCGCGGCGCGGATCGCGGCGTGGTAGCCGGCCGGTCCGCCGCCGATGACGATGACGTCGAATTGTTCGGACATGATGTCTGGATTCCTGAATCGGGACCGGGGACCCGGGACCCGGGACCCGCAAGCGCAAAACCTTGCCGAGCCGAGTACCGTCTTTTGGCTTCTGCCGGGTCCCGAGTCCCGAGTCCCGGCGTCGGCTCACAAACCGAGCAGCATCCGCTGCGGGTTCTCCAGCTGGTTCTTGATGTCGACCAGGAACAGCACCGCGTCCTTGCCGTCGATGATGCGGTGGTCATAGCTGATCGCGACATACATCATCGGCGCGGCGATCACCTGACCGTTCTCGACCACGGCGCGCTCCTTGATGGTGTGCATGCCGAGGATGGCGCTCTGCGGCGGGTTGACGATCGGTGTGGAGAACAGCGAGCCGAAGGTGCCGCCGTTGGTGATGGTGAAGGTGCCCCCCTGAAGATCCTCCAGCGTCAGGCCGCCCTCGCGCGCTTTTCTGGCGAAGCCGGCGATGGTCTTCTCGATCTCGGCGAAATCCATCGATTGCGCATCGCGCAACACCGGCGTCACCAGGCCGCGTTCGGTGGACACCGCCACCGAGATGTCCTGGTAGCCGTGATAGAGGACATCGTTGCCGTCCACCGAGGCGTTGACGATCGGACGGCGCTTCAGTGCTTCGCAGGCGGCGCGCACGAAAAAGCTCATGAAGCCGAGCTTGATGCCGTGGGTCTTCTCGAACGACTCGCCCAGTTCCTTGCGCAGCGCGCTGACGCGGCCCAGGTTGATCTCGTTGAACGAGGTCAGCATGGCGATCGAGTTCTTCGACTGCATCAGGCGCTCGGCGATCTTGGCGCGCATGCGCGTCATCGGCACGCGCTCCTCGGGGCGCGCACCCGGAGCCGGTTTCGCCGTCGCTGGCGTGGCGGTGGAAGCTGGCGCTGCCTTGGTGTAATTGATCACGTCTTCCTTGATGACGCGGCCATCGCGGCCACTGCCGGGCACCTGCGCCGGATCGATGCCGCTCTCGCTGGCGACGCGACGCGCGGCGGGCGAGGGCGCGCCGCTCGCGGCGGCGACTGGCGCAGCCTTGGCTGGCGTCGTCGACTTCGGGGTCTCAGCCTTGGTAGCCGGTGCGGCTTTGGCCGGTGCGGCCGCTTCTGCGCTTCCTGCGACCGTATGGAGTGCAGAGCCGCCCGCGGCACTGGCACTTCCCTGTGCGGCGGCCGCTCTTGCGCTTCCTGTGCCTGCGGCACTGGCACTTCCCTGTGCGGCGCCCTCCTCGAGCACGGCGAGCAGCTGCTGACTGGTCACGGTGTCGCCGGTCTGCTTGAGGATCTGCCTGATCACGCCGTCCACCGGCGAGGGTACTTCCAGCACGACTTTGTCGGTTTCGAGATCCACCAGGTTCTCGTCGCGTTTCACCGCGTCGCCCGGCTTTTTGTGCCAGGCGGCGATGGTGGCGTCGGATACGGATTCGGGCAGAACCGGAACTTTGACTTCGATGGCCATGGATGGCGTCCTTGAGGAGGGCGTGCGGTCAGTGCGTTCGGAATGCGGCGATCACTCGGCGGCGTGGTCGGCGGCGATCGGCGCCACCAGCGCCTGCTCGACCAGCGCGGCCTGTTCGACCTGATGCGTGCCGAGATGTCCGCAGGCCGGCGCCGGCGAGCGCGCACGACCGGCGTAGGACAGGCTGTGCTGGCTGGAAATGCAGGCTTGCAGATGATGACGGATCTGGAACCAGGCGCCCTGGTTCATCGGCTCCTCCTGGCACCAGACCACCTCCTTTGCAGCCGCATATTTCGCCAGCTCGTCGCGGACCTCGTCGCGGGGGAACGGATACAGCTGTTCGACACGCACCAGGGCGACGTCGGCGAGGGCGCGCTTGTCGGCCGCTTCCAGCAGGTCGTAATAGACCTTGCCCGAGCACAGCACCACACGCCGGATCTTCTTCGCGTTCTTGAGGCGTGCGTCACCGATCACCAGCTGGAAGCCGCCGCCGGCCAGGTCGTCCAGCGTCGACACCGCCAGCTTGTGGCGCAGCAGGGACTTCGGCGTCATCACGATCAGCGGCTTGCGACAGGGCCGCAGCATCTGCCGGCGGATCATGTGAAACGCCTGCGCCGGCGTGGTCGGCACGCAGACCTGCATGTTGTCGAGCGCGCACAACTGCAGATAGCGCTCCAGACGCGCCGAGGAATGTTCGGGACCCTGGCCCTCGTAGCCGTGCGGCAGGAACAGCGTCAGCGCGCACAGGCGCCCCCACTTGGCCTCGCCAGAACTGATGAACTGGTCGATCACCACCTGGGCGCCGTTGGCGAAATCGCCGAACTGGCCTTCCCAGATCACCAGCGTGTCGGGTTCGGCGGTGGCATAGCCATATTCGAACGCCATCACCGCTTCTTCCGACAGCAGCGAATCCACCACCGCAACCTCGGCGCCCTCGCGCACGCGCGCCAGCGGTATCACGGTGGTGTCGGTGGTCTGGTCATGCAGTACGGCGTGGCGATGGAAGAAGGTGCCGCGCGCCGAGTCCTGGCCGACCAGGCGCAAGCCGTAGCCGTCGCGGATCAGGCTGGCATAGGCCAGATTCTCGGCGAAGCCCCAATCCAGCGGCAGCTCGCCGGCCGCCATCTTGCGGCGGTCGTCGTAGATCCTGGCCACGCGCGGGTGCAGTTTGATGGCGCTGACGTCGAGGATGACGTCGAGCAGTGCGGTCAGGGTTTTGCGCTCGACGCCGGTTGCGGTGGGCGTATCCAGGCGGCCGCCCAGATAGCGGCTCCAATCCACCAGCAGGCCCTCGCGCGGATTGGCGACCAGGTCAGCGACCGGCTCACCGGCCTCGAGTTTGCTGCGGTAGCCGTCGACCATCGCCTGCGCGGCGGCGGCATCGAGCACACCGGCCGCGATCAGGCGCTGCGCGTAGAGTTCGCGTGCGGTCGGCCGGGCGCGGATCACTTGGTACATCAGCGGCTGCGTCGCGGCGGGCTCGTCCGCTTCGTTGTGGCCGAGACGGCGGTAGCAGACGAGATCGATCACCACGTCGCGCTTGAAGGTGCGGCGGAAGTCGCAGGCCATGCGCGTCACCAGCAGCACCGCCTCGGGGTCGTCGCTGTTCACATGGAAGACCGGCGCGTTGACCATCTTGGCGAGGTCGGTGCAGTACAGCGTCGAGCGCGCGTCGCGCGGGTCGGAAATGGTGAAGCCGATCTGGTTGTTGATGACGATGTGCAAGGTGCCGCCGATCGCGAAGCCGCGCGCCTGCGACATGTTCAGCAGTTCCATGCCGACGCCCTGACCGGCGAACGCGGCATCGCCGTGGATCAGCACCGCGACCACTTCGTTGCCGTCGTCGTGGCGGCGCGTCTGCCGCGCGCGTACCGAGCCGGCGACGACCGGATTGACGATCTCCAGGTGCGAGGGATTGAACGCCAGCGCCAGGTGCACCGCGCCGCCCGGCGTCGCAACGTCGGCGCTGAAACCGAGGTGGTACTTGACGTCGCCGGAGTGCGCCGGATCGTCGGGGTGGTCGAACTTGCCCTCGAATTCGTCGAACAGTTTGCTCGGCGCCTTGCCCAGCGTATTGACCAGCACGTTGAGGCGGCCACGATGTGCCATGCCGATCACGAACTCGCGCACGCCGGCCGTGCCACCGCGCCGGATCACCTCGTCGAGCAGCGGAATCAGGCTGTCGCCGCCTTCCAGCGCAAAGCGCTTCTGGCCGACGTAACGGGTGTGCAGGTAGCGTTCGAGTCCGTCGGCGGCGGTGAGTTTCTCCAGCACGCGGATCTGCTCATCGCGGCCGAGACCGGCGTGGCCGTCGGCCTGTTCCATACGTGTGTACAGCCAGCGCCGCTGTTCGGCATCGCTGATGTGCATGAACTCGGCGCCGATGCTGCCGGTATAGGTCGCCTTGAGGCGTGCGATCAGCTCCTCGAGCTTGAGGCGCGCGGCCGCGGCATAGGTGCCGGTGTCGTATTCGATGCCGAGATCGGCCGCGGACAGGCCGTGGAACGCCAGTTCGAGGTCGGGCGCCGGATGTTTGGCCGCGAGACCCAGAGGATCGAGGTCGGCGGCCAGATGGCCGCGCGAACGAAAGGCCGTCAGCAGCCGCAGCACGGCCGCCTGCTTGCGCGCATGGGCATCGTCGACGGGCGCCGCGGTGCGCGCGTGGCCGTTCAGGCGCTGCGCGGCCTCGATGCGGGCGATGACCTGCGCGTGCGGCACGTCGCCGGCTTCGCGGCCTTTCAGGGATTCGAAATAACGGCGCCATTGCGGCGCGACGGCCGTGGCGTCTGCCAGCCAGGTCTCGTAAAGCGCTTCGACATAGGCGGCGTTGCCGCCGGCGATCGGGGACGATTCGAAAAACTCGCGGATCAGATGGGCGCTCACGTCGTTACCGGGGACAGCATGGGCGCGCCACGCGCGTGCCCGGAAGCGGCATTCCAGCCATCGCGGCGGGAAAGCCTTTGAATTATAGCCGTTGCTTGCTGCGCCGCGACAATCGCGCGGTATCCGCGCGCACACCGCGATCGTGATGACCGCCGCGGTCAGAGCTCCAGCAGGCGCAGCGCCGCCGCGGGTTCGGAACGCTCCCAGACCTGCTCGAAGTAGCGCAGCAGCTGGGCCTGCCGGCCCGGGTCGCAGGTGCAGCCCTGGCCCTCGTAGCGGTTGCCCAGCGGGCGCAGCAGATAACCGCCAGCATCATTGAGCGCAAACGCTGCCGTGTACTGGCGGTCACTCTCCTCGAGCGGTACGCGCAGCCGGATCACGCTAGGCAGGCGCTGTGCCAGCGCGACCAGTCGGTGGCCGTCGCGCAGCGCGTTGAGGGGTTCTTGCACCAGCAGTCGCAGTTCGGCGCCACGGCCGCGCATGGCCAGCTGGCGCAGGGCCTGCAGCACCGGTTCGGCATCCAGCAGGCCGGGATCGAGTTCGCGGGTATAAAATGCCATCGTGTGCCGGGCATCGCCGAGCAGGGCCAGCACGGCAGCGATCGCCTCGTCGCGGCTGGTCGCCTCCAGCACGCGTGCGACCGGTCGCACGGGCGCGTTGCCGCGCTGCGCGGGCGGCGGCTCCGGCGTCGTCAACTCCAGCCGCATGCGCTGATGCGGAATACCGCATTCGTCGTAGGCCTCGCCGAAAGGTTCGAAGCCCTGGCGCGCGTAGAACGGCAGCGCCTGCACCTGCGAGTGCAGTACCGCTTCGGGCCAGCCCAGTGCGCGCGCCTGCTCGACCAGGCTGCGCAGCAGCGCCGCGCCGACGCCGCGGCCGCGCCACTCGCGCAACACCGCCATGCGGCCGATGGTGTGCTCGGGCGTCAGCCGGCCACAGCCGATGGCGCGTCCCGCCGCATCGCGCGCCAGCAGGTGCTGCGAAGGCGCGTCCAGCGCATCCCACTCGTCGCTTTCGGGGATCGCCTGCTCGACCACGAACACGGCCATGCGCACCGCCCTGAGGTCGGCCTGGTCGACCTCCCAGCGCGCGGGTTCGAGAAAGTAAGCGTCGTCGATCATCGATGCCCCCGCGGTCTTGGGCCGAAACGCAGATGGCCCTCGTTGAGCAGGTCGCGCAGGCACTGCCGGTCCGCGGCAGGCAGCGCCAGCGCAACGCCTGGCGGGATTGGGCCGCCGTCGCACAGGGCGATCGCCGTCGCGCGCGAACACGGCAGCGCCAGCCCGGCGACATACAGCGTCGCGGCGTGACCGTGGCGAGTCCACGCGCAGCGACTCCAAGGGTGGCGCAGCAGCGGTCGGCCGGTCTTCAGCGCGGCAGCGAAGGCGGCGCTCGTGGTCGGTCGCAGCGGCGGTGCGGCGATTTGCGCAGCGCGGTAACGCGTGATGAAGCGGCCGAACCAGTCGGCCAGCTGCGGCGAGGACAGCGCCGCGGCCAGCGCACCCAGCGCTTGGCGAACTCGCAGCAGTGCCGGGGCATCGATTTCGCCGGTGGTGCGTGCCGGTGCCAGATCGGGATCGGCGTAGCGTTGCGTTTCGGGCAGGTGCTCGACGAGATGCTCGGCGAGATCGAGCAGCAGTTCGGACTGTGCCGGCGCACGCATGCCGACCGAGAACGTCATGCAGTCACCCTCGGCGACGCCGTCATGGGCGATGCCGGGCGGCAGATAGAGCATGTCGCCCGGATGCAGCCGCCAGTCGTGGGTGGCTGTGAAGTCGGCGAGCATCTTCAGATCGACGTCCTCGCGCAGGGCCTGCGGAGCTACGGGGTCGAGGCTGATCCGCCAGCGGCGTACACCCAGACCCTGCAGCAGAAACACGTCGTACTGGTCGACATGCGGTCCCACGCCACCGCCGTCCGCGGCGTAGCTGACCATCACGTCGTCGATGCGCCAGCGCGGCAGAAAATCAAAGTCGTCGAGCAGGGCGGCGACATCGGCGTCCCATTTGTCGACGTCCTGGACCAGCAGGGTCCAGTGCGAGCGGGGCAGGCTGGCGAAGCGTGTCTCGGCAAACGGTCCGGTCTCCACGCGCCAGTGGTCGGCACGGCGGTCGTGCAGCACCAGCCGCGCGAGCACGCCATCTTCACAAGTCAGACCGGCAAGATCCTCGGGCGTCAGCGGCAGCTTGAAGCCGGCACCGGCACCGCGGATCAGCAACGGATGTTTCTGCCAGTACTCGCGCAGAAAGCGTGCCGGCGGCATGCCCAGCGGCTGGTCGCGCCGGGCGCGCACCTCCATCGCGAACGTGCGGCGGTGACGTGCTGTGTCGGTCATCGCACCATTCTACCGATGCCGTTTGTCAGGGAGGCCGCGCCGTCAGTCTGTGCATCAAATCGGCAGAGCGAAGCGAATCTCGAAACCCGATGGGTCGGCCAGGGTGAAGTCGCGCAGCCCGTAGGGGCGATCGCCGATGGCGACCACGATGGGCAGACCGAGCTCGTTGGCCCTCATCCAGATGGCATCGACGTCGTCGACCACGATCCGCAGGTTGGTCCAGCGCTTGCCTGTCGGTGCGTTGCGGTTCTGCGCCAGGAACAGACGGCAACCCCCGCGGTTCACGACCGCGAAGTCGCCGGTTCGGCGTTCGACGCAAAAATCGAGCGCCGTGTAGAACGCCAGAGCCCGGTCCAGGTCGGGGCCGACGATCTCGACCACGCCTTGAGCGGTGCGTTCCTCGATGGCGGGACAGGTCGGCATGGCGGACTGCTGTGCGGCGTCAGATCGTCTTCGCAAGCTCGGCCGCGAGGCCGGTATAGGTTCCCGGCGTCAACGCCAGCAGGCGCTGCTTCACAGCGTCCGGCAGTGCGAGGCCGGCGATGAAGGCTTGCATCGTCTCGCGGGTGATGCCTTGGCCGCGCGTCAGCGCTTTCAGTTGCTCGTAGGGCTCGGGCAGACCATGGCGGCGCATCACCGTCTGCACTGCCTCGGCCAGCACTTCCCAGCTGGCGTCGAGGTCGGCGGCGAGGCGCTGCGGTGCGACCTGCAGCTTGCCCAGTCCCTTCTGCAGCGATTCCAGGGCCACCAGGGTGTGGCCGAAGGCGGTGCCCAGGGCGCGCAGCACGGTGGAGTCGGTGAGGTCACGCTGCCAGCGGCTGATCGGCAGCTTGTCGGCGAAGTGGCCGAGCAGGGCGTTGGCGAGACCGAAGTTGCCCTCGGCGTTTTCGAAGTCGATCGGGTTGACCTTGTGCGGCATCGTCGAGGAGCCGACCTCGCCGGCCTGCAGGGTCTGCCGGAAATAGCCCAACGCGATGTAGCCCCAGAGGTCGCGGGCGAGATCGATCAGCACGGTGTTGGCGCGGCGCACCGCGTCGCAGTATTCGGCAATGCCATCATGCGGCTCGATCTGGGTGGTATAGGGGTTCCACTGCAGGCCCAGGTTCTCGACGAAGCCGCGCGCGAGTTCCTGCCAGTCGACCTCGGGGTAGGCGATGGCGTGCGCGTTGTAGTTGCCGACCGCACCGTTGAGCTTGCCGGGGATCCCGACGGCGGCCAGCTGCGCGCGCTGGTGCTGGAGCCGCGCCACGACATTGGCGAACTCCTTGCCCAGCGTGGTCGGCGAAGCGGTCTGACCATGCGTGCGCGACAGCATCGGCAGCTCCGCGTGCGCATGGGCGAGATCACGCAGATGACCGGTCACCGCGTCCAGCGCCGGCAGCAGCACTGTCGCGCGCGCGTCGCGCAGCATCAGCGCATAGGCCAGATTGTTGATGTCTTCGCTGGTGCAGGCGAAGTGCACGAACTCGCGCGCCCTGGCCAGCGCAGCCTCGTCGCCCATGCGCTCCTTGATGAAGTACTCGACCGCCTTGACGTCGTGGTTTGTGCCGCGCTCGATCGCCTTGATGCGCGCGCTGTCATCGACGCGAAACGATTCGCCGATGGCCAGCAGGGTCGTGCGCTGCGCGCTGGAAAAAGCCGGCAGCTCGTTGATCCCGGGATGGTCGGCCAGTGCCAGCAACCAGGCGATTTCGACCTGCACGCGGCGATGCATCAGACCGTGCTCGCTGAAAATCGGGCGCAGCGGTGCGGCCTTGGCCGCATAACGGCCGTCCAGCGGTGACAGGGCGACGAGGGCGGGGTGGTCCATGACGTCGGGAGGCTCCGGAAGAGCCGTCAATTCTACACCGGGGCTATAATTGCAGACTGTTCCTCAGCCTCCGACAAGGCCCCCGCGCATGAGCCAGTTCCGCATCGAGCACGACAGCATGGGCGAGCTGAAGGTACCCGCCGACGCGCTGTGGGGTGCGCAGACGCAGCGCGCCGTCGACAACTTTCCGATCTCGGGCCTGCGCATGCCGCGCGGGTTCATCCGCGCGCTGGGCCTGATCAAGTCGGCCGCGGCGCAGGCCAATGCCGATCTCGGTCAGTTGAAGAAGCCGCTGGCCAAGGCCATCCGCAAGGCGGCCGAGCGCGTCGCCGCCGGCGAGTTCGACGCGCACTTTCCGATCGACGTGTTCCAGACCGGCTCCGGCACCAGTTCCAACATGAACGCCAACGAGGTGATCGCGCATCTCGCGGCGCAGGCCGGCACCAAGGCCCATCCCAACGATCACGTCAACATGGGCCAGAGCTCCAACGACGTGATCCCGACCGCGATCCACGTCAGTGCCACGTTGGGCGCCAGCGAGGATCTGCTGCCGGCGCTGGCGCACCTGCGCAAGACCATCGAACGGCGCGCGCGGGAGCTGAAGAAGGTCGTCAAGACCGGGCGCACGCATCTGATGGACGCCATGCCGGTGACCTTCGGCCAGGAACTGTCGGGCTGGGCGGCGCAGATCCGTGCGGCCGAGGAGCGCATTGCCGACAGTCTCAAGCGTATGCGCCGGCTGCCGCAGGGTGGCACCGCGGTCGGCACCGGCATCAATGCCGACGCCAACTTCGGTCCGTGCGTCGCCGCCGAGCTGTCGCGCATGACCGGGGTGGAGTTCGAGTCGGCCGCCAACTATTTCGAGGGCATGTCGGCACAGGATTCGGCGGTCGAGCTGTCCGGCCAGCTCAAGGCGCTGGCCTGCGCGCTGATGAAGATCAGTAACGACCTGCGCTGGATGAACTCCGGACCCCTGGCCGGGCTGGGCGAGATCGAACTGCCGGCATTGCAGCCGGGCTCGTCGATCATGCCGGGCAAGGTCAACCCGGTGATCCCCGAGGCCATGGCGATGGTCTGCGCGCAGGTGATCGGCAACGACGCCGCGATCACCCTCGGCGGGCAGTCGGGCAGCTTCCAGCTCAACGTCATGTTGCCGCTGATCGCGCACAATCTGCTGCAGTCGCTGGAGCTGCTGGCCAACGCCGCGCGCCTGCTGGCCGATCGCGCCATCGCCGGGTTCAAGGTCAACAGCGCGCGCATTGACGAGGTACTGGGCAAAAACCCGATCCTGGTCACGGCGCTGAATCCGGTGATCGGTTACGAGAAGGGTGCCGCCACGGCGAAGAAAGCCTACAAGGAGAAGCGGCCGATCCTCGACGTCGCACTCGAGACCACCGGCCTGCCACGCAAGCAACTCGAGGCCCTGCTCGATCCGCTGGCCCTGACCCGCGGCGGTGTCCACGGCGGCGGCTCTTCCGGCGGCTGATGTCATTGCGCTGGCGGCGGGCGGCATCCGTCACCGGCATTCAAGAAGCGCCTCGGCCCGATCGCCGGCGACGTGACGGATGCTCCCAGCATCCGGCTCGTACCGCGGCTCCTGGATCCGGACGTGGCGCGGGTTGTCCCCCATGCAAACGGAGTTCCCCATGCACAAGCGGCTGCTTCTCCTGGTTCTGCTGGCTGCGGGCGGCGCAGTTCATGCCCAGGATGTCCTGATTCCCGGCCGCCAGCTGACCGCCGGCAAGGCCGATGCCCAGCTGGCGCAAATCGCGCGCGAGGCGGCGCGTGAGCACAAGGTGCTGGTGGTCAACGCGCCGAGCTACTGGCAGGCGCGCATCGCCAAGGCCATCCACGCTGCCGATCCGGCGGCCGACATCCGCTTCAACGACAGCTTTTTCGAGCATGTGCTGATCCGGCTGAGCGACCGCACCGCAGCGGCCGTGGCCGCGGCGCCCGCGCAGCCTCCGCATGCAGAGGTGCCGGTCATCCGTGCCGAACCGCCGCGTCGCGAAGTGCGGACACCGGAGATGCGCGTCGCCGTCCGCCCCGCCGCGCGTCCCGAACCCGCCGTCACCGTCGGGGCGGCAAGGCCGGCCACGCCCGCAGCGCACGACGTCATGCCCGCACCGGTCGCGGCAACGCCGCCGCCCGTTGTCCGCGCGCTGCCGGCGCAGCCAGCGGCACCGGTTGCCAGTGCAGCGCCGACCGCCGCATCTCCGGCGCGAGACTCGGCTGCGGTCGACGCAGCGCTGCGCCAGGAGATGCAGCAGGTCCTCAATGCCGGTCGTCCGGCCTTTGGCGATCTGCACGAATCACAGCTCGATCCCGGCGACGTGGTTTACGTCAACGCCGATCTGCGCGCCGTGGTGCGACGCGATGCGCTCGGGCAGGCAATGTACTGGCTGACCGGCAGTGTGAATCTGGATCGCGCACAGTATCGCCCTCTCGGGCAGGGGCGCTACGAGGTGATCGGCAACATCGATCCGACGGCGCCGCTGCAGCTGCGCCGCGGCAGCGACACGGTCGTGTTCGACAGCCAGCTACCGGCCGCAGCCAGCCCGGCGCGTGCTCGGTTGCAGCGCCTGTACGCCGGCGGCCAGGACGTCGATGCGCACCTCGGCGTGGCGGGTCTGCGCAGCGGCGATGTGCTGTACACCGGCACCGGCGCGGCGCTGGTCGTGCGCCAGGGCAGCTATGGCCGCAGCCGCTATTGGCTGGTGGGCCACCTTGACCTCGGCCAGACGGGACTGCAGCGCATGGGGTCCAATGCCTATCGGGTCATCGGCATCGTCAAATAAGCCGACGCAGGCTTGGCTGTGACGCGAAGGCCGCTGGTTCGCTCCAGCGGCCTTCCTGCTTGCGGCATGGCTTTCGGATTCAGAGATCGCTGTTGCGGCGGCGGAAACCGATCGCTGCGGCGATCATCGCGATGCCGATCGCGGCACCGATCCAGAGGCTGGGCATCGCATAGCCGCGACCCAGCAGGTCGAAGCCGAGTACGCCGTCACGCAGAGGGTCAAAGCTGCCTGGCTGCATCGCCATCAAATGACCGAACCAGCCGGGGAAGGTGCTGCCCAGCAGGCGCAACACGCCCATGTTCCACATCAGCGCGCCCGGTACGCTGGGCAGACCCATCAACCCGATCACGCCGTTGAGCACGCCGGCCGCCAGCGGCAGCAGTACGGCCCACAGGAAGGGCGCCGCGCGGACCGCCGCCGAGCACAGCAGCAGCCAGCCGACGGTGGGCAACGCCCACAACGCATTCAGCGGCAGGGCGATGATCAGCTTGACCAGCATGATCAGGGGATGCGAAGGCTGCCACAGCAGGGTGACCGGATTGCCGCCGTGCAACAGCGCGAACAGGCTGAGCAGGATCAGCACCGCGAAATACGCCACCAGCGCGATGACCATCGCAATCACCGGCGCCAGCACGATCGCGGTCGCCACCTTGGCCAGCACCGTGTCGCGGTCGGAAACCGGCAGCGACTTCCAGAACAGGATGCTGCGGTCCCTGCGCTCGTCGTAGAGCGCGCTGAGCAGATAGAAGAACAGCACGAAGGCCAGCACCATGGAGCCGATCCCGACGAAACTGATCATGCTGGCGTCGAGTGCGAGGCCGAATTGCGCGATCTGCGCGGCAGTGGGATGGCCGATCAGTTGACCCAGCGGTACGCCGACGTTGATCTGCGTATCCATGCCGCCGTGGGCGCGCAGCACAACCGCTCCGATCAGCAGGCCCACCAGGCTGACCAGCAGCAGCACGCCGCCGCTGACCACCTGAGCCCACAGCATGCCGCCGCGGCGCTCCCAGTATTCGCGCTTGACCAGCCAGGCGAACGTTTTCATGCGTAGGTCCCCTTCATGGTGGCGACGAACAGGTCGACGATCGCCGGCCGGCGGATCTCGCCCAGTGCCTCGAGCTGCGCGTGATCGACGCCGTCGAACAGGAAGATGCTCTTGCCGAAGACCTGGCGCTCATCGAGGGGCTTGAGTGCGCGGGCCGCCTCGGCGCGATCGGCGTTGACCAGCACCTCGGCGTAGCGTTCGCCGATCGCATCCATGCTGGCGTCGAGCACGATGCGGCCATCGCGGATGAACATCAGATCGGTGAGGATGTGCTCGACTTCCTCGACCTGGTGGGTGGTGACGAGGATGGTCTTCTCGGCATCGAAGTAGTCCTCGAGCAGGCTCTGATAGAACTGCTTGCGGTAGAGAATGTCGAGGCCCAGCGTCGGCTCGTCCAGCACCAGCAGGCGCGCGTCGATCGCCATCACCAGCGCCAGGTGCAGCTGCACGATCATGCCCTTGGACAGCTCGCGCACCTTCATCCGTGATTGCAGCTTGGTGCGCGCCAGGAACTGCTCGCAGCGGGCGCGGTTGAAGCGCGGATGCACGCCGCCGACGAAGTCCACGGCGTCGCCCACGCGCAGCCAGCGCGGCAGCACGGCGACGTCGGCGATGAAGCTGACCTGCTGCATCAGGCGATCGCGCTGGGTGCGCGGATCGAGCCCGAGCACGCTCAGGTCACCGTCGAAATCGGTGAGGCCGAGGACGGCTTTGAGCGCGGTGGTCTTGCCGGCGCCGTTGGGGCCGATCAGTCCGACGATGCGGCCGGGTTCGACCTTGAACGAGATGCCGTCCAGGGCGACGGTGTTGCGATAGCGTTTGCGCAGGCCGCGCGCTTCGATCAGGGCACTCATCGTGAGGACTCCTCGAGTTTTTCGGCTTCGCGCAGCAGGATCTTCAGATCCAGCCCCATGCGCTTGAGGCGCGCAAACAGCGGCGGCCATTCCTCGCGCAGGAAGCGCTCGCGCTCGGATTTCAGCAGCGCCTCGCGGGCGCCATCGACGACGTACATGCCCAACCCCCTGCGCTTTTCGACGAGATGTTCGTCCACCAGTTCCTGGTAGGCCTTGGATACGGTCAACGGGTTGATCTGGAAATCGGCCGCAACCTGGCGCACCGAGGGCAGCGGGTCGCCTTCTTGCAGGGCACCGTCCAGGATCATCGCCACCACGCGTTCGCGCAGTTGGCGGTAGATCGGAACGCTGTCGTTCCAGGTCACGGTCATGATCAGTCCTTCAACAGGGTCGGCAGCGAGGCACCGTAGGAATAGTAGGGCATGGTGATTGCGCTGCCGGCGTCCGCGCGGTTCGTGCCCGAGGCGCGATGTGCGGTTTCGGGTGCACTCGCCGGCAGCGTGCGGGCCTGGGAGCCAGCCCCGGGTGTCACCGGCGTGGCCTCGAAGCCGCTGCGCACGCCCGCCAGCAGGCTGGCGGTAATCATCACGGCTGCCAGTGCAGCGGCGAGCTTGAGCGGTTGCATGGTGGCGGCTCCGGATTCAGGCGGCAGCTGTCGCGACCAGGCCGTGATGCGGCGCCGTCATGGCGACCCCGACCGCAGGCACTGCCGCTGGCGTGCCGATCCGGGGCAGCAGTTGCTGCGGGCCGGCGAAGCCGGCACGGATGGCGGCCATCAAGGTCAGGGTGATCAGGATCGAGCCGAGCATCATCATCATCTTCTGCGTTTTCATGGCGGCCTCCTTGAGGGCGCTTTGGGTGAGTGGTGTTGTAGTAAACTATAACACCATATTTGCCACTGTCAAGCACGCACCTGCGCCGTTCGTCGGAAAGGGGAGCCGCTGCCCGGATGCGCAGCCAGTGAGCCGCACTGCAGGTTGCATGCGCCCCAACGCCGCGTGCGCGGATGCTCTTCGGCTGAACCGGGCGCGAAGGGCAGGGGATTCAGCGCGGCAGGTCGGAGCGGCCGCGCAGCAGGGCGTCGATGGCATGCGCGGCCTGGCGCCCCTCGCGGATCGCCCACACCACCAGCGATTGTCCACGGCGCACGTCGCCAGCGGCAAACAC
>Ga0307372_10007208_pt1 | contig 15998 bp, 17 predicted proteins | sample OX1MG_FD_202533 | JGI IMG/M metagenome (GOLD analysis project Ga0307372, IMG submission 202533) | Soil microbial communities from Risofladan, Vaasa, Finland - OX-1 | ecosystem: Environmental > Terrestrial > Soil > Coastal area > Acid sulfate soil | place: Finland: Risofladan, Vaasa | collected... | reverse complement strand
CTGGAGCAACGGTCCCCATTATTGAACTGGCCAAGGGCGGGCTCTTGCGGGAAGGGAGAAGTTGGCCGAGCTGGGCGGCCAACCTAGTCTCCGATCGGGGATATACTCGGGACAGTGAAGGTGGTGATCGTCGGGTGCGGCCGCGTCGGTTCAACCCTAGCCCGAGACCTCGCCAAGGCGGGCCACGACGTGAGCATCGTCGACGTCTCCCGGCGGGCGTTCGATCGACTGGGAGACGACTTCTCAGGTCAGGTGGTGTTGGGTACGGGCATTGATCAGGAAGTGCTGGAACTTGCCGGCGCCGAGCACGCTGACTGCTTCATCTCGGTGACCAATGGGGACAACCGCAATATCATGTCGGCCCAGGTCGCCAAGGAGATATTCAAGATTCCTCGGGTCATGACCCGCATCTACGACCCGATCCGGGAGCGCGTGTACCGGGATATGGGGCTGTACACCTTCTGTCCCACGGTGGTGGGTGCAGCCATCGCCCGCACCTTCTTCGAGGGCGGCCAGGAGGAGGCCGATCGAGCGCGCCACGCCGTGGCGGCTTCGGGGGCGTCGGGCGGTGCCTGAGAGACCCGCCTACATCATCGTGATCGGCGCCGGCAAGGTCGGCTTCTACCTCACTCGCCATCTGCTCGAGGGCGGCTATGAGGTGGCCTTGATCGAAAAGGACCCGGCGCGGGCAAGTCTGGTCGCGGCCCAGCTGGGCAGTTGCGCCAGCCTTGTGGGTGACGGCGACGAGATGTCCTTTCTCGCCACCAGTGGCATTGAGCGAGCCGATGTGGTGGCCGCAGTGACGGGGGATGATGAGGACAATCTGATCGCCTGCCAACTGGCCAAACGGCAGTTCCGAGTGCCCCGGACGATCGCCCGGGTAAATAACCCCCGGAACGTGCAGCTTTTCCACCAGCTGGGGGTGGATGTTGCGGTATCGGCAACTGAACTGATCCTGGGGGTCATCGAAAGTGGACTAGCCAGCCATGGAGACGTGCTGCAGATCCCCATGGGTGGCAGCGAGGCGTCATTGGTGCGAGTAACCGTGCCCGTGGGAGGGGCGGTGGGAAGACGGGCGAGCGAGATCAGCGATCTGACCACGGAGCGGCTCCTCCTGATCGTGCGTGACGGTCACGAGGTCCCCCCCGAGACGCCACTCCAGGCGGGAGATCAGATCGTGCTCTTCACCAAGCGCCCGGCCTCAGACTTCATGCTGGAGGTGCCGGAGCTGCTGTCGCCGGCCTTGCGCTGAGAGTCTCTTTCCCCAGTTCCCCGTAGCGCTCCCACAGGAGCCCGACCGCCTGCATGCCTCGGAAGAGCTGATTCAGCACCACCCGTTCATTGGGGGCGTGGATGCGATCTCCGGGCAGCCCCACGCCCAGCAAGACGCAGGGCACCCCGAGCTCCTCGGCGAGCGCGACCACCGGCGGGATGCTGCCTCCCTCCCGGATGTAGCGCGTGGTATCGCCCCAGATCTCTTCCAGAACCGTGGCGGCGGCACTAACCGCCGGGTGGTGCGACGGGGTGAGAACCCAGCGCCCGGTGGAGATGGTCTCAAATTCAATCCGGACTCCGGCCGGCGCGATCTGGCGCAGGAAGGCTTCCACCAGCTCGGTCACCCGGTCGGCGTCTTGGTTGGGCACCAGTCGAGAAGACAGCTTGGCGGCGGCTCGAGCCGGGATCACGGTCTTGGCGCCCGCGCCCTGGTAGCCGCCCCAAATTCCACATAGCTCGAGGGTGGGCCGGACGGTTCGGCGCTCGGCGGTGCTGAAACCGGACTCTCCCCCGAGCACCAGGTCGGACTCAGCCACGAAGGCCCGTTCATCGAAGGGAATTGCCGCGATTCCGCTCCGCTCCGCGGCGCCCAGCTCCACCACCTCGGCGTAGAAGCCAGGCACGGCCACCCGGCCATCCCGATCGTGCAGCTTCGCCAGCATCTCCGCCAGGACCGTGATCGGATTGAGCACGGCTCCGCCGTAAACCCCGGAATGGAGGTCCGTCGAGGCGGTCTCGACGCGCAGCTCCCAGTAGGCCAGACCCCGCAGACCGACGGTCAAGGCGGGAACGTCCTCACCCGGCATACCGGTGTCGGAGATGACCGCGACATCGGCCTGCAAGCGGTCGTGATGCTCGACGAGCAGCTCCCGAAAGTGCTCTGAACCATCCTCCTCCTCGCCTTCAGCGATGAGTTTGAGGTTTATGGGCAACCTTCCTCGCGCGCCCAGGTAGCCCCGGAGTGCCTCGAGGTGCATGACCAGATGGCCCTTGTCGTCAGCTGTCCCTCGGCCGAGCAGCTGACCATCTCGTTCGAGCGCCTCGAACGGCGCCCGATCCCACTCCTGCACCGGATCTACTGGCTGGACGTCGTGGTGCCCGTAGACCAGGATGGTGGGCAGGAGCGGGTCCTCGATCCGCTCCGCGAACACGGCCGGGTTTCCCGCCGTGTTCCAGACCTCGGCCACGGTGAATCCCGCGTCGAGTGCCGCCCGACGCAGGAACTCCGCAGAGCGCCGGACATCGGCAGCATGCTCGGGGTCAGTGCTAATCGATGGAATGGCTACCCAACGGGTGAGGGATTCGACCAGAGATCGCTCCCTGCCGTGGATGGCCGTCGCTAGATCGTCCGCCGGGCTCACCAGCCCCGGGCCATCGCCGAAGCGAGGCCCGGGCCGAGTGAGAGGGCCCTCAGGCCGCCTTCCCGATCTTGAAGATCTTGGTTCCGCACACGGGGCAGGTTCCGGTGGTTGCCGGCTTGCCGTTCTTCAGTTGGGTGGGCTGGGGATTCGAAATCTCCCGCGCCGTCTTGCACTTCATGCAAAAGCCGGTAACGGCCATCTTGGTTCCCCTCCGCTGGAAGTAGAGCCCGAACTCGGAAGCAGGGCGATCAGCCGCATTGTATTCACCGACTCGACTTCCCGCAACCTCAAACGCATATCTGGTCCGGTTCCGGGGCCCAGGTGGGATCCCCAAGGACCCGTGGCGGAAGTCAGTTCAGCTTCCTTCGGCTTGAGATCGCGCCTGCCGCTCCAGCCAGCCGAAGAGTCCGGCCGCATTGGAGCTGAGCCCGTTCAGGGCGCTGGCCGCCTGGCTCCGGCCAGGATCTCCATCGCCGCCGGGTGCCAACCGCGCCCTCAGCGCCTGCTCGATGTGATCTAGCTGGGGCAGTTCGCGGTAGGCGTCCTGGGCCACCGTGGCCCAGCGTCTGAGCGTCTCTTCGGCCTCGCGAAGGACCTCCTCGGGGGGGCCGGCGGACCCATAGTGAGTCAGGATCACCTGCTGCGGGCGGAGTTCCAGAAATCGATGCAGGGAGCCGACTGCCAACTCCAAGTCGAAGTCGTCGGGTGGGGTGGCCGGGCGAAGCGGGCCGGCCCCCGGCAGCCTGACCCCGACCGCGTCGCCGACCAACAGCACCCCGGAATCGGCCTCCAACACGCCGATGTGATGCTTGGCGTGCCCGGGCGAGTGGACCACGACCAGCTGCCGGCCCCGACCGAGGTCGACCAGGTCGCCGTCCTCGGCGGCGACCAGCCGGTCGGAATCGACCGCGGTCATCCGCCCGTAGAGCGAGTCCAGTCTGGCGCCATAGACCTGGGCGGAGGCGGCGATAAGCCGAGTGGGGTCGGCCAGATGGCGCAGTCCCTTGGGGTGGCAGAGGATCTGGGCCCGGGGGAATTGCTGGGCGATCTCGCCCACTGCGCCCGCGTGATCTAAGTGAATGTGGGTGAGGACAACCCAGGCGAGGTCATCGGGCCCAAGTCCGTGGCGGCTCAGTCCCTCGATGACCTGACCGACATCGCGCTGAGGGCCGGTTTCCACCAGGCAGGGTCGGTCCGCCTCGATCAAGAAGACCGAATTGACCTCCTCCCAGCCGCCCAGCAGGGTGTCGATCTGCCAGAGACCTTTGGTCACGAGCGTATCCACCGGCCCAACTCCCATGAATGCCTGCGAGCCTCTCCTCGCCCCCTCCCTCCACGCCGGACATTACCCGACCGGCTCAGTCAACTCTCAGTCCTTTCCGAGACTACTCCCAGTGGGGTCGGCTCTACTGGTGATCTGGCGCCCGGCGCCGAGCACTTGTTGAAGGAGCCTTCTTGTACTTCCGCTACTTGGGACGTGAACTGCGCCGCCGGGCGCGCTCGGCCAGTTTGGTGGCGATCGGGCTGGCCGTCGCGGTCGGTCTGGTGATCACCGTAACCGGGGCCGCCTCCGGGGTGAAGGTCGCGCAGGGACAGGTACTTCGCTCTCTCTACGGCGTCGGGACCGACATCACTGTCACCGAAGCGGCCGCCCCAGGGAGCGGCGGAGGCTTTCGCTTTGGCGGAGGACCACCAACTCGCAGCCAGGCGGGACAGAGCTTCAGCCGAGACCGCGTCAGCTCCGCCGGGGGACTGACCACGATCAGCGCCACCAAGGTCACCGCCGTCTCTAATCTCAAGGCGGTGGCGGCGGCGACCGGCACCCTGGATCTGAACTCGATCCACGTCACCGGGACCTTTGGAGGCGGCCCGCCTGGGTCCACTTCCGGGTCCAACTCGACGCATCCTTTCAGCGTTTCGAGCTTCACGGTCGCGGGGGTCAACCCGGCTGACCCTGGCGTCGGTCCCCTGAGCTCTGCCAATGTGACCGCGGGGGCCAAAGTGGTCTCGGCCTGGTTCAAGCGGGTGGAGAGCAGCCCGTCCGCCGGTAATCAATTGCTGGCCCTGGTCGATAGCAGCTATGCCAAGCAGAACTCGCTCAAGGCAGGCTCCGCGGTCACCATTGCCGGCACCAAGTTCACCGTGCTGGGGCTGGTGTCAACGTCCGCAACCGCCTCGGCCGAAGACATCTACGTGCCGCTCAGTGAAGCCCAGAAGCTGGCCAGCGACCCGGGCAAGGTGAACACGATCTTTGTCACCGCCTCAAGTGCCTCGGCCATCGCCACGGTTCAGACCGAAATCCAGCACCTACTCCCCAAAGCCACGGTCACGACCGCCGCCGATCTCGCCAATCAGGTCACCGGCTCGCTCAGCACCGCCTCCAGCCTCGCGACCTCCCTGGGGGTTTGGCTGGAGGTGCTGGTCCTGCTGGCCGCCTTCGGTTTAGCCGCGCTGCTCACGACCGCCTCGGTGAACCGACGGGTCCGAGAGTTCGGCACGCTCAAAGCGATGGGGTGGCACAGCCGCCGAATTGTCGGCCAAGTGCTGGGAGAGTCGGTGGTCCAGGGTTTGATCGGCGGAGCGCTGGGGATCGGGCTCGGAGTGCTGGGTGCATTTCTGGTCACCAAGCTCGCCCCCCCGCTGAGCGCGACGGTCGGTGCGGCCGGACTGGGGACGGGCCCAGCCGGCCCGTTTTTCGGGGGGTCCGGAAGCGGAAACGGGGTAACCCACCGGCCCTTCGCGCACACCTTCGCACCGGCGACCCACACCATCCCCCTGCACCTCACCGCCCCGCTCAGCCTGGGGATCCTGGGACTGGCCGTTGCCCTCGCGATCGCGGGGGGGCTCATCGCCGGAATCCTGGGGGGGTGGCGGGCAGCCCGTCTGCAGCCCGCCGAAGCTCTGCGACGGGCGGAGTGAAGGCATGAATTTTGGTTCCGCCTCGTCCGCCGCGGCGGCTGCAATGCTGCGCTGGGAGCAAGCCCATGTATGAGCTCACCAACATTTCCCGCGTCTATCAGAAGGGACGGGGGCGGGTGACCGCCCTCAAGGAGGTCAGTCTGGTACTCCAGGACGGTGAGTTCCTGACAGTTCAGGGGCCCACCGGCCACGGCAAGACCACCTTGCTCCTGCTCCTGGGCGCCCTCGACCGACCAACCAGCGGAAAGGTCAACTTTGACGGCCGCGACCTGGGGGCCTTGGCCGAGTCACAGCTGGTGGATGTGCGGGCTCAAAACTTCGGCTTCGTCTTCCAGAACTACAACCTGATGCCGACGCTCACGGCGGCCGAGAATGTAGAGGCAGCCTTGGTGCCGCTCAAGATCCCCACCGGCCAGCGGCGCGCACGGTCGCTGGCGGCTCTGGCGGAGGTGGGGCTGGCCGAGCGGGCCGCCCACTTCCCGGGGGAGCTATCCGGCGGCGAGCAGCAGCGGGTCGCGATCGCGCGGGCCTTGGTCAAGGCGCCCAAGGTGATCCTGGCCGACGAACCGACCGGCAATCTCGACGAGGTCACCCGGGGGGAGATCGTGGTGCTAATGGAGCGACTCTGGAAGGAGCGCGGGATGACGATGGTGGTGGTCACCCACGACACCCGGGTGGCCCGGCGGGCGCCCCGCACGGCCATCATCACCAACGGGACCCTGTCCTTGAGGATGAACCGGGATAAGGCCGCGTCAGACGATCCCAAACCAGCAATGTCGGCCGAGCCGGTGGAGATCTAGAGCTCCCCGAGTTCGACCTATACTCGCTCGGTGGATCAGCCTGATGAGGCGCCGCCCGCGAGCCCGGATGCAGGGGGACTTGCGGGGGGCCCGCCCCCCGAGTTTCAGAACCCGGAATCGCCTCGTTACCAGCCATGGGCCGAGAAGCAGATCACCAATGCTGTCAAAGAAAAGCGGCCGCTCGAGGAGTTCATGGCTGAGTTCGACTCCCGGGTGGCCGCCTACGGCGACATCGGCAGCGGGAACTGGGATCCCCAGCATCAGGACCGGCTGCTGGCCAAGTTCAGTCCGCACCGACCGAGTTCCGGTCCCAGCCGGCACCGCCGGCGCCGTTCGTCGGGCGCGCCGGGCGCCCAGCCCGCCCCCGCCAGGGCTCCGGGTCGGCCTCCCGGAGCCGCACCGTCGGGCCGTCCGGTCCCGTCCGACTCAGGTCCCGGCGGTGAACGTCGCCGCCGCCGCCGCCGCCGACCCCGGGGGGGCCGTCGACCCCCCGAAGCGAGCCCCGTCGGCTGACCGTGCCCGGACGTCCGAACGGCGTCTGCTTCGACTACGGGCGCACCCTGGTCGACTTCGCCCGGCCGGAGGCAGCCATCGCCGCCGTCGGCGTCTCACTGGCGAAAGATCTAGCCCTCGCCGGTAGCAGCTGGCCTGGGACGCCAGCGGGGTTTGCTCTGGCCCTCGATCAGCTGGTGGACGAACTGATCCGGGCGAGACAGAGTGCCGACCCCTGGCGGGAGGTGGACTTCGATCTGCTGCACCGGGAGGCTATGCGCCAGCTGCTGGGGGCCTGGCCCAGCGAGGAGCTGAGCCTCCGCGTCGGAGAGACCCTGCAGCGGAGCTGGGTCGCCGGAGTGGCGCCCATCGAACCGGCGGTAAAGGTGCTGATCCAGCTGAAGGAGCGAGGAATGCGGCTCGGGCTCTGCTCGAATGCGCCGTTTCCCCCCCACCTGATGTACGAGCAGTTGGAACGATTGGAGCTGCGCCAGTACTTCGACGCGGTGATCTTTTCCAGCGAGATCGGCTGGCGTAAGCCAGACCCGCGAATCTTCTCGGAGTTGCTGCAGCGACTGGGGCTCGCGGCCCGGGCGGTGTGGTTTCTCGGTGACGAGTGGGAGGCGGACGTCGAGGGCGCCACCGCCGCCGGGATGAGGGCGATCCTGGCGCCGGGGGCCAATGCGCCTAGCGAAGGCGGGGAGCGACTGGACTGCTGGGAGGACCTTTTGACCCTGGTCGGCTGAGAGGGAGTCAACTCGGCGCCATCTCGAAGGAGGTCGGAGTGCTTCGTACACTTGAGCGATGCGAGTCAGCGCCCTATTTGGCACGACCAGGCGGAGCGCGCCGGGCGAGGAGTTGGAGTCCCACCAACTCCTGCTGCGGGCGGGATTCGTTCAGCAGCTGGCGACCGGCATCTTTAGCTACCTGCCGATGGGGTGGCGTACTGAGCAGAAGCTTCGTCGGATCCTCCGGGAGGAGATGAACGCTCTAGGCGGCCAGGAGCTCTGCATGCCGGTGGTTCAGCCGGCGGAGCTCTGGCAGCGGAGCGGTCGCTGGGATCACATCGACCAGGTCCTGCTCCGCTTCCAAGACCGACGGGGCCGGGACATGGCGCTGGCCCTGTCCCACGAGGAGGTGGTGGCCGATCTGACCGCCGCCAACGTGAGCTCGTATCGGGATCTGCCCAGGATCGTCTACCACATCCAGACCAAGTTCCGTGATGAGCCCAGGTCTCGGGGAGGGCTGCTCCGCACCCGGGAGTTCACCATGAAGGACTCCTACTCTCTGGACCGGGATCAGGCGGGCCTGGAGCTCGCCTATCGTGCCCACTTCGTGGCCTACTTCAGGATCGCCGCCCGAGCCGGGGTTCCGGTGGTGGCGGTGCTCAGCGATGTCGGGGTGCACGGCGGCAATCTGGCTCACGAGTTCATGTACCTGACCGAGGTCGGAGAGGACACCCTGGTGTTCTGCTCCAGCTGTGGCTACGCCGCCAATCAGGAGGTTGCGGAGACGGGGTTGCCCGAGCCCGAGTCCGAGCCGGAGCAAGAGCTTGAGGAGGTGGAGACGCCGGGAGCCTCATCGGTCGCGGAGCTCTCCGCCTACCTGCAGATCGACCCCTCTCGGGTCGCTAAGTCGGTGGCCTTCATGGCCGAACTGGAGCGCGCCCAGCCGGCCAGACTGGTTCTGGCGGTGGTCCCGGGCCCGTCCGAGGTCAACCTGGCCCAGCTGCGCAACGCAATCGGTGCCGTCGATCTCCGCACCGCTACCCCTGAAGAGGTGGGTCGCGGGGGTGGGGTGGCTGGGTACATGTCGCCGCGGGGGCTCTCGGCCGACGCCGCGATCGTGGTGGCCGATGAGCTGCTCACCCGCCGGCGCAATCTGGTGGCGGGCGCCAACCGAACCGGCTGGCACTTGCGCAATTTCAACCTCAACCGTGACTGTCGGGTGGACAAAGTCACTCGGCTTGCCGCCGCCGCCACCGGGGATCCTTGCCGAAACTGCGGGTCTCCGCTGAGCGTCCGGAAGGGCATCGAGTACGGCAATATTTTCCAGCTCGGGACCCGATACAGCGTCACCCTCGGAGCCCTCTACCACGACGAGGTCGGCCAGCAGCAGCCGGTGGTCATGGGATCCTACGGGATCGGCCTGGGCCGATTACTGGCGTGCGTCGCTGAGGAGCACCACGACGATCGAGGCCTAACCCTGCCCATCGGGGTGGCGCCCTTCGAGGTGGCCCTGGTTTCGGTGGGTCAGGACGGCGAGGTAACCGAGCTGGCGGAGTCCACCTATCGGGAATTGACCGAGGCCGGGGTGGAAGTCCTCTTCGACGATCGCGATGCTAGCCCAGGCGTCAAGTTCGCCGACGCCGATCTTCGGGGGATCCCGCTCCGGGTCACCGTCTCGCCCCGGAGTCTGAAGGCCCACGGCGCTGAGTTGAAGCGACGGATCGGCGAGCCACGAACCATCCCGCGCGATACGGTGCTGGCTGAGGTGTTGGAGGAGCTGGGCGCCCTGCGCCGGGAGGAGCGCGAATGGGTCTCCTCCCAGCTCGACCCGGTCAGAGCGCTGGTCGCCCAGACCTTCGGCGGAGAGGGCTGACCCCGGGGGAGGCACTGATGGCGAGGACGCGAACGATCCTGCACGTGGACCTGGACGCCTTCTTCGTCTCTTGCGAGTTGCTCCGTCGACCGGAATTGGTCGGCCAGCCGGTGGTGGTGGGTGGTAGCCGCGAGACCCATCCGGGGGATCGCGGGGAGCCGGGTCGTGGCGTAGTCGCGGCGGCCTCCTATGAAGCTCGGCGCTTCGGGGTCCATTCGGCTCTTCCGCTGGCTCGGGCGCTTCGTCTCTGCCCCGAGCTGATCGTCCTACCGGTCGAAATTGCCGAGTATGCCCGGATCTCGCAGCAGGTCTTCGCGATCTTCGCCGAATACACCCCGCTGGTCGAGCCGGGGTCGCTGGACGAGGCCTATCTCGACCTCACCGGGACGCAGTATCTGAAGGACGGCGGGGAGGCAGCGGCCCAAGCCATCGGGGTCAGGCTGGAAGCCGAGCTGGGCCTGCCGTGCTCGGTCGGAGTCGCCAGCGCCAAGATCGTGGCCAAGGTCGCGTCGGACCTCCGCAAGCCCAGAGGGAGGGTGGTGGTCGCCCCCGGTGCGGAAGCCGCGTTCCTGGCGCCCCTGGGGGTCGAGCGGCTCCCGGGAGCAGGCCCCAAGACAACCGCCAAACTGCGGCTACTGGGCATCGACACCCTGGGCCAGCTGGCGGGTGCGTCGATCGGGCCGCTCGAGGAGGCGCTGGGGCCGAACGCCGCCGCACTTCAGCTCCGGGCGCGCGGGGTCGACCCCTCCCCGGTGACGCTCCCCGGCGTTCCCAAGTCGGTCAGTCGCGAGGAGACGTACGCCCACGACCTGGCCTCGCGGGTAGAGCTCGAGTCCCGGATCACGGCCCTCTCCGCCGGGGTGGGCAGGCGGCTGCGGGCCGCCTCTCTCCTGGCCCACACGGTGGTGATCAAAATGCGGTTCTCCAACTTCGATACGGTGACCCGACGGCGCCGCTTGGCCGAGCCGACCTTTGCCGACCGGGAGCTGCGGATGGGCGCCTTGGAGCTTTTCCTCGAGAACTGGAGCGACGGTCGGGCGGTGCGGTTGCTGGGAGTCGGTGCGGAAGGGTTGGGCGAAACCCGACAGATGAGCTTGTTCGAGAAGGAAACTGACCGGGGCGAGCGCTTGGATGTCGCCCTCGACGGGCTCCGCAACCGCTTTGGGGGCCGGGCGATCTCCCGGGGAACAGAATCGCTGGACGCTCCGTTGGACTGGAACCGAGACCACCTGCGGCGGCTGATTGACCAATAGTCACTTCGGAGTTCGGCATTTGGCCACGTATCATCGGATGGCCTCGGAAGCGGTGTCCGCCGATCTGGGCACTCAGGGAGGGCGATCGGCCGACCCTGGTCGGAAGGAGTAGCAACGATGACCGGGAGCTGGCGCCACCCGTGAGGACCGAATTCCACTTTTGTCCCAGCTGTGGGGCCGCGCTCCGCTCACGCCAGATCGAGGGTCATCCCCGGCCCGCCTGCCCTGATTGCGACTTCGTGGCCTGGAGGGGACCCAAGGTGGCGACGGCCATGCTCGCCACCGATCCCGACGGCAGACTCCTGGTCATTCGCCGCGGCATCTCGCCCGGTCTCGGGGGATGGGCCTTCCCCGGCGGATATGTCGACGACGAGGAAGACCCAGCTTCCGGAGCTGCCCGAGAATGCCGAGAGGAGACCGGCTGCGACGCGGCGGTGGAGGAGCTCGCTGGGGTATTTCATGTGGTGACCGAGGAGGGTGGTCTCGTGGTGTTGGCGTACCGTGGCCGACTGACAGCGGGACATCCCACTCCGACTCCGGAGGCACCGGAGCTGGGGTGCTTCGACCCCGAAAATCTCCCGGAGCTGGTCTTCTTGTCCCATCGAAGGGCGTTCGCCGCCTGGCAAGCGGCGCGGGCGGAGGCCAGCTGAAGTGCTCGGGGCGATCCGGCGCGGCTGCACTCTGAACTGTTTGGGATGCCTGATCCCGGTGGTGGTGGTGGTGGCGCTGGTCGGTTATGCGGTCCACCTCTGGACCACCCCTCCCGCTTACTCAGTGATTAGCCCGGCCCCTCCCGCGGCCCTCCAGCTGAGTGCGGCCCAAGCGGTGGCCTCGGCACTGGCCAACGGTCAGCCGGTCGCCCTGGTGCACCTGACCGATGCTGAGGCGACCGGGCTGCTTTCCAACACGATGGGCACCTTCCAGGGCCTCTCCCAGCTCGAAGTCCACGTATTCCAAGGTGAGGTGGTGGTGAGCGGTCAGACGACCATCCTCAACCGCCCGTTGGTGATCAGCGGACCGGTCGACTTCGGGGGTCTGGGGACGACGGAGATCCAGCTCAGGTTTTCCGGACTTTCGATCGGTCAGATGGGCCTCCCAGCGCTGATCCCCCAGGCCCTGGCGCGGGGGTTTCACCCCTCCTTCGCGCTGGGTCTGGTTGATGTCGGCCGCACCTTGACCTTCTCCTGCGAGGCCGCCCGGCCCAACGACCTGATCCTGGGCGTCAGCTTCGGCGGGGGAACCGTGGCGAAGGGGATCAACGCCTGCGCGGCGAGCTCATGACCGAAGAAATCGCGCCCGGGCTAAGTCACCTGGACGAGCAGGGCAAGGTGAGGATGGTGGATGTGGGCGGCCGGCCCAGCACTGATCGAGAGGCCACCGCCGAAGGTGCGGTGCGGCTCAACCGGGCGGCCTGGGAGGCGGCCTCGGCCGGGACGGTAACCAAGGGCAACGTCCTTGAGGTCGCCCGGCTGGCGGGGATCATGGGGGCCAAACGCACTCCCGAGCTGATCCCGCTCTGCCACCCCCTCACCCTCACCCACGTGGCGGTCGAGGCCGAACTGGCCACCGATCCCGATCGAATCTTGCTCCGGGCCACCGTCCGGTGTCACGGCTCGACCGGGGTCGAGATGGAGGCGCTTACGGCGGTCAGCGTTGCCGCATTGACCGTCATCGACATGGTCAAGAGCCTGGATCCCTGGGCCGAGATCGGTCCGATCGGGCTGCTGGCCAAGCGTGGGGGTCGCTCCGGCGAGCGTCAACGGCCGGCAGCCGCCACAGGGGCCACGGGAGACCGCTGAGGTGGCCACGGCTGCCCCCTCCGGGGCCGCGAGGGAACGGGAGCTCAGAGAGCTCCTCTACCTGCAGAAGCTGGCGGTTGAGGCGGCCTCCACCATGGAGCGTGACGAGCTGCTTTCGCTCGTGTTGCGGGAAACCACCGGCGTCCTGGAAGCCGATGTCTGCACTCTCTACCTGTACGACGCGGCGCGGGAGGGCTTGGTCCTGACCGCCACCAACGGACTGAACCAGGCGGCCGTGGGCAAGGTGGTGCTGGCCTCGGGCCAGGGGATCACCGGCGCAGTGGCGGCGTCCCGCGAGCCGCTCTCCGTGGTCGACGTCGCGAGCGATCCTCACTTCGAATGGATTGAGGGGCTGGACGAAGAGCGGTTCACCTCGATGCTCTCGGTCCCCATCCTCGCCGGGCCGAGAATGGTGGGCGTCCTCAACGTCCAGACCGTCGAGCGCCGACGGTTCCGTCCCGATGAGCTGGCCGTGCTCTCCGCCATCGCCGGCGCCCTGGCGGGTATCCTCGAGCGCAGCCAGCTGCAGCACCGGCTGGAGCTTCAGCTGGTCGAGATCCAGCTCTCCCAGACCGTCCACGAGCGCTTCACCGAGCTGGCGCTCTCCGGGGCCGGGCTGCCCAAGATCCTCGATGCCATCGCTGGACTGGCCGGGGGTGAGGTCGGCCTGTACGACCCTCTGGGATTCCACCTGGAACATGGCGCCGGACGCGGCCTGGCGGTGCGCCGACTCCTCATTCCCGCCGCGCTTTCCGGTCCGGCGGGCTCGGGCCCGATCGGGGTCAGCCACAGTCGACCGCGCACCGACCTCATCCTCACCCCCGTGCGCGGCGGCGGAGAGCTGGTAGCGGTGCTGGCAGTCGAGGGCACCTTGGCCGCCGCAGGGGCGGGCAAGCGACGGGCCATGGAGCACGGGGCCACGGTGGTCGCCTTGGAGTTGCTCAAGGAGCGGGCCGCCGCCGAGGTGGAGCGCCGCCTGCGCGGCGATTTGCTGGAAGGGCTGCTCACACCCGGGCAGAGCGCCGACGACATCGCCCGGCTCGCCGTCCGCGCGGAGCGGCTCGGCTACCGAATTCCCGACCAGGGCTGGGTGCTGGTGCTGGAGCCGGACGACGAACGCACCCTCGGCAAATTTCAGGCGCAACCCCTTCAGGAGCGGCTGCAGAGGGATCTCAATGAGCTTACCCAGCGCCGATTCCCCGGCTCTCTGGTGGTCGCCCGGGCCACCTACTCGGTGCTGCTCATCCCGGTACGTGCCTCCGCTCCCAAGAACAGCCCGGCCGACCCGACACCGGCGGGACTGGAAGAGTATTCCCGGGCCATCCTGGCGCTCGCCCAAGGATTGGGCAGAAGGCTGTGCTTTTCGATCGGGATGGGCAACCTGGCGACCTCGGCGGTAGAGCTGGCTCGAGCCCACGAGGAGGCTCGCCAGGCGCTCCGGCTCTCCCGCCGGGCGGGCGGCGCGCGCCAGATCACTTCGTATCGCTCCCTGGGAGCGCTCCGCCTGCTGTTGGAGGTAAGAGACCCGGACGTGCTGCGCCGTTTTGTCGACGAGACCCTGGGTCCGCTCCTAGCCTACGCGCAGCGCCATCGCACCCCGCTGCTGACCACGCTGGAGGCGCTGGTGGCCCAGGGCTGGAACCAGCGGGCCGCCGCGCGGCAGCTGCACGTCCACATCAATACCCTGGCCTATCGGGTGCAGCGGATCGAGGATCTCCTCTCTGCTTCCCTCGACGACGCGGAGACCAGGGTTGTGCTCAGCGTGGCCCTGCAAGCCAGGCAGCTCCTTTCCGGCTGAAAGGTGGAGCCTGATACCGTCGCGGCCTGAGTCAAACCTCGGGGGGAGCGGAGATGTTGCAGCCCGGCAATCAGGTTCCTGACTTCCGGCTCCAGGCCGGGACGGGACAGAGTGTCGCATCCGCCGAACTGCGCGGTCGGCGCTGGGTTATTTACTTCTATCCCGAGGACAACACCCCGGGGTGCACCACCGAGACGGGCGAATTCGGCCGCAGCTTGCCCTCGTTTCACGCACGTGGGGTGCTGGTCTTGGGCTGCTCGGTGGGCAATGTCGAGGCCAAGGCCAGGTTTGCGGAGGCCTGTGGTGCTCCCGATCTACCGCTTCTCGCCGATCTGGACCATCGCGTCGCCGAACTCTTCGGCGTTTGGAGGACCGGGGCCGAGCATCCCGAAGGGAGAGTCAAGCGCATCACCTTCTTGGTGGGAGCTGGTGGCGAGATCGAGAGGGTCTGGGAGACGGTCAAACCGGCCGGGCACGCTGCGGAAGTCCTCGCGGCGGTGAGTTAGCTCCGGCCCGCCCGGGGCAGTATTCTTTTCCGGCCCAAGCTCCCTGGAGCTTCTGGTCTCACTGAAGGTCAGCCGATCACCGGCGTGGCCCGGGCCACCCCGGGGCCCGGAGTGTCGCCAAGGTCGAGCTTCACCACGTGCGGCGCAGGTTCGAGTGGCGCCAAGCGCACGGATCGCAGCACCGGCGCGGTCGTCTGCTCGCCGACGTTCGCCCCGGGCTGGCGGCTCGGGTCCGCGCGGGGTTAGCCCTCCAGCAATCCCCACACCTCGTTGAGGTCGCTGATCTCCGGTCCCGACCACGCCGGGTCTGGGTCGTACTGCAGCGGGACCTCACCGACCGTCGGAACGTACCGCACCCGCACCGCCCGCATCCCGACCGCCTCGGCGCCACTGAGCTCGTAGCTGCCTCCATCACCGAGGTAGAGGCACTCGCGCGGGGCTAACTCCAGAAGTTGGGCGGCTCGGAGAAAGAGTCGACGGTCGGGCTTGCGCATCCCTTCAGACCAGGAAAAAAGGGCCGCTTCGATCGGCCGCGCCCAGGGAAGCTCGGGCCAGATCAGCGGGGTCTCGCCGGAGCAGTCACTGATCAGGCCCAGGCGGATGCCTCGCCGGCGCAACTCGAGGAGAAGCTCCGGAATGCTGGGCACGGGGGTGGCCAGGACCTCTCGAAATTGCTGAATTCGGAGCCGCGCACCACTTTGCACCTCAGCCGCTGACGGCTTGGCACCGGCACGCGCGCAAAGTCTCTCAAGCATCTCCGGAGGAGGTCCGAGCGATCCGTCGGCCCGTTCGGTGTAGCTGGTCTCCAGCACCGCCAGGAAATCGGTCGGGTCCGCCCCCAGGACCCTCGCCAGCTCCTCAGCCCGGAGCCTGGCGGTCGCCTCACTCCAGCCCGCAACCAGAGTGCCGAAGAGGTCGAAGATGACGCCCCTCGCCAGCACCAGGCCAGTCTACGGGTGAGGGTGGCCGCTGCCCGACACCCGCTGCCCATCCGCTCCCGATGCAATCGACGGCGGGCTCGCGCCGCCGGCCGGATTGCCGCTGCCCGCACCCGGGCTGGCGAGCCCGAGACGGCTGAGTCGATTCCGCGCCAGGCGAGCCGGGAACTGGCCCCGGAAAAGCATCGGCTGGCAACGGCGCGCTCCGGTGGATCGTCGCGGGAGGGTGGGGAGCAGACCGTCTGGCCGACTCGTC
>Ga0307372_10007207_pt1 | contig 16000 bp, 16 predicted proteins | sample OX1MG_FD_202533 | JGI IMG/M metagenome (GOLD analysis project Ga0307372, IMG submission 202533) | Soil microbial communities from Risofladan, Vaasa, Finland - OX-1 | ecosystem: Environmental > Terrestrial > Soil > Coastal area > Acid sulfate soil | place: Finland: Risofladan, Vaasa | collected... | reverse complement strand
GCGGGGCTGCGCCCGGCATTCCTTGTACAAGATGGGCTCTTCATTTGAGTTTTGGCCGTTACGGGGGCAGACTTGATGAAGAAAGAAATAGAGGATGGCGTTGTCGTGAAAATCTACCTCGCGGCGGGTGGCGCGCCTGTGAGTTTGACGCCGACGGCATTCGCCACCGTTCGGTCCGGCGAGCCACCCTGCCCAGGCCGCACCTTCGGCCAGGATGCCACGGTCTTTGCGGCGCGCTGGATCATCCCGGAATCAACCGTTTGCCCTACTCGCGAGATGGTCTGGAAGTAAAACTCATCGCCGGCGATTTCGACGAGCATGAAGGTTCGGTCCTGGTCGTACCCGGCTGCGGTCAGGTCCGTCTTCCTCAGGTTGCCCTTTCGCAACTCGCCTGAAGCTCCTTCGGTGAAATAGTGGATGCCATGTTGCGGCTTCACGCGTTCATAAACGTGGTCGTGTCCGGCGAAGACGACCTGCACCCCGTATTTTATGAACAGAGGCTCTAGGAGAAGGCGGAGTTCGACCGAAGAGCCATGGTAGGCCCCGGAAGAATAGAGCGGGTGATGGAAATAGCAGATTTTCCAATCCGCCCCCGAGTTCTGCAACTCCTTCTCCAGCCACGCGAGCTGCTGCGGGTTCATGTAATTGCTATCGAGGACGAAGAAGCGGACGTTGCCTTTCTTATACGTGTAATATTGCTGCCCGTTCATGTTGAACAACTTATAAAACCGTTCATTGGAGACGTCGTGGTTGCCGAGCGTGGCGTAGAATTTTACCCCCGCATCGAGCAAGGGCTTGTAGGGTAGCTCGAACTTTTTTTGGTAGTCGGCAGGATTCTTCCTGCCGATAAGGTTGTCACCCAACATGATCACGAAGTCAAAGGGGAATTTGGAGTGGTACGCAACCATTTGGCCGGCCAAGGCATATTGCTGCTTGGTTCCATCCCCCATGTCGCCGATGACCGCGAAGCGCACCGAGTCCTTTTTCAGTGGCAGGGTCAGTTCCTGGGCGCGAAGCGGCAGGCTTAGGGCGGCGAGAGCCACACAGGTGACGATGACGGAGCAGCGCATAGTCGGCATCAGAGGAAGGCCTCAAGGAAGAGCATTTGGAATGAGATCCACAACCAGTTCCGCTTTGATATCCTTCAGCACCAGGGTGCGCCCAACGAACCGATACGCCAGCCCGGGGGGCAGCTCAGGCAGCTTGAGCATCAAGGTCGGTGGAGTGGTGGTCAGCGGGATATTGTCCGGGAATGCGTCGTTCACATGCATAGCGACGACTTTGAACGGAGTATCCTGTTGCATCGTCCTGCGTGCCAGGTGGCCTTCGGGTCCCTCAAATGACCTGTGGATGATTCTGCGGATCCGCTCCGTCGCCTCGTGGGTGAAGATGTCACCCTGAAGGGCGTCGCGGCGCGCGTCTGCGATTTTCCTGGCTAACGCCTGCTGGTATTCAACAATCTGCGCCGGGTCCTTTGTAGGCTTCAGGACCGGCAGTGAAGCTTCCAGTTTCTTCTGCATCTTGACATAGGCCTGGACGCGGGCGATAAAGGGTTTGAAGTCGCGCACTGCCTCACTGTCCTGCGGCTGCCGCTGATGGCTTGCGAAGCCCGGCGCCACAAACACCAGGAGCGAAAGCCACAGGAGAGGGTGGGTGACCCGGATTCGACGCTTCATGGATTCTCCCCGACGGAAGTTTGGATGCAGAAACATTCTATCCGGAGGCCGCTTCTGAATCTGTTCAATATTGCTCACACGTCTGAACAAATTTGCGCCTCCCAGATTAAGAGGGTCTTAGCCCCAGAACGCTTAACTGACATAAACGCGGCGACTGGCCCAGGAAGTCTGCTTCCTTTGCCCCCTAAGGGATGACTGTTGAAGCCTCAAAACAACACGCTCCCTTCACCCCACAAAGTGAATAATATTGGGGTTAAGACTCCTCCAGGGATTCTTTCACCATTTCATCGACGCGCTCCCGGACCGCTTCCTTCACCGCTTCCTTGACCGTCGCTTTCATCTCCTGCGGATTCAGACTCGGCTCCGTCTCTGACTCCGCCGCTTTAAGCGCTTCTTTCACGATGGGGTTCAGCAGCGAAAGCTCCTTGACCAGCCCTTTTGTCGCCTTCTTGATATCCGCTAAGTTGACGTCGGTTTGCTGTTGTGTTTCGACCGCGCTCGCCGCCCAATCCGCCTCAAAAGTTTTGATTAAGCCATTCAATACCTTCGGTTCACGAACAATAATGCCGACCTCGCGGCGCGAATCCAGTTCGGCAGTGCGCAGGCTTTGGCTACCGATAGAGGCTTGTCGGCAGTCGCGGATGATGGTGCGGGTGTGCAAGCGCAGCTTGGCGAGATTCCGGACTTCCAGCGCAGGGATTTGCTTGCTGACGCGGCCGATGATTTTGACCTCCACCCCGGCTTTCGCTCGCTCGGTGAGGGCGCGCAGCATTTCCGCGTCGGCGATCTTCGGGTCATAGATGAGCAACTGCTTCTTGGCCCCGCGGATGAATGCGCCAAGCACCTTGCGGGCATTGGCGGGACTGACAACAAAGGTGTTGAGCGTGGATGTATAGGGATTTCGCGTGGTATCCGCCTCAAACAACTTCACCGCTTCCTGGATGGACCGGGCATTCCTGGTGACGATACCAAAGCCCCGACTATGGTCGATATCCAGGTGGGTAAAGTTGAAGGACAGGACGTAGAGCAGTCGGCGGTCAACAATCATCATCTTGTCGTGATAGCGCACCAGATCGTCGGCGGTCCGCGAAACGGCGACGCCCACTTCGAGCAGACGCATCTCGAGCTTGCGCAGGTTGATCTCGCCGCCCCGGTTGGTGTAGGCAATCAACGCGCTCACCGAAACGCCGCGGCCCACCGCAGCCTTCAGCCCCGCCTCAATCTCGGCGCGGTCAAAACGGAAGATCGCGATCTCGATGCTTTTCCTGGCGTTTCGGATTCCCGAAAGCAGCGCTTCGGGTCCGTCGCCAGGTTGGATTAACAGTTTCACGGGCGCCTCTCCATTGGGTCAGGCCGCGTTTTGGATACCGGAAGAACGGTGCTTCACGGCCTGTGCGAAAACCTTGAATGGCGGGTTCTGTCAAGTTATGCGGAACCTGCCCTGGCAATGCCGGGAGGTCGGCAGGTCTGCCTTCCCAAGCCTTCCTGCTGAAGACTTTCCGCCTCCCGCCTTCCGACTTCAGTTCCAATGCCGGCCGAGTTGTCGCACACACTCCAAAGCCCCAACTCTCCAAACCAGTGGTGATAAATCCCAGCTAACCCTTTAGAGCGATCGCCGACTCGGGATCTTCCTTGCGAAACTGGACTTCGTAAAGCTCCGAATAGACTCCCCCTGCCGCCAGCAGTTCGTCGTGGGTGCCGCGCTCAACAAGAGTATTGTCTTTCACCACAAAAATAATGTCGGCGCGCCGGATGGTCGCCAGGTGGTGCGCGATAACAATGCACGTTTTGCCTACCATCAAGCGGTCCAGAGCTTCGAACACGGCCTGCTCGGAAACGGCGTCCAGTCCTGATGTGGGCTCGTCCAGAACAAGAATGGGAGTATTGCGAATAACAGCCCGCGCGATGGCGATGCGTTGGCGCTGGCCCCCGGAGAGAGTCACGCCGCGTTCGCCGACCATCGTGTTGTAGCCCTCGGGCATTTCCTCGATGAACTCATGGGCGTTGGCCAGTTTTGCGGCGCGGATAATCTCCGCGCGGTTGGCTTCCGGGCGGCCATAGGCGATGTTCTCCCATACGGGTGCGCGGAAAAGAAGCGTCTCCTGCAGAACAAAACTAATCTGCTGGCGAAGCGATTTCATCGTGTAATTGCGGATATTGGTCCCGTCGATTTCGATTTTCCCGGAGAGGGGATCGTAGAAGCGCGCAATCAAGCTGATAATCGTCGTTTTGCCGCCCCCCGTCGGGCCGACGAAGGCCGCGACTTGGCCAGGCTCGATACCGAAGCTCACATCTCTCAGGATCAATTGGTCCGGCTCGTACCCAAACGAGACCTTATCAAATTCGATTTTGCCCTGGAAGCGCCTGGCGCGGCGCGCGCCCGGCAGATCACGCATTCCGCTCTCGGTATCCAAGACTTCGCGAATCCGCTCAAACCCCACCTCAGCTTTTGAAACCGTGTCGGTCATTTTGGAGAGGTCACGCATGGGCTTGTACATCATGCCCAGGTAAAGCAAAAAGAGGACCAGATCCCCAGGGGAAAGCTGCCCCGCCAGCACCAGACGTGCGCCGTACCACAGCATCAAGCAGGTCCCTATCGCCACGATAACATCGACGATCGGCGAGAGCTTCCCCTTCATGTTTTGCGCCCGCAGGGCGGTATCGACATTTTCCAGGCTCTGGCGTTCGAAGCGGCGCTCTTCATAATCTTCGCGGGCGAAGGCCTTGACCACGCGGATGGAGGAGAAAACTTCCTGGACAATTGAAAGCAGCTCGCTCTGTGTTTTCCTTACCGCGCGCGACGCTTTTTTGATGCGCCGGGTAAAGATGTAAACCACCACGAAGAGCACGGGCGCAACGGCAAGGGAGATGAGCGTGAATCGCCAGTTTTTGTAAAACATGATCCCGATGATCCCCGCCAAGGTAAGAACGCTGCTCAAAATGCCCAGCAGTGCCGTGGTGACGAACGACTGAATGGCTTCGATGTCGGTGGTCACCCGGCCGATCAGGTCGCCGGTCCTTTTCTCGTCGTGTTCGGCCAGTGACAGGCGGTGGATATGGTGATAGAGCGTGCGCCGCAGATCGTGCATTACCGATTGGCCGACGCTGATGGTGAGATAGTTTTCCAGGTAGGAACTGATGGCCCCGACGATAGCGATGATCGCCACCGCCAGCACTGCAAAGTTGAGGACAGCGAGTTTTTCGTGCCCAACCCACCGAAGCGGCAAGGCCAGCCAGGCCGGCGGTTTTTTTGATTGGAGGAGATAATCAAGAACGATTTTTAGGGGCCATGGTTGAGCCACGGCGGTTGCGGCTCCAGCCACAACCGCCAACAAGGCCAGCGTCAAAGCTTTCCAGTGAGGCCGCAAAAGGCCAATGATGCTGAGACCTTTGGTCTTCTTGGTTGCAGGCGGCGTCATCGTTATACAACCTCTTCCCTTGCGGGCGGTTGAACTGGACAACTCAACTCGAAATCCTTCTCGTCCCCCGAAGAAAAGGCGCACCACCGGGCGCAGGGAAACCACAGAGAAGAGTGCTTCTCCTTGTGCGGGTGGGGATTACGGTTCTTCACTTCTTGACACCCAGTTTTTATCTGCGTTTGATCTCCCTGACCTCCGTGGCCACTGTGGTGAAATCCCGCGTGCTCAAAATTTGTTCAACTGGGCGATTCTCGCCTCGACCACCAGGCTGAAACCCTCCACTTCCTCGGACGAATATCCCGCTGCCCGGAAAGCATCGTGGACCTGCTCCGGGGAGAGTTGCGCCAGGACGTGCCCAATCCATCGAGCGTCCGCGCGTGGAATATGATTGCAAACCCAGCCCATCTGCAACTTCAGTATGAACTCCGGAAGATTAAAGAAGAATACGAGTGGCGGCTTTACCGGGTCGTTAAAGTCGACGTATTCGGGTCTGATCTTTCCGATGAACTTGGAACGGCGATACGCCTTGAGGTTACCTTTGGATCTCGCTAACGTCCTACCGCGGCCTCCAGAGCCGAAACTCGCCCCAAGATCACTTACCATATAGATCAGGCGGCGCCCACCCACTGAAGGGCCCGATGGTGAGTCGTCGTAAACGGAATTGTTCTGGTCCTTCAAGTCCCAGTTATTGATGAGGGCCATCATGACTCTCAGCCCGTTCAGTTCGCGGGTGCCGCTGAAAGGGTTGGAGCGCCATTTCCAGTCCCCGACTTTTTTCTCCTCCTTCAGATACCGCTTCAGCCGCACATTCTGGAAAGTCCCTCGGGGTCCTACGAGGTCCTGCCCCCGGTGGAGACGGGCCGGCAGGTTTTCCACGTGCAATACCGGCATGAAGTAATCTTCGTTGGCAGAATAACCGACGGCCCAGACCAGGCGTGAAGCCACGGTCTCCGGACGAGCCTCTGCCCCCAACTTGACCTTCCACTTGACGCCGTCCTGATCGCGTACAACAAATTTGGGGCTCGTACCGTCGAGGTCTTCCTTGATAAAAGTGAAGGTGGTGTGGGGGGTGTTCTGCTTACCACCTGGTCCGAAAAACAGGTTGCGCTGCTGAATATCTATGGGGTTAGACCAGAGAACAGTGTTGATCTTCCCTGAAATTGTTTCCTCTGGCTTCAGAGCTTTCTTTCCTTTTTTCCCAGGTGCGGCGGCAGCCGAAGACGTCAGGGCCGCAATCGCGAGAAGCATCGTAACCAAGCGCAGTTTGTTGTTCATAAGTGCTCCCGCGTATCCTCACTTTTGAGGGCAAACTTCTATTTCGAAACTCCGGCCTCAGCTGGGCGTGTACGCCCAGGAGAATGGAGATGCATCAATAAGCTAACAGCCTAAGACTTGATTGTCTGTTCAATAATGACCACCCCGGCTGGGGACTCGGGATTGGGGGGGCAAGTTGGATAAGTCCGGCTGTTTCTTTTCGTTAGCAAACGGCGAGGCTGGAGCTGCTTAACTGCATAGAGGCCAAGCCAGGTCAGCTCATCGTACGGCGGCTCTTGACGGATAGAGCCCTTAACCTGGGGACACATCCCCCGGCACGGCAGAGAAGGATTGGCTCAATGAGCAGTTCCTCCCAAGCTCTCCATCAAAACGTCGACCCTAAATAATCCCAGCCGTTATCCACGAGAACGCATACATCGGCCTCACCTTGGTTCAGCCCAGCACCAGCAGGCACGTCGGTGAGCCGGACGCATCTCTGCGGCCTCAGATGAGTATCCCCATCGCGAGACGACTCCCTGTACATGCTGTAATCAAGGCGCGCGTCTGAGCACCGCTCGCCGCCTGCTCCGTTTGAGCAACAGGATGTACTGATCGGCACGTCATCGTGGGAGTATCCAAATTGACGTAAAACGGCCTACCCGTAGAACTGCCAATTTTGGCACGAGATCGGAATGCAAAACCGCCCATAGCATCAAACGGGGCTTCGGCCAGCGGCGGATCGGAAACCCGGGAGCCGCCAAAGTCGTCATTACTAATTACAAGATGATGGGAGCAATCTCAACGGCGAGTGACGGTTTCGCAATTCGGGCCGAGCGTGTGTCGCGGCATTTCCAGATGGGGGAGACGCTGATCCGGGCGGTGGATGAGGTCACGCTATCCATCCGCAAAGGGGAATTTGTAGGGCTCCTGGGAAGTTCCGGGTCGGGAAAATCCACGCTGCTGAACCTGATGGCGGGGCTTGACCGTCCGACCTCCGGCACGATGATCGCCGAGGGGCGCAACCTTGCGGAAATGAATTCGCGGGAACTGGCTCGATATCGAAATCAAACTGCGGGGATCGTTTTTCAGGCTTTCAATTTGCTTCCGCGCATGACCCTTGAGGAAAACGTGGAACTGCCGTTGCGCCTTGCTGAAGTGGACCGTGGGGAACGCGCGGGGCGCGTGAGGGAAGCGCTTGAGCGGGTCCACCTTGGGAAACGATCAGCGCACCGGCCCGGAGAGCTTTCCGGCGGCGAGCAGCAGCGTGCCGCCATCGCCCGTGCTCTAGTGAACCGCCCCACGATTCTCTTCGCCGACGAACCGACAGGCAATCTGGATAGCGCCACGGGCGAGGAAATCCTCAATCTGCTGCGGGAGATCAACCAGACACTCGCTACGACCATCGTCCTGGTGACGCATGAGCAGCCGCTGGCGGAACGCTTTGCCGGGCGGATCGCCTTCATGAAGGACGGAAAGCTGGCAGCAGCATGAAAGTCCGCGACCTGACCGAGCTTGCAGCACGGAACCTGCGCGAAGCGGTGTTGCGGAACACCTTGACCACGCTGGGCATTGGTGTGGGCATCGCTTCACTGGTCGCCATGCTTTCTCTCGGCGTCGGGTTGCAACGCCTGGCTGCGCAGCGCCTGGAACGGTCGGGCCTGTTTAATGCAATCTTTGTGAGGCCGAACTCGAATTTCCGCCGCTTCGGAGGCCCGCCGAATCCTGCGCCGCCGGAGAAATCACCGCCGCTCGATCTTAAAGCCCGGCAAACGATGGCTCGCCTGGCCAACGTTCTCCAAGTCTACCCGCAGATCCGGTTTCTTACTGAAATTCGGTATGCGGGAAATTCATACCCCACCGCGGTCGCGGGCATCCCGGAATCCGACCGCGCCAGCGGGGCGTTCGACGGAATGGAGGGCCGGTTTTTCTCAAGCCCCACTGCCGACGAAGCGATCCTGCAGATCGGATTTGCGCAGCGCCTGGCCCGCCAACCGGCGACGCTGATTGGGAAGCAGATGACGGTCCGCTACGCTAAGCGCGAACCGCTCACCGCGGCAGAAAGTAAAAAAGGATCGGTGAACGAGGGCTCCTCACCGAGCGGCGCCGCAGCGGGATTCTCCATCGTCCTTCAGGAAACGCATCTGCAGATCGTCGGCATCGTGAAAACCGACCCCGAGGGATTCGGCGGTTTTGGCGAGGGCCAGCTCCTGGTCCCTCTGGACGTGGCGGAAGCGCTGCACGCGACCCAGGTCACGGACCTTCGGCAAGTTCTGCAAGGGGCGAGTCCGCAGCCGACTTACGCGGCTTTGACGGTTCGCGTCACAAGCCCAACCCAAGTGCCCGACGTCGAGGCTACCATCAAGAAAATGGGCTTCTCGACGTTCTCACTGCTCGATACCACCCGCAATCTGCGGCTCTTCTTCACGGTCTTTGACTTGCTGCTCGGAATTTTTGGAGGCCTCGCGCTGGTCGTCGCTACGCTCGGCATTGTGAACACGCTGGTTATGGCGATTCTCGAGCGGCGGCGTGAAATCGGAGTGCTGAAGGCGCTCGGCGCCGCCGACCGGGACATCCGCCAGCTCTTCTTTTGGGAGGCTGGCGTCATGGGGCTCCTGGGCGGCGTTTTCGGAACCGGGCTCGGATGGGCCATCGGAAGGGCGCTGACGTTCGGGACTGATATCTACCTGCGGCGGCGCGACCTGCCCGCCGTGAGTGTCTCTTTTGTACCCTGGTGGCTGGCGCTGGGGGCTGTCGTCTTCGCGGTCGGCGTGAGCCTTCTCGCCGGAATCTATCCGGCGACCCGGGCGGCTCGGCTCGATCCCGTGGAGGCTCTGAGGTATGAGTAGCGCCGGGAGAGTGATTCGAGCCGCGCTGCTGGCGCTCGCTGGGCTCGGCGTCTGCGCCTTACCTTCTCGCGCCGCGACGGCGAGCGCCGAGTGCCTCGCTGTGCAAAGCCGCATCCTGCATAGGTCGGTGGGCTATTGCGCAATCTTGCCGCCCGGCTACCATGCCGACAAGACCCAACGCTACCCGGTCCTTTACTTATTGCACGGTCTTGGCGAGAACCAACAAATGTTCATCCGCTCGGGCGTGCTGAACCTCGTGCAAGATTTGTGGGACACGGGGCGGATGGGCAAGTTCTTGATCGTCACGCCCGACGCAGGCTCCAGCTTCTACATCAATTCACGAGATGGCCGCGAGAGGTACGAAGATTTTTTTATCCGGGAGTTTATGCCGTTCATTGGACGGCGTTACCGCGAGCGTGCCGGCCGAGGGAATCTTGGCATCGCGGGCATCTCGATGGGAGGATATGGAGCGCTCCACATCGCATTTCGTTACCCGCGCCTTTTCGGTTCTGTCTCCGCGGAAAGCGGGGCCCTCATCGAACGCATCCCCTCTGTGACCCTCGCTGGACCCCAACCGCAAGCCCTTCGGCTGATGCTTGGAGGAGCATTCGGATCACCGCCCGACCCTGCCTTCTGGGAACAAAACAGCCCTTTGACCTTGGCTCGAACTGCCCGGCTCGCCGGCATGAAGATCTATTTTGACTGCGGCGCTCAGGACGATTACGGATTTGACCGGGGAGCGCGAGCGCTCGACCGCATCCTGACCGCTCGCAAGATTCCGCACGAATTCCACCTTTACCCGGGAGGACATAACTGGGGTTACTTCGGCGCGCATCTGCCGGGTCTGTTGGAATTCGAGTCGCACGCCTTTGGCCTGACCCACGTTTCCCACCGATGAATTCATGAGCTTCGTGTAGGTCTGATTTGACTTGGACGAACTGGTTTTTGAGCGCTGACCCCCACAACGGGCGGCCATCCTGCCCATTTTCGTTCTGCAATGGGCATAAGGGGCTTGCTTGCCGCGCGGGTGAATCCCGATTCAAACAACTTCAGGCTGGGGAGCGCGGGCGATACGGAGTGACGATGTTATATGTGAAACCTTTCAGATGCTGGTGCCGCATGCAGGTATAAAGCGTAAACCAAGGGTAAGTTGGGTGGGCCACCTTGACTGGGCCTCCACACGACGGCAGTTCGCCGCCTGACCATAGGGTTCAATCCTTTCGGCGCTCCCTTCGTGCCTCAGGGCAGGCTCCGAGCGCCGCTACAGCGCGAAAAAGCCGGTTGTCACACAGACTCCCCAAGAGTTCACAGCGTGCGGTGCCTGTGCTTCGACCGCCCCTGCTCTACTTCAGTCCCGCTTCGGCGAGCATCGCCAGGAATTGTTTCCGGGTTCGCATATCCGCGGACTCTGCCACCAGCTTGCCGCTGCGGTCGTAAACAAAACTCATCGGGATACCTTCCACCGAGTACAGCTTGTTCACCCTTCGTCCCGGATCAAGCAGGACGGGGTATGTCATCCTCTGTTCCCGGGCAAAAAGCTGCACCTTGTTCGCGGCCTCATCCGAGATGCCCAGAACCACCAGGCCCTGGCCCTCGAACCGTTTGTAAAGCGTCTCAAGATCGGGGATTTCCTTCCGGCAGGGCGGGCACCAGGTGGCCCAGAAGTTCACCAGCACCACCTTGCCGCGCAAACTTTTCAGCGTCCATTCGCGGCCTTGTAAATCGGTCAGCGTAAAGTCAGCCTGCTGGCGGCGCTGGTCCCGCTGTTGGAGCTGGAAGAGCGCCGCCGTAAATTCCGGCGAGTCCAAAGAGACGCGCATGTGTTCATAGCGTACCAGCCCCGCGAGCACCTGGTAGGGCAGCATGGCGTGCTGTCCGAGGGTTGCGGGAAGCGGATACTGGCGGAGCGCGCCGGCCAGGGTCGAGGCCACCTCCTGCAAGGTGTCACGGCCGCCCGGGTCACCTTCGGTTGAGAGGGCGGCCAGGGCCGTCGCCAGCCACACCTTGTTCATCGACGGCGGCAGTTGCCGGATCTGGAGCGCCAACTGCTTCGTCACGCGCCCCCGGGCGTTGTCCGGCAGACTGCGAAGCCCCTCGATCTGCCTGGCAATGGGTTTTTCCTGCGGGCTCCAGGCCATCTTCCCTTGCTGTCCGGAAAGGTTTTGCACACAAATCATCGAAGCGCCTGCGGAAAGCAGACAGAAAACGGCCGCCAGAACAATCGCAGGAACAACCTTCGGGCGTGAAGAATGTAGAACTGCATCAGGCATCCTGAAATCTCCTCAGAATGAATATGAAGCGGCCCAGGCCGCGCGAGGGTAGGGTAGCATATCCCTGTCTTTTTCATCCCTCAATAAAAATTGCACCCATTCCCACTGCCGTTTGCGTAATAGAGATTAGAGGGGAGGCGCGTTGAGCAAGGGTGCGGAACAGTCCGTTGAGGAATTGCTGGCGCGGTGCGCCGGTGGCGATTCTTCGGCGTTCGGCGAAATTATCCGCGAACATCAGTCGATGGTTTACAGCCTGGCGCTCCACTTTCTGAGAAGCCCCTCGATGGCGGAAGACCTGGCGCAGGAAGTTTTTCTGGAACTTTTCCGGAACCTCGCCAAGATCAAGTCCGGCGCGCACCTGCGGTTCTGGCTGCGACGCGTGGCCTGCCACCGCTCGATTGATCGTGTTCGGCGCAGACCGCCGTATGAAATGCTCAGCCTGGAAGACGTACCGGAACCGGCATCGGCAGAGCGGGCGGATGATCCGCTGCTGGAAGCCAAGCTGTGGCGGCTGGTGGGTGCCCTTCCGCAGAAGCCGCGCATGGCGCTGATCCTGCGCTATCAGGAGGATTTGGAACTTCGCGAAATTGCCGAGGTGATGGAGATGCCGGTCAACACGGTGAAGAGTTCGCTCGAGCGGGCGCTGGCGCTGCTGCGCGGGAAGCTGGCCCGGTCGATGAAGGGAGTAAAGGTATGAAGCCGCTTGATGATGAACTTCGCAGCTTGTTCAGGCGCAAAGAACCGCCGGAAGATTTTGCTGAGCGCGTGCTCGCGCGGCTGGAGGCGGCGACGCCGCGATTGACTCTCGCCCGGCGGGCATCCGCGCTTTACCGGCGGCCGATGCTGCGCTGGGTTGCAGTTGCAGCGGTGGTGCTGTGTGTTGTGGCCGGCCTGGGCGTTGTCCGGCATCACCATCAACAGCGGGCTCGCGCGCAGGCCGAGCAGGCAAGCCAGGAAGCCATTCTCGCACTGCGGATCACGAGTACGGAACTGCAGACAGCTCTGGAGCGGGCTCAACACGCCACGATGCAGGCGCTGACAGTTCCTAAAAATCCAAAATCCGAAATGGAGTGACTGATGAAAACCCTGACAAATATTACCGGAAGACGAAAGTACGCGGGCGCGTTGTTGTCGGCGCTGTTGGCTGCGTGCCTGTTGGTGGTCGGTGCTTCTGCCGTCTTTGCTCAGAGTTCCAAACTGCAATTGAGCCAGCTCGATAAACTGGCCAGCAAGGCTTCGGAAGTTACGAATGTGGATCTGGAAGGACCGATGCTGAAGCTTGCGGCCCAGCAGATGTCGCAAAAGGCGGAAACACCCCTGAACCAGTTAAAGGGGAATTCTTCTAGGAAGATTGCTGCAGCTAACCTGGTGCAGCGGCTCAAGGGTATCTACGTGAAGACCTTCAAGTTTGCGGAGCCGGGCGAGTACACCAAAGCCGACCTCGACAGCGTGCTGAAGCAGATCGATTCGGGCGGCTGGAAAGCGGTGGTGCACGTCGAGAAAAAGAAGTTGGGCGAAACTACCGGCATCTACGTGATGGAAGAAGGCGGAGAAGCCGTCGGCATGGCGATCGTGGCTGCCAAACCCAAGGAACTGACAGTCGTGAACCTGGTCGGCCCCATCGACTTCAGCCAGCTCGGGGGGCTGGGAAGCCTGGGTGCGTTGGGCGGCCTGGCGGGAAGCATGGGCAACGCGAAGCCGCAACCGCAACACCTGCCGGCAACGGCCCCGAAGGCTGAAGGCGATTCCAATAAGTGACGGTGTGAACCCACGGCATGCAAGGCAGGCGGTGGCGGGCAGCTTTGGTAGCCGCGACACTGTTCTGTGTGTCGCGGGTCCTGAAATCATGATGACGGAAAACCCCGCGACGGAAAAACCACCGTCGCGGCTACCTGTATTCCTGCGGCGAGCATCTTCGCAGTGACAATCCTTTCCAATTCCAAGTAAACTGGTTTAACAGGCTGCTGGAAAAGGCCATCCGTCATGCTGAGCGCAGCGAAGCATCTGCTGTACCTTCTGGAATACAAACAAAGCAGATCCTTCGCTTCGCTCAGGATGACATCGCTTAAAGGGTTTTTCAGTAGCCTGTTAAAGGAAGTCTGAGATTTCCGGGCTGTCCAGGAAGGTAAAATGGGTCCTGAAGAATTCATTGCGGCGCTTCGCAAAGGCGGTCTGGCGGCTGCGTATTTCCATCGCGGCTCCGACAGATTCCTGCACCAGGAGTGCCGCGAAGCCGTTCGCGCCGCGGTGCCGGAGGAATCCCGGGCGTGGTGTCTGGCGGAGATTGAATTCGAGCCCGGCCGGCTTGAACGCGAGCTGCAGGCTGCGCTGCAAATCCCCATGCTGGGCGGGCACAGCTTTTTCCTGATATCGGACTCGGATGATTTTAAGCATGCCGCCGAAGAGGACACCAAGGCGCTCGCGGATTATCTCGCCAGGCCTTCCCCTTTTGCAACGCTGATTTTTTCCGCCGCCGAGCCCGACCGGCGCCGCAAGTTCATTCAGCTTCTGGAAAAGAAGACGGAGGTGGTGGAAATGCGGCCGCTTTCCGTCCGCCAGGCAGCGGCATGGGCCAGGGAATTTCTGCATCGTTCGGGAATTGAAATAGACGCCGCTGTGGCGGAAGATCTCGCGGCCAAATTTCAGCCGGGCAATTCGTCGCGCGATTCCAATCCGCAGGGCGTCAATCTGCTTTGGATGCGCACCGAACTTGAGAAATTGATCACCGCGGCGGAAGCAAAGACGCGCCTGGAAGCCGCCGACCTGCAGCTCATTGCTTCCTTCCAGGAGGAACATGAGATCGGCAAGATGCTGCGTGCGATCGCCGAGCGCCAGTGCGCGGAGGCTCTCCAGTTTCTGCGTCGGCTCGTGGCCAGCAAGGTGGCGGAAACCCTGCTGCTGTGGTGCATCGGTGATCTGTTTCGACAGGCGCTGAAATCTACCGGGCAGAAGTCTTACGGAGGCGGCACGTGGGGACAGCGGTCAAACCCGTTCGCAACGTGGGAGATTGCTCCGCTTGCCCTGCGGCAATACACGCGTGAGGAATTGCTCAAGGCTCTGACGCTGGTTCACCAGGCGGACCTTGGAATCAAATCTTCGTGGAAAGATTCCTCGATCCTGCTTGAGTTTCTGGTTTGGCAGATTACGGTTGCGCCTGGAAAACCAGGGCGGGCAACCCCTGAGACCGGGTTTGCCGCGAGCCGAAAAGCAGATTCCTCGCGGCGCTCGGAATGACACGTTCCCGATTTCTTATGAGCAGCGTGTTAGGAAAGGGAATTAAACCGCAGGCTCAGCCGTGACTTATAGCGGGCCGCCGTGTTGCGATGGAGAATGCCCTTTTGGATCATCCGGTCCAGCATGGAAAGAGTCGGTATGAGCAGGCCTTCGGCGCGCGCCTTATCCTTGGCGTCGAGCGCCTGGCGAAGCTCTCGGAGCTGATGCCGCATCCTCGTGCGATGTGCTCGGTTCCGTTCAGTTTGTTTGTGCGTCTGTTCAAGACGCTTCAAAGCGGACTTATGATTGGCCACAGGCTCTCCTTTGCAAAAACAATGACATAATACTTTAGCAAAGGCTTCAGAGCCCGTCAACGGCGAGGATAGTCAGAATGGACCATGGCACGGCGGATCAGGCTCCGGAAATCCTGCTCTCAAGGTTCGAAATCGAGCAGCGCGTGGGTGAGCTTGCCGCTGAAATCACAAGGGATTACCACGGCCGCACTCCGCATCTGGTCGGCATCCTCAAGGGCGCCTGGGTCTTTATGGCCGACCTTATCCGCCACATCGATATCGACGTGACCGTCGATTTCCTGGGGATCACCAGCTATGGCTCCGGCCAGCATTCCTCGGGCGAGGTCAGAATCACCAAGGACCTGGATGTCAGCATTGAAGGCCGTGAAGTCCTGATCGTCGAGGACATTCTGGACACCGGGCGCACGCTCCGGTTCCTGCAGGAAGTTCTCACCGTCCATAAACCCCACACCCTGCGCGTCGTCACGCTTCTGGACAAAAGGTCGCGCCGCATCATTCCTGTGCATGCGGACTATGTGGGATTTGAAATTGCGGACGTCTTTGTTGTCGGTTACGGACTGGACTTTAATCAAAAGTACCGGCAACTCCCTGACATTCACGTATTGCGCCCGGCCGGTTCCCCGTAACCGCCTGGTTTACAAGGGGAGAAAAACTGCCTTGCACCACGGAGCCCCCGGCACGGTATAATAGCCCCGCCAATCATTCTCATGAGCGAATTTTCTACTCCTCTGATGCGCCAGTACAACGGCATTAAGGAGCGCTATCCGAATGCGCTCCTGCTGTTCCGCCTCGGGGATTTCTACGAGCTTTTCTTTGAAGACGCCATTGTCGCCTCCAAAGAGCTGCAGATCACGCTCACTTCCCGCAACAAAGAAAAGGGCGTTGCGGTGCCGATGTGCGGCGTTCCCTATCACGCCGCCGAGGGTTATATCTCCAAGCTGATCCGGCGCGGCTACCGGGTGGCCATCTGCGACCAGGTCGAAGATCCCAGCAAGGCAAAAAAACTGG
>Ga0307372_10007206_pt1 | contig 16002 bp, 11 predicted proteins | sample OX1MG_FD_202533 | JGI IMG/M metagenome (GOLD analysis project Ga0307372, IMG submission 202533) | Soil microbial communities from Risofladan, Vaasa, Finland - OX-1 | ecosystem: Environmental > Terrestrial > Soil > Coastal area > Acid sulfate soil | place: Finland: Risofladan, Vaasa | collected... | reverse complement strand
CCGCCGGCGCCCCCCCACGACGTGCTGCGCTGCGGTCCGACTCAGCAGATCTTGGCCACCACCGTGCCGGTACCCGCATGGCCCGGGTCAGGGGAGTAGCCCGGGTTTGTCTTCACCACGACCAGGCTTGGCGTGGTCCCGGAGACGGCCGAACCGGTCTGCGCGACCGTTCCCGAGACGACGACCGCCAGGTAGGCGGGAAGCGGGCCCGCCGGCGGCGGTGTGCTGTTGCCGGGATCGGTGGTCCAGGCGTGGCCGCACGCGGGCAGGGCCGGCTGGTCCTCGAATCCCTTGAAACTCGCCGGGCCGGTGCCGCCGCTGAGCGTGTTCAGCTTCCACCAGGACGCGCCCCAGAAGGTCACCCCTGTGCCGGTCGCGGAGTTGCCGTCGCCGATGACGAAGCTGCCGCCCTTGGCGACCCCGTAGATAAGCACCTTGGTCGTCGCGCTGGCGGTACTTCCGCCGTCGTCCACGATCTGCACCTTGACGGTGAAGAAGCCGGTGCCGGTATAGGCGTGGCTGCCGCTGACGCTGTACGAGCCGTTGCTTCCGCTGACGGTGCCGGCCGACGGCGGGCTGCCGTCACCCCAGTCGATCGTGGCGGTGAAGTCGGCCGTGCTCGACGTGGTCGCGTTGGCATCGGTGAAGCCCGCCACCGGGCCGCTGAACGACTGGCCGCTGACCGGAGCCGGGCTGATCCCGGTCGCGCTCAGGCCGGCGTCGCCGATCGTCGCGGTATCGGTGACGGTCGCGGAGTTGGCCTTGTTGTCAGCGTCGGCGACGCTCACCGTGATCGGGTAGTTTCCTTCGTCCGCGTACAAATGCGAGCCGGCCACCGTGAACGGCCCGCCGGCTGGACCGCTGACGGTGCCCGTGTCCATCGGGCTGCCGTCACCCCAGTCGATCGTGGCCGTGTATTCCGAGGCCGTGGCGTTCGGGTCGGGATCGGTGAAGGTGGCGAGCGTGCCGCTGACGGTAGCGGGTTCCGTGCCGGTGAAACTCTGGCCGCCTCGCGCGGAGATTGGCTCGTCCCAGACGACCGAGACGTCGTTGGACGTGATGGTGCCCGCGACATTCGTCACCGTCGCGACGACGGTGTCAGTGCCTGCCTGGGTGCTGCTGTAGCTGAAACTCGCGTTCCCGCTGGCATCGGTCGCGCCGGTCCCGGTGAGGCCAGCGTCGGGTCCGGAACTGACGGCGAAGTCCACGGCGGCGCCCTGCAACGGGTCACCGCAACTGTTCGTGAACGTGGCCGTCACCGTGGCCGTGGTCCGGACGTCCTGGTGCTGGCTCGGCGGAGCGAGCGACAGGACCGATCCGGCACACGGCGCGTCGCCGATCGGGGTCCACTGCGTGGACTCGTTCGAGCCGTTCGGGCAGCTTGCGAGGTCGAAGCCGCCGGTGTTGAGCACCTGGCCGCTGTCGGCAAAGGCAGAGAGATGTCCGTCGATGGACACGTCGACCTCAGGAATGACCCCGTCGGGAGTGCAATTTCCCGAGTAAGACGAGCCGCCGGGACCGACATCGGAGGTGTCCATAGTCCCGTCGGACGCGCATCCGTTCGCGGCGCCGCTGATCGTCTGGGTCACGATCAGCTGCCCGCCTGCGGCCAGGTTGACCGAAGGCCACAGCTGATAGCTACAGGTCGATACTTTGACGGCGACCGAATTGATAGTCACCGGGCTGGCCGAGTTGTTGACGATCCGGACCGCGCCGGAATCGAATGAACAACTCCCCGTGCAGCCCTCGAACGTGACATTCGGGCTTCCGTCCCACGGTGTGGGGAAATTCGTTGGATTAGCACGCAGATTGTCGGCGTACCCGACGAATACCTCGACCCCGCCGGCCGCATGCGCCGGCGCGGCGGTCCATACCGCGCCCGTCAGCGCCAGTGCGGCGGCAGCAGTGAAGGTCAGGGCCAGCCTGGTCCCGGCTGACCTGAACCGAGTAATTTCCATTTACCCCCCATTTTGGCGTCCTAGCGACGCCGGCTTTGTGAGCCGGCATTCACGACTCACCTGTTGGGCGGAATGGTATCAGCCGGCTGGCGCCAATGAATTTCGTTTTCTGTAATGTTTCGTTATTCCATTCCAGGCGATTAACATGACCTATGTCAGGATCTTTTCCCTGGCAAATTTCTTTAGCTGTCAGTGCGATATTGGTCGATCGCCGGGATTCTCCGGGTCAGCGCCGCCAGCGACCGGCGGGAACGAGGCTGCCGTAGGCCGTCGCGATGAGGCGGAGGCGGCTCGCCAGCGGCCACATTCATCCGGCCCCGGGTCAGGCTGGCGGGTGCGCGGCGTTCTGGAGGGCGGTGAGTTGCTGCTGCGTGCCGATCGCGATCAGCACGTACCCCGCGCCGATCGGGGCGTGACTCGGCGGGTTGGCCAGGAACATGCCTTGCTGGTCGCGGAGTCCGAGCACGAGCGCACCGGTCGTCTCGCCGACGTTCGCCTCGTGCAAGGTGCGCCCGGCCAGCCTGGAGCCGGATCGCACGGAGACTTCCTCCAGCCGGAATTCCAGGCTGCCGTCGTGCATGACGACGTCGAGGAATTCGACGACATTGGGCTGCGCCGCCGCTGCCGCGATCCGCTGGCCGCCGATCCGCTGCGGGTTGACCACCCGGGTCGCGCCAGCGCGCCGCAGCTTGCGTTCCGATTCCTCGGTGCGGGCCCGCGCCACGATGACAAGATCAGGCCGCAGTGCCCTGGCCGACAAGGTCACGTAGACGTTCTCGGCGTCGGTGTTGATCGCGGCCACGAGTGCCCTGGCGCGAAGCAGGCCCGCCTTGCGCAGGACGTCGTCGTCGGTGACGTCCCCGAGGAGAGCAGGATAGGGGATTTCTGCCATCCGCTCGGGCTCGACGTCGACCACGACCACCTCGGTGCCCTGACCGGACAGGTAGCTAGCGGCGGCGCGGCCCACCCGGCCCCACCCGCACACGATCGTGTGCCCGGTCATCCGGGCGATGTTGCGTTCCATCCGGCGCCTTTCGATATGCCGGCGCAGGTGGCCTTCCACCAGCGTCTCGAGTACCTGGCTGAACGCGTACAGGACCGTGCCGACCCCGACCAGGATCAGCACCATGGTGAAGATCTTGCCCGCCGTGCTCAGCGGGTGGATCTCACGGAAGCCAACGGTGGTGATCGTGGTGACGGTCTGGTAGACGGCGTCGAGCACGCCGAACCCGAGCACCACGTAGCCGACGCTGCCTGCCATGATCACGCCAGCTACCGCCAGCAGCGCGAGCTGGATCCCTCGGACATTGCTCACGAGGCAATTGTCACTGATAGTGATCCGCCGACTACGAGCAGGTTGGGTGGCAACCGGGCTGCGCTCAGCGGTCAGCACTGAAATCATGTCGGTATGGCCGAGCATTTCGTTCTCGTGCACGCGCCGGTCGTCGGGCCGGCCAGTTGGGCGCCGGTCGCTCGCGAGCTGGCCGGCTCCGGTCACCGGGTCACCGTCCCGGTACTGTCTGGCTTCTGGTCAGACGGGCCGCCGTACGCGCAGAGCCTCGTGCGGCGCGCCGGGAGACAACTGCCGGAGCCCGGCGGCGAGCACATCGTGATCGCCGTCCACTCAGGCGCCGGGGTCTTCGCGCCGTACCTGGCGGAAGCGGTCCTGGCCAGCGGGGCCGACGGCGGTACGGTGACGGTCGTGTTCGTGGACGCGGCAGTTCCGCCGCAGTCCGGCGACGTGACCGTGGTGGACAGCGACTTCCTGCCGGTCCTGCGGGATATGGCGGACGACGGGGTCGTGCCGCCGTGGCCGCTGTGGTGGCCGCAGGAGGTGATGGCCGAGCTGATCCCGGACCAGGAAACGCGGCGGTCCGTGGTGGCCGAGGCGCCTGCGCTGCCGCTCGCCTTCTTCGAGGAGACCCTCCCCGCCGTCCCGGAATCCTGGCAGTCATGCCGCCCGGCCTACCTCAGGCTCTCAGCGGGATACCAGCAACCGGCTAGCGAAGCCGCCAGCCGGGGCTGGCCGGTTCGCGAACTGCCCGGTGATCACCTGCACATGTGCGTGGAACCGGCGGCCGTCGCGGCCGTCCTGCTCGACCTCGCAGCCGCAGCGACCGCCTAGCGCACGGAATTTCGCTCGCTCGACAGCGGCCCAGCCGAGGAATACCGCGCAGGTGCGCTCTTACTCTTGCGGACCAGGTCCGCACAGAATGGGCGCATGGAAGAAAAGCCGACCCCCAAACAACAGCTACCTTATCCCTTTAACCAGGATCTGTCCGATGTGCTGCGGCACTTAAACCGGCGCACGGTCTTCGGCCGGAAGGGACTCGCGAACGACCCGGTCACCGCCGCGTACTTGGCGGCGGCGATGCGGCTGGTCAGCCAGCATCTCGGGCCGGTCTCCGAACTAGAGGAAACCGAAACGGCAAATGGCGAGGAGATCGACCGCTCGCTACTCGGATTCTTGTCCCAGCGAACCGTTGCCGCCGAGGTAGCGCACAATCCCGATCCGTTCGTGCGGCTCGGCAGCGTTCCGACGATGCGGTCCACCTGGAAATCGCAGTCCGATTTCATCGCGGACCTGCTCAGCTTCGCGTTCTGGCCGGGGTATTACCCGGAGAGCTACCAAGAAGTACGGGCGGTCGGCGCTGAGCGGCTCGCCAACGGGCCAGATCTCGCGGCGGCAATCGAGGATCTTGCGTACCGCGTCGCGGCGGCGCTCGACGAGATGGTCTCCTTCCGGCTGCAACTCATCGCCATCGCCAGCGCCGAACGGCACGAGGTCGTCCGGCAGGCGCTGACCGACAAATACCACCGCGCGAAGGCGCTGTGGCGGCAGGTGTACGGGGAGTTCCTGGAAGCCCGCGGGCTGCGGCTGCGTCCCGGAATCACGCTCGATCAGCTCACCGACATCCTGACCGCCATGGTCGAGGGGACCACCCTGCGCGGTATCGGCGACCCGGCCGCTGGCGTGCTCGATCGGGTCGAGCACCGGTCGCTGATCGGCACGGCCGCGCTGGCTCTGCTGCACGGCTGCCTGCAGCCGGTCGAGAGCAGCGATCACCGGTCAGTCGCGCAGGCCGTGCAGGACATGGCTGACCGCAGCGGGGGCTGACCACCGATGGGATGGCTGACAGGCGAGGAAACGAGACCGAAGGTATTCGGCGGAGGTGGAGGAAGGACGGCCATGATCAAACAGCGGAACGAAGTTCGCCGGGAGCATCTGCTGGCCGGGCTGGTGATAGCCGGGCTTGCCGCGCTGCTCGGCTACGTCATGATCCTGGCCGGACTTGGCGTGGTGGCCGAAGTCGTGCCAATAGCGTCGCTGGTCCCCGCGATTATCCGCACGGTGCGCCGGACCATAGCCCGTGCCGATGCTCAGCTTCAGTACCAGCGGATGGTCGGCGACTTCGCCCAGCGGTTGCGCGAGATCGCCAGGTCGGGCTGCAAGAGCAAGGATGCCTTGCGGCAGGCACTCGGCCTGGGCGAGCAGCTGGACGCGGTCTGGGCAGGCGAGGCACTGCCGGACTGGCCGCTCGTGCAGGGGATCCTGCACGAGTGCGTGGCCGACGAGGGCATGCGCGAGTCGGTCGAGTACGACCTGCGCGTCCTGTGGCGCGAAATCACCCAGGCAGAACCGCACCATCAGCACCCGGCCGGCCCGCGAACGGATCAGCGAGCAGGCAGCGTCCGATCGGCTCCGGATGGCGACACGGCGCGGGCGGGGCGGAAACCGCGGCAGCGGCGGTTCGCGGCAGCCGCCCAGTTCGCCGCCGCGCCGCTCTTGGTCGCGAGTACCTTCGCAGTGCTCAACCTGGGTTTCCTGACGCGACCGGGGCACCCGGCCCCGTCGACGGACGCGGGCCGGCCGGTAGCGCTGGCGGCATGGTCGTCGTGGACCTATCCGACCCGGGCCTCGGTCGACTCCAGCCCGGCAGTGGCGAACGGGAGCGTCTTCGTCGGAGACGACAACGGCGTGCTGTACGCGCTGAGTGCCCGGACCGGCCGGGCCCGCTGGGCCGACGCCACCGGCAGCCAGATCGACGCTAAGCCGCTGGTGGCCGGCGGGACCGTGTACGTCGGGAACGACGCGAGCATGTTCTATGCCGTCGACGCGGCCACGGGCAAGGTCCGCTGGCGTACCCCGCTTAGTGGCGGGATCGACTCGAGCGCCGTGCTGGCAGCCGGGACACTCTTCGTCGGCGACGGCGACAACGAGGTGAACGCGCTGAGCGCGGCCACCGGGCGCCTGCTGTGGCGCCGGGCCACCGGCGACACGGTCAACTCCAGCCCGCTGGTCCAGGCTGGAGTCGTCTACGTGGGCAGCGACGACGGTGATGTCTACGCGTTCAGCGCCCGGACCGGTGACGTCCTGTGGGTCACGCCGACCGGGGCAGCCGTCGACTCCAGCCCGGTGGTCGCCGGCCAGGTGCTCTACGTGGGCAGCGACGACCACAAGCTCTACGCGATCCAGGCAGCGACCGGCAAGGTCATCTGGGCGCGCCGGACCGGCGGCTCGGTTTCCTCAAGCCCGTTTGTCTACCACGGGATGGTGTACGTCGGCAGCGACGACGGCAAGGTCTACGCCATCGACACGGCCGCCAGCGTCATCGTGTGGACCCGCGGCACGGGCGGGGCCGTGCTCTCCAGCCCGTTCGTCGCGGCGGGCGTGGTCTACGCCGGCAGCAACGACGGCAAGGTCTACGCCCTCAGCGCGGCGAGCGGCGCGGTGTTGTGGACGTGCCAGACCGGCGGCGCGGTCCAGTCCAGCCCGGCCGTGGCGAACGGGCTGGTCTACGTCGGCAGCGACGACAACGCCGTACTCGCGATCCGGGCTGCTACCGGGGTGCGGTCATGATGGCGACGACCTCCAGTGCGCCGGCCGGCTCAGCGCGGCCGGCAGCCTGGCCAGCCGGTCGCCCCTGGCCGAGTCGAGTTGGGCCTGGGTGTGGAAGATGCTGGCGGCGAGGTCGGCGCCGGACAGGTCGGCGCCCCGCAGATCGATCCCGGTGAGATCGGCCAGGGACAGGCTGGCACCCCGCAGGTCGGCACCGACGAGGCAAGCGCCGCGCAGGCTGGCGCGGCGCAGGTCCAGGTCGAAGTCGGCGAGCTCTGCCGGACGGCACCGCGTCGCAGGCTCCGTTGCGGACAAGGCCTGGGCGAGGTCGCCGGACAGCGGTCCGGCCGGGTGCAGCTTCAGCGCGGTTTCCAGGTACCAGAGCAGTTCGTGCAACTGCCGCATGACCGCGAACGCCGCGAACTGCGCCGCCTTGAGGTGCGCGGCGTGCCGCCAGTCCTGGCCGCCGAAGGTCACCTGGACGACCTGCTGGCCAGCACCGAAGCAGTCATATGCCGCGCAGCCCCCGAATCCGGCGGGGCGCAGCCGGTCGTGCACGGAGCAGCGGAAGCCGTCGCCGAGATTCGGACACGGCTGGCCGGCGGGCTTGCTGATCGCGAAGTCGGCCGACATCGTGAACGCTGGCGCCACGCAGCACAGTCCGGCGCAGCGTGCGCAGTCGGCCCGCAGGTACCCGTCGCGCGGCACGCCCGCCCTCCCTTCACTGGGCTACAACCCTAGCCAAGCAGCCAGGCGCGGCGAACGCCGTACCCGTACTTCAGCGGCCGGATAACGCCGCGGGTCGGCTGAGCCGCGGGGGCGCGCGGCGCCGGCATCGGCCCGGAAGGGACGGCGTCATGGTCGCCGGATGGCTACGAACAGGTTGTCTGGTCGGCGTCCTTCCGCTCGCCGGGCCGTCCGGCCATCCTCGGGCAGCGGCTCGAAGCCTGCCTCCGCCAGCAACGTCAGCCACGCCGTCCGGCTGAACGCACCGAGCCGGTGCGTCTCGCGCACCACCTGCACGGTGCCGTCCGCCTCGCGCAGCGTGAACTCGTATTCGGCCTGGACCCAGTCGTCGGCCGGATCGGGATCCCAGGTCCGCTCGCGGAAGCTCGCTTGCTGGCCGCCCTGCTCGGCGCCACCGCCGACGCCGGTCAGCTCGTCGAAGGTTTCCTTGACGTAATCGGGAACGAATACGGCGATCCCGCCCGGCCGGCAATGGGTGAATGCCGTCCCGATTACCTGCCGCAGGTCGTCGACGGTCGTGATGTAGTCGATCGCGTCGTGGACCAGGACAGCGTCGAAGACCCGGCCGAGCCGCAGGGTCCGCATGTCGCCCCGGACGTGGACGCATTCGGGGTTGAGTTCCCTGGAGACGGCCAGCATGTCAGCCGAAATGTCGACCAGGGTGAGGGTGAAGCTGTCCTTGAGGTGGACCGCGACGTGGCCGCCGCCGCTGCCCAGGTCGAGCACCCCGCGCACGGGCGTCGCCGGCGACCGGAGGACTGCCGTCAGGTAGTTAGCCTCCGCCGCGTACTCCTGCGGCGGTGAGATCAGCGGCCACCACTGCGCGAGGTCCCGGTAGATCCGGTACTCGCCGGACTGGTCTGTCATGGTCTGGTCAGACCTGGCAGCGAACTGCCCACGTAGTGGCGCTCAGCTCGACTGGTTCGGGTGGCAGCAACCGCTGGCAGTGCGCGCGGATCGCCTCGCGGTCGGCCTGCGGCAGCCCGGTCAGGTAAGCGCCTGCCGGGCCGATGCCGAGCTCGAACGTCTCCCACCACTGCTCGAAGGTGCCATAACGTGTCGAAACCGTGAGCGTGGTCTCCTGCGCTCCGCGCAGGCCGGCCTGCTCGAAGAGCGCGGTCAGGTGGCCCGCGCTGGCCCCCGCGCGGTCCGAACCGTCGGTGGCCGACGGGTCGTGCTCGCGCACCGCCCGCCAGAAGAGCGTGATCGGGCTCCGGCCGCAACCGTAATCCCAGACGCAGGCCGCGACCGTCCCGCCGGGACGGGTGACCCTGGCCATCTCGCGCAGGCCGGCTACCGGGTCCGCCATGAAATGCACCACAAGCTGGGCGGCGGTGACGTCGAAGGTTCCGTCGGCAAACGGCAGCTGCTCGGCCGCGCCGACCCGCACGTCCACCCCGGGCAGCCGGTCACGCACCGCGGCGGCGAAGGACGGTGACGGCTCGACCGCGAAGACGTTCGCCGGGCCAAGCCGGCGCACCAGCTCGGCCGTCAGTGCCCCTGGACCGCACCCGACGTCCAGGACCGCATGGCCGGCCCGGACCCCGGCGAGGTCGGCGAACCGTGCCGCGAGCGGCTCTGAGTACCGTCCCATGAACCGCGCGTACTCGGCCGCGGTGACGTTGTCGAAGAAACCCATCCGCCCAACTTACTCACCGAGCGGACAAAGGGGCTGGCGCGGGTGCGAGCGGAGATGGCACGCTGCCAGCGTGCCGCGTCTCGTCCTGCCCACTTCGCTCGTCCGGGACTCGTTCCTGGCCGGCATGCGCGCACTGAGCGAGGAGGAAGGCTCGTCCACGGACTGGCTAGACCAGGCCGCCGGCGACTTCGGCGCGCTGGTCGCCAGCCGCTACGGTACCCGGCGGCTCTGGAATGTCCCGGCGACCGAGTTGTGGTACGTCGACGGTCCCGCGTATATCGGCACCGTCATGGTCAGGCATGAGCTGACGCCGCAGTTGCGTCACGAGGGCGGCAACATCGGCTACCACGTGGTGCCCGGCTACCGCCGGCGCGGGCACGCGACCGCGATGCTGGCGGAAGCCCGCGCCTGGTGCCGCGCACGCGGCATGACCAGACTGCTGGTCACTTGTGACACAGGGAACGTCGCATCGCGCCGGGTCATCGAAGCCAACGGCGGCGTTCTGGACAACGACTCGGGCGGCATCTGCCGGTACTGGATCGGCTGAGTCGTCAGCTCGCCTGACGCGCGCCTGAGCGCCGCGGGATTCGGGCCGGAAAACCTGTTGCCGCTGGCCGGCGCGGTATGGCACCGTCGGCCTTGCCCGGGTGTGACCCTGGGCAGGCCCGGCACAGTCCCGGGATGCCCGGCACAGTCCCGGCCGACACGGCCGGCGAGCAGGAAGGAGGGCCGACGCATGATCCACGTTTCGCGATCCACGCTGCCCGCCTTCTGCTTGAGGAGCCCTTTCAGTGTCCGATCCTGCCTACGTCCGCCGCGGCAAGCGGCGGTTTGACGACGACGAACCCACCTTCGCCAAGCGCGACCGGCGGCGTGCCAGGCTGGCGCCGGATGACGCGCTCGATGCCGTCGACGGGCTGCCCGACGGTGACCGCTGGTCGACCTGGGACCAGTCGTCGCCTACCGAACGCGGCCCGGAGCCGCACCCTTCGTGGCTCGTCACCGAACTGGCGGCGACTGACACCGAACTTGGAATCCTGAAGACCGGCAAGGAAGCCGACGTCTTCCTGCTGCGCCGTGCCGTGCCGGGCACAGCGCGGTCCTGCCTGCTGGCGGCCAAGCGGTACCGGTCACCGGAGCACCGGCTTTTCCACCGCGACAGTGACTACCTCACGGGCCGCCGGGTCCGCGAGTCCCGCGACAACCGTGCCATGGCCAGGCGGACAGCGACCGGCCGGGCGATGATCGCCCAGCAGTGGGCGGCCGCCGAGTTCGCGGCGCTGTGCCAGTTGCGCCAGGCCGGCGTGCCGGTGCCGTACCCGGTCCAGATCACCGGAACCGAGGTCTTGCTCGAGTTCGTCGGCGAGCCTGACGGGACTGCCGCGCCGAGGCTTGCCGAAACCCGGCCGACCGGCGGCGAACTGGCCGGCCTGTGGGAGCAACTGGTCGGTGCGCTGGTCACGCTGGCCCGTCTCGGCCTGGCGCACGGGGACCTGTCCGCCTACAACGTGCTGGTGCACCGTGGCCGCCTCGTCCTGATCGACCTGCCTCAGCTGATCGACATCGTCGCGCATCCGCGTGGTGCGGAGTTCCTGGACCGGGACGCGGCCAACGTGGCCGGCTGGTTCACCGCGCGCGGCCTGTGCGGTGTGATGCCGGAGCCGGAGCCGGGCGAGCTGGCCGGTCTGCTGCGCGCGGAGGCGCTGCTGGAGTAGCCGCCGGGTGCGGGCGGGCTTGCGCCGGATGCCGGCGCCCGGGGCGGCGGGCAAAGCGTGGCGGAAGCAGCCGGGCCGGAAAAGCGTTAGGCATCCGGGGCCTTGACGACGATCCTTGTCCTAGGCCCGGTTGCGCCGCCCTGGAGACTGCCGCCTTGCTTCCAACGCACGCAGAGCTGCGAGCACGCCTGCCCGAGCTGATGCTGCACGACCAGCACCGGCTGGGACGCCGGCTCGAGCGAGCCGCGTCGATTCGTGACGCCGGTCCGCGCGAGAATGCGTTGCGCCAGCTCGGCGCGGACGTGCAGACCGCTGCCGCCCGGGTGCGGGCGCGCCTGCGCGCCGTTCCGGCGATCTCCTATCCCGGCCAGCTGCCGGTCAGCCAGCGCAAGGACGAGATCGCCCGCGCGATCCGCGACCACCAGGTCGTGATCGTCGCTGGGGAGACCGGATCGGGAAAGACGACGCAGCTCCCGAAGATCTGCCTGGAACTCGGCCGCGGCGTCACCGGCCAGATCGGTCATACCCAGCCGCGCCGGCTCGCGGCCCGTACGGTTGCCGAGCGGATCGCCGAGGAGCTGGGGACCGAGCCGGGCAGCACCGTCGGGTACAAGGTGAGGTTCACCGACACCTCAAGCGACAGCACGCTGGTCAAGATCATGACCGACGGCATCTTGCTGACCGAGTTGCAGCATGACCGGCGGCTGCTGCGGTACGACACGCTCATCATCGACGAGGCACACGAGCGCAGCCTCAACATCGACTTCATCCTCGGTTACCTGCACCGGCTGCTCCCGAGCCGCCCGGACCTGAAAGTCATCATCACCTCGGCCACCATCGACCCGGAGCGTTTCAGCCGGCACTTCTCCGGATCAGGCGGATCAGGCGAGGCAGGCGAGGCAGGCGGAGTGGCCGGCGTGCCGGGTTCGGCGGCGCCGGTGATCGAGGTCTCCGGCCGTACCTATCCCGTCGAGGTGCGCTACCGGCCGCTGGCGCCGGCCGGCGCCAGCGAGGGCGGCCCGCCGCGCGATGCCGAGCCGCGTGACCAGGTGCAGGCGATCTGCGACGCGATCGACGAACTGCGGGCGCATGGCCCCGGCGACATCCTGGTCTTCCTCAGCGGCGAACGCGAGATCAGGGATACCGCCGACGCCCTGGCCGGCCAGCCTGACCTGGAGATTCTTCCGCTCTACGCCAGGCTCTCGGCGGCAGAGCAGCACCGGGTCTTCGCGCCGCATCGCGGACGGCGGGTCGTGCTCGCGACCAACGTCGCCGAGACCTCGCTGACCGTGCCGGGCATCAAGTATGTGATCGACCCTGGCACCGCCAGGATCTCCCGCTACAGCAACCGCACGAAGGTGCAGCGCCTGCCCATCGAGCCGATCTCGCAGGCATCGGCCAACCAGCGCGCGGGCCGGTGCGGCCGGACCAGCGACGGTATCTGCATCAGGCTGTACAGCGAAGCGGACTTCGCGTCCCGGCCGGAGTTCACCGACCCGGAGATCCTGCGCACCCACCTCGCCTCGGTCATCTTGCGGATGGCCGCTCTCGACCTGGGCGATGTCGCGAAGTTCCCGTTCATCGACCCGCCTGACACCCGCAACGTCACCGACGGTATCCGGCTGCTGACCGAACTCGGTGCTGTCGCGCCGGGCGGCGGCGCCGCGCCGTCCCGCCGGGATTCGGTCCGGCTCACCGAGACCGGCCGCAGCCTGGCCAGGCTGCCGGTCGACCCGCGGCTCGGCCGGATGATCATCGAGGCCGGGCGCAACGACTGCGTGCGCGAGGTCCTGATCGTCACGGCGGCGCTGTCGATCCAGGACCCGAGGGAGCGGCCGGCGGACGCCAGGGAAGCGGCCGACGCCCAGCACGCCCGCTTCGCCGATCCCGGCTCGGATTTCCTGTCGTTCCTGCACCTGTGGGAGTACCTGCGAGAGCGGCAGCGTGAGCTGTCCGGGTCGGCCTTCCGCCGGATGTGCCGCCGCGAGTACCTGCACTACCTGCGGGTGCGCGAGTGGCAGGATGTGTTCGGCCAGCTCAGGCAGGCAGCGAAGGAACTCGGCATCCAGGCCGGCCCGGATCGCCCGGCGCAGTCCGCGCAGGCCGCGCAGGCCGGCCAGTCCGCGCCGGCCAGCCAGTCCGCGCCGGCCAGCCAGTCCGCCGCGAAAGCAGCGGCGCACTCCGGGGCGGCAGCGCACGTGGCGCAGCTCGCCGCCAGGCCAGGAGCCGATGCGGGACCCGACGGGGCGCCGCGGGTGGCCGCCGAGCTTGCCGACCGGATCCACCGGTCCCTGCTGGCCGGCCTGCTGGCGCATCTCGGCATGCAGGACGTCAGCAAGCAGCCGGCCGGCAAGCGCCGGGGTCCGGCCGAGTTCGCCGGTGCCCGGGGCGCCAGGTTCGCCATCTTCCCCGACTCCGCGCTGGCCAGGAAGCCGCCGCAGTGGGTGATGGCGGCCGAGCTAGTCGAGACCTCCCGGCTGTGGGCCAGGATCGCGGCCAGGATCGAGCCGGAGTGGGCCGAGCCGCTGGCCGCGCACCTGGTCAGCCGCTCCTACAGCGAGCCGCACTGGGACGCCAGGCGCGGCGCGGCGATGGCGCTGGAGAAGGTGACACTCTACGGCCTGCCGCTGGTGGCCGCCCGGCGCGTCACGATGAGCCGGATCGATCCGGTGCTGGCCCGCGAGCTGTTCATCTCCCGCGCGCTGGTCGAAGGTGACTGGCAGACGCACCACAAGTTCTTCCACCGCAACGCGGCATTGCTGGCTGACGCCCGCGAGCTAGAACGCAGGGCACGCCGACGTGACATCGTCGCCGACGATGGCACGCTGTACTCCTTCTACGACAAGCGGATTCCCGCGGATGTCACCTCGGCGCGGCACTTCGACTCGTGGTGGAAGAAGGCGCGGGCGGCCGACCCGGACCTGCTGACCCTGACCCCGGCGGACCTGGCCGGCCCGGCGGCGGGCGAGGTCAGCCCGGCGGACTACCCGAGCACCTGGGGTGAGCTGCCGCTGAGCTACGAGTTCGCCCCGGGCGAGCCCGGCGACGGGGTAGCCGCTGATATCCCGCTGGCACTGCTGAACCAGGTCAACGGGGCTGAGCTCTCCTGGCACGTACCCGGCCTGCGGGAAGAACTCGTCACCGAGCTGATCAGGTCCTTGCCCAAGCAGTTGCGCACGCGGTTCGTGCCGGCGCCGGACGTGGCCCGTGCCGTGCTGGCCAGGCTGGAGCCCGGCAGCGGCCGGGGGCTGCTGGATGCGCTCGGCGCAGAGCTTGGCGCGCTGGGCGGGGTGAGCATTCCCGCCGACGCCTGGGACAGCTCCAAGCTCCCGGCCCATCTGCGGCTCACCTTCCGCGTCGTGGACGACGACCAGGTGCTGGCATCCGGTGCGGAGCTGGACGAACTGCGTGCCGAACTGCGGCCCCGGCTGCGGGCCAGGCTCGCCGACGCCGCGAGCGATATCACCAGGACCGGACTGACCTCGTGGGACTTCGAGTCGCTACCGCGAGTGTTCAGCCACGGGCAGGTCAAGGCGTACCCGGCGCTCGCCGACGCGGGTGACGCGGCAGACATCGCGCTGTTCGAGACGCCGGAACAGGCTGCTGCGGCGATGCGCCAGGGGAACCGGCGGCTGCTGCTGATCGCGGTTCCCTCGGGAGCGCGTGCCGTCGCCAGCCGGCTGCCGACCAGCGCCAAGCTGGCGATGGGGCGGCACCCGTACGCCAGTGCCGAGGCGCTTTTCGACGACTGCGCGGCGTGCGCCGCCGACGAGATCATCGCCGCCAGCGGCGGCCCGGCGTGGGACGCCCCGGCCTTCGCGGGCCTGCTCGATACGGCCAGGGCGCAGCTCCGGATAGCCACCGCCGACATCGTCAGCGTCGTCGCCAAGATCCTGGCGCAGGCACACGAGGTGGAGGTCCGGCTCGATGCGGCCAAGACGGCGGCGCTGGCACCCGCCGTCGCCGACATGCGCGCCCAGTTCGCCGCGCTTGTCTACCCCGGCTTCGTCTCGCAGACCGGCGCACGGCGGCTGCCCGACCTGGTCAGGTACCTGAAGGCGATCGCCCACCGGCTGGACAAGGCGCCGCAGGACGTCCGCAGGGACGACGAGCGGATGGCAGCCGCGGAGCGGGTGACCGAGGACTACCAGCGCATCTTGACCTGGCTAGGCCCGCCAGAGCGGCTCGCGCCGGAGGTCCAGGCGGTGCGCTGGATGATCGAAGAACTCAGGGTCAGCCTGTTCGCCCAGGTGATCGGCGCCGCGATCCCCGTCTCCGAGCAGCGCATCCAGACGGCGCTCGGCCGCTTGGACGACGGGCGGTAAGTCGCCGTAGGAAGGTGGCGCGTCCCGCGCCGCGCTGCCCCACCGCGCGGGCCGGGCGCGCAACGCCCAGACCATGGTCGCGCCGGCGGCGAGGGTGGTGTAGGGGATGTAGAGGCGGTGGTAGGCGGTGCCGTTGATGCGCAGGGAGGTGACGTAGTAGCGGGCGGGGGAGGCGCCGGGTGCGGTGATAGTGATGGTCTTGCGGCCGGGCAGGGTGATGACGGCTCTGGGGAAGCCGGGGCTGGCGAAGACGAGGGTGCCGGTGCCGGGGTTTTCCGGGTACATGCCGAGCATCTCCCAGATGAACTGGGAGCTTTCCGCGCCCAGGTCGTCGTTGTTGCGCAGGCCGGCCGGACCGGGCCGGTACATCCGGGTGCGGATCAGCGCGACCACGCGCTGGGTCTGCGCCGGAGCCCGCGCGTAGTCCGGCGCGAACTGCTCACCGAGGTCGAACTCGTTCGTGAGGGCCGCATGCACTCCGTGCCCGTCCGGCGCCGCGAGGTAGCCGCGCAGTTCGGGCGCGACCTTCGCGGCACCGCCCAGCTTGGCGAACAGGCCAGCGTAATTGTTCGGCACGTCCCACAGGTACTCCAGCGCGTCCCCCTCGGTGTAGTAGGCCCGGGTCCTCGGTCTGACGCCGGCGACGAATGCGCCGTTCTTCAGCCGGGGTACCAGCAGGCGGGAGGCGGGGTCGAAGACGTGGGCCCAGTTGTTCGCCCGCTTGCGCAGCATCGCGGCGTCAGTAGCGTCACCGCGCGCCCGTGCGTAGAAGGACAGC
>Ga0307372_10007203_pt1 | contig 16003 bp, 18 predicted proteins | sample OX1MG_FD_202533 | JGI IMG/M metagenome (GOLD analysis project Ga0307372, IMG submission 202533) | Soil microbial communities from Risofladan, Vaasa, Finland - OX-1 | ecosystem: Environmental > Terrestrial > Soil > Coastal area > Acid sulfate soil | place: Finland: Risofladan, Vaasa | collected... | reverse complement strand
GATCGTCTCAGCGGCTTCAATAATCGCCAAAGTGACACGCGACTCGGCAATAAAGAGACTGCACAAAAAACACGGCAAGTTTGGAAGCGGGTATCCGTCTGATCCTGACACAATTTCATATCTCAAGCAATCGTTTGAAGCCGCGAAAGAATTCCCTGCTTTCACGAGAATGTCATGGCTTACCGTGAGGCGAATGCAGGGGCTAGATACCGAAATCGTCGTCCAGACTTTGTCAACAGACTAGGCTTTTCTTGAAACGATCATTGCGTGGTTCTTGTCGAACGGCTCCAAGTCGATTTGCTCCAAAACAGCGAAATTGGATCTTTCCAGAATTTTCACCTGATCCTGAAAGACTTCATTCTTTGACTTTGAGACATCGATACTGCTCGCTTTGACAACCAGAAACAAAAATCCCTGATTTTCCAAAAACATGTTGCAGTTTTGAATTGCAATTTCAGTTTGGTCCGGTTGCGCAACATCAGAATAAACCACGGTAATCTTGCCGTAGATCGCGGGATATTTCTCCGGATGCTTTGCATCCTCGACGATCGGGACTATGTTATTCCTGTACTTCACGACGTTTTCCAAGAATTCTCTAGCGACTCGCGCAGCCATCTCGACCGCGAAGATTCTTCCACTGTTTCCGAGAATGTCAGAGATGTGAGACACGGTCGTCCCCGTTGATGCACCCAGATACAGACAATAGGTACCCTCAGCGAATGGAAAATGTTTCAATCTGTTTAGGACCGCGGCGGAAAGCTTACTCCTAAAAGGATCCCAAGATCGAAACTCGACTGACTCGCTGTCAAGTTTTCGCTTGACCAAAGATTCTCCGTAGATTGAGCGGCCGGGGTTTAGGTTTCTTGTAGCGAGTATCTTCTTTGTGGGGTATCTAGGGTCCGGTACCTGGAAAACTCCCTGGAAAAGTTTGGCTACGGAACTATCGTCGCTCATGGCCGCGCTTTCTCTGAGGCCGATCGCCTCTGCCGCGCTTGCTGAACCTGTCGTCCCTTCTTACTCCGCCGTCTCTTCGACCCTCAAACCTTGGTCTCGGAGTGAATTCCCGCTGTTCTTTGGGCGCATCTTTGTACTTCACTTTGATTTCGTCCAGTCGCGTCTCGAGTGACGCCAAGATATTCTCGTCCTTCGTGCCGCGGAACAAATCAATCCGAGCAGCTATCGCAATCTTTCCTGCGACGGATCTCGCTACTTTTCCTCGCTGCCACTTTGGCGCGCTGTGGACAGCAGCGTGCTGGAAGAGTATTCCATGCTTTGGTGGCCTTGCGCCACTTTTCAGCGCGCGATACAGTGCCTTTTCCGCCCCAAGAATTTGAATCGTGCTAGCCGGCAGAATTGCGAGTTTCTTTAGGCCCCCTGACCTAGCAATCAAGCGAGCCCCAATACTGGCGCCAGCGATTTCACTTAGGTTCGGCGCAACCTGTCTCATAGTCTTCTCAACATGGGAAGCTAGCTTGTCTCGCAGAGAAAACAGGTGCTGGGCCTCTTCAGCCAATTGTATTATCCTTGAAAGATCTTCGTCGCGGAGATCGGCTCCCCTGGAATTCTTCGCCGAGGTTTCGATTGCTTTGCTCTTTGCTTTGGAGTAGCCCATCTGTTCCAATAGATCAGCGTCGTAATTGGTTCGCGATTTGAAGTTGATAATCAGTTTTGCCAGAGAAATGTTGTCGTCAACCATAGACGTGAGCTCAGGAAAGTGAAGGCCGTACCATTCGCGCAGTCTGGAGCTTATGATATTCGCGGTTTTGTCAACTTCGTCCAGCGCCTGGACCGATTCCATGGCCTGCAAATCCGGATTCGAAGATTGCTCTTTGATTCGCATGTTGGAAATGTCAAGTGATACTTGCCTGATAGCTTGCTCCGCTTCTTCTCTGGATGACGCGAGACCAGATTCAACGAGAATTTCAATTTGATTTTTCTTGATGCCTCGAAGCGCCTCGTCTGAAATAGCCTGCGCGTTAGGAAATGAAGTACGTAGGGCTTGCGCGATTTGAGTCTCAGCGTAAAGCGGCGTGTCTTCACGGATGCTTTCTTTGAGCCATTTTAATTGCGATTCAGAGATCGTCCCGGCGCTGGCGTCCAGAAAATTCTTTGCTCTTTCACTGGGAGCAAATTCTGACTTGGAAATCGGTTTTTTCGCTTCATCGAGCAGCACTAGTCCCAACTCGCTCGCGACGAGGTATGATGTCAACTATTGTCAACCAAACAATTTTTGGCGTCCGTCTTAAAGCGTTTGGTGATTCAAAGTCTACCCGAAGTCTATTGGCTCTGAAGCTGCAAGTCCGAATGCTAGCCATGATGTACCCTTTGACTTTCCGATACCCAAACTTTCCTAGTGCAGGAGCTCTAGTTTCTTACACTACAAGCGGAATCTCCTTCATCTACTACATTCATTTAGAGCAGTATCCGGTCTCTAATTGACATTGCCTGACAACATAGATATTTCTGGCTCTTCGACATTTCGATGCGAAATTTGCAAGATCGACTTTCCAACAAAGCGCGCGTTCACTGGGCATAATGTTGGAAAACATCGAGCGAAGGGGTGCTCTATTTGCAAAGAAGTATTTGACACTCGAGGGAAACTTGGCCTGCATAAGATCGAAGTTCATGGTTTTACGAGAGAGCGGCTAGGTTGGCGGCTTGTCGGAGGTTGGAACAAGGGAATGCCGCAAATGGAGGCGTTTGTGACAGAACAACCACATCACGGGCAACCAGATTTCATGCGACTTCTCAACGCTCCTGCGATGTTGGCAAGGAAAAAGATCACACGAAGATATTACGAAGATATGGTTCTTAGAAAAGAGCTAGAACTTAGGGCACAAGGATACAGAACGTTTTGCACCTCAAATTATACACGTCACAATAGAGTACCGGATATCATAGCCATTTCACCAGATGGAAGAGTCATTGCAGTAGAAATGGAAACAATTCGGCGATACAAAAGTAGTGTTGAATCTTTAAGAAAAAAGTACACATTACTACTGATGAAAGAAGGGTTCTTTGATGATGTGATCGTCGAAGGGTTTTTGCCTCCAAATTTCAGTGCAGAAGATTCAAATACACCGCCGACAAATATCAAATTATCAAAGAAGGGTGAATAGACGCGCCAACCCACGGATCACTTACCAAGGCCGGAAAAGTCCGCTCGCAGACTCCAAAAATTCAGGGACGAGTTCGAGACAGCCCTACACCAAGAAGTCGCAACAGGCGGACGTTCGTAAAACGCTATCAAGAGAAGAGAAAGCCAGGTCAAAACTGGATTAACGTTTAGAAGATTTACATCACGCTTTCCTGAACCACGCCTTTACGTGCGGCCTCGTAAGGTAGTACAGAATTACTACTCCAATGATCAGACCTACGACGTTAAATGTAACTATCGAAAGAATGTTGAGTACAGCTACAATCATTCCCAGCCACCAGGCCCACGAAGCTCCACTCCAGAACCCGTACGCGACTCCGAATTCCAGCAGTCCAATTGCTACGAATATTAGCCCGATACCGAATATCGTAAACACTAACCCGAAGGCAAGCGTGGCGAGCGCGCCCAGCCCAGCGAGGGCAGCGAGAATTGTTATACCTGCTGGTCTTTGAACGGACATTGATGCTCTCGAATAATAATTTGGAGCAGGCGGTGATGCTTCGGTGAGTTGGCCGATTGGGGCTCCACAAATAGGGCAGAACTGCACGCTTGGGTCCAAAGTAGCGCCGCACTTGGAACAAAATGGCATATGCGTATTTGGTGCTATGCCAATTATTTAAGAATTGAAAGAACCTATCACACTTTTTTTCTTTTTCTTCACCACCAAAGATAAAGAGAAAAGCGATTCTATATATTTGCCAATTTGGTCAATTAGCTGGCGGATTTCTTGAGCGATTCAAAAACTGTAAAGTGCGAGTATTGTGAGAACATAGTACCACAAAACAGAAGCACGAAAATTGAAGGAAGGATCGTTTGCTACGACTGCATTGATAAAATGCCGCGCGAAATGTGAAATTCACTGTCATTACGCACTCAAAATTGCCGAGGGCGAGAGAATTCACTATAACTTTGCAAATGCGTGAGGCATTAGAAGTTCAAACCACAGATCAAAGATCTGGAATCAATGAAAGCAATAGATGGCTGAACCTTTTGGAAAAGACTGTTTCAACGAAAAAATTATAAAACGGCGCCCCTATCGGCGCGTGACAAATTACAAAGCGTTTTTCTCGAAGTGAAATCAGTCTTGCCCATTGATTCCAAGCTTACAATCTTGAACATCCTGGAGCTTCATCATGACGTTTCTATTCCAGAACTTAGCATATTATCAAAGATTTCCGAACTAGAATGTAGTTAGGCGCTCGCCCATCTAGTAACCGATGATTATGTTCAAAGATTTGGAGACAAATTCAGACTTTCATTCCATGGAAAACAACACCTTGACGATCTCAGAAAATAGTTTCATTACCTGAAGATGGTCACGCGGGAAAACTATGCAAAAATCACTCGCTAGAAACTAACAGAACCAAGATTTTTCTGAGTGATAAGGTGCGGTCGCCGGGATTTGAACCCGGGTTCTCAGCTTGGAGGGCTGACGTCCTAGACCAGGTTTTCCCATCTCCTAGACGAGATGACTGGACGACAACCGCGACGAAAATAGAAAGGATTACTAACAATATATCTAGTTTATTGCATGACAATCTCAAGCAAAAAATGTTTGCAAAGGAGATACGCGATTGTAATTGACTGACCAATTTGACTGAATCTGTTGCACTGCTCTAAATCATTCATGCAACCAAGAAAGCGATAGACTATGTAGATCTGTCGCGCGATTCTCCCGGAGAATTTTCACTTGAAACATGCATGAATCAGCAGTTTTGCAAAAGAAAAATGATCCCAAAGACATTTAGCGAGATCAAAACTTGGATCTGGATATTCTTGCGAAATCCAATTTTCACGAATATCCTTAAATAACGTATTCTCAACAAATTGTGAACGGAGCTTTTTTACAAAATGGTAGCAGTTAGTCCAGAGCTTGCAATTGCAGCCGCGATCGTTATGGCTGGTGGTTTACTTGGAACGGGAATAGCACAGCAGGGAATCGGTGCCGCTGGTATGGGCATTATTGCCGAAAAACCCGAAAAATTCGGTCAGGTTTTGTTCTTCTTTGTGATTCCAGAAACTCTGTGGATCGTCGGCTTCGTGCTAGGTATAATCTTACTACTCAACATTTTCTAAACGAGGGTAAGGGCACAGTGGCGGCCGAGACCCTACTTCGCGAGGTAGAGGAAAAAAGGAAAAAAGCGCTCGAAGAGCTCGAGGCCGATTTCGCAACCAAAAGTGACGAAATAAGAAAGCGCGCCGAAAACGAAAAACTTCGGATTCAGGAAAATGCAAAGAGACAAGCAACAGAGCTATCTCAAAGAGAGAGAATCAGGATCGATGGCGCCTCGAAACTCCAAGCGAAGAAACTGATCTTCGATGCCACTGAGAAGATGCTTGAGAATAACGTTGCCATATTGCGTCAAGAGCTGTCGGACTACGCCGCATCAAAGGAATACCCGACTCTTTTGACAAAGTTGGTTGACTACGCGTCGAAGAGACTGCGCGGCGAAATAAGAGTAACTTGCAGACAGGTTGATGCAACTGCGCTGAAAAAAACTGGAGTCGAAGTGGCTGCATCGAACCTAAACTCAATTGGCGGGTTCAGGGCCGAAAGAAAAGACGGAACACTCGAGCTGGATCTTACATTTGAAGAGATTCTGCGCGGACGCGAAGAGGAAGTTCGTGGATCAATCCTTAGCGGTGAGTAAGAGTGCCATCCTCTTACGCAGCCGGTTTCGGCACGCTAAAAGTTCTGTCGGTAAATTTTCTCACGAAAGATCAGCTCTTTGAGCTTGCGCGTGCGAAGAATCCTGCCGAAATCGCGCAACGGCTTGAATCGACCTGGTACGGACCGGATATCGAGGCCGAAGCTTCGATTTACAAACCGCCGGAGCTGATTGAAGTCGCGGTAAACCGGCATCTTGTTTCGGTCAACAAGACTGCAATGCTTGCTTGTCCGTTTTCTCGAAAAAATGCGCTCATAGCTTACTTGTCAAAGTGGGATATCGAAAACATTGAGCTAATAATTGCGGCGAAGAGTCTCGGCAGGACATTGGAGCAGACGGAAGCATACTTGGTTTCATCACAAAATCTTCCGTTGAGCCTTTCCGCCACGACGATACCCATGAGCGAGCTCAAAACTCTGCTCCAGTTGCCCGACCTCGACGCTGTGATCAACTATCTAGTAAAATTTGGTTACGGCGCCGTGTTGTTGCAACAGCTCGGCGATTTCAGAAAGACTGGAGATCTGGGGACATTCTCTAGTGCGCTACAAAACTATTATTACTCAAGATTATTTTCCGAGCTGAGATTCTTGCAGGGAGACGAGGGAGTTCTCAGAGAATATATCAGGGCCGAGGTCTCAAAGAGAAACATCCTGAACCTCCTAAAGTCGAGAGATTCAAAGATTGAGAGAGACATTTTTGCAAAGCACCTTATCGACGGTGGATTGATTGACAAGGCAAGCTTCTTGGAAGTGTACGCGTCACCAGACCTCGCGGACATTGCGAAGCGCTTCGAAAAATGGTTTGATCTTTCTTCGGCGATGGAAAAATACAGTCAGAGTGGTAACCTGACGGCGTTCGAGGTCGCCATGGACAGGCTCATCGTTGCCAAGTACCTTAAGGAATTCCGGAGCGTCGCGCTTTCTCTTACCGCTGTTTTCGCGTACGTCTTCCAAGCGGAATTTGAAAGGCAGAATATCAGGAGGATTACTTACGCAAAACAGTACGGTATGAGCGAAGACTACATAAGGTCAATAATTCTGAGCAGTGACCCCAGTTGAGCAGCAAGCTAGCAGCGCAGAGCGGAAGGATAGCGGTCGTCGGAGAAAGGGAGCTAGTCGTGGGATACAGGTTGCTCGGCGTCCAGGACGCGTTCATTACTGGAAAAGATGATTCTCAAAAAGTGTTGATGGAACTTTTCAACTCTAACAAATACGGATTGATCATAGTCGGAAGCGCTGTGAGGGCGGTTATATCTGCAGCCACTCGCGACAAGCTGGAATCCTCGATCATACCGCTCGTGGTGTTCATGCCGTCATTCGACTCCCAGGGATCGGAGGAGTCGCTTTCCAAACTCGCAAGGCGAGTGCTGGGCGTAGATTTGAAGGTGAATTCATGATGAAAGAAGGAAAAATAATCAGGGTCAGTGGACCAGTAGTCACTTCGCAAGGACTCGAAGGGGCAAAGATGTTCGACGTAGTGAGGGTGGGAGATCTGGGTCTAGTCGGAGAGGTCATAAGACTTCAGGGCGACACTGCGACTGTTCAGATCTACGAGGATACAACAGGAGTCAAACCAGGAGACAAAGTGGTGAACACTGGTCAAGCTCTTTCAGTCGAGCTGGGTCCTGGACTATTGACCTCGATCTACGATGGTATTCAGAGACCTCTGAACATTCTTAGACAGCAAAGTGGAGACTTCATCAGCAGAGGACTAGTAATTCCTGCGCTTGATGAAAAGAAGCTGTGGGAGTTTGTCCCTACGAAGAAGAAGGGTGACAAGGTCGTTGAAGGTGACATTGTCGGAACTGTTCAGGAGACTGCCCTAGTTTCGCACAAGATAATGGTTCCACCGGGTGTGAGTGGAGAGATCAAGGAAATCAAAGCGGGCAAATTCACGATCAGGAATTCTATTGGTGTTGTAAAGACTTCAACTCAAGACGTCGAGATTTTCCTAGCGAGCAAATGGAAGGTCAGGGTTCCAAGGCCAATCACCCGAAAACTTCCCCCGGATACTCCATTGCTGACGGGTCAGAGAGTCTTCGATACCTTCTTCCCGGTCGCAAAGGGTGGCACCGCAGCAATTCCAGGGCCTTTCGGCTCAGGAAAAACTGTATCACAGCAACAGCTTGCAAAGTGGAGCGATAGCAGGATCATTGTCTACGTAGGTTGCGGAGAAAGAGGAAACGAGATGACCGAAGTACTCACGACATTTCCGGAACTTGAAGATCCAATATCAAAAAGACCTCTGATGGAGAGGACAATCCTTGTCGCAAATACATCAAACATGCCGGTCGCCGCAAGGGAAGCGAGCATCTACACCGGAATCACAATTGCCGAATATTACAGAGACATGGGATACGATGTCGCACTGATGGCGGACAGCACGTCTAGGTGGGCGGAGGCTCTTAGAGAAATTTCTGGCAGGTTGGAAGAAATGCCGGGTGAAGAAGGATACCCGGCTTATCTCGGAAGCAGGCTCGCAGAGTTCTACGAAAGAGCGGGCAAGGTTGTGGCGTTGTCCCCCGAGGGAAGAATCGGATCGGTCACTGTCGTGGGCGCGGTTTCGCCGCCTGGTGGAGACTTTTCAGAACCAGTATCACAAAACACGCTGCGTGTTACGCGCGTCTTCTGGGCGTTGGACGCAAGCTTGGCAGCGAGAAGGCACTTCCCATCAATCAACTGGTTGACCAGTTACTCCCTGTATACGGGAGACCTCAGAAAATGGTATGAGGAAAAGGTCGCAAAAGACTTTCCCGCGATGAGAATAGAAGCGCTTGAGATTCTGCAAAAGGAAGCTGAGCTTCAAGACATTGTGCAGCTCGTCGGATACGACGCACTCCCAGAGTCGGAAAAGGGAGTAATGGATCTCGCGAAGATGATCAGAGAGGATTATCTCCAACAGAGCGCATATGATCCCGTGGACACCTACGCTTCGATCAGAAAACAATATCTGATGATGCGAACAATCCTCAACTTTGGCAAGAAAGAAGCTGATGCAATCAAGTCAGGAGCGCAGGCCGAACAGATTTCAAACCTTGGAGTAAAGTCAAAGATCGCGAAGATCAAGTGGACTCCTGAAGATCAGACCGAAAATTTCATCAAAGGGATAGAGACAGACATGGAAAGAGAATTCGTAGAATTAGTAAAGGGTGTGACAGTCTAGATGCAACAACCAGTTTCATACAAGACAGTCTCGCAGGTCGCGGGGCCTCTTCTCTTTGTAGAGAAGGTCGAGAGCGCAGCATACGGAGAAATGGTGGAGATAACGAATGCGCTCGGAGAAAGACTCCGAGGCCAAGTTCTTGACTCGCGCGCTGGACTTGCAATAGTGCAGGTTTTCGGTTCGACACTTGGGCTGAGCACAACGGGTACATCGGTTCGCTTCCTGGGCGAGACAGCAAGGATCTCCGTATCGGATGAGATGTTGGGACGCGTCTTCAACGGCTTGGGAAATCCAAGAGACAGTGGACCAAGCATAGTGTCGAAGACCAAAGTCGAAATCGTCGGTTCAGGTATCAATCCGTACAGCAGAGAAGAACCGTCTGAATTCATTCAGACTGGCATCTCTAGCATAGACGGCATGAACACGCTTGTCAGGGGACAGAAGCTGCCGTTATTCTCTGGTTCGGGATTGCCACACAACGTTCTCGCCGCACAAATTGCAAGACAGGCAAAAGTGCTGAATGCATCCGAGAACTTCTCGGTAGTCTTTGCCGCAATGGGAATCACTAGCGAAGAGGCGAACTTTTTCATTAGAGAGTTCGAGGAGACGGGAGCGCTCGAAAGAACTGTCCTATTCCTTAATCTATCTTCAGACCCTTCAATGGAGAGAATCCTTACTCCGAGACTTGCCCTAACAACCGCGGAGTACCTTGCTTATGAAAAGGAAACCCACGTGCTGGTCATATTAACTGACATGACAAACTACTGCGAAGCATTGAGGGAAATTTCAGCGGCGAGGGACGAAGTGCCGGGAAGGCGAGGCTATCCAGGTTACACATACACGGACTTGGCTACGATCTATGAAAGGGCTGGCAAAATCAAGGGTAGAAAGGGCTCGATTACTCAGATCCCGATCCTCACAATGCCAGCGGACGACAAGACTCATCCAATCCCAGACCTCACGGGATACATCACTGAAGGACAGATCTATGTGAGCAGAGAACTCGACAGAGCAGGAGTTTATCCACCAATCGACGTGCTTGAAAGCCTCTCCAGACTCATGAACCAGGGAATCGGTCCAAAGCGAACCAGGGAAGATCACAGGGGAATGGCTGACCAGCTCTACGCATCATACGCGCAGGGTAAAGACGTTCGCGCTTTATCTGCAATCGTGGGAGAAGAAGCTCTCAGCGATACTGACCGAAAGTTCTTGAAGATTGCTCAAAGTTTCGAGAAGAACTTTGTCAGGCAAGGGCTGAACGAGGACAGGAGCATCGAACAGACGCTCGACATCGGGTGGGACGTCATCTCTCCGTTGTCGGACTCTGAAATCAAGAGAATCAAGCCAGACCTGATCGAAAAGTACAGAAAAAGAACTCGATGAGATAGGTCGCCTAATCAAATTGCCAGCTGCCACCAATATCAGACCGACAAGGATGGAGTACCTCCGGACTGTCCGAAGGATCGCAATGTCGAAGAAGGGTCTGAAACTATTGAAGCTGAAAAGATCAGCACTCATTTTGGAATTCTTCAACTTGAGCAAGAAGGTCGCTAGCTTGCGAAGCGGGCTGCAATCGAAGCTGATCTTGGGTTACGAGGGGATACACGCCTCCGAAATGTTCGTGGGGCCTCTGAAGCTCGAGTATGAATCGATGCGGATTCCAAAGATCCAAGAGCTAACTCTGAAATCGAAAAACGTGATGGGTGTTCGTATTCCCGAAGTCACTGCACGAAGCTCCGGGCGAGCTGGTCAGGAGTATCTGCTTGAAATACCCGCCTCGATAAATCAGGCAGTCAAAGCATTTCAGGATGTTCACCAGATGGTGCTGGACGTAGCTGAAAAAGAGACTGCTCTGCGGAAATTGCTCTTCGAGATCGAAAAGACAAAGCGAAGGTGCAACGCGATTGAAAACGTCTTGATTCCGAGGTTGCAATCAACTGCCAGATTCATAAAATTCAGGTTCGACGAAATGGAGCGAGAGAACTTTACCAAGCTAAAGACTGTGAAGCGAAAGATGAACCAGAGGGAAGCGAAGAAGATTGAGTAAGGAAACTCCGAGGAAAAAATACTGGGCACCTTCGTCCTTCTGGATTAAACCGCCCTCCGGGCCCAGCCCATTGCTTGAAGGTTTCAAGAACGAGCAACAGAAGAAGTTCTATGTTATGGTGACCGTGTTCAAGGTCGCGAAAGTAGCCGCAATCGCGGTTATAGCTCTGTTCCTCATCGGGAGGCTTTGAAATCATGGCGATGTCAACTGATTACACACAAACACTAAAGTCGATCAAGGAAGCAGAGGAAAAAAGCGCTCGCGAGATCGCTGAAAAGAAAAGAATGCTCGCTGAGAATCTCCAGAAATTGGAGGAAGAGGCGAACAAATCAACCGCGACAGCGAAGGAGGAAGCTGAACGGTTTGTGGCAGCGCAGGTCGAACAGGCGAGATCCTCGGCCCAGGTAGAATCCGAAAAGTTGATAGCTTCAACCAAAAAAGAAGCGGAAAAGATCGCCGCAAAGAAACTGGAAAGAACCGAATTCAAGAAGATAATCGAAGACACGCTTCTGTCAGAATTGAAAGGAGCATAATTCGCGTTTTGCTGCTAAAACCTGCTACCATGCAACGGATAGCAGTCATCGGGTCAAGGGACGAGAGACAGAGGGTAGTATCGATCCTTTACGATCTTGGCGTGGTGCAAATCGAGCCCGTCTCCGAATCTGCGCTTCCGTACCTTAGGGCGGAGATGGACAGCACGAACGTGAGGGAAGTTTCCGAGGAGCTTTTGCGGATCAGGGCGCTGCGAACCGCTCTCCCTCAGATCAAGGTATCGGAGAAGACGGGCTTTTCCTCGCAGAAGGAACTTCTGGACGCTTCTCATTCAATCAAAATTGACGGGGAGGTTTCCAAGCTAAAGCAAGACCAAGACAGACTTTTGACGCAACTTGACGAGTTGAAAAATAGGATAGATCTCGTCTCGGAACTGGAATTCATCAACGAAGATCTAAGCATATTTGATCTCGAGTCGGCGGCCTCGTTCTTTGGCACTGTACCTTCGGAGGCGTATTCTGGAGTGCAAAGGGATCTTGCGACGATTCCCAACGCCATGCTCTACGCGTCTGGAAAAGACCCGATCAAACTGGTCATTGTAGTACCGACGCTCGAACTCGAAAAATTCGGCTCAATCATCCAGAAGGCGAACTTGCGATTACAAAGAATTCCAAAACTGAGGGGCAAGCCTATCGAAATCCTCTCCAAGCTGAAGGAAGAAAGACTCCAGAGAGAGGCTGAGATAAAAAACGCGGACGAAGGTCTGCGCGCTTTGGCCGAGAAGCACTACGCGAAAATCGTCACGGTAGAGGAGCAGCTCGCGATCGAGGCAAGAAAGCTCGAAGTGATCAACAACTTCGGTTTCACGGACAACAGTTTTGTCTTGGAGGGTTGGGTTCCAGAACGCAAACTTGCGTCACTCCAAGAAGCACTAGGGCGATATGCGACCTCTGCAACTCTTTTCAAGATTAAGAGCAGTGAAAAGCCTCCAACGCTTCTTGAAAATCCGAAAAAATTGAGATTCTTCGAGTCATTCATCAGGTTCTACTATTTGCCGCAAGCGGGCGAGTTAGATCCCACACTAATATTCGCGCTGACGTTTCCAATCTTTTTTGGATTGATGCTCGGCGATGTAGGCTACGGCATTGTTATTCTTGGAATATGCTTCTGGATCCTCAATAGAGTCAAACACCCCGGGGGAAAGACCGTCATCCCGCGCAAGCTGCGATCATTTGTGAGGAACATCTTCAAGCCAGTCCAGCTCCAGAAACTAGCGATGGCAATGATTCCGGGAGCAATAATTGGCGTGATCCTCGGATTTGCGTTCAACGGATACTTTGGGTTCCACTTGAACCAGTACTTGTTCACATACTTGAACACGAATTTTCATCTTGGGCTGCCTTCCAGTGGGGCGTTTCTAGATCCCATCTCGGCGGTCGGATTGAAGCGCTTGCTACTCTTTGCAGGATACGTGGGATTGTTCGAGGTCTCGTTTGGACTCGTGCTGGGAATGATCAACAGCTACTGGATGGGCGAAAAGAGACACGTGATAGGCAAGCTCGGCTGGCTGTTTTCCGGGTGGGGAATTGCGCTTGTCGGTCTGACCATGTTGCATCATGGCACACTTGATCCTACAGTGAACCCGATCGCAGGTGTTTACATCGGGATGTTGGTAGCCGGGCTGGTCCTGATTGCTTACGGTGAAGGAGGCCGCTCCCTAATCGAGCTCCCATCAATTATCAGCCACATTCTATCTTACACGAGAATCGTTGGAATTCTCCTTGCCTCGGTCGTACTCGCTCAAGTCATCGACGGTCTTTTCACTGGTGACGTTTCTAGTGGCGTCGCACTTGCAGTCGTCGGTGTGGTGATTTTGGTCTTTGGGCAGCTTTTCAACTTGATACTTGCGCTGTTTGAACCAGGTATCCAGGGAGCAAGGTTGATCTACGTAGAATTTATCTCAAAGTTCAGTCACGGTGGAGGCAAGATGTTCTCGCCGTTCAGGGGCGGAAGAACTTACACAGTAAACGAAATAGAATTGATGGATTCTAAGAAGATAGCTCAGAAGAACTGATTTCGGCTTCGTAACGAATTTCCTTCGTAGACAAGCTGGGACGATTTTGGGCTATGACGAATGAAACTTCATTGAACAAGACATGAAGCGGCGAAGGCACCTCGGGACAGTGCATAAATTCTAATACTCAAGAATGGATTTCCTCGTTGATAGAATGCCCAAAAGCTCCAGAACCTCTGACAGTTTGACAAAGTTGTATTCGAAGGTTGCCTCGAAGATTCTCACAGAATCAATACATCTGAAAAAAGGAGAATCGATCACGATCGAAACATGGAACAATGGCCAATCATTCGCGCAGAAAGTAGCCATGGGAGGCAGACAAATTGGTGCTATACCTTTGGTGTTGTTTGAAGACCAAGAGGCCTACGTCTACGGAGTAAAAACAATGGACAAAGAAGTCTCAGGCAAGATGGGCAGGCACGAGTATGCGTTGCTGTCGGGATCAGATGCGTATGTGTTCATCCCAGGCCCCCCGTTGTCATCATACTACACGGGACTAACTGGCGAAGAAAGAAGCTCGTCTATTGCATACAACACTTCATGGTACGAAGCTGCAGAAAAAGCAAAGCTCCGGGGCGTAAGATTGACCTTCGGATACGTGGGGAAGGATATGTCAAAAGTTCTGGGCAAGGCGCCGGACAAAATTATTGAGCACCAGCTGAAAGCTATCGTTGAACCAGACTTTTCTTCTATGAGCAGGTCTGGACAGCAAATTGTTCAGTTCTTGCGAGACGGAGCTACGTGCACCGTTAGCTCTTCGAACGGTTCGAAACTGGAGTTTAGGTTGCAAGGAGATGCCGAGGTCGAAGATGGGATCGTAGACGAGGAAGACATTTCGGCCGGAAACAACATGATCTATTTGCCACCGGGCTTGGTCTCCAAGAGGGTTGAATCTTCTTCCGTTACCGGGATAGTGAAAGGATTTTGGGCTACGACATCCTTCGGAATAATCAAAGATGGAACGCTCCAGTTTGAATCTGGTAAGCTAACAAGGTGGGAGAGCAAATCTTCGAAGAAGGTGCTGGACAAGACTGTGCAGAGTATCAGCGAAGACACACGCAAGCTTGTGGCATTCTCTGTTGGTATGAATCCCTCGGCGAAGCTGGGCTATGGCATTGACCGTTTTGTGAATGGTGCTATTGGCCTCAGCGTCACGTCTAGACTAAATACAATCCTGCAACGCGCAAGCGTTTCGGTTGACGGAAAAGAGATTGTCGCTTCGGGAAAGCTGGTACCGGCTTAGCCCGAGTTAATTCAGAAATATCAGGATAGCCGCAGTATCGCCTGCGCAAGATCGCCATCGGTGTCCTTTAGGGCTTGCTCGGCCTTTGCCTCTGGCACGTTTGCCTGCTGGGCTACTAGGAGCACGTCTTCACGCGTGTATTTTGGCTTCTCGCGCAATCTCTCCTCGACGTCATCTCCGATCACCTGAAACATTCTGGATCCCTTCATCTTCATCTCAGAAACGTTTGCGTTCTTAACAACAAGATCTTTGTCAGAAGTACGAATTATGACCTCTTCCACTCCATCTATCTGTTCCATGCTCACTCCCATTCGCTCAAGCATGCGACGCGTCTGACGGTTGTCAAGATTCATCTGAGGCAATTTTCTGGACCCCTTCTCTGACCTTCACGGCAGCACCCCTCTTAAATTGTTTCATCAATGGACCCGCTATGATGGTTCTACCAGTTGCGAGGAGATCACCTTTTTCATTTAGGATAGCGACATCCTGCCCTGCGCGAAGACTATCACTGCAAGCTACAACATGCTTACAGAATACAGTCTTTCCTCCCGAGACAACTTCAGACACTCCATCGATGACCGTGACCGACCATCTTGGGCGAGTTTTTAATTTCACCAATTTATGATTTGAAAGCAGCATTGCGAATCCCTGCATGGTTGGTGCAATACTCCCATTAGGGCGGAAGGAGAAAAGCACGCTCTTAGCGCCTTTTGCGAGGACGTACTTCAATCGTCCGGTCCTACGCGAGTACTTGAATTCAAGATCGGAGTACTTCAATGCGGGAGAAGTGTTCTTCCCAAATATGTAGTCTAGCGTCATCGTCAGTTTCGATTTGCTGAATTCATCTCTTTTTTTTGCAAATGTGCTTGCGCTCTTTACAACAGATCTTGGCATGATTTTGTAGCGACTCGAACCATCTCAATCTGACAAAGCACATAAATGCGTGTCTTCGACATTACGTGAAGATACTTTTTGAATTGTGAATTGTGTGGCAACTCGATCCGTGGTGAGGTTCAGGTTGTAAACATCGATGGAGGAGTGTTCAGAGTCTGCAACAACTGTTCAAAGCTAGGGACTCCGGCGCGAGTTCCAAAGCCGGTTGCGACAAGGAGCGCTCATGCTTTTGGCGGTGGTAATGCATCCAGACAAACTTCAAGGA
>Ga0307372_10007201_pt1 | contig 16009 bp, 11 predicted proteins | sample OX1MG_FD_202533 | JGI IMG/M metagenome (GOLD analysis project Ga0307372, IMG submission 202533) | Soil microbial communities from Risofladan, Vaasa, Finland - OX-1 | ecosystem: Environmental > Terrestrial > Soil > Coastal area > Acid sulfate soil | place: Finland: Risofladan, Vaasa | collected... | reverse complement strand
TCCGGCGCCAGGCTTTTCATGGCCTCGACGCAGCGGTTGTAGACTTCGTTGTAAGGAACCTCCTCGGTCACCAATCCCGCCACGACCAGGATGGCATCCGTCCCCAGCATTTGCGCCGTCTCAATCTGGCGCCGCACGATTCGAAGGCCTTCTTCGCGGATTTTCGGGTCGCGCGCTGAAAGCGAATATTTCCAGTGGAGGCCTGTCGAGACGTTTGAGACCAGGAGGCCGGCGTTGTCAACCTTGCGCCGAAGCGCCCGCACCTGCGCATCCGTTGTGCTCATTTGAAACCAGGGCACGTCACCCAGCCACAGCTCGATCCCGTCGTAGCCGGCTTTCTTAACAAGCTCCAGCCCTTGCTCGAAGCTCCAGCCGTGGGGAATCTCATTGTCACCGATCGATTTTTTCAATTCTTGCAAAACCTCGGCTTCGTTAAGTTCGGAAGAATTTCGAATGAAGGATTAAATATCACAAGCTGGCCTCCACATCAACATTTTCTCTTGAACAGTGTTCGCGGTTCTTCATCGGCCTCAAATTGCTTGCAGTTTTTGAGCCCCGAATTACCGCGCACCGGCGAGCCCTCCCCAACCCGGCCCGTCGTTCATCCAAATGCCGCAACACGCTGGCTCACGTTGTATCCTTCGAGCTTCAGATGAGCCTTCCGGCCTTTAAGATCGGCCGTCCTGAACTGCACCCAAAGTGTTCGCGACTCACCGGGAAACAACGTCACGTAATTATCTTCGTAAGTCACGGGCAGCACTTCGTCACCGCCCGGGCCGCAAGTCACTTCGGCTCGCATGAAAAATGCGATATGGCTGGAAGGATTCTTCAGCGTGATGGCAGCTCGCGATTCGCCACCGGCCCGGGCGATTGTGCCGGAGATGCCGGCATCAGCCTTCGGCATAGTGTTGAGGGCAGTAAAATCGGCCCAACTGACCGGGTTCAGGATGAACGCCTTGTCATTCTGCGCGCCGCCAAGATCGTCTTCGGTGGTTGACTGCCAGTAGAGGTTGTCAACGATCTCTTTACCGGTGGCATCCGAAAGCTGGCAACGGACAAAGTACGTCGAGCTGACGCCCGGAATCCGCGGAATGGTCAAAACGCGCTCGCGCCCAATCGGCCCAATGTTCAAGCCGGCCAGTTCCTTTGAAAGCTTCACACTCCCATCGAGGTTGTAGTACCGGATGGTCGCCTTCATTCCCCGGTAGGTGTTGAGAGTCTGGTTCACAACGTGGATGTAAGCTGTCTTTCGGTCGCCGGTGGCATAGTAATCAAACACAATGCTGAGCGGCCGCATCCCTTTCTTCGCGCCGAAATAAGCACCACCTGGCTTCAGGTAGTAATCAATCAAGTGTCCGAAAAAAGATGGCCACTGGCTGTCCAGCATCCAGTAAAGGGTCATTTTATGCGTGGCCGAACTGTTGGCGGCAAAATCCTCAAACTGCGCACGGGTGTTCTCATAGTGGGCCAATTGCGCCTTTTTGCAGAAATCTTCTGCGCCGGTGGGCGGCCCGTAACGTTTTTCAACAACCTTCTGGATGGTTTCGAGCGTGCTGTTTCCCCGGTTGGCGCCGGAGTGGTAAAACCAATATTCATTAATCGGCCACAGCTTGTCCGCCGGGATAAATTTCTTCACACTTTCGAGAGGCGGGATCGACTCGTTATCGCCCTGTTCCGCACAGGATCCCTGGCTGGCGGGAAACCGCTGGTTGAACCAGTAGTACGGCGGGCGCCACGAGTACGGCCCCAGCATATGAATTCCGTCCCACTCCGTATGGCCTTGCGCATCCTTCTTGAAATTCGATACCGTATCGACCACAGCGTTCTGCCAGTGCAGTTCCCTCAGGATCTGGTGATACTCGCCACGAATGGGCTCGGGTGGGCGGCCGTCGCTTCCGTCAGCCCAGATAAAGGCCGCCGGGTGGTGACGAAGATTGCGGATGCGCGCCCGCAGGCTCGCAAGCGCCACCCAATGATCTTCCGCATCCCACTGTTTCCACTTCTCCCATTGCATGCAGCACATCCAGCCCTGCATCACCGACAGGCCTTCGTGGTCGGCACGGTCGAGCATGGTGTCGTCCGCGATTTTCAGTTCCCATCGAAGCATGTTCATGCCCATGTCCTTCGAGTATGCTGAAATCGCGCGGTCGCGGTTTGGATCGTTCTTGAAAAGGAGGTCGGGTGTGTAACAGCCGCCCCGAATCAGGAAATCCTTCCCGTTCACCTTCAAATAAAAATTGCCGCCGGTGCCGACTTTGGGGAAGTTATTGTCGGAATCCCGATGCTGCGTGACCTTGCGGATGCCAAAATCAATGGCCGCAGAGTCGGAAACCTTGCCGTCCATCCTGAACTCCAGCTTGAGATGGTAAAGCGCCGATTCGCCCCATTCGTAAGGCCACCAGAGGTCGGGATTGTGGACGGTCAGGTCCGAATACGCCTCTGGAGTGAACGCGGCTTCTTTTGTCTCATTGGGCGAGAGAGATACTTTCTGTTGAAACTTAAGAGTGGGCTTGCCGGGGCGTGAAATCTCACCGTGCAACATCCCGGATACCGGCGCGGAGACGCCGTTTCTCAGATCGCAATAGACGGTCAACTGCGCGGGGCTCATGTTGGGAAGCGGAAGATCGGTAACGACGTAGGGATTGCGGACCAGGACCTTGCCGGTCGAACTGAGGAACACCCTTTTCCAGACTCCGGCGTTGCGGTCCGGAACAAAGGAGAGGTCAACGTGATTCTCGGGATCATGGTACCCGATGTACTTCCAGTTGATCCAGTCCAGCCAACTGTCCGCCAGTTCCACGCCGTTGATATTCGGAAGTTTCTGCTCCGGCGTGATTTTGATGGCCAGGACGTTGCTTCCATGGCGGTTGATATACTGTGAAACGATAAATTCGAAGCTGTTATACATTCCGACAACATGGTGCTTGTCGGCGATCAGGTTTCCGTTCAGCCATACATCCGCCCGGTAGTTGATGCCGTTCAAGACCAGCGAGTGAACGTCGGCTTCCGGAGCGTCAAAAGTTGTCCGGTACCACCAGTCCTGTTTCCACAAATCCGTTGGGACTCTCTGCGTGAGATTCATCCCAAAATAGAGATCTTTGTAAACCCCGGCGTCTTCCAGCGCCTGCAGGACGGTTGCCGGCATCCTGTGAACGGGAACCCAGTGTGAGGCGTCATAGGAGGATTTGGAAATTTCGGAGTCGGTGCCGGAAGCATGCCCGGCAGAAATGAGGCGCCAGCCCGAGTGAAGTTCGGATTGGTATGCCGATGCCGATGACGCTGGCAACGCAACCTGCGGCGCAAGCAGGACGGAAACCCCTCCAACAGCCGACCGCTTCAGAAACTCCCGTCTGGTCAGCGATGATTCAGGCAGGGAACTTTTCTCATCATCGCTCATAACACTTTACGGCCCTTTCCACATCATTTAGGAAGCCCTGGAAGTCCGGTTCCCTTTTGTACAACCTACCCTTGTCGTTGCACAGAATCCAAAGTTCCACCGCCCTCATGATTGCGCTGTCCGGCGCCGGCGAATCTCCTCGGCGTGTAATCTCCCCGGGCGATGTTTCGGAAATACCTTGAGGCCCAGGCTCGTCGCAGGGCCTCCAAGGCATTCGAACCGGCCGCAGGACTTGCCGCTCGCACACCTCCTGCGGAACGTACGACCGAACACTACCCCGGGCGATTGTAGAAACAGAACCCCAGCAGGTTGTTGAAAAACGTTTTGGAACGGTGTCATTCCGAGCCTGTTCGCCCTCCACGGGTGAACGGCCCTGAGTGGAACGAAGGGGCTCAGGATAAACTCCGCGAGGAATCTCGCCTTGAAATCAGTAGGCTTACGAGATTCCTCGTCGTCCTTCGGCTCCGCTCAAGGCAGGCTCTTTGGCTCCTCGGAATGACACGGAGCACGAGTTTTTCAACAACTTGCTAGAAAAAGAACTTCAGTGCGAATTGGATTTCACGAGGCGCCCGGGCGGCGGTCAGGAAGCCGAACTCGGGAGAACCCAATGAAGTCGTGTTAATGCCAAACTGCGGGCCCGTCTGGGCCGGAAGCAGGTTGGGATGGTTCAGAACGTTGAAGAACTCTGAGCGGAACTCCAGATGAGTATTCTCCGAAGTTCTGAATGTTTTGAACATCGAGAAATCGACGTTGTATAAGCCAGGACCCGCCACGGTATTCCTGCCGGTATTTCCGAAGGATCCCAGAGCGGGATCCACAAACGCGCAGGTGTTGAAAAACGTGTTCGGTTGGCAGGGAGCGCCGTTGGGGTTTCCAATCTGATCGGGCCGCTGCTGCCCGTCTGAGTTTGCAAAGCCCCCGTTGGAATCGGTGATCGTAAACCAGTTTCCGTTGGAGAAACTGGCGATGCCCGCAACCTGCCAGCCTCCAACAACCTGATTCATCGCCCCACTGGCGCCGCCGGCAAACCGCTTGCCCTGGCCAATAGGAAGCTGCCAAACGCCGCTGATGACCGCCCGGTTTCGAACATCGAAATCGGAGTTGGCGTATTCAATGTGGCGATTCTGGAAGTACCGGAAATCGCCCCCGTTTTGTGCCCCCAGGTTTGCGCTCGAAGTGTTGTCCATCGAGTGCGCCCAGGTATAGGTCGCCAGGAAGGAGAAACCGTGCGAAAAGTTCTTCTGGACCTTTACCTGGAGGGAATTGTAGGAGGAAATAGCATCCGAGCTGAACAAGGCAATGCCCGAATCAACCGCCGGAAACGGCCTGCGTGGCGCGCTGGGCGCGTTCGGGTCGGCCGTCGGTGTCGCCTGGTTGCCATTCAGGAAGTCATAGAGCCTGGTGCCTTTCGACCCCGCATACGCAACTTCAAAAAGCGTGTCTGAGGGCAATTGGTACTGAAGGCCAAAGTTCCAATCCTGCATGTAGGGCGTTGCCAAAGAAGGGTCAATGCTGAACAGTTGCGGAGTGTTGGGGTTTACCAGAGCGTCCGTCGGGAAACCATTCTGCAGATACTGAATCCCGGGAAGCGCGCAGTTGAGCGTTGCCGGGTTCGCCGAAGCAGCCCCGCATGGATTGTTAAACGATTGGGTGACAAAGAATGGAGGGTTAAAACCCTGGCTGGGGTTGGAAAATGGGCCGTTTTCCTCGCCACCGTAAAAGATGCCATAGCCGCTTCGCAAAACGAGCTTGTCCGTCAGCTTGATGGCCAGGCCCACCCGTGGCGCAAAGTTGTTATAGTCCGGCTTGACCAGCCCTCGGGAGCCCGTGGCGCTGACCGGAATGATCGACGCCAGCAAAGGCGTCAGTGAGCCGGGCTGATTGTTATGGGTTACCGCGGCCGTCGGAATGATCACGCTGTCTGTCAGGAAGTTAAACGTCCCCTGTGCGTTAAACCTTTCCTGGACCGTGCCAAAGAAGTCATAGCGAAGACCAAAGTTTAAGGTGACGCGCTGGGTGACCCGGTAGGTGTCTTCGACAAAACCTGCGATATCTTTGCGCAGGTAATCAACGTTGTGAAGGTTATTGATCGATCCGCCGTCACTCAGCCCAAGCAGGAACGAAGCCAGACCGCTCCCGCCCGTCCCAGGCGCTGCCGGGTTATCGGTGAATCCGGGTCCGAAATCAAGATTGCCGCGCGGCGCGGCAGGCTGGTAGATGGTGAATTCTTCATGCCGAAACTCTCCGCCAAACGTGACCGTGTGCTTCCCGTGAATCCACGTGATATTGTCCGTCAGGCCGATGGTGTTCTGAATCTCATCCGAAGGCAGGTAGGTCGCGCTGCCCAGAGTCGAGGCATCAGAAAATGTGAGTTGGGGAAGCCCTCCGATGCCGGGCACATACGGCACCCCGGGAAAACCGAGTTGCGAGGAAACGTTCGTGTTGGAATTAAAATTCGACCGCTGCGACTCCAGCCGGTTGTACCCCGCCCGAAACTCGTTGATCAGAGTGGGGCTGAAAATATGGGTCTCGCTGGCAGCCGAGTTGTAGCCGGTGTTCAATTCTTGCCCGTTAAAAAATCCGCTTCCATCCGCCAGCCCGCCGAACGGGCCCGGAAGGGTGCTGGGCTGTTGTTGCCGGTCAACAACAAAAAACGCAGTGTCTTTGTCTGAAAAAATCTGGTCAAGCCGGACATCAAAGTTGCTTCGATTGATTCCGTTCTTAGGGTTGCTCACATAGTTGTAGCCGGGCTGGTTGGCGTTGGACCCGGGATAGAGCGCAATTAGGCGTGCAGCGAGAGGATCCTGCACCCCGGTGGGGATCTGGTTGATCGGGATGCCGCCCGTCGTCGTCATGAAGGGCACGCCGCACAACCCGGTCGGGCTGTTCGGATCATTTTGAGTCAGGCGCGTGTTGAAGATTTCCCCCGCATAGGTGGGATTGCCATTGCAATCAAGCACTGCCTGGTTATTCGCCATGACCGGAGATGTCAGATCAAGCTGGCTTCCGAAATTCCCCGATGCCTGGTCAGATGTAGGCACCACCGACGTATCCGTCAGGCCCTTGCGGATCAGCAGCCTTTCGAAGTCGCCGAAAAAGAAGGTTTTGTCTTTCCCGTTATAGATATGCGGCAAAACCACAGGACCGCCGATCGTGAACCCAAACTGGTTCTGCTGATAGGCGGGCCGGGTCTGGTCAAAAAAGTTGCGGGCGTCCAGTTTATCGTTCCGCAAAAACTCCCAGACGTCGCCGTGGAGTTTGTTCGTCCCCTGCTTGATCGAAACGTTAATGATCGCCCCATTGCCTCTTCCGAACTGGGCACTGTAGGAATTGGTTTGCACCTTGAATTCCTGAATGGCATCAACCGGCGGCCCCACGACATAGTTGCTTTCGTTCAGCAAATCCGTCAGGTTGGAGTTGTTATCCATGCCGTTCAGCAGAAAGTTGTTCTGGAGCGAACGGCCGCCATTCGCGCTGAAACCGTATCCGCCTTCGTCACGGGAGCCCGGCTCAGCGGGTGCGGTTCCGGCCGTGAGCAGAGCCAGCTGAGCAAAGTTGCGTCCGTTAAGCGGCAGGTCGACCACCTGGCGGTTGTTGACGACCTGTCCAAGGCTGGAGGTTTGGGTCTCGAGGACTGGCGTCGCCGCGTGCACCTGAATCGTCTGGATGGTTTGTCCAACCTCCAGAATGACGTCAACCCCAGCCCTCTGCTGGATTTGAATCGCAAACGGCCCTACGACCGTTGTCTTAAAGCCCTGCTTTTCAATGGCGACACGATATTCACCCACCAGCAACGGGCTTGCAACGTATTCACCACTGGCATCGGTCTTGGTTACGAACGCAGCGCCCGTATTGACGCTGGTTATCGTGACCTTTGCGCCGGGAATAACTGCTCCGCTGGGGTCCTTTACCGTGCCCGCGATCGAGCCGGTGTCACGCTGGGCCCAGGCGGCAGATGGCAGCAACAGCAAAACAGCCAATCCCACGAGCGGCAGAACACCAAAGATTCTTCGAGTTGTCTTCGACATGCAATCCCCCTTACTTGGGACCCACGCCGACGCTTAAGCCGCACGACTGGCGGTCAATGATACTGACAGTGTTGTTGATGCAGAGGAGCCCCGAACTCTGTGTTCCTGTGCTTCATTCGGACGTCACCTCAAGACTTCTCGAAAGGAATATGAGCCACTGCTTTCCATGATCGTTGAGGTCATAGCAGTGCTCTTCTCTTATAACGACTACCCTCTGGACGAACTTGATCTAAGGTTGCAAAGCATACCTAGCAATTACCTGTTTCCCGATCAAACAGTTCATTTATACTACGAACACTTTCGTTAGTCAATCACAAATACTTATGCTTAGCTGCGGATACTTTCTATCATTGCAGGTTTTTCCTGAAGCAGGTTGCAGCCGTCCTGCAACATGAATGGACAGTCATAACCCTATGCTGAAGCGGAATTCCCGTCGTGGGACACACCTGCGGCACTCACTCGCCGAGGATCTGGACCATGTAGGTGCGGAGGAGGGGGCCGTCATATTCCATAAAGTAGATGGTCTGGCGGGAGCCGCGCACCATCTTTCCGTCTTCGATGGGGAAGGAACAACTGATGCCGCCAAGGATGCTTTTCAGGTGCGTGTCGGCGTTGAAGCCCAGCCGCCCGTCGTAATCAAGATAGCGCCGGTGGTGGTAATCTTCGTCTTCAGGAAACAGCCGGCTGAAGTGCGTGAGGATATCTTCTTCCAGGCACGGAATGCCTTCCGTGACCAGCAGCCCGGAAGAGGTGTGGCAGGTCATCACATTCACCAGTCCCTGCTTGACTCCGCACTGCAGAATCACCTCATCGACCTGCGGCGTGATGTCAATCGCCTCCTCTGATTTCCGGGTTTGCAGCTTAATTTTTTCAAGCTTGATGATCATGGCCTTTGCCCGCCTTGTTTCCCACTCTTAGCGATGATTGCAAAATCGAGCGACAACCCATATTGTAGCGGGTCTGCGACCGCCGGCTTTTCGGCGCTCAGGCAAGCAGTGCTTGCCGCCGAGCGCCGCTACAGAAAATGATTGTCACTCTATTTTGCAATTCTCGTTACTCGATGCCCAGCAATCGGCCGGGATTTTCCTCGAAAATCTTCTTCAGACAGCCTTCCGTCAGGGCCAGCGTCCCCAGCGCGTGCACCATGTTTTTGATCTCCACCCGCGGATAATTGGATCCGAACAGCATCCGGTTGCGCAGGCTTCGCTCCAGCAGAGTGGTGGGTATCTGCTTGGAAAACACAAACTGATAAAACTCTTTCGGGCTGTCGTAGTACAGGCACGAGGTGTCCAGATAGACGTTGGGATACTTCAGCGCCAGCGCCGTCGCTTCCCAAACCCACGGCCAGCCCCAGTGCGCCAGCACAAAATCGAGTTTCGGAAAACGCGCGATGGCTTCTTCGAGCAGCATCGGATGGCCGCGCCCGATCAGAGTGGCCGGCGCCCAGCTCATCCCCGTGTGGACCAGCACCGGAATCTTCAATCCCTCAGCCGCCTCGTAAAGCTCATAGACCTTGCCATCCCGCAATTCGAAATCCTGCAGCGCCGCGTCGAGCTTCAGCCCCTTCAATCCCATCGCCGTGACGGCGTGTTCGAGTTCCCGAGCCGCCCCGTCCTTCAAGGGGTCGACGCTCGCAAACCCGATAAACCGCTCACTGAGCGCACACAACTCCGCCACCTGCTCATTCGAGCTGACGGCATCGCCCCTCGCCCTTGCGCAATCGATCGGCAGCAACACCGCCCGGTCGATTCCTGCGACGTCCATCTGCAAGTGGAAAGTCTCCAGGGGCTGAAAATTGTTCCCAATCTGAAACACTTCCCGCGCCATCCGGGCATAGTTCGGATACTTCTCCACCATTTCCTGAATCAGTACCGGGTGCGTATGAAAATCAATTCTCATGCTGGAGCCTCATTCCCGCGCTGTTGTAAAAAGTCTTCCCATTTGGCCCGTTCGCGGAACGCCTCCGTCCCGCCCGGTTGAGTGGTTGAAAATGCTCCCGCCAGGTTTCCGTAGGCCAGGCAGGCCTCGAGCCCGGCCCCGCGCAGGTACTGGTGCAAAAAGCCCGCATCAAAACTGTCACCGGCTCCCACGGGATCAATAGAATTGACCGCGTACCCGGCGTGCGTCCATTCCTGCTTCCCCCGGCGCACCCGGCCGCCTTGCGCGCCCAGCTTGATCGCCACCACCCGGTCCCGTCCGGCCAGCTTGTCCACCGCGGCTTCCAGGTTCTCTTCCCGTGCAATCTTGCGGGCCTCTCGCTCGTTCACGAAAAGCACATCCACCAGGCCCAGAAGGTCTTCCAGGCCTTCCCAGCGGTCCTCCGGGTCGTCATTGGTATCAAGTGAAGTCCCGAGCCCTGCTCGTTTCATCTCTTCAAAGAGCTGCGGAAGGCGGGGCCGCAACGCCCGGTGCAGGTAAAAGGAAGAGAGATGGAAATGCTTGCCTGAGCGAAGGTAGTCAAGATCAAGATCTTCGTATCCCATTTCAAACATGGCTCCGGGATACGTCAGGATTTTCCGGCTGCCCGTTCCGGCCAGAATGACCGTCAGTCCTGTCTTGGTCGCGCCCGCGATCCGCCGCACCCGGCTGACATCCACTCCCCCGGCTGCAAGCCGGTCCAGTGCGATTCCCCCCAGCGCGTCGGCGCCAATCCGCGAGATGAAACCGACCCGATTCCCAATCACCGCCAGGTTGTGCGCAAAGATGGCCGACGAGCTTCCCAGCGTCAGGGCAAGGTCACTCGCCAGAAGCTCCTTTTCCGCCTCCAGTTCCTCCGGCAGGCCGTAAAGGATCAGATCGAGGTTCAGCTCTCCGGCCACTGTCAGATCGAATTGCGTCATCCGCCGTTCCTATCCAACCTTCTCTTTCAGCACGACCGCACGGCTCAAATGCCGCGGCTGATCCGGATCAAATCCGCGCTTCAACCCCAGATAAAGACCGAGCAACTGCGGCGCCAGCAAATGCGCCGCCAGTCGCGCCACTTCTGGAACGTCCAATTCCAGCTCAATCAGAAGGTCCGCCGCGCGCCGCACCGCGGCATTCGCCCGGTTCGTGATCACCAGCGTCGCGCCCCCCAGTTCCTTCATCTCTTCCAGAACCTCCTGCTCGGCCGTTCCGGTGCTTTCCGCCAGGAAGAAGGTCAGCAGCGTTTGCGGGCTTACAATCGACTTGGGACCGTGGCGGAACTCCAGGGTGTGGAAGACCTGCGCATACGAGCAGGACATCTCCGTTACCTTGAGTTGCCCTTCCGAGGCAATCCCGAAAAACGGACCCTGCCCCATAAAGACGTAATCGGCAAACTCGCTGGAGCCGGCAAATTCTTCGACGCGAGGTTGTAGCCGCTCCAGCGCCCGCTGTGCCTGCTCGGGCATCTGCTTAAGCGCCTCCAGAAAATCCTGCCGGGCGGCGGCCCAGCCCGCCAGCGCCTGCATTCCCAGCAGCATCGTGCTGAAGGAGCGTGTCATCACAGTGCTGCGCTCGTCCGCCGCGGGCAGCAGGAGCGTTGACGTCACTCGCTTTTCGAGTTCCTGCCCGGTCGCGCAACCGACCGCCAGGGTCCGAATATTACGTTCCCGTTCCAAGTAGTCCGCCGCCATCAGCATTTCCGTTGTGGTTCCCGAGCGCGAAATCAGCACCGGCTGGCACTTCCCGTTCCCCAGCACATGGTCGGGATAAAACAACAGCTCCGAGGCCGGAACCGCCCTGGCCCGCTGGCCCGTCACCGCCGTCCAACTCCATGCCGCCGCTTGCGCCACATAGTAACTGGATCCGCAACCCACAAACACCCACTCTTCCGCTACCTCCAGTGGCTTCAGAACCTCCTCATAACGGCCACTCTCTTCGAGCTCCTGTAAACTTGCCGCCCAGACTGCGGGCTCCGACATGATCTCTTCGTAGCTTTGGCGCCCGCGCCTCTCTATAATTTCACTCACCCCTTTGCCTCCTTACTTGCACTTAACAAAAGTCCTGATTCAAATAAATGACATCGCACGGCATGGGCGCTGCACAGCAAATGGGTGGCCTCCTGCCTGGATGCTCTCAAATTACGCCATCTTTCGTTTTATATGTTTTTGTTTCGAATGTCAAAGCCTTTACGCAAGCCCGGCAATTGGCAAAGCGCCCCATAAGCCCCTTGAGAATGACGAACACCGACAAAAAGGCGGCCAAAAGATTGGCCGGGACAACGCTGGCGGAGCCAGAAACCGGCTGAATACGAAACGACTGGGTCCTGCTGCGACAGTCGCTTCCCTTGCGCGTTGATTGCGGCGGAAGAACCTTTATCGGTTGAGCCACGGGGTCACCGGCACCTGGCCGGGATTCGGGGGCTTGTAAGGCCATGTCACGCGCTTGCCGGTCCCAGCGGATTCGTAGGCGGCGTAAATAATCTCCAGAGTCGCGCGGCCGTCCTCACCACTTTCCATCAGTCGCTCTTCACCGAGCACGCAGTGGATGAAGTGGCGCATCTCCTGCGGGAAACCGTAAAGGTAAGCCTCCTCGAACACGGTGAAAGTCCAGCCCTTCGTTTCCCCCGCTTTCTCAACCGCATACCCGTAACCGTTGCTGCTGTAGGTTTCCATGGCGCTGCCGCGAAGCAGATCGCACTGGATCACACCCTCGGTTCCGTAAAGTTCACAGCGGTCGTCCATCCCGCCATGGCGGGCCCAACTGTCTTCAATCACGGCGATGGCGCCGTTTTCGAACTCAAGAATGACCACCGAATTGTCATCGCCCCGGGTGCGCCCTTTGTGGTAAACGAGCTGGCAATGGGCGGTGACGCTTTTGATCTTCGGTTTTCCATACATCCAGCGGGCCCACTCGATGCCATGGCATCCCATATCCATCAGCGCGCCGCCGCCCGAGCGATTGACGTCATAGAACCAGTCCGAGTGCGGCCCGGAGTGCTTTTCACCTTGCTTGGCCATGTAGAGGTCCCCGATGGCATTTTCAGTCACCAGTTGTTTGGCCCGGACGTACTTGGGCGAGAAGCAGATCGTTTCCGCGTACATCAACTTCACCTTGTGCTCTTTGCACGCGGCAATCATGGCATCCGCGCCCTCCAGCGTATGGGCGATGGGTTTTTCAAGGATAACGTGCTTGCCGGCCTCGGCCGCAGCCACGACCACCTCGCGATGAAGGTCGTTGGGAATGCCCACCGCGACGACATCGACATCCTTCAGCTCCATGAGTTTCCGGTAATCGGTGAGCGCCGAAGGGACTTTCCACTTGCGCGCGAAGTTCTCAACGTGGCCCTTGCTGGGCGAGCACGCCGCCACGATTTCCGCCTGCGGGACTTCCTGGAAAGCCTCGGCATGAAGGTTTGAAACGAAGCCTGAGCCAATGATACCGACCTTTACTTTTTCCATAAGGCGCTCCCTGCTGAACGGATTGCGATTTGTGGAACCCAGCCGCCCTGCCCCGGACGATGGGCCCGCTGAACCCAGAAAATTGATCCATCAACATATCACAAGCCGGGCCTGGACTCGAATTTTGAATCTCCCGAAAAGGGGCGCGCCATCATGCCTGAGCAAGCCCGGAGCCTTTGTCTTGAGCGTAGCCAGACGCTTTGCGGCAGATTTCTATTGCGGCCGAAACGCTTTCGGCGATAGCATCCAATCTTTTATTGTTACAGGAGAAACCCGGTGAGAAGAAACAAGGTTGACGTTGTAGGACTTGGGTTGAATGCCACCGATACCGTCCTGATGGTTCGGGAATTTCCACCGCTCGGCGGGAAGGAGCGCGTGGTTTCGCTCTCCCGGCAAGCCGGCGGACAGATCGCCACGGCCCTGGTCGCCTGCCAGCGGCTGGGCCTGCGCGCCCGGTACATCGGGAAGGTCGGGGACGATGAAGCCGGACGCTTCCAGCTTCAAAGCCTGAGCGATGAAGGCGTTGACATGCGTTATACGCAGACCAGCCGCGGCGCTACAACCCAGTTCGGCCTGATTATTGTTGACCAGGCCACCGGCGAACGAACGGTTTTCTGGGACCGTGACGAGCGCCTGGCCGTTACTCCGCAGGAAGTGAAGACGGAGGCGATTGCGACGGCCAGAATCCTGCACTTCGATGGCTGCGATGCCGCGGCCTGTGCGCACGCGGCCAAATTGGCGCGCAAGGCGGGCGTCCCTGTGGTGGCGGATCTCGATACGGTTTACAAGAAGGTTGAGCAGCTCTTTCCCCTGATTGACTACCTGATTGCTTCCGCCAATTTTCTGCCCGCGGTGACCGGGCACAACGATCCGTTCCGCGTTCTCGAATACATGGCGCGCGAATACAAGATCCGGGCGCCGGGAATGACCCTGGGGCGCGACGGCGCGCTGGTCTACAGCGAAGGGCGGCTCTACTATTCACCCGGCTTCGTCGTCGAAACGGTGGATACCACGGGAGCGGGAGACATCTTCCACGGGGCCTTTGCCTATGGGCTGCTCCAGGGATGGCCCATTGAGCAGACTCTGGACTTTTCGAACGCCATGGCAGGACTGAATTGCACGCGGGTGGGAGCGCGGGGCGGCATTGCGACCCGGGCCGAAGCCGAGAAGTTGATGGCCACCGGCGCACGTCATCGCAATTCCGACTATGCAAATCTTTCCCGGCTTGCAACCCCAGGCGCCCGCCGCCGTAAGATGAAGAGTGAAGAGAAAAATGGCCGACGATAACTTTGCCCTGATTACCGGCGCTTCAAGCGGCATCGGCGAATGCTTTGCCCGCGCGCTGGCGCGCCGGGGCCGCAACCTGGTGCTAGCGGCGCGGTCAGAAGACAAGCTGCGCCAACTGGCCGCAGAGATCGAGCGTGAACACGGCGTCAACACTGAAGTCATGGCGTCGGATTTGAGCCTGCGCGATGCGGCCGCCCAGCTTGCCGCCGCCCTCAAAGAGAAGCACCTTGATATCGGCCTGCTGGTGAACAATGCGGCTTTTGGAGGCCGCGGAGAATTCTGGAAGTTGGAACTTGATCGGCAGATGGCGATGGTTCGGCTGAACGTCAACGCGCTCGCGGAACTGACCTATCTGTTGCTGCCGGCCATGGTGGAACGCGGACGGGGCGCGATCATCAACGTCTCCTCCACGGCAAGCTTCCAGCCGATGGCCTACACGGCAACTTACGGCGCCACCAAGGCCTTTGTGACCAGCTTCTCGATGGGCCTTGCCGAGGAGGTGCGCCCGCACGGCATCCGCGTGGTCACGCTGTGTCCGGGCGGTACCCGCACCAACTTCTTTGTGGCCGGCAACTACGGCGTGCGCACCATTCCTGGAGGCTTGCAGGCACCCGAGGAAGTGGTTGAGGAGGCGCTCAGGGCGCTCGACCAGGGCGGCGGCCTGGTCGTTCCCAGATTTCTCAACAAGCTTGGGGTTTTCGTCCAGCGATTCATTCCACGCGAGACTGTGGCAAAGTTTGCGGCCGCGGCCTTCCGTCCCCGGAATCGCGGCGGCCCAAGCTAGCAGGTTGCTAAAATCTTGTTCGAACCCTGTCATGCCGACTTTGTTTTCCGTGTCATTCCGAGCGGAGCGAAGAATCTCGCTCTAGAAACAGGGGCCTTGCGAGATTCCTCGTCATCCGCGGTTCCTCGGAATGAGAGGCGGCAAGAGTTCTTCAAAACCTGTTAGAGCACCGGGCTAAAGAGTCTGTGTGATAACTGAATTGTAGCGGCGGTCGAAGCCTGCGCTGAGGCACGAAGGGACCGCCGGTTTATATTCTTCAATCCTTTCGGCGCTCATAGAGCGCCGCTACAGCGCGAAAAAGCCAGTTGCCCCACAGACTCTAAAGCCGGGGCGGGCATCTTTTACGGAGAGGAGACGTCAACCATGGATCTCTCAACTTTGATCACCGACCTGCGGCAGGCGCGCGTGGTGGATTTGAGCCAGACGCTGGAAGAGCACATGCCGAACTTTCCCACTCACTCGAAATTCTTTCACCCGCTCTGGGGTTCTTACTGGCATGGCGACCGTGCCCTCACCTACCAACTTCTGATGAACGAGCATAACGGAACCCACGTGGACGCTCCCGCGCACTTTGTGAGCGATGCGCAGCCGGAAGCGCACAAGACCATCGAGCAGATCGAGCCGGGCCGGTTGGTCGGGCGCGGAGTCCGGCTCGACTGCCGCAGCTTCAAGGAAGGCGATTACGTCTCTGATACGTTCATCAAGGAATGGGAATCGCAACACGGCGCGATCGAAGCGCGCGACATCGTGTTGTTCAATTTTGGATGGTCGGCGTACTGGGGGCTGCGCCCGGACAATCGCCGCTATATGAATGACTGGCCCGGCGTCAGCATGGAGGCCGCAGAATATCTGGTCAGCAAGCCGGTGGCGGCAATCGGCGTCGATTCCCTTTCGCCCGACCCGCCGGCAGCGCTCGCAACCCATCCCATCCACCGCAGGGTGCTCGAAAAGCAGGTCCTGATCGTCGAGAACCTCACACGCCTTGACGAGCTTCCGGACTTCTTCCTGTTCATGGCGCTGCCCCTGAAAATCCGGCAGGGATCGGGATCGCCCATCCGGGCCATTGCGATGATCTGAGTTAATGAAAAATGTCTCGGGACCGTGTCATTCCGAGCCCCCATTCGCTGCGCTCAGGGCAGGCTGTTCGCCC
>Ga0307372_10007200_pt1 | contig 16012 bp, 16 predicted proteins | sample OX1MG_FD_202533 | JGI IMG/M metagenome (GOLD analysis project Ga0307372, IMG submission 202533) | Soil microbial communities from Risofladan, Vaasa, Finland - OX-1 | ecosystem: Environmental > Terrestrial > Soil > Coastal area > Acid sulfate soil | place: Finland: Risofladan, Vaasa | collected... | reverse complement strand
CCCGCTTGCGAACCGCGTTCCCCTGCGGGCGGCCCTCGTCGACAGCCAGTACCACCTCGATCTCGCGCGCCTCGCCTTCTTCCATTACGTCCGCGCGCACTCGGGCGTATGGGGGCAACGCGTACTCGACCGCGCTCTCCCAGTTGATCATCTCGCGCTCGAGCGACGCCCGCGGCGAGCGCATCGTCGCCATCAGGTACACCGCCTCCAGGAGGGAGGTCTTGCCCGACGCGTTGCGGCCGAAGATTCGCAGCCCGGCATCCGGCACGGACAGCGTCGTCCGCCGGTAGCAGCGAAACTCCTCCAGATCGACCCGCGTGAGTCTCATCGCGTTTGGTGGAGCGGTCCCGCGGGGAGCGTCTGGAGCCGGGCGCGGGCCACCCGAGGCAGGGAGTGGCGACGCGGTTCATGGACCGGTAATGGCATCAATTCCCGATGACCATGGGCATGATGACATGGGTGAAGTCGTCGTTGCCGATCGGCCTGAAGACCCCGGCAGCGTTGGCGCCGGTCATCTCGAGCACCACTTCGGTGCCCTTCATCACAGATAGGATGTCCGTGAGGTATCGGCCGTTGAAGGCGATCTGCGTCTGTGGCCCCTCCACTCGCGCCTCGAGGTAATCCTCGTTGTCGCCGGTCTCCGCCGCCTGCGCCGAGATGGTGGCAAATCCGGGGTCCAGCTCGCCGTCGCCCGGATTCGTCTGAATACGGACCACGTCGTTGTTCGACTGCGCGAACAGCTTCGCCCGACGGGCCGCCGCGAGGAAGCCGTCGCGGTCGACGATCAGCCGCGTGCCGAAGGACTGCGGGATAATGTGCCGCACGTCCGGGAAATGGCCATCGATCAGACGGCTCAGGAACTCAATCGCGCCGGCCCGCACCAGCAGTTGGCTGCGGTTAGGTGTCACGGCCAGGTCGATTGGGTCCTGCTGGTCGCCAATCACCCGGGCGAGCTCCTGGAGCGCCCGCGACGGGACGACGATTGAGATCCGCTCACCCACGGGCTCGCTGAGCTCAGCCCGTCTGACCGATAGCCGGAACCCGTCGGCGGCTGCCAGGGTCAGCATCCCGCCTTCGAACTCCGCCAGGACGCCGGCCAGCACGGGGCGGCTGTCGTCCGAGGCCGCCGCGAATGCCACCTGCGCCACCATCTCGCGGAAGAGCGTCGGTTCGATTCGCGCCGTCGGGGTCGCGTCGCCGATTGTCGCCAGGGTCGGGAAATCCTCGGCGGCGATGCCCTTGATGTGCGCCTTGGAGCGGGCGCAGGACACGGCCATGCTGAGCGCGCGCTTGTCGAGCTCGAACGTCACGCGGTCCTGCGGCAGGCTGGACACGAACTCCGTCAGCAGGTCGGCGCGAACGGTGATCGTTCCCTCCTCCTGAACCTCGGCCGGTAACCAGGCGGTGATCGCGATCTCCAGGTTCGTCGCGACCAGCTTGAGTTGCTGGCCCTCGGCGGCGAGGAGCACGTTGGCGAGCACCGGGAGCGTCGACTTCCGCGACACCGCGCGGGAGACATGGGCTAGCGCGCGCTGCAGTTCGTCTTGTTGGCAGGACAGCCGCACGGCCGCACCCCTTCTGTGTCCGTACACACCCCATCCGCGGACCGATTATAGCACAGCGCTCTTCCGTCCCCGCCGCGGGGATCGACGTCCACCGACGCCTCAATTCGGCCCGCCCAGTCGGCCGAGCCGCCATCGCCCTTGACATCAAGGCATCATTCCGGTAGTATTCAGTAGAACAAACGTTCTGGTACGGGTCACCCGCCCACGGAAGGAGTCGAGTACGATGGCTGAGAAGACCGGGTTCGATGCCAGCAAGTACATCACCAAGGTGAACGGCGGCGACTACCTCGAGGTGAAGTGGCGGCTCGTCTGGTTCCGCACCGATCACCCCGACGGCGAGGTGCAGACCGAGCTCATCCGGCACGAGTCGGGCCACGCGATCTTCCGCGCCCGGGTCGTGATCCCCGGCGGCGGCGCGGCGACCGGTTTCGGCAGCGAGAGCGCGGACGACTTCCGCGACTACATCGAGAAGGCCGAGACCAAGGCGCTCGGCCGGGCACTGGCCGCGCTCGGTTATGGCACCCAGTTCTGCCCGGACTTCGAGTTCGGAGCCCAGCAGAACCGCATCGTCGACTCCCCCATCGATCTGAGTGGCACTCGTGCGCGCCGCGAGCAGCGCGGCGAGTCGACGGCCAACGCGGCCACGCCGCGCCAGATCAAGTTCCTCCTCGCCATTGCCCGCGAGGCAGGGCTGAGCGAGGAGGACCTGGAGTCCGAGACTCAGGAGTCCTTCGGCTGCGCGGTCGACGCGCTTGGGCGTCGCGACGCCTCGGCGCTCATCGAGCGGCTCCAGCAGCGCCGCTCCACGCTGAACCTGGCCTCCTGACCGGCGCTCGACGCCGGTAGCGAGCGACGAGAGGAACGGACATGTCTGCCGCTTTGACGTCCGGTACCCGAGCGGTCGAGGTCGAGGAACTGAGGCGCGAGCGCACCGCGCTCCAGCTGCGTCTCGAGGACGGGTACCAGCGGATCGAGCGCGCGCTCCAGGCAGGCCAGGACGTGACGCGCTGGGAGGATTTCTGGGTCCAGCTCCTCGCCCAGTACGAGCAGGTCTGCGACGCCATCCGCGACCTGGACTGACCCCTCCTCCACTTCCACGCTCCGCCCTTGCGGGCGGAGCGTTCACTATTCCCTGCTGACGACTGTGGCTGACCGTGCCGCCCCGCCGCTCGCGATTGACACGCCGCCGCACCCAGCGCAAGCTACCGGCCAGACCATGGCAGTATTCACAGGATTCAACTGAGTACGGTGCGAGGAGGCGGCGTGGGCACGGATGTGGGCTACGATCTCGACGCAGTGCGACGCGAACTGCCGGTGCTCCAGGAGGTAACGTACCTCAACACTGGAACTATCGGCATCATGGCCGAGCCGGTGCTGGCCCGGCACCTCGCGGCACAGGCGGCCTATGAGCGCGCCGGTCACACCGGCGAGGCGGCCGCGCGCCAGGGGTACGAGCGCGCCCGCGCGGCCCTGTCCGCGCTGATCGGCGCGCGCCCGGATGAGGTTGCACTCACCCGCAACGCAACCGACGGAGTCGACCTCGTCGCGGCCGGCCTACCCCTGAGCCCGGACGACGAGGTCCTCACCACCAACGAGGAGCATCCCGCGGTCATTCTTCCCTGGGCGGCAGCCGAGCGGCGCGGTGGAGGCCGGCTGCGCCTCTTTGCCATCTCGGCCGACCCTGACGAGACGCTGCGCAATTTCGAGGCGGCCCTCACCCCGTCGACCCGCCTGGTGGTGGCCAGCCACGTCTCCTGCGAGACCGGTGTACGCCTCCCGATCGAGGAGATCTGCCGGCGCTGTCGCGAGCGTGGCATCCTGACCCTCGTGGACGGCGCGCAGTCGTTGGGTCAATTCCCGGTCGATGTGGTCACGATCGGCTGTGACTTCATGACCGGCAACGGTCACAAGTGGCTCTGCGGACCCAAGGGCACGGGCTTTCTCTTTGCCCGCGCCGACGTCGTCGGCCGGGTCCAGCCCATCCACGTGGGCGCCGGCTCGACGTTGCCGGGTTTCGACCGCGAGGCGTTCGGCGCGCAGCCCGCCCAGGCCGACTGGGGATGGGAGCCGACGTCGCGCCGCTTCGAGTACGGCACAAGAAACTGGCACTCCTTTGCCGCCCTGGCCGACGCGATCGACTACCTGGCGGGGCTGGGCTGGACGTCGGTCGAGCGACACTGTGCCGCCACCGCCGCGGCCCTCAAGGTGCGACTGGCCGACACTCCCGGCGTCACCCTGGACTCGCCGCGCGATTGGGAGCGGAGCTGCGGGCTGGTCACCTTCAGCTATACCGGTTGGGCGGGAGTCGACCTGGCCCGCCGCCTGTGGGACGATTACCATGTGATCCAGCGACGCGTTCAGGTCCCGAACGGCGTGCGCATCTCATGCGCCTACTTCACGTCGCCGGAGGATCTCGACCGCCTGTTCGCGGCGCTGGCCTCGCTGCGCCGAGGTTGAGGCGGCCGTGGCCTGTCAGCCCGGCAGGTGAGCATGATCGTTGAAGCTCAAGAGCTGCGAATGGTCGCCCGGTCGCCAGTCGACGACGGTCAGCGCGCAGTTGTCGAAGCGAAAGGCCCAACCTGCCGCCGGCGGAAGGTTCAGCAGCACTGCCAGCAGCGCCCGGAGCGATCCGCCGTGACCGACGATGAGCACGTCGCCCGGCGGCAGCCCGGCCAAGGTCGTCCGCAACTGACGAATGAACCGCTGGACTCGCCTCCGCACGTCGAGCGGGCTCTCACCACCCGGCGGCCTGGCTCGGCTGCTCAGACGTGCGAGGTAGTCGGAGTCCTGGCCGAGGACCTCACCCCAGTCCCGAATCAGGTGTGATTGGAGCACCCCGAGGTGCGCCTCCCGCAGATCGGCCGTCAGGTCGAGGGGAATCCCCCGGGGCAGCGCGACCGCCTCGGCCGTGTGTCGCGCCCGGAGCAGGTCGCTCGACACGCAGCGCACCAGGTCGGCGTCGGTGAGTCGCGCGGCGATCGCCTCCGCCTGCGCCATCCCGAGCAGGTTCAGCGGCACGTCCAGATGCCCCTGGCTCCTCCCCTCGCGATTGAAGTCCGTCTCGCCATGCCGCACCAGCAGCAGTCGCCGCGCCGTCACCGAGTCCTCCCTCGCGCTACGGATCACCTGATTGTCGCGGGCCCCGTTATGTCCTGCGTAGCCTGGGCTGATCACGTCCGTGTGGCCTGCGGTTCGGCACCGGTCAGATCACGTTCGTCCAGGGCTGGGTCGAGCGTCGTTCGTAGCCGATCCTGAGTGGGATCCGCGTGATCGGCCGCTGATTCAGCGTGACGTCGAACCAGTAGACGCCGGTCTTGGCGATGTCGAGCGAGAGGTTCGAAATAATGGTCGCGCGGTGGTCTTCACCCAGTAGCGAGATGGACTGTTCGACCGGTGCCAGGCGCTGGCCGTCGGGCTCGACCGCCGTGACCGTTACAGTGCGCTCACCCCGCGCGTCACCCGAGGCGAAAACCAGCACCAGGTTGGCCTGCAGCCGGAAGGTCGGCATCTCCTCCGGTGCGTTCGGGTCATCGGTGCCCGCAACCAGCTGCTCGAGTACATTGATCACGCTGAACGATCCGTACTGGTCCTGCTGAGCCCGTTGGCAGAGCACCGCCATCAGCAGGTGCGGCTCGGCCTCGATCTCCACGCGCCCGTCTCCTCCCCCTCCCGCCGCGTCCGGTTCCGCGGTGGAACTCTACACGCGCCTCCGTCGTCTTGCCGCATTCACTGGGTAGGTGACGCCCGCTGGCGAGGATTGTTGTAGCGCTGTCGCAACGCGACGGAGCGCGTTGCGGTGCTGTCACGGCGCGCGACTAGAGTGGAGTTGGACGGAGCACGGCCGTCCGAAAGGAGATCGGCGATGTCGTTCCAGGATCCTGCCACCCACGCGCGCGCGCGGCAGCAGTCCGACTTCCGCTACGAGGCCGCGCGCCGTCAGCTCGCCCTGACGATCCACGAGCGCACCCGTTGGCACGGCGAGGGCCACGGCCACCCGTCCATCGAACGCGACGTCGCCGCGCGACGCGCCACCGTGGCGGAGGCCGTCCCGCTCTATGGCGTGCTGGCCCGCTACGTCCGGCGAGCCCTGGACGACACGATCGACCGTGGATCCGTCGGCCCGTTCAGCATCGCTGAGGATGATGTCGTGCTGGCTACCTTCCTCGCGGCCATCGAGGCCGTCGAGCACATGGCTCCTCCGGTCGCTGTCTATCCATGGCTGCGACGTATCGCGCGCGAGCAGGTCCAGGACGCCGTCGCGCGACAGACCGAGCGCGAGATAACGGAGACGTCACTGGACGCCATTTCCCCGACGAAAGACGAGGAAGGTTGGCCTGAGGAGATGCTGCGGGTCATCGACGTACTCGCCGCGCCAGACGCTCTGATCCCTGAGTCGGCCTTCGAGCACGAGGAAACCCGGCGCACCCTAGACCGGCTCCTGGGCCGCTTGCCCGAGCGCTGGCGTGAGGTCTTTCTCCTCAGCGCCGTCGACGGCTGGCCCGACCCGGAGATCGCCCGGGTGGAAGGCCTGGCCGTCTACGACGTGCGCCCGATCGTGGACGCGAGTCGTGCCTTCCTGCGGGAGTGGCTGCGCAGTGCCGCCGCGGTGGGCGCCATCTAAGGACTGCGCCCGGTCTGCCATCTGACCCGCCTGCCCGGCGAACCGTCTTCCGAAAGGACGTGGCGCGAACTGACACGGGCGGGAGCCCTGGCAACGGGTTCCCGCCCGGATGGCCGACGTCGGCCAACTCACGGTCTGGACGATTTCCCTCTCCTGCATCCTCTGGGGTGGTCCCCATCTACAGCCATCGTCGCTCGCCCGGCGTCACAAGCGCGACAGCGCAACTCGCCGTGACGCTGCAGTTGCGTGACAGTTCGCCGCGCAATTCGTGCTACCATCGATGACCGGGAGTTGCCGATGGCCGTCGCGTTCGAAGGCGTACGACTCGTGGACGCCCGCGGCGAAGTCGCCCGCGGACGCCTCGACGTTGACGGCGGCAGGCTCGTCGATCCATCCATAGCGGCGTCGACGTTCGACGCCCGCGGCCTGACCATCCTGCCCGGCTTCGTCGAAGTCCACACCCACGGCGGCGGTGGCTTCGCGCTGCAGACACGAGACCCCGACGAGGTTCGCCGCTACGCCGCTTGGGCGCCATCTACCGGCTGCACCGCATTCCTCGCTGCCGTCGTGGGCGTGCCCCACGGCCTGCCCGAAGCGGAGCTGTCCGCCGTCGCCACCGCGGCCGCTTCGCCGGGGCCCGGCGCCGAGCTTCTCGGCGTGCACCTGGAAGGGCCGTTTCTGAATCCGGTGCGGCGGGGCGCGCACCCGGCCGCCTGGTTGCGAACGCCATCTGAGGTCGACGTGGAGCGCTTACTGGCCGCGTCGCGCGGCTGGCTCCGAATCGTCACGCTGGCGCCGGAATTACCGGGTGCCAGCGCTGCGATCCGCCGCTTCATCGCGGCCGGCGTGACCGTTAGCGTCGGCCACACCGACGCCAGCTACGAGCAGACCCGCGCCGCGATCGCGCTCGGGGTCCGTCAGGTCACCCACTGCTTCAACGCCATGTCGCCGCTCCTCCACCGCGCGCCCGGACCGCTGGGTGCGGTGCTGGAGGAGCCGACAGTGCTCGGCGAACTCATCGCGGACGGCGTCCACGTCCACCCCGCGGCCATGCGGGCGCTCGTGCGCCTGCTCGGTTCAGAGCGCGTGGTCGTCGTCACCGACGCGCAGTCGGGCGCGGGTCTGGACGACCCGGTCATGTCGTTTGGCGGCCAGGAGGCGCGAGTAGTGGGCGGCGTCGCCCGGCTGCTGGACGGCACGATCGCGGGCAGCGTTCTGACCATGGACCGGGCGCTCCGCAATCTCGTCGACATGCTCGAGCTCGACCTCCCCACGACGTCGGGGATGTTGTCGTGGAACCCCGCCCGCGCCGCCGGGGTCTCCGATCGCAAGGGCCTGCTCGCGCCCGGCTTCGATGCGGACCTCGCGCTAATCGACGACAACTTGCGGCTCGTCGCTACCTACTGCCGGGGACGGCTCGCGTTCGCCCGCCCGGACTGGCTCCCACGCCTCAGGACGGCGGGTTTCGACGGCGCTGATGGCTGACGTCGATCGCGGTGCTTCCCGTCACCTCTGCGTGGGATTGATGTCCGGCACGTCCGCCGATGGCATCGACGCGGCGCTGGTCGCTATCCGGGGCGCGGGAGAGTCGGCCGTCGTCGAACTCCTCGCGTTCCATCACGCGCCCTATCCCTTGGACATCCGTGACGAGCTCTTCCGTGTCTTCGCCCAGGATGCACCGGCCGTCGCGCGTGTCTGCAGCCTCAACTTCACCCTGGGTGAGCTGTTCGCCGACGCCGCGCTCGCGGTCTGCCGGCAGACCGGCGTCGAATCGAGTTCCCTCCACGTGGTGGGCTCGCACGGCCAGACGATCTGGCACCAGCCGCGGCCCGATCCGATGCTCCCGGGCTCTCGCCCATCCACGCTTCAGATCGCCGAGCCGGCCGTCATTGCCGCCCGCACCGGCGCCCGAGTGATCGCCGACTTCCGGGTCGCGGACATGGCCGTGGGCGGCCAGGGTGCGCCGCTCGTGCCGTACTTCGACTGGGCGGTCCTTCGACAGCCGGACCGCTCACGGGCGATCCAGAACGTCGGCGGGATCGCCAACGTTACCTGGCTGCCGGCCGGCGGTCGCCTCGACGACGTCGTGGCTCTCGACACCGGTCCCGGGAACATGGTCATCGACGGGCTGGTCACGCTGCTCACCGGCGGCGCGCTCACCTACGACCGGGACGGCACTCTGGCCGGCGCCGGCACCGTCGACGGACAGCTACTCGAGGACTGGCTGGGCGACCCCTTCTTCGAGCAGTCGCCACCCCGCACCACCGGTCGGGAGCGATTCGGGCTGCCGTACGCGCGTCGTATCCTCGACCGGGTCGGCCTGCCCGCCGGCTTCCTGGCCGCCATTTCCGCGGAGGCCGCGGACCGCCAGCGCGCGCTCGACCTCGTTGCGACCGCGACCATGCTCACCGCGCACTCGATCGCGGACGCCTACCGGCGCTGGCTGCCACCGGTCGACGAGGTGGTGCTCGGCGGGGGTGGCAGTCGCAATCCGGTGCTGCGGCAGATGCTCACCCGGTTAGTTGCTCCCGCGCGGGTGCTCGTCCACGAGGACCTGGGTATCGACAGCCGGGCGAAGGAGGCCATGGCGTTCGCCCTTCTCGCCCACGACGCCCTCGCTGGACTGCCGACCAACGTGCCGTCGGCCACCGGCGCGAGCCGTGCGGTGCCTCTGGGGAAGCTCACCCAGCCGCTCTGAGGGTCGCGTCGTCACGCCTACAGCGGAGGCAGCCCTGGAATCGGGCCGCCCTCGGCCAGCCGGCGGGCGATCGCGATCGCGCCCAGCGCCGGGTCTGCCACCACCCCAACCTGCCCGAGCTCAACTCGAATCGCCCCGAGAGTCGCGTGTCGGAGCACCGCGCTCATGTGGAGCAGCCCACCGCCAAGCGCCAGCGGCGGCCGCTCGAGGTCGAGCCGCCGCACCACGGCATCGACGTGGCGCGCCAACTCCCTCCCCGCCTGTTCGAGCAGCGCCCGCGCCGGCAGATCCCCCGCCTCCGCCAGCCCGGCCACCTCGCTCGCGAGGCGCGCCACGTCGGCCGGGCTCATCCCCTCGCGGTACGCGGCCGGCAGGAGATCGTCCGGCGTCGCCAAGCGCCAGCGGCGCAGGACCGCGTCGAGCACCGCCGGCGCCGCGGCGCGGCCATCCGCGGTCTGGGTCGCCAGCCGGAGCGCCCGGGTGCCGACGTCGTAGCCGCTCCCCTCGTCGCCAAGCCGCCAGCCCCACCCGCCCGCGCGCGTCGTTCGACCGTCCAAGGATCGTGCCAGGCAGATGGATCCCGTGCCCGCGATCAGGGCAACTCCCCAACCCTCAGGCGTCCCCGCCGCCAGCACCAGCTCGGCGTCGTTCAGGATCGCGATCCGTCGCGTGAGCCGGCGCTCGGCGGCCCAGCCGCCGATCAGGTCCCGGTCCGCCACACGATCGACTCCGGCGAGTCCGATGCAGGCCGCGAGGAACGGTTCCCCCTCACGGCTCTCGACCGGGTGGGCATCCGCCTGCTTCAACGCCGCCGCGATCGCCTCGTCGAGCGCGCGAACCGCCGGCTCGTACCCGATCGCCTGGTGGTTGCTCGACCCGGCGTCGCCGGCACCCAGCACGGTTCCGTCGAGCGAGGCCACCACGGCCCGGGTCCGTGACCCACCGCCGTCCACACCCAGCAGCAGGCGCTCAGCCATCCGTCCGCTCCCGGAGCGCTTCGCGTACCCGCCCATCGTTTTCCGCCAGCCGGCGCCGCGCCGTGTTGACGTCCAGTCTCGCCAGTGCCGCCACGATCGCGACCTTCACGTCACCGTCCGCATCGGCCAGACAGCGCTCGGCCGCCGCCAGGTCCAGCCCGGTCGCCGCGGCCACGATCGCGACCGCGCGCCGGCGCAGTTTGTCGTTCCCCGCCTGGACGTCCACCATCAGGTTGCCGAATGTCTTGCCGAGCCGCACCATCACCGTTGTACTCAACGCGTTCAGGACGAGCTTCTGCGCCGTGCCGGACTTCATGCGCGTCGACCCGGCAATTACCTCCGGCCCAACCACCGGCACGACCGCCAGGTCGACCGCTCGGCTGATCGGAGACCCGGGCGCACAGATGACGGCCGCCACGAATGCTCCGCGCCGGCGCGCCTCGTCGACCGCTCCCATGACGTACGGCGTGCGGCCGCTTGCCGCCAGACCGACCACCACGTCATCCGCGCCGACGCTCAGTTCGGCGACGTCGCGTGCCCCCTGATCGCGATCGTCCTCCGCCCCCTCAAGCGAGGCCGTCATGGCGCGGACGCCTCCGGCGACGATACCCACCACCTGGGCCGGGTCGGTGCCGAACGTCGGCGGGCACTCGGCCGCGTCGAGCGCCCCGAGCCGCCCGGACGTCCCCGCCCCGACGTACACCAGCCGCCCGCCACGTTCCAGCCGATCCGCCACCACGTCGGCCAGCCGCGCGATCTCCCCGGCGACCGCCCGAACAGCGGGCACCACCAGCGCGTCCTCTGCCAGGATCACGTCGACGATCCCGCGCGGGTCGAGCGTGTCGAGCGCACGCGTCCTGGGGTTGATGGCCTCGGTGGGCGCGTCGACGGCGCCTGGGGAAACTGACGCCCGGTCCATCCAGCCTCCGTTTCCGGCTTCCGACGCGCCGCGGGCGGGCCAACGCCCGCCCGCTTACGATGCTTCGCCTCTGGTCTTGCCGGCGTCGCGGCGCCGCCTACTTGACCGCGATGTCCACGCTCTTGATGACCACCGGGTTAACCGGCTTCGACTGTTCGCCGGTTGGTGCGGCGGTCACCGGGGCGCTCGCTATCGCGTCGACGACGTTCATGCCCTGGGTCACCTCACCAAAGATCGTGTAGCTCTTCGGCAGCTGCCCGGTCATGTCCGCCTGCACGATGAAGAACTGGCTGCCATTGGTGTTGGGCCCGGCGTTCGCCATCGCCACGGTGCCACGCGTATAGTCGCGCGTTACCGGCTCATCCTTGAAGCGGTAGCCCGGCCCGCCGGCACCGGTTCCCGTCGGGTCACCGGACTGGATCATGAACCCCTTGATTACCCGATGGAAGATCACGTTGTTGTAGAACCCCTGCTGCGCCAGGAAGACGAAGTTGTTGACCGTGATCGGATCCTCCGACGCCAGCAGGTGGATGACGATGTCGCCCTGGGACGTGTGCAGCGTCGCCGTGTAGTCGGACCCCTGCTTCAACGCCATCGCGGGCGGGGACGACCACTGCTTCGTCTGCGTTCCGGACACGCTGTTTCCTCCCTCCGCCGCGGTCGTCGCGGTGGGTGCGCCCGCTCCGGCCGCGGTGCCGCAACTCGCCAGCACCAGCGCTGCCAGTCCAATCAATACGATCCGTCGCATGCTCGTGTCGCTGCCCATCCGTGCCCTGAAAACCGACGTTCCTCCGGGCGGTCCACGTCGTCCGCCCGGGTCGAGCGGCGTGCCCGCGTGGGCACGCCAGAGATTCTACACGGCGGCGCTCTGTCGACGCGGCGTGCCGTCCGCCTGGTGGCGACAGAGTACGGGCGGAGCGTTCCGCCCCGCCCGTCCGATGAGCCGACCTGGAACCCGCGTTCAGTCGACGCTGGGGCCCGCCGCAACCACCTGCGGCTGCACGTGACCCACGAACTGCTGGAAATTCTGATTGAACATCCCGGCGAGCCGGTGCGCCTGCCGATCGTAAGCCTCGGTGTCGCGCCATGATTGGCGCGGGTGCAGCAGGTTGGTGGGCACGCCCGGGCAGCGCTCGGGGACGAGCACGCCAAAGATCGGGTCCGGCACCGTTGGCACGTCCGCCAGCGCCCCACTCAGTGCCGCGTGGATCATCGCCCGCGTATAGGCGATCGGCACCCGCTCGCTGGTGCCTGCCGGGCCGCCGATCCAGCCGGTATTGACGAGCCAGACTCGCGTGCCGTGCTCGTTCACCCGCTTGCCAAGGAGCTCCGCGTAGACCTCCGGCGGCAGTGCAAGGAACGGCGCTCCGAAGCAGGTGCTGAACGTCGCCTCCGGCTCGGTCAGTCCCACCTCCGTACCCGCCACCTTCGCGGTGTAGCCTGCCAGGAAGTGGTACATCGCCTGCTCGGTCGTGAGCCGCGAGATCGGCGGCAGCACCCCGAAGGCGTCCGCGGTGAGCAGGAAGACGTTATGGGGATGATCACCCAGCCCGGTGTGACTGGAGTTCGGGATCTGGGAGAGCGGATAGGCCGCGCGTGTATTCTCGGTGATGGACTCGTCGTTGAGATCCAGCCGCCGCGTCTCTGGATCGTAGACCACGTTCTCCAGAATCGTGCCGAAGCGCCGAGTCGTCTGGTAGATCTCCGGCTCTGACTCCAGTGAGAGCCGGACCACCTTGGCATAGCAGCCGCCCTCGAAGTTGAAGATCCCCCGATTGCTCCAGCCGTGCTCGTCGTCGCCGACCAGCTGGCGATCCGGGTCGGTCGACAGCGTTGTCTTGCCCGTCCCGGACAGACCGAAGAAGAGCGCCGTGTCACCGTGAAGCCCCACGTTCGCCGAGCAGTGCATCGACAGCACGCCCTCGAGTGGCATCAGGTAGTGCATGACGGTGAAGAGCGACTTCTTGATCTCGCCGGCGTACTCAGTACCGCCGACCAGGATCAGCCGCTCCGCGAAGTTGAGCACGACAAACGCGTCGGAGCGAGTGTGGTCGCGCTCGGGCTCAGCGTGGAAGTGGGGCACACAGATGACGGTGAAATCGGGCTCGGTGTCGACGTGCTCGTCGACGGGGCGCTGAATGAACATGTTGCGCGTGAACAGGCTGTGCCACGCCATCTCAGTGATCACCCGGACCGACCTGCGGTGCTCTGGGTCGGCGCCTACATAGCAGTCCTGCACGTATACCTCGCGACCGCGCAGGTACTCGGTCACCCGCTGGTGCAGCAGGTCGAAGTCCTCCGGTGCGAACGGCTTGTTGCCATCCCACCAGATGCGCTGCTCCGAGCCCGGCTCGCGCACGATGAACTTGTCCTTCGGGGTGCGACCGGTGAACCGGCCGGTCCGCACCAGCAGCGGTCCGAGGTGGGCGATCGCGCCCTCGCCACGCTTGACCGTGTGCTCGTACAACACCGGCGTTACCGGATTCCAGTGGGTCGTCCCAACACCGTGGATGCCATGCCGGTCCAGGCCGAAGGCCGGAGCCGGGCGCTCCGTCGTCTGCATCGTCCCTCCCACCGTGCGCGCGATAACGGTCGACAGGAAGCCCCACCGTGACGTATGGCAGATGCTTAAGGCGGATGATCGGCCGATCGGGGCTCACCGCGCGTATCGCTCGCAGCTTGCGTACCGTTGCATGGAGTGTAGCACGTTCAACCGCGCATGTTCGCGGTTGGGGGCCGGCGGCGGAAGTCGCGCGCCGAGTCAAAGTATGAGCATCGCGTCGCCGAAGCTGTAGAACCGGTAGCGCTCGCGCACCGCTTCCCGGTACGCCGCCAGGATTACCTCGCGTCCGGCCAGCGCGCTCACGAGTAACATCAGCGTCGAGCGGGGAAGATGGAAATTCGTGATCAGCCCGTCGATCACCCGGAAGCGGTGCCCGGGCACGATCATCAGCGCTGTCCAGCCCTCCAGATCGCCGTCCGCCGTGAGCGAGCTCGGGAGCGACTCGAGCGTCCGACAACTCGTCGTCCCGACCGCGATCACCCGCCCTCCGCGGGCCCGGGTCCGGCCGATCGACGTCTGTGCCTCCGCCGGCACACGGTACCACTCGCGATGCATCGGATGGTCGCGTGCGTCGGGCACCTTCACCGGGAGGAACGTGCCGGGGCCGACGTGCAGGGTGACTCGCGCGACCTCGATGCCGCGCTCTCGAGCAGCGGCGAGCAGTCGCGGTGTGAAGTGCAGACCCGCTGTCGGCGCCGCGGCCGAGCCGGGGGCCGTGGCGTACACCGTCTGGTAGCGCTCCGGATCGGCCAGCGGGGTGTGGATATACGGCGGCAACGGCATCTCTCCGTACGCACCGAGGTGACTCTCCACCTCGGCCGGGAGTCGTACCGCCAGCAGGCCATCCGGCAGCTGCTCCTCGATGCGCACGGCTCCCGCGGCGGCCGTGCCGTGGCCGGGTTCCAGCGCTACGCTCGTGCCCGGCCGCAGCCGCCGGGCCGGACGTCCCATAGCCTCCCACATCCCGTCGCCCACGCGGCGCACCAGCAGGAGCTCGACCCGCCCGCCGCTCTCTCGCCGACCGTGCAGTCGCGCAGGGAGCACCCGCGTATCGTTGACGACCAGCAGGTCGCCTGGGGACAGGTACTCCAGCACGTCGCGGAAACCACTGTGCGTGATGGCATTGCGCGCGCGGTCGAGCACCAGCAGTCGCGAGGCGTCCCGCGGCTCGACCGGCGTCTGCGCGATCAGCTCGGGCGGGAGGTCGAAATCGTAGTCCGCGATGGGCAGGCGCGGGTCGGGGTCCGACTCCGGCATCGGTCAGCTCGGGTCCGGGTCGAAGAGCGACGCCTGCATCGATGGATCTACACGCTCCCGATAGGGGATCTTCAGGTGCTCGTAGGCTCGGCGCGTCGCGATCCGACCCCGCGGCGTCCGCTGGAGGAAGCCGAGCTGGATCAGATACGGCTCGTAGACGTCCTCGATGGTGTCGCTCTCCTCGCTGGTCGAGGCAGCGATCGTCTCCACACCCACCGGGCCGCCGTCGAACTTTTCGACGATCGCCCCCAGGATCCGGCGGTCCACGTCGTCGAGGCCCAGCGCGTCGATCTCCAGCCGGTCCAGCGCCACCCGCGCCACGTCGAGGGTGATGACACCCGCGGCCCGCACCTGCGCGAAGTCGCGGACCCGGCGCAGTATCCGGTTGGCGACCCGCGGCGTTCCCCGCGCGCGCAGCGCGATCTCGATCGCGCCCTCGGGCTCGATCTCAACCTGCAGGATGCGCGCCGAGCGGGTGATGATCTCCTCCATGGCGGCCTGGTCGTAGAAGTCGAGCCGGTTGATCTCGCCGAAGCGATCGCGGAGTGGTGATGTCAGGAGCGCCAGCCTGGTCGTCGCGCCGACCAGCGTAAAATGGGGCAGATTGATGCGCATGCTGCGCGCGGCGGGACCCTTGCCCAGCACAATGTCGACCGCGTAGTCCTCCATCGCCGGGTAGAGGACCTCCTCGACCACCCGGTTGAGCCGGTGGATCTCATCGATGAAGAGAACGTCGCCGGGCTTGAGGTTGGTCAGGATCGAGACGAGGTCACCGGCGCGCTCGATCGCCGGTCCTGACGTGATTCTCAGGTTCACGCCCATCTCGACCGCGAGGATCGACGCCAGCGTCGTCTTGCCCAGTCCGGGCGGTCCGTAGAGCAGCACGTGGTCGAGAGACTCTCCACGCCCCTGCGCCGCCTGGATCGTGATCAGCAGGCGGTCCTTGACCTTATCCTGGCCGATATACTCCGCCAGGCGCCGCGGCCGCAAGCTGAGCTCCGCGCCGTCTTCTTCCCGCTGCTTGCCCGACACCACCCGCGTACTCATGCCGACCTCATCCAGCTGCGACGTGCCTCCGAGACAAGTATACTACGCGAACGCGAACATTCGTGCTAATTCGTGCGCCTTTCCGGCCGCGTCGGGGCGTCGCCTGATTCCCGCACACGCACGACTAGCGCTCAGGCAGCTCGGCCTCGTCGATTAGCATGATGGGGATGCCATCCTCGATCCGGTAGCGGCGGCCGCACGTGTCGCACACCAACTTCTCGCCCTCCAAACGCACCGAGGTCTTGCACACCGGGCACGCCAGGATCTCCAGCAGCTCGTCGCTGATCGGCTTGGCCGTCTGCTCGCTCATGCTCCGCGTCCTCCCGAGGTGAGCTCCACGTCCGCCGTCCGTCCCATCTTACCAA
>Ga0307372_10007197_pt1 | contig 16013 bp, 18 predicted proteins | sample OX1MG_FD_202533 | JGI IMG/M metagenome (GOLD analysis project Ga0307372, IMG submission 202533) | Soil microbial communities from Risofladan, Vaasa, Finland - OX-1 | ecosystem: Environmental > Terrestrial > Soil > Coastal area > Acid sulfate soil | place: Finland: Risofladan, Vaasa | collected... | reverse complement strand
GTGCGGGCCGCGGCCCCGTGCGCCCGGGGCATGGCTACGATCGCGGGCATTCGAAAGGATCCATGATGAAGCTGTCCCCCGTCCGCACCGCCCTCGCCCTCCTCTTCATCTTCATCGGCTGCTTCGGGACCGCGTATGCGGCCGCCGGGATGCTCACCGCGCTGCCGGCGCCGGCCGTCGGCGGGACCTGCGGGCCGAGCACCGGGTCGGAGACGGCGCTCGAGGCCCTGGCCGAGCCTGGCTCCATCGGCGCCGGCCCCGAGCCGCCCACGTCGAACGCCACCGCGCACCAACAGTGGCAGACCTTCGTGCAGCAGTGCCAGACCCTCGCCGATCGACGGGGGCTCGCCTCGCTGGCCGTCTTCGTGGCCTCGGTGGCGGTGGCCGTCATCGGGCTCCTCTGGGTCCTGCGCGGGTCCCGCAAGGACGGTGACACCGACGAGACCGTCGACGGGTCCTCCGAATGGCCCGTCGAACCCCGGTCCGGCGATCCTGCCGAATTGGTGGGGGCCGGCGCGGTGATCGCCCCGCCCTCGGGGGCCGCCGCCGGGACCTGGGTCGAACCGCCCGCCCCGGGGTACGGGCCGGCGCCCTATCCGGCCCCGCAGGCATGGGCCCAGCAGCCTCTCGCACCGCATCCCTATCCCTACGGCCCGCCCCCGGGATACCCGCAGCAGGCCGGGTACCCGGCGCCGCCGCCCTATCCGGCACCACCGGGCTACGCCCAGCCGGACGTGTACCCGGTTCCCCCCGGCTACGCGCCCCCGGCGTATCCGGCACCTCCGGCGTACCCGGCGGGCCCGACCGCCCCGGCGGGCGCGCCGACCAGCGCACCACCCCCTCCGGCGGCACCCCCGGTCGCCGCCGCACCCGAACCGGCCACGCACCCCGACGAGCCCGCACCACCCGAGCCCTCCGCCGGACCGGGCGGGGCCGAGTCCGGTCCGGTGCACCCGCAGGACCACTGATCGGCATCGGGCCGGGGACCGCGCCGGGTCGGGTCGGCGCCCGCCGGTCGGGATCATGAGGATCCTCGTCGCCGGAGCGACGGGGGTCCTCGGTTCGCGAGCCGTCCGGATCCTCGTCGGGCACGGGCACGAGGTCGTCGGGACCACACGACGGCCGGATCGGGTGGCCACGCTGGAGGAGGCGGGTGCGTCGGGCGTCGTCCTCGACGCGCTCGACCGGGGGCAGGTCCGACAGGTGGTCAGCGGGACCGGGCCGGATGCCGTCATCCACCTGCTGACGGACCTCGCCGGGTTCGACTTCGCAGCCACCGCCCGCCTGCGCGTCGAGGGCACCCGCAACCTGGTCGACGCCGCCCTCGCCACCGGGATCACGCGCATGGTCGCCCAGAGCATCTCCTGGGCCTACGAACCTGGCGAGGCGCCGGCCGGCGAGGACGTCCCGCTGGCCACGGACCCCGGGACCGGCGCCCCCTCGTTTCCGTCGATCGACGCCCTCGAGCGCCTCGTCCTCGGGCTCCCGGACGGGGTCGTCCTGCGCTTCGGGCTGTTGTACGGTCCCGGAACCTGGTACGCCGCCGACGGCGCCCGGGGCGCCGAGGCACGAGCCGGGGTGGTCGATGCCACCACCGCTCGCACGAGCTTCGTCCACGTGGACGATGCCGCCGCCGCAACCACCGCCGCGCTGGGCTGGCCCGCGGGTGTCGTCAACATCGTCGACGACGAGCCGACCCACGTGGACGACTGGGGCCCCCGGTACGTCGATGCCGTCGGCGGCTCGGCCAGGTCGATCCGGTCCCGGGCGGAAGGGCGCTCCGCCGACAACGCCCGCGCCCGCTCGCTCGGCTGGACTCCGCGCCACGGCAGCTGGCGCACCTCGCTGTTCGACCTCACCTGACGGGTCGACCCGCCGCACTTCGCGACGATTGGTCGCGTCCTGCGGTGACGGTTGCCGTCGCGACGGTAGGCCACCCCGTCGGATGTCGCCTGCGCTCCCTCGTTGCCCCAGTTGGTGGCCGCCGAGGCCGCCCGTCGTATTCCGCGTGTCGACCACCTCCGTTTCGTCCAGGTCGTCCGAATGACGCGGGTGCACAGGTCCTCGGTCCCACGCACTTCGGCGATTCCCCGTGGTCCATGGTCAGCTGGATGGCTGGCACCGGGAAGACTTCGTGCAACCTTTCCTTCTCGAACCCCGGATCGAGCAGCGGAGGCACTCGACGGGCCGCGTCGGACGGAGTGCGAACCTCCGCAATTGCCCGCGGGGACGCGGGCTCAGCGTCGGAGCAGTTCGGCCAGTACCTCCGCCTCACTGATCTCGGGCTGTTTGGTCGCCGTCAGCAAGGTCAACGTCCCACTCTTCGCCAGATCCCGCAGATGGGCCAGAGCGTCCGATCGCACTGCTTGTCTCAGTTCGGCGTGGTAACGGCGGGTGAACTCCTTGAACCGTGCGGGGTCGTGGTGATACCACTTGCGCAGCTCCGTCGATGGTGCGACCTCCTTGCACCACTCGTCGATGTCCGCCTTTGCCTTGGCCAGCCCGCGCGGCCAGAGACGGTCGACCAGTACCCGGGTGCCGTCGCCTGGCTCCGGGGCGTCGTAGGCCCGCCGTACCTGGATACTCAACCCCTTCTTCGCCATGGTGAACCTCATCGATCGGGTACCCCATGTCCGCGGTGTGGTCTGCCCGCGCCAGCGCCATGTCCCAGGGCGCGCTCGCAAGAGCACGTCGTCGAGCACGAATTCGGTCAGCGTGGCGCTCGAGGTGTTCTCCTGACTCGGATGATAGGAGCTGAGGACCGGCAGGGCAGCCGAATGGCACGCCCACCAGATGGGGCATGGCGGTCCCGGATCGCCGGCAGGGAGGCGAGGTCCGCAGCTTCCGGTCCGGCCCAGCCCGTGACGGCCCGATCCTCGGGGCGCAACGCGTGAGGGGTGTCCCGTGGTGAACAGCGAGGAACTCGATCTCGAAACCCGCGATGAGGTGATAAGGAGGATCCCCCTGATCGCCCGCATGGGGATCAGGATCGTCCAGTTCGGACCGATTCGCTACTTCCGGCAGCCCCGCACCGGACCGCTCAGGTGCGAGACCACCGTCGCCCATCGTGGTCGTCGGGATCTCGCTCGGATCGCTCCATCACCGACGGACAGGAGCGACTTCTCGCCCGAGCCTCGGCGACCTACATGATCGTCCCGGGCACGCCTTTGGCGTAGAACCCACTGCCGAGATCTTCGGCGCGTCGACACCTGAGGGTGCCCTGGTCCGCCGGCTCGGTGACCCACTGCACAAGTGGGGCATCCGACCAGACGGCAAGACCGGGCGAGCAGAGAGCTTCTTCCCCGAGGTGGTACCTCTTCGAGTGTCCGGCTCCTGCCGGCGACGCACGTGGAGACCGCGACCCACAGGTGACCACCTGATCGGGCGGCTGCGATCGACGGTGACCACGGCGTGACGGCAGGAACCGACGCTCCAGAACAACCACCCGGGCCGGTGGTGCTCGGAGCCCGCGGCTACTTGACCACTTCGTGCACCTCGGTCGACCGACCTTCCGCATCGATGGTCTGCTTGTCGTACGCATGCCGACGGCCACCCGCAGGACGACGTGACATGGCGAAGACGATCGTCGAGATCACGAGACCGATGGCCCCGACGACCATGAGGATGACCCCTACGGTCGAGAATCGGAAACCGTTCCCCTGGTAGGTCACCGCCCAGTACATGATCGCACCCGCAGCGATGGCCACGGTGCTGAAACCCATTCCCGTCAAGCCCATTTCTTGTGCCTCCATCTGCTCGTCTGGTTCATGACCACGACATTCAGAGGCTTCGCCGGGTGCGTGGTTGGCGCCCAAGCTGACGATGTCCTGAACACCAGTCTACGCCCGACGGACGAATTGACGATCCCCACTACCCCCAGGACGAAGACGAGTGTGCCGAAGCCGATGGACATCGTTCCGACGTTCTTGGGTTGCAGGACGTGCAACTCACCGATTTCGGCACCCGACGCTGCACTCGTGCCGACCGGCGCGACGCGATGACTTCGTCAATCCCCGGCCGACCAACGCTCATGATCTGTCCGCGGCAACCGCTTCATGGACGACGAATCCCTACTTCTTGTGGAGGACGCCCTTCACCTTGTCGATGGCTTCGTCGACCTTTTCCTCGACCTTGCCGACCTGCTCCTTGGCCTCGCCGGCCTGTCGGTCCGCTTTGCCCTCTGCCTTCAGGTCCTTGTTCCCCGTCAGGTCGCCGGCGGCTTCTTTCGCCTTCCCCTTCATCTGATCCGTCTTTCCAGCCATCTCGATTCGCCCTCTTCACTCTCGTGACGTGCACCGGACCCGTAGTGGCCCGGCTACGAGTACACCGTGTCCCACATGTCCTCTCCCGACAAGAGGCGAAAGGCCCTGCGGCACCGGACGACCCGTCCCGGTGGGCAAGACCGGCGGACGATCCAGCCCGCCCGCTGGATCCGACGTGGGGACCCACCTCGCCGGGGGAGTGACCCCTGGGGCACCTCGGGGACGGGCGTGGCCACGGATGTTGCAGTCCGGTGGGAGACCCGTGAACCCCCGTGAGGAGTTGTCGGTCCTGTCCCTCCCAGGCGAGGTTGCCGTACAGGGGGGTGGCGGCGGTTTCGTAGCCGAGGTGGAGCGTGCCGCTCGGGTAGGTGACCGATTCGGTGACGAGCGTCGACCCCTCCAGGCGCCTGTGCCACTCCGTGGAGCGTCATGAACTCGGTCACGATGAGTCCGCCCATGGCGTGCTCCTTGTCTCGTGGCGATGTGTTCCTGAAGAGGACGCTCCCGTCGTGTCGAACTCGTCCCTGGCGCCGCGCTCAACGGCCGGCGTGGCTACGACGACTCGAGCCATGTGGGTGACAGACCACTTGCGTTGGACGCCGGACAACGCATTCAGCACACATGGCCCTGCCAATGGCGACTTCTCCTATGCGGCGCCCGAGAGGATGGTCGCCACCCTCTGCCGAACGTCGGGGACCAGCTCCTCCTCGAACCACTTGTTCTTCTTCAGCCAGATGTTGTTTCGAGGGCTCGGGTGAGGCAACGGCACCACCAGTGGCCAGTGGTCCTTCCACGACGTGACGGTCTCGGTCACCGACCGCCCGGCATCGGGCAAGTGGTGCTGCTGCGCGTACTGGCCGATCACCAGCGTGAGCTGCACATCTTCGAGCTGCTCCAAGACCTTCCCGCGCCAGGCAGGCGCGCATTCCGGCCTCGGAGGAAGGTCGCCCGACGAACCGGTACCCGGGTAGCAGAAGCCCATCGGCAAGATCGCGAGGCATCTGGGATCGTAGAAGACCTCGCGTCCGATTCCCATCCAGTCCCGCAACCGGTCTCCACTCGCATCGTCGAATGGGATCCCCGACTCGTGCACCCTGCGACCAGGCGCCTGGCCGATCACCAGGATCTTCGCGTGCCGGTCGAGTTGGACAACCGGTCGCGGACCTAGCGGCAGTTCGCCTGCGCAGAGCGTGCAGCTTCGGATATCCGCCAGCAACGACGAGATCGCTTCGATCGCTCACACGTCCTTGGTAATGAGTAGGTGACTGGGGAGACTCGCCCCCGTCGGCGCGACACCGAGACTACGCCCATGTCGATGCACGGTGTGCAGGACCCTGTCCCATACGACCCGGGGCGCGCCATCGCGTGACCGGTGCTTGCGGACCGCGAACCGTCCGTGGGACACCACATCGGGGACACTGCGGCGAACCACCGGCCCGGCAGCTCCGACACCTGGCCATCTCGTCGCCACCCGGTATCGCCCCGATCGTCGGAGGTGTGCGCCTGGTCGCAGGGGAGGGAGAAGGCCTCTGCGGGGTGTTCGATGCAATTCTGCCTGCCTTCCCTGCTGCGTCGATCAACGCACGGTCGGTGCTCGTCGAGCCGTCCCCTGCCGGGCAGCACGAGTCCGGGTGGGGCGCTCCGCCGACATGTGGCGGGAAGTACAGGTTCAGCGGCGGGATTCGAGTAACCGGAGCCAGACCTCGCTGATGGTCGGGTACGAAGGGACCACGTGCCACAACGTGTCCAGCGGCACCTTGCCGACGATGGCCGTGGTGGCCGAATGGAGCAGTTCGGCGACGTCATATCCGACGAACGTGGCACCCACCAGGGTGTCGGTCTCCCGGTCGACGACGAGGCGGGCGTGTCCCTCGTACCCTTCGCGCAGCAGAGCCGCGCCCGCGACCGCGCCGATGTCGAAGTCGAGGACCTCGAGATCGATGCCTCGTTGGCGTGCGGCTGACTCGGTCAGGCCCACCGACGCGACCTGGGGGTCACTGAAGACGACGGCGGGCACCATGTCGTGGTCGGCGACGTCCTGGAAGCGCAGTCCCCCGAGGGTGCGTCCCTCCGCCCGAGCGGCGATGACATCGCCGGCGATGCGTCCCTGGTACTTACCCATATGGGTCAACAGCGCCCGGCCACAAAGGTCACCGATGGCGTAGAGCCACTCCCCGGCGACGTCGACGACGGCGAGACGGTCGTCGACGGCCACGAACCCGTGGTTGGCGGCGGGGTCGATGCCGACGGTGTCGAGGCCGAGGTCCGACGAAGCAGGGGTGCGCCCGGCGGCGACCACGACCTCGTCGGCCTCGATGCGCCGGTCCCCAGCGTGGACGATGACGGGCCCTCCGTGGATGTGACCCTCACCCCGGCCCACAGGTGACTCCCTCTCGACCCGGGTGATGGAGGTGGAAGTGAGCACGGTGATGCCGAGCTGTTCGAAGCGTCGGGCCACCATCTCGCCGGCGAACGGCTCCTGGCGTGCCAACAAGGCCGGAGCTGATTCGACCAGGGTGACGTCTTCGGCGCCCAGACCGCGCAGCCAGGTGGCGGATTCACAGGCCACCACCCCGCCGCCGATGATTGCCACTCGAGACGGCACCTCATGAAGGTTGGTGACGTCGCGCGACGTCCACGGCAGTGCCTCGGCCAGTCCGGGCACGGGGGGCACGGCCGCGGTGCTGCCCGTGGCCAGGACGACGGCGTGGCGGGCCCGAAGGGTTCGCTCCGTGCCGTCCGGGCTGGTGACGGTCACGGTTCGCTCACCACTCAGCCGGCCGCTACCTCTGACCACATCGATGCCGACTCCCTCCGCCCAGGAGACCTGCGAGCCGTCGTCGTGGTGGTTGGTGAATCCGTCGCGACGGCCGAGGACCGCCTCCACATCGAGCCGGCCGGTGACGGCGCCGGACACACCGGGCATCGTCCGGGCCGCGCCGAAGACTTCAATGGGACGTAGGAGGGCTTTGCTGGGCATACACGCCCAGTAGGAGCACTCCCCGCCGACCAGTTCCTTCTCTACGATGACCGCGGTCCGGTCGCTGCCGGCGATCGCGTACTGGGCCACGTTCTCCCCCGGGGGCCCGCCCCCGATGACGACCACGTCCCAGGTGTCGGTGTGGTGGGTCATGAACGCACGATAGCGAGTACACCGCCCGATACGTCGGGTGCACGCCCTCCGATCGGTTCTCGTGCCCACGCACCTCCCGGAAGTCGAACTCATCGTCGTCTCCGACTCCCTTTCGGGCTCGACGCCTCCGAGCCCCGCATCCGGGATGTTCCCGCAGAATCCGTCCGCCCCGCAGGACGGCTTCGAAATCGAAGGTCACGACGGAGGTCCTCCTACACGGCATCACTCCGGGAGGACTCCCGGGTCACTCCGGTCAATGGGCCCATGGGACACTTCGGCAGCGTCGGGCCGGTCACCATTTGCTGTCAGACTGCTCGCTACGGCGGCTGACCTGTCCCGCGATGGTGGTGCGGCGTGAGATGTCGACCTACGGACGGGTCCAGAATCGATCGAGGTGACGGAATGGCTGAACACTTCGGCTACGACATCGACAGGCGTTACCTACCCGTAGTGCTGTCCTTCCTGGTGCGACCGTCGAAGGACGGCGTCACACTGACAGACGAGGGCTCCTTGATCGCAACCTTTGGCTTCCTTCGGGTCGTGACGCCTCTGAGTAACGTCGTCGGGGCACATCTGACCCAGGACTACCGTTGGTGGACGGCTGTCGGGGCTCGCCTGTCCCGGGCTGACGACGGTCTGACATTCGGCACGAACAGCCGCGCGGGCGTCTGTATCCATTTCGAGCAGAAGGTGCCGTCTCGACTTCGACGAAGCGGCCATTCGGCGCTGACCGTGACGGTTGCCGACCTCGAGGGTCTCCTCACGGCCTTGGGCGGAGACGACGACCCGTCGGGTGCACCTCCACCCTGAGGGGACGAGGACGAACCTCCTCCGGCGGACATCTCTCCATGGAACGGGTGCCCCACATCGCGGAAGGGTGGGATACTCCGTTCGTGAGATCCTCTGGCCAACGCCCTCGCGAGAAGCGCACGCAGCGACCTGGTCCCTCCGAGTCCGGCGGGCGTTCTCCGATGGTGCCGACCTACTCTCCGCTGACGCCAGAGGGTCAGATCGAAGGCGCGGGACGATTCGCCGAGGGCCTGAAGCGCATCATCACGAACTGGCGACGCAAGCGGTAGCCGGGCTGCCCCCTGCCGTCGGGTCGAGCGGACGTCCCGGCTCGAGCAGCACACACGCGAACAGGCACTGGCTCGACGCAGGTTGCCGCAACACATTCTGTCGCGCTTCTCCGAGCCGGGCCGTCACTTGCTCGGCTTCCGACGAGTCCCGTGTGGTGAAGGCCCTCCATCGCATTGCTCTCCCATCCACGTACTGGTTGTACGGCGAGGTCACCGGCGAGGGGAGCGCGCTCATGCCGGCGGTGCCGGAGTTCGTCCTCCACCGGATGGCGCGGCAGACCCAATCGAGGTCGGACGTCAGCCTCGAGGTCCCCCTCGATGTCGAGACGCAGTCGTGAGCCGCAGTCCGATTCGGCATCGGGATGTCGACTGCCTGTCGCCCGGTCGCCATCGGCCAGACCCCTGGCGCCACTTCGCTCTTGGTGCCCTCCACGGCAGTCGGTGGGGTCCATCTGCAGTCCGAGCGCCGCGTGTCCGAACAGACGAGTGCCTCTGACCTGGTGGGGCAGGCAGGGATCGAACCTGCGACCGAGGGATTATGAGTCGGATCTGGTGCTTTTCACCGCTCGCCACCGTTGGCCGAAAGTGCCCATGACCTGCACCTTTGTTCCTGGCCTTGATCGTGCTTCGCGTGTTTTGGCCGGGAGTTGTAGTCACGTTGTAGTCACTGTGACGGCCCAGTCCACGGCGACGAACGGAGGACGCGATTGCGGGTTGGTGTGACCCGCAGCGAGTTCGGCCCCATCTGAAGCGATCTCGAAACCGGGCTTGCGATGCTCCAGTCTCGGCTAGTGCCTGCCCCCAACCAGGCACATCGGGGACGCAAGTCCGACGATGGTGGTGTGCCCCGTACTCCTGGGCATAGGCACCGATCCGGAGCAGTGGCTGAGGTACAAAGGTCCCGAATGCTCCCGATGCAGGCCATCTGGGGGCGTTGCTCCGTCATTTAGTTCCAGGTTTGCCGTTCAACAGCCGATGACCAGGCGTGAAGACCAACGCAATCGCCGGCCGGTATGCCACGCCTCAGCTGCCTGGCATCCCTGGTGGGGCACTCCCCGCTCCCGAGACCCGGGCGCGGCGCGCCGTGGTCTGCGGAGCTGCGGTTGTGGCCCTGCTTGTCAGCGTCGTCTACCTGACCTGGCGGGCCGGGTTCACGTTGGGCACCGACCTGTGGATCTCCATCCCGCTCTGGCTCCTCGAGATCTACGCCGCCGTCGGCCTGGGGCTGTTCACCTTTTCGCTGTGGAACCTCGACAGCGTGCGACCCGCACGAGAGGCGCATGAGATCGACTTGCTCATCGCCGTACTCATCCCCACCTACAACGAGCCCGCAGCCGTCCTCCTTCCGACGATCGCCGCTGCGGTGGCACTCGAGCCGACCCATGAGACCTGGGTACTCGACGACGGCGAGCGCCCCTGGGTGGCCGAGCTGGCCGCTACCCTGGGGGCGAACTACCTCGCCCGGACCGAGCACGCCCATGCCAAGGCCGGCAATGTGAACTATGCCCTCGAGCACATCGAGGCCGATGTGCTTGCCATTCTGGATGCCGACCACGTGGCGACGGAGGGTTTCCTCACCCACACCCTTGGCTACTTCGACGACCCGAAGTTGGCCGTCGTCCAGACCCCCCAGGACTTCTACAACGCCGATTCGTTCGAGCACGACCGGAACCGGTCGTGGTTCTGGCGCGACCGCCGGGACGTTTCCTTCAGCGAGCAGGGCCTCTTCTACCGGGGCATCCAGCCGGGCAAGAACCGGTGGGGCGCGGCCTTCTGGTGCGGCACCAACGCCCTGGTGCGGACGACTGCGCTGCGTGAGGTGGGTGGGGTGGCCCACGAGTCGGTCACCGAGGACATCCACACCACCATCCGAATCCATCGCCGGGGGTGGCGGACGGTGTACCACAACGAGGTCCTCGCCTACGGCCTTGCGGCCAAGGACGCCGACCAGTACCAGACCCAACGGGTGCGGTGGGGCACGGGGGCCATGCAGGTAATGCACCAGGAGCACCCGCTCACCGGGTCAGGGCTGACGTTGACTCAACGGGTGGCCTACGCCGCCACACTGCTCGGGTGGTTCGACGCCTGGCGGACACTGGGCTATGTCCTGGTCCCAATGGCCGTGGTGTTCTCCGGGGCCAACCCCATCCACGCCCCGGCAGTGACGTTCCTGGTCGCCTTCGGGATCACCTTCACCCTCCAGCGGATCGCCATCGGCCTCCTCTCCCGTGGGTATGCCCCCCAGGGCCTGGCCATGCTGTTCGAGTTCATCCGGATGCAGGCCAACATCACTGCCACCCTGACCTACCTCCACCGCGGCGAGCGGGCCTTCAAGGTCACTGCCAAGGCGGGGTCCGATGGACGGGCCCGCCAACAGGTGCCGGGGCTGCTGGTGGGGCTGATCGTGCTGACCGCCAGTGCCACCATCTGGTTCGGCGCCACCGTGGCCGGGCTCACGCCGGTCCACTACGACGTACGTTGGACCGCCTACGGCGCGGTGTTCTGGATGATGTTCAACGCGCTCATGCTCATCAGTGCGGCTGCGCGCATCCGCTCCGAGCGGTTCGCCAGCGACCGCCGCAGCTCGGTGCGCCTCACCTCAGGCGGTGCAGTGCAACTGGATGGCACTATCAGCCAGTTACTCGACGTGTCGGTGGGCGGCGCGTTGGTCCGTGCCACCGGAGCACCAACCGACGGGGGCTTTCACGAGCTCCGGATCCAACTCGATGACGAGGTAGTCGTCCTGCGCTGCGTCGAGCGGAGCCGCCAGCCCGTGGGTGCTGGGGGCGCCCTTGTCGGTCTTCAGTTCACCGGCGGGCAGGATCGTGCGGTTGCCGAGTTGTCGATCCGCCTCATCAGTGGCGCCATCGACCGGCGCCCGCTCGCCCAGTCGCCAGCCGCCTGAACCGGCCCGACGGAACGCCGGGCGAAAGGGTCTGCTGCAGGTTTGGTCGACATTCCCAGTGGGGGAAGTACTGCTGCTGGAAGGACGTCCCCGCGCCCAGGGGGTCTCCCTGTCCCATAACAGGGAGTGGGTCGGCCATCCACCGCCGATGAACGCCACCTTCGGGTCACCCGCCGATCTGCGGGTGAGTTGCCCTCCACCAAGAGAGTGGGTGCCTCACCCAGTACAGGTTGATAGTGAAGCCTGCTCCGACTCGCTTCTCCGGAAAGAGCTGCAGGTCATTCGAGTCCCAGATATTCCACCTCGCCATTGACTCATTCTGACATCTCGATGGCAGCACAGTGCCCCCGTCGCCGGCTCCGTGACCGCCGTCGAATGGGTGCGATAGCTCATCAGCTATCATGAATCCATGGACGCGCCATCACCCTCGACGGCTGGCAATCTTCTCTTGCTCGCTCGCCAGCAAGCAGGCCTTTCCCAGCGTGAACTGGCCGAGCGTGCAGGGGTGACCCAATCGGAAATCGCCCGTATCGAGTCGGGCAAGCGTGAGCCGAGCATCCCGACGATTCAGCGAATCCTGGCCGGAGCCGGATTGGAACTCCGATTCCGCCTCATGCCCCGCGATGATCACGACCAGGTGCTGAACGCGAGAGAGGAGCACCGTTCCTCAGCGGAGCGAGCCGGCGAGTTCGCCCGCCATCGTCGCAATGTGGCAGCCGTGGCAGCGAACGCCAAGTCGAGGTGAGCCCCGATCCAGCCCCATTCGAGCACCTGCTCGAAGTTCTCAATCGCCACGGTGTCCGCTATATCGTGATCGGTGCTTTCGCTGCCATCGCGCAAGGAGCACCGCTGGGCGCGACCTACGACATCGACTTCACGCCGAGCCGCACAGCCGAGAACTTGACCCGGCTCTCCTCGGCCCTACGAGAACTCGACGCCCACATACGGGTCGCTGACATTCCCGAAGGTCTGGCCTTCTCCCACGATGCCGATTTCTTGGCCAACGTGGACATGCTCAACTTGGTGTCATCGGACGGCGCCTTCGACCTGGTGTTCAAACCTGCCGCGATGCCCGCCGGTTTCGAGGATCTGGCACCGCACGCTGTCGAGATCCACATTGGGAACCAAGTCGCCCAGGCCGCCAGTCTCAACGATGTCATCCGCTCCAAGGAAGAAGCCGGACGTGAAAAGGATCTGAGGGCCCTGGTGGTCTTACGGCAATTCGTGGCCGACCAGGACGGTCCTGGCAACGGTTGAGGGGTTCGGCAGGCAGGTTCAAGACAATGCCCTCCAGAGGACTTGCGGGGACTTGGCCTCACGCCGACAACCTCAGTCTCCATCGGTGATCTCGGCCGAGGCCTGCGGGCTGTCCTGAGTTTCGAGAGACTTGATGGCGTCCTCATTGCACTGATCGCAGATGAAGACGTCCCCATCATCACTGGTGATGCCGCTTCGTTTCGTGAGCTGACACATTCCACACCGTCGGAGCTCAGCAGCCATCACGCACGACTCCCTTCTCGATCAGCATGGTCGAGGTCAATCGGCTGCACGCGTGGGAGCGCCCTCTGTCTGAAGCCGATCCGCCGGTGTTGGCTAGTTCTCCCAACTGTAGAAAAATGCCGGAGGGCGTGCAGGTGCGTGTCCACCCCGGCCCGCTTCGCCACCTTGGAGGTGAAATGGGTGACGACCGAAGGGAGGATCGGCTCGGAACCCACCGGCGAGCGCGAGATGAGGAAGGCATCGGGCGGTACCTCGAGACCGAGTTCGGCCGCCAGGGCATCGACGCGGCCTCGATGGGCGGTGAGCACGGCGAGTGTGAACTCGTCCAGACCGACGGACCGCTCCTGATGGGTCTTCGTGTCCTTCTCGGCCCAGCCGCCGCCTTGCGCCTCATAGACCGAACGCTCGATGGCCAAGGTGGCGAGCCCCCAGTCGAGATCCGACCACCGGAGGGCGCAGAGCTCGCCCCGTCGGGCGCCGGTCGTTGCGGCCAGGGTCAGCAGGACGGCGAGTGTGGGATCGGCCTGCTCGGCCTCGACGAGCACCTGCTTCACCTCCTGCACGGATGGTGCCACGACCCGCTTGGTACGCACCTCGGGCGGTTGGGCACGGCGGGCTACGTTGCGGTCGACCAATTCCCAGCGCTCTGCCTGATGCAGCGCGGCACCGATCAGGGCATGGACCCTTCGCACCGTGGCTGGCGCGTTCCCCTTGGCGGTGAGCTTGGCGTACAGGCGATCGAGGTCCCGGGCGGTCAACTTGGTCAACCTGAGCTTCCCAAGTTCCGGACGGACCGTGCGGTCGGCGATCTCGTGGTACTTGCGCACGGTGGTCGGCGAGCGCCCCACGGAAACGCAGTGCTCGAGCCACTGATCGAGAAGCTGGTCCACCGTCGTGGCGCCGCTGGCCCGATTCCCACCGTCGACCTCAGCGACCATCTGCGCCAGGGCGCGATCCGCGGCACGAGCCCCCGATCCGGGCCGACCGTTGCCGGTGTGGACCGTGTTCGTGCGCTGGATCGGACTTCCGCTCGCCCTCCGGCCGGCGTAGACGCGCAGTCGCCACACCCCCGGTGCAACTTCGGTCTTCGTGCCCTTCATGGCTCAAAGTGTAGTTATTTTGTAGTCAGAGCCGAACATGCCCTGACCAGAAAGTGCCTCTGACCTGGTGGGGCAGGCAGGGATCGAACCTGCGACCGAGGGATTATGAGTCCCCTGCTCTGACCACTGAGCTACTGCCCCGCCACGGGTGGTCCCGAATGCGACCCGGTCCACCCCGGGCAGGCAGCGTACCTTCCACCCGTGCTCCGCGGCCCCGGCGCTGCCGAAGGCGGAGCCGGGGCGTCGCGCGCCCGAGCGCGGACCGCGCCGCCCGGCCCACCCGGCGGCGGCGCTCACTCGGTGGCGATGGCGGCCAGTACGTCGAGCCTGGCGGCACGGCGGGCGGGCCAACTGGCCGCGCCCAGGCCGAGCAGCCCGGACAGCACGAGGAAGACCACGAGGCTCGATACCGGCACGACGATGTCGGTGATGCCCTGGTCCTTCAGGGACGAGGCGAAGGCCACGCCCAGGGCGGTGCCCACGGCCACGCCGATGATGGCGCCGAACAGCGACAGGATCACCGACTCCGAGCGGATCATGGCCCGCACCTGCCGCCGGCGCATTCCGACGGCCCGCAGCAGGCCGATCTCGCGGGTGCGCTCGAAGACCGACAGCATCAGCGTGTTGACGATCCCGATGAGTGCGATCACGATGGCCAGCGCGAGCAGCACGTAGACCAGGCCGAGCAGCTGGTTCACCTGGGCCTGCTGCGCCTTCTCGAAGGCGGCCCGGGTCTGCAGCTTCACGTTGGGGTAGGCGGCGACCGTCCGTTCGAGTGCCGACCGGGTTGCGACCGCACCCGACGTCTTCACCAGCACGGCGACCGGCAGGGGCGCCGCGAAGTGGGACAGGAAGTAGCTGTCCCCCACCACGTAGCTACCGAGGAGTGCGTTGGGTTTGTACACCCCGCCGACCCGCACGGTCGAGCTGCCTGTCTGGGCGAATGTCACCGGCAGCACCGATCCCACCGCCAGGTGCTTGCGGTTCGCCGTGGTGGTGTCGACCAGCAGCTCGCCGGCGGCCAGCGCCGGGGCCCCCGTACCCTGGTCGATGCGCAGGATCGCCGTACGGGACAGGTTCCGGGCCGACACTGCGGTCAGTGTCGACACCGATCCGTGGACCTCGAACTGCCCGCTGTAGACCGTGGACACGGCGGTCACGGCGGCAACGGCCGCCACCGCCGGTGCCACGGCGTTGGAGAAGCCGGAGGCCCCGACCCCGGAGGCGGTGATGATGTAGTCGGCGTTGATGGCGTTGTCGACGCTGCTGGTGGCCGACCGGGACACCGAGGCACCGAACACGGCGATCGTCGACACCAGTGCGAGTCCGACCATCAGCGCGGAGGACGTCTGCGCCGTGCGCCGGGGGCTCCGCATCGAGTTCTCCCGACCGAGCCGTCCGGCGGTGCCGAGCAGCCGCGCCATCGGTCGTCCGAGCGCGCCGGCCATCGGCCGGGCGACCACCGGGGCGAGCATGCCGATCCCGAGGAAGGCCAGCACGGCTCCCAGGCCCACCAGCTGGATGGCCGGTGCCGTCAGGCCGAACGCAAGGGCGGTGCAGCCGGCGATCCCGATCACCGAGCCGATGACGATCCGGCGGCGTGAGGACTCCCCCGGGTCGCTGCGCTGGTCGGCGAGGGCGGCGACGGGGGGGATCCGGACGGCGCGGCGGGCAGGACTGATGGCCGAGACCACGGTCACCCCGATCCCGACGGCCAGGGCGGCGACCACCGTACGTGTCTGGAAGACCAGCGGTCCGGTAGGAAGGGTGATGCCGAAGGCCCGCAGGAGGGCTTCGAGGCCCACGGCGGCGAGGACGCCGAGCCCGAGGCCGACGAGCGAGGCCACCACGCCGACGATCCCGGCCTCGAGGAGCACCGAGCGGAAGACCTGCCGGCGGCTGGCTCCCACGATCCGCAGGAGCGCCAGTTCCCGGGTCCGCTGGCCGACGATGATCGAGAAGGTGTTGAAGATGGTGAAGCCGCCCACGAACAACGAGATGAACGCGAACACCAGCAGTGCCGTGGAGAAGAAC
>Ga0307372_10007194_pt1 | contig 16020 bp, 12 predicted proteins | sample OX1MG_FD_202533 | JGI IMG/M metagenome (GOLD analysis project Ga0307372, IMG submission 202533) | Soil microbial communities from Risofladan, Vaasa, Finland - OX-1 | ecosystem: Environmental > Terrestrial > Soil > Coastal area > Acid sulfate soil | place: Finland: Risofladan, Vaasa | collected... | reverse complement strand
GAGGGCCAACATGACGGCGAGAGATCCCTTCATGTCACAGGCACCCACGCCTTGTAGCTGATCGTCGACGATGGCTGCGTGTCGAGCGTCACCGGGCACCGTGTCGAGGTGTCCCGCGACCAATACCCGTGTGGCGTGATGACCGATCGAACGCGCGACGACGTTGTCACCCACGCGCTCCACGTCAAGAGTGCTCACGGTGCGAAGCCGGGACTCGACGTGCGCAGCGAGGGCCGCTTCGTTGCGACTCACCGAACTGATCGAAACCAATTCGAGTGCTTCATCAAGCCGGCTCACGTCGCGACGCCGTGATCGCGAAGAATGTCGTTCAACTTCACCTTGTTATGCCGTTCGCCCTCACTCAGACGTTTGATGATCAGCACACAAGGTAGGAAGAACTCACCGCCGGGATACTCGCGGCGCCGACTGGCCGACACCGCGACGCAGTAGTCCGGCACGTACCCTCGCGAGACCTCGTCGCCGCTCTCCGCGTCAATGACGGGGATCGACGGGTTCAAGATGGTTCCGGCGCCGAGGACTGACCCCCGTCCGACGCGCGCCCCGTCGACGATCATGCAGCGACTTCCGATGAAGGCGTCGTCCTCTATCACGACCGGCACAGCGTTCGCGGGTTCCAGCACCCCTCCGATGCCGACGCCACCGGCTAGGTGCACGTTCGCCCCGATTTGGGCGCAACTGCCTACGGTGGCCCACGTGTCGACCATGGAGTCTCGGCCGACCCAGGCACCGATGTTGACGTAGCTCGGCATCAAGATCACGCCCGGACTGAGGTAGCTCCCGCGCCGCGCGGAGGCCCCGGGTACCACGCGCACGCCGCGACGTTCGTAGTCACCCTTCAGTTCCAACTTGTCGAGATACTCGAACGGCCCGACGTCCATCCTCTTGAGACCGTGAAGTCGAAAGAGCAGCAAGATGGCCTGCTTCACCCACTCGTGGACGACGATCGCCCCGTCGGCGCCCACTTCGGCAACGCGTACCTGACCGTCGTCGAGCTTCGTGATGACCAACTCGACGTCACGACGGGCTTCGCGATTGTCGGGGGTCATCTCTGAGAGATGTTCGAACCAATGACCAACGCGTGTTTCGAGTTCGCTCATCACTCAATCGTAGTGGTGGCCCTAAGACGCTTCGAGGCGAGCGGCCGCGAGTTCGAGTCGTTCGTCCGGCTGGACGACGGCGAGACGCACGAAGTTCGTTCCCGCGTGACCGTAGAGTTCTCCTGGACTGACGACGAGTCCCGAACGTTCCGCGAGCATCGTCGCCAGGGCCCAGCCGTCAAGACCCTCCTTGGCGCACCAGAGGTAGAACGCGCCGTCGGGAAAGGGCGCGTCCACGTCGAGACGTTTCAGTGCGCCACTCAGGAGTTCGAGGCGATAGCGGTAGCGCTCACGCTGACGTTCGACGTGCGCGTCGTCGCTGAAGGCGAGCGCGGCGGCGGCCTGGACGGGACCGGGCACCATGAAGCCCGCGTGTTGGCGGACGCTTCGAAGGTAGGTAACGATCTCAGCGTCGCCCGCGTAGAAGCCCGCGCGAAAGCCGGCCAAGTTCGATCGTTTCGATATCGAGTGCAGCGCGAGGACACCTTCAGAACCGTGTTCGAGGATCGTCCGAGGTCGAGACGACCACGTGAACTCGGCGTAGCACTCGTCGCTCACGGCGAGCACGCCGTGGCGTCGCGCCCACGTGGCGATCGCCTCCAAGTCGTCGAGAGAACCCGTCGGATTCGACGGTGAGTTCGCCCACAACACGAGGGCTCGCGCGACGTCCGAGGGATCGATCGATCCGAGGTCGAGTCGGCCGTTCACCAGGTTGACGGGCACCGAACGTAGACCCGCGAGCGTCGCGCCCATGGCGTACGTCGGGTAACTCACGGCTGGGTAGAGCACGGTGTCGCGCTCGGGTTCCCTCAGATGAAGGTAGCCCGCGAGCGACCCGACGAACTCCTTGGTGCCCACGCACGCGGCCACGTCGTCGGGCGCGACGTTGAGGTCGAATCGTCGATTCAACCAGTGCGCGGCGGCGTCACGGTAGTCGAGGGTGCCCGACGACGGTGGGTAGCCCTTCGCCCCGACGCCCCGGGCGAGCTCTTCGATGACGAAGTCGGGTGGCGGGTCGACGGGCGTTCCGATGGAGCAGTCGATAGGACCGCCGTCGAAGTCCGCCGCCAACGTCTTCAACCCGTCGAGGCGCTCGTACGGGTACGCGGGAGGGGTGAAGCTCACGCCGACACGCGCCACTCGCTGAAACGCGCCGCGCCCACCGCGTCGAGGACCACGTGGATCAACACGCCCTCGTCACTGACGGTCGTGTCGAGCACGTCCCCCTCACGATGCGCCGCCGCCAAGAGGTCGCCACGGTCGAGCGGTAGTTGCAGCGTGAGGACACGGTCGCGAGACCGCAGTCGATCGCCGATCGTGGCGATGACCTCGTCGAGGTTCTCGCCCGTCTTCGCCGAGACCCAGACGCTGCCGTCGTAGAGCTTCGCGAGGTCCTTCGCCCGTGAGCCCGGGACGTCCGCCTTGTTGAAGACCAGGAGTTCTAGGACCTGATCGGCCCCGATCTCGACGAGGACGTCGCGCACGGCAGCGATCTGTTCTTCGGCGTTGTCACTCGCGCCGTCCACCACGTGGACCAGGAGATCGGCGAGCTGCACCGACTTCAACGTACTCATGAACGCTTCCACCAGTTCGTGGGGCAGATTCGAGATGAAGCCGACGGTGTCCGTGAAGAGGACGGTCTCGCCGCCGGGAAGCTGGCGCTGACGCGTGCGCGGGTCCAAGGTGACGAAGAGGCGATCCTCGACGTCGACTCCGGCACTCGTGAGGGCGTTCAACATCGAGGACTTGCCGGCGTTGGTGTACCCCACCAACGTCACTTCGCGGTGACGTCCCCGGACACGGCCCTGGCGTTGGACCTGGCGCGTGCGGTCGATCTCTTTTAGTTCACCCCGGATGTGGTGAATTCGCTGGACGAGACGGCGTCGGTCGACTTCGAGTTGCGTTTCGCCGGGACCACGCGAGCCAATATGGCCGGCCTGTTGGGAGAGCGAGCCGCCGGCTCGACGTAACCGTGGCAGTCGGTACTCGAGGAGCGCCAACTCGACCTGGGCCTTTCCTTCGGGCGTGCGAGCGTTCTGGGCGAAGATGTCGAGAATCACCGCGGTCCGGTCGATCGCCGTGCGCCCGAGGATCTTCTCCAGATTCCGTTGCTGCGCCGGAGAGAGATTGTGTTCGAAGACCACGGTGTCGGAGTCGAGCGCGAGACAGATCTCTCGTAGTTCTTGCACCTTGCCCGAACCGAGGAACGTGGCCGGGTCCGGGCTGTCGCGACGTTGGACGACGCGCGCGACGATGTCGGCGCCCGCCGTGTCGACGAGCAGCGCGAGCTCGTCGAGTTGGTGATCGAGATCATCGGCACTGACGCCAGGAAACTGAACGCCAACGAGCACGATCTTCTCTCGAAACGTGCGGTCAATCAGTGTGCTTGGTACGTACGTCAAGCGTCGAGCCACTCCACGTTCGCTACGAACTGCACGGGACCACTCAAGGTCGCTTCGTTACCCTGAAGCGCAACGCAAAGCGCTCCGCCGGGATTCTCGACCGTGACGACGTCGCCGCTCAATCCCGCGCGGCGAGCGACGGCCGCTACCGCGCACGATCCCGTGCCGCAGGCCTGCGTCCAGCCGACACCGCGCTCGATCACGCGGATGCCCAAACGATCCGCGCCCAGCACGTTCACGAACTCCACGTTCGCTCCCCCGACCTGCGCGGCGAGCTTCGCGGCGAGGTCTTCGCGCGCCGGGTCACTCCACACGGCCTCGTCGAGCACGACGACGTGGGGATTGCCGACACTGGCCACGCCGAGAGCGCCCTCGATCGACTCTTCGAAGAGCACGTCACCCATGGCAACACTTCCGTACCCCTTGTCACCGTCCATCGTGAGCTGGACGCTGCGAACACCCGCGGCCGTCTCGACGTCCACGGCGTCCCAGGTGGCGTTCGTCGCGCGTCGTACGGCGGCGGCGAGACAGCGAATGCCGTTACCCGACATCTCGGCCGACGAACCGTCGGCGTTGAAGAGCACCATCGACACGACCGGTCCGAGCGTCGCCAAGAGGAGCCCGTCCGCGCCCACGCCCGTGGTGCGACGGCAGATCGCGCGCGCGCGTGCGGGCGTCCACCACGGCGAACGTCCGTTGTCTTGCACGTCCACGAGGAAGTCGTTCCCCGCGCCGTGCCACTTTTGGAGAGCGCGAAATGTCACGGATCTAGTCTCGCACGAACCCGTTGGCGACACTCAACACCTCGAGGAGGCGGCGCTTGGCTGACGTCACGTCGGCGAACCACTCGACCCTTGGATCACGACGGAACCACGAGCGTTGTCGGCGAGCCAGGCGGCGGCTACGCGTGACGGCCTCCGTGACACACGCTTCGAGGGGCGCCGCGCCCTCGAGATGGCGCAGGAGTTCGCGGTACCCGACGGCTTGGCGAGCGGTGCGCCCGAAACCTCCGGGCGCACGCAGCAACCCTTCGATCTCGCCCAACAGACCCTGGTCCATCCAGGCGCGAAATCGACGCTCGATTCGTTCGTCGAGCACCGCGAAATCGGAGTCGAGACCGACTTGCACCACGCGCACGGGACCGTAGTTGAGCAGACCTTCGCCGTAGGAGGAGAAGGGTCGTTGCGAGCCTAAGGTCACCTCGAGCGCGCGCACGACGCGTCGTTCGTTCGTCGCCTCGAGACGACTGGCCGCGAGTGGGTCGAGTTCGACTAGTTCGTCGAAGAGACGGTGCAGACCGTCCGCGGCGCGCGCTTCGAGCGTGCGACGGATCTCGGGGTAGCGCGGGGGGATGTCCAGGTCGTCGATGACGGCGCGCCCGTAGAGTCCCGTGCCGCCCACGTAGAGCGCCCCGTGTCCGGCGTCGCCAATTCGCGCCTCCGCGGCTCTCGCTTCGCGTTGAAACTGCGAGACCGTGAACTCCTCGCTAGGACTAACGAGATCGAGCAAGTGGTACGAAACCTCGTCGCGTTCTCGACGTGAGGGCTTCGCCGTACCGAGATCCATACCGCGATAGACGCCCATCGCGTCGACGCTCAAAAGCTCGACGTTCCCCTCGCACTCGAGCGCCACCTCGTGCGCGAGAGCCGATTTGCCCGATGCCGTAGGTCCCACCAGCGCCACCGACGGCGTCGAAGGTTGTGTCACGTCGAAAGCAGTGGCACGCGAATCTTGTGGCGAGGCGCTCGAAGGACCGCGTTCATCTCACCCAGCAAGTAGTAGGGCGCCCCGTACGTGACGTCCACGCTAACGAGCGATCCCGTACGCGCGGCGTTCTCGGTGACGGGGAAGTGAATTAACTTACCCTGACGGGTCCGACCCGAGAGCATCTGATCGTTGCGTCGCGACGGTCCTTCGACGAGCACCTCTTCACGCTTGCCCACTCGTGCTTGGTGGTGTCGAAGCGCAGAACGATCAGTGACGTCCTTCAATCGCTCGAATCGGGCTCTGATGACGTCGGGTGCGACGAAATCCCCGCCCATATCGGCCGCACGTGTTCCTTCGCGAGGTGAGAAGATGAAGGTGTAGGCGAGGTCGAATTCACACGCCGCCACGACTTCGAGCGTCTCATCGAATTCGCGGTCGCTCTCACCGGGAAAGCCCACGATCAAGTCCGTCGTCACCGCGAGTTCGGGAATCGCGGCCCTCGCGGCCTCAAGTTTCTTCACGTAGCGCTCGACGCTGTATCCGCGCCGCATCGCTGACAAGACGCGGTTCGAGCCTGACTGCAGCGGAAGGTGCAGCTGATTGCAGACGCTCGTCGTCTCGGCCATGGCCGCGATGGTTTCGGGACGCAGGTCCTTCGGGTGCGGGCTCGTGAAACGAATCCGCTCAATGCCCGGAACCTCACCGAGGGTCCGCAGCAGTTCGGCGAACAGTGGACGCCGACCGGTGATGTCACGACCGTAGGAGTTCACGTTCTGGCCGAGCACGGTGATCTCGGTCACGCCCGACCGCGCCAACATCGTCGCTTCGTTAATCAGGTCCACGAGGGGACGACTGATCTCACCCCCGCGAACGCTCGGCACGATGCAGTAAGCGCACGTGTTGTCACAACCCGTTTGGATCGTCATCCACGCGGCGAAGGGCAACTCGCGAACGGCGTAGAGCGCGGGCGCCATATCCCGACTCGTCACCGGGTCGGGCGCGTCCAAGATCTCCACCAACGGTCCTTCCGAGCGCGAGCGACGAAGGAGTGAGGGGGCCGACGCGAGGTTGTGCGTGCCAAAGACGACGTCCACCCAGTTCGCGCGCTCGAGGATGGTGCCGCGATCCTTCTGGGCCATGCAGCCTCCGACGGCGATCTGGAGTTCGGGTCGCTCTTCCTTTAGAGCCTTCAGCTGTCCGAGCGCGCTGTAGAGCTTGAGGTCGGCGTTCTCTCTGATGGTGCAGGTGTTCAGTACGATCACGTCGGCGTCGGCGTCGCCCGCCGCCGGGACGAGCCCGTCGGCCACCAAGAGTCCGGCCAGTCGCTCGGAGTCGTGTTCGTTCATCTGGCAACCAAAGGTGCGAATCGTGAACGTTTTCGGTGTTGGCACCCCTCAAGCCTACTGAGCGAGTTCACTCTCACTCACCTTGGAGTCGAGCATCACGCCCGCACCGGCCACGACGATACATCCGAGTCCGACGAGGTCCCACCCACGCGCCACCTGGTTCAAGAGCAGCCAACCAATGAAGAACGCCACCGCGGGATCGCCCGCCATCAACACGCCCGCGATGGAGGGCTTGAGTCGTCGAAGACCCTCGAGTTCGGCGCCGAAGCCGAGCGCTATCGCCACCACCGCCACGAGCGAGAGGCGCAGCAGGGTGTCCGGGTGATCCACGAGCTTCGCGCTCGCGCCGAGCGAGAGGGGCAGCGTGATAATCGCCGCCACCGACATCGACACCGCGAGTCCCCCGAAGCCTTTCGTCGTGCCGCCCACGCGTTGCGACGCGAAGATGTACGCGGCCCAACCGAGACCGGCACCGGCGGCGAAGAGCACGCCGACGAACGTGAGTCCGCTGCCCGGACGGGTGAGGGCCACGACGCCCGCTCCGGCGAGCGCGACGAACGCGAGGTGTCGCGGCGAGCGCTTGCCGAGCGCCGCGACGCAGAACGGCCCGAGATACTCAATTGCCACCGCGCCCCCGAGTGGGATGCGAGCGACGGCCTGGTAGAAGCACTGGTTCATGAACGCGACGGTCGCTCCGAGCGCGAGCGCGCCCAACCACTGGCGTCTCGTCCAGTGGCGCGCGTCGGGTCGAGTCAGCGCGAGCAGGACAACGGCGCCCAGGAGAAAACGCCACGCACTTGTGGCCGAGGGTCCAATGACCGAAAAGACAGGAATCACGATCGCGACGGTCCACTGAATCAACACCGCCCCGAGCAACATGAATCCGGCGCCACTCAGTGTTCTGCCGGCGACGCGGTGCTCGCCTTCGCTCAACGGGTGACCAGACCCGTGCGGTCAGCGTCGAGCACGTAGACGTCACCGCGGATGGACTGCTCGTGCATGAAGTCGGTGGCGGCCCGGGCCACGCTCGACGCGGTGTCGTTCGTCACGAGCCCCAACATCGTCGACCCCGAGCCCGACCAGCACGAGCCCGCCGCGCCGCTCTCGCACAGCACCGAGAGCAGGGGCGCCGCGAAGGGAAGGAGTTCCGTTCGATACGGCTGATGAAGAAAGTCGTCCATCGCGGCGCCCACGAACTCGTGATGGTTCGCGAGGCCAGCGATCAAGAGACCCAGGGCGTTCAAATTTTTCACCGCGTCGTGAAAAGGCACCTCCGTCGGCAACACCCGGCGCGCGTCGGCGGTGTCGAGTTCGATATCGGGCACGACCACGACGAAGCGCCACGAGTCGTCGAGGGGAAGTCGGCGCGCCGTCACGACGTCGTTGGGTGACACGCTCGCCACGACCAAGCCTCCGAGGACCGACGCCGCCGCGTTCTCGGCGTGTCCGTCGAGGCGAGCGCCCACGGCGAGGGGGTCAGCGGCACCCGCGGCAGCTGCAGCCGCCACCGCGAGGGCTGCCGAGGAACCGAGTCCTCTCGAGAGCGGAACGGTCGACGTGACGCGCATGGCGAAGTTCGTGTGACCGAGAATGCTGCTGGCAATTTGCACTCCGAGATGTCGTTCGTCGTCGAATCGGCCCGCGCCGCATCCGTCGCTCATGATGCTGAGACCGTCTGCGAACTCTAAGGAGACTTCGACGTAGAGCGTGAGGGCGACGGCGAGGGTGTCAAAACCGGGGCCGAGGTTGGCGGAACTGGCGGGAACGCGCGCGAACATTACGTCAGCGTAGGCGCTCGAGCAACGTGGGCGGCGAGAGATCACCGAGCGCGCGAAGAGTGAACGTCTGTGTCTTCACACCCTTCACGGTGAGAAAACCAACGACCTCACCACGACGTATCGACGAAGTGAAGCGGCGAACGTGAACGCTCACGCTGAGCGCCTGTTGCGCTGGCCACCACCACACTTCGCGCTGACGAGTGAGACCGAAGCCCACGCGACGTCCCGCGTAAGCGATCTCACCGATCGCTCGGCCCTTCACGAACGTGTGGTGCAGTTGACTCGCGACGGCCGAGTTCGCGAGCGCTAACGCGGCCGCGCCCGCCGGTCCGAGCAGGTCGCCGCCCCGTTGACCGAGCACGACGGCGTAGAGGACCTTGGTCGACGTTCCGTCTCGAAACGTCAGGGCCATCACGTCGCATCCCCCGGCCTCCGTGGTGCGCCCGGACTTCACCCCGATGACGTTGTCGACACCCACGTAGGGAGTGAAGGAAGCGACAGTGCCCGCGACGGGCAGCGTCACACTGGGTTGAACGACGATCGAGCGAACGAGCGGCGACTTCATCAAGAGCGCGGCGAGTCTGGCCTGGTCGATCGCGGTGGAGACCGACAGCGGTGAGAACCCTGTCACGTCGTCGTAGTGCGTGCTCGTCAAACCGAGCGTCGTCGCTTCTTCGTTCATTATCGACGTGAAGGCCGCGTTGGTTCCCGCGACCATGTTGGCGAGCATTACGGCGTAGTTGCCCGCGGAGTGGACCAAGACACCGTTCAGGAGGTCCTTCTCGCAGAGCTGCTCCCCGGCGGTCACCAGCACGCTCGATTCGTTGAGCTTCACCATTGCCTGGTACGTCGTCACGTCACCGCTGGTCACGACGACGCACGGTCCCGTGGCATCGAGTCCGAGTGGCAGGCGCTTCAGCGCGACGTAGACGGTCATCATCTTGGTCAGGCTGGCGATAGGCGCCACCTTCGTGTCGTGACCTTCGAGGACGCTGAGCGAAGGGATGTCGATCGCGGACGAGCCACGCGTCGGCCAGGCGAGCGTCGCCGACGGACTCTTGATCGACACGGCGCTCCGTGACACGTGCACACTCGCGGGACGGTGCAGGAGTGGCAGCTGCAGGCTGACGACGAGGGCGGAGGCGATGACGAGACCGGTCACCAGTCCTGCACAACGCGCAACGAGTCCGCGAAGAGCGGGACGGCGAACGTGGTTGCGGCGCGACACGTGGCTAGAGCGAAGTCTGTTGATCGTACTGCTCAGGCGTGACGAGGACCTTGCGTGACTTCGAGCCGTCGCCGGGGGCGACCACGCCTTCCTCTTCGAGTTGGTCCATGATGCGTCCGGCGCGGGCGAAGCCCACGCGGAGCTTGCGCTGGAGCATCGACGTCGAGCCGGTCTGCGTGCTGATCACGAGGTCGCGGGCCTTACGAAGGACCTCGTCGTCATCGTCCCCCGAGCCACCGCCGGACGAGGAGAGCCCTCCGCTCAGCGGAACGTCGAGCGCGACCACCGTCTCGCGCCGACCACCTTGGGCGCGCCACGCGTCGACGACGCGACGCACCTCGTCTTCGGAGACCCAGGGTGACTGGAGGCGACGAGCGATGTTGCTCGACGCGGTGACGAGGAGCATGTCACCTTTGCCGATGAGCCGTTCGGCGCCGGCTTGGTCCAAGATGACGCGACTGTCCGCGAGCGAGGACACCGCGAACGCCATGCGACTGGGGACGTTCGCCTTGATCACGCCCGTGATGACGTCGACACTGGGACGCTGGGTCGCGAGGACGAGGTGGATGCCCACCGCGCGCGCCATCTGAGCGATGCGGACGACCGACTCTTCGACGTCGCGCGCCGCGACCATCATCAGGTCGTTCAGCTCGTCGACGACGATCACGATGTACGGGAGCTCTTCGGGTCCCGCTGGCGGCTCGGCGTCTGACGGGAGACCCGTCGCGCGCTCGACGGCGTTCGCCACGAGCTCTTGGTTCGTAGGTTCCGGGACGAGTTCCCCCTTCGCGACCATCAGCTGATAGCTCGTGATGTCGCGCGCGCCACTCTCGGCGAGGAGGTCGTAGCGACGTTCCATCTCCTTCACGGCCCAGGCGAGTGCCCCGGCTGCCTTCTTCGGATCGACGACTACGGGTGCCAACAGGTGGGGAAGATCGTTGTACTGGCCCATCTCGACGCGTTTGGGGTCGATGAGCAAGAGTCGCAATTGGTCGGGCGTGGCCCGCATTACGAGTGCCGTGATCAGTGAGTTCATAGCCGAGCTCTTACCCGCTCCGGTCGCGCCCGAGATCAGTACGTGCGGCATCTCACCGAGGTTCACCACCACGGTCTTGCCCGAGATGTCGCGACCGATGGGTACGTCAAGGGGGTGCGTGGCGGCGATCGACTCGTCGGAAGAGAGGACGTCACCGAGCGCGACGAGCGAACGTTGTCGATTCGGCACCTCGACCCCGATGGCCGATCGGCCAGGGATCGGCGCGAGGATGCGCACGTCGGGTGACGCCATGGCGTACGCGATGTCCTTGTTCAACGACGTCACGCGCGAGACTTTGACTCCAGGCCCGAGTTCGAGTTCGAACCGTGTCACCGTGGGGCCGACGGTGTAGCCCAAGAGCACCGTTTCCACGCCGTGCGCCGCAAGGGCGTCAACGAGTTCCTCACCGGCGGCGTCCGTCAGTGAACGGTCGAGTTTCTGATCCCGGGTGCGTTGCAACAGTGAGAGCGACGGCAGTTCCCACGCGCTTGGCACCGGCACGTGCCTACGGCGTTTCGCGGGGCTCGCGCGCGTCGGTTCCTCGTCGGGCTCTTCGAGGTGGTCAGCGTCGTCCTCGACGTAGTCGAACGCCTGCGCCTCGACGTCCTCGTACTCGTCGTAGTCGAACGGTTCGGGCTCTGGCGCGCGACGGCGCTCAACGAGCATCTCGGGTTCTTCCTCGTCCTCTCCTTCAAGAGCCCCGCGCTGTGGGCGAATCATCCACCACCTCGAAAGCACCCGGCCTACTGCACGCAAGAACGCACCGGCGCCGGCGAGTAGCGCGCGCAGACCGATACCGGTCGTCACCATGGTCGCGACGATGAGCAACGCGATGAAGAAGACAACGGCGCCAGCGACACCAAACGCCTTCGCGAGTCCCCCGCCGACCGCGACGCCGAGCCAGCCACCCGCGTGCCCCAAGACCTTGGTCGTCGCGTGCACGCCGGGTCGACCCGTCGCGACGTCAGCGATGCCAGTGACTGAGACCAGTCCGAGCACGACGCCCCAGACAACCCGGGCACGGTCGAACTCGATCTTGCCCCACACCATCGCCACGCCCATCGCCACGAGGACGATCGCAAGGGCGAAGCGCCCGACGCCCAAGACGTCGGAGAGTGCGCGCGATATCGCGCGACCGACGGGTCCGAGCGCACCGACTTCGGCCAAGGCCGCGAAGAGCCCGACCACGAGGAGGGCCACCACCCAGAGGTCGCGTTGATGGCGCTGCCAGACGTTCGCTGTATCGGAGGGTGCGCGCCGCCCCGAAGAGCGCTTTACCGCCTTTTTTACCGGTTTCTTTTGGTGTCGCGCTTGTGCCACAACCCTCTAACTTACTAATGACTTGTTGACTTCTTGAACCACTCGCTCAATTCATGCGCTGTGCACAGTCCCTGGCACCACCCTGCGCGCTTTCTCGACAAGTTGACGCGCGTCGTGGACTTAGGATGATCGCGTGTTGACCCGCTGGGACGTGACGACGACGCGCCGTTGGTCGACCGTTGCCCCTCAGACGTCGGCGCGCGCGACATCGACCCAATCCCGAGTGAACCGGCGTCGACGTTGACGCGTCACCGACGATTCAACACCACGCCGGAGGTTCGACTCTCACTTCGCGCCGGCTTCTGTCTCAGCGCGCCACTCGTGGTCGGACTCATTGTCAATCAGCGTTCGTACGCCATCGTCTTTGCGATCGGCGCACTCTGGGCCATCAGCCAAGACGGACTCGACGAGTGGCGCGTTCGCGGTCGGCGACTTTTTTGGGTCGCGGTCGCAGCGACCGTGGGCGTGGCAATGGGCGCGACCTTCGTGGGTCACGACAGTAGCGCTGCGGCGTTGGTGGTGTTCTTGGGCGTCGCAGCCCTCATCGCTGGTTTCGTCGAGGCCTCGAACTGGGCGTCGCAGGGCGCGTATCTCCTCATTGGATCGATCATCGGCGCCGGTCTTCGCTTCAGTGGCCGAGTGTGGCAGTCCTGTCTCTGCGTCGCACTCGGATCGCTGTGGGTCTACGCCGTGGCGGCCCTGACCGATCGACGAAATCGGCTCGCCAATCAACGAGTCTTTCTCTCGAACGCCTTCGAGGTCCTGGCGTCGCTCGTCGAGGCGCTGGACACGCCACGTTTCTATACCGTTCGAGCACGGGCGGTCACCACGCTCGACGCGGCCCAGGACGTCGTCGGTAGTCGTCGTCGCGGTCGTGACGGCACCGAAGAGGTGGCCCTTCGTCAGTGCCTCATCGTGGCACTGCGCTGTGGTGAGGTGGTCTCCTACCTCGAAGGAAAGCACCTTCGCGCTGACGCCTCGGTCGCCTCGGCACTGCGCGAGGTCGCGGGCGCTCTGAGAACCACGACGGGTCTCAACGCCGTCGCGTTGTTGCGCGACCTACCCGCACGTTTCAACGACATCATCGGTCTCGACCCGACCATCACCTCCGCCCTCGTGCTCAGCGATCCCCGAGACCTTCCGGCGACGCCACCACGTTCCTCGGCGCCCGCACTCGCGCGCGCGACGCTTCCCATAGTCGAACGACTTCGATTCGCCGCCATTCTCAGTCTGGCGATCGTCGCGGGGACGCTCGTGGCCAACGCGCTCGACGGTCTGCACGGTTTCTGGCTGCCCCTCAGTATCGCCTTCATCCTTCGCCCGGATCTCGGACCAGTGATCACGCGCGCGCTCGCGCGCACCGTCGGCACGGTGGTGGGCGTCGGCATCGCCGCGCTGGTAGCGCTGTCCGGCAACTCGATCGGACTGCTCATCGCGTTGTCGTGTGTCATGGCCGCCACTGTGCCCTGGGCGACGCGACGCTCACACGTGCTCGCGGTCATCACCTTCACGCCGATCGTCTTCGTCTTCTTGAGTCTCCTGGGGACGGAAAAGTACCTCTTCGCCCCCCGCATCATCGACACGGCGATCGGCGCGGCAATCGTGCTGATCCTCGACGTCGCGCTGTGGACGACCGCACCCTCGCTACGACCAGCCCAACAACTTGAGAAGGCACGCGCCGCGTCGGCGCGCTACGAACGCGAGGCGACGATCGACGACCCCCTGCGACGCCACCTCCTTCGTCGAGCCGCGCTGCGCGCGGTGACCAACGCGCGCAGCGCGCTCGACCAAGCGCAGAAGGAACCGCGCTTGCTCCAACGCCTCGACCCCACGACGCTCCAGCAACTCGACGAGGTCGAGAGCGCCATCGACACCCACACGGTGTCGCTCTTGGAACAGCACTCGACCTGAAGCGTGGCACGGCCTCCGGGAAGTGCGTGTCGCCACCTAGGCTTGACTCGTGACTGACGAACCTGACGACTCCTCCCAACAGCTCGCTGGGCGCGTGGGCGCGACGGCGAGTCTCTGTGAAGTGGTCTCCTCAACGCCACTGAGTACGTCGATCTACGAACTCGTGCTTCGCGGTAACGCCGCGACGCTCGCCGGCGTGCCGGGCAACGACGTGATGATTCGTCTCGTCGACGCCAAGGGCCGCTACGTTCGACGTCGATACAGCGTGCGCGCCCTCGACGCGCAGAACGACGAGTTCACGCTCTGGCTCACGGTCGACCACGACGGACCGGGTACCACGTGGGTGAAGGGCGCGACAAAGGGCGAACTCGTCGACGTCATTGGCCCTCGAGGGAAGGTTCTCCTCGATCCCCTGGCCGACTGGCACCTCTTTCTCGGCGACGCCAGTGGTCTCGCCGCGTTCTATCGGATGGCGCAGAGCATCGAAGTACCCGGCAGGGCCATCTTCATCGTCGAGATCGACGCGGCCGACGACGCGCTCAGCGCGCCCTTCGACGAGGGCCTCGGCGTGACGGGTATCTTCGTCGATCGACAAGGTCGATCAACGAGCGACGCCGAAGGACTGATGCGAGGGCTCGCCGCCTTCGAACTCCCGCCCGACCTCGGACACGCCTACCTGTTCGGCGAGTTCCATATCATGCGCGTGCTCGAAAGTGCGCTCCTCGACAGGGGATTGGCGCCCGATCAGATCAGCCACAAGGCGTTTTGGCGCAGCGGGCGAAGCAACGCCGATCACGGCGAACCGATTAAGACCGAAGCCTAAAGTACGACGACGGCCGGCAAGATGACGGGCTGGCGCCGATAGCGCTGTCCGAGGAGACGACCCGCGGCGCGTTGCGCCACCTTCGAGAGTGAGTCGGAGTCGAGGTTGCCGTCGGCGAGAGCCTCTTGGATCGCGTTGCGTACCGCGCTCGTCAGGTTGAGCAGGAGATCTTGGTCGCTCGCGCCTTCGAACCATCCGCGAGCGGAGATGGCGACGGGTTGCGCGATGGTGGCGCTCGCGCGGTCCACCCCAGCGGAGATCAAGAGCACGCCGTACTCAGCCAACATTCGGCGCTCTTCGAGAGGACGTTCGTCGAGATCGCCAGCACTGCCGTCGATGTAGTGAAAGCCCGCGGGGACCTTGCCGGCACGGCGAATGCCCTTGTCGGAGATTTCGATCTGATCCCCGTCCTCGCAGATCAACACGTGTTTGGGACTGAGCCCCATCGACACGGCGAGCTCCGCGTGGTGGACCATGTGGCGATACTCCCCGTGCACCGGCACGAAGTTCCGTGGACGAAGCAGTTGCTGGTAGGTACGAAGCTCGCCCTGGCGAGCGTGGCCCGAGGCGTGCACCGGCTCTTGGCCCGAGTGGATGACCTCGGTCGCCTCGCGGTGCAGGTCGTCGATCACCCGTCCGACCGACCACTCGTTGCCCGGGATCGGATGCGAACTCAAGATCACCGTATCGTCGGCACCGACCTTGAAGTTCCTCGCGTCACCACGCGAGAGTTTCGACAAGACCGCGAGTGGTTCGCCCTGGCTCCCGGTGCAGATCACGCAGACTTCGCCGGGACTGAAGCGGCTGATGTTCTCGACGTCGATGAGGTCCGCCGAGTCCACGCGCAGGAGGTGTAGTTTTCTCGCCAACTTCACGTTCGCTTCCATGGAGCGACCCATGAAGGCGATCTTGCGCTTCGTCTCGTGCGCCACGTTGGCGATCTGTTGGATGCGGTGGATGTGACTCGCGAAGCAGGCCACCACCATCCGTCGATCGGGACGTTCGAGGAAGAGTCTGCGCAGCGCCACGCCGACGCTCGCCTCCGACGGCGTGAAACCGGGCTCTTCGGCGTTGGTGGAGTCGGCGAGCAAGAGCGCCACGCCCTCGTCACCCAGTGCGGCGAGACGGTTGATGTCGGTGCGACGGCCGTCGATCGGCGTGAGGTCGAGTTTGAAGTCACCCGAGTGCACGACGACGCCCACCTTGGTGTGAAAGGCCAAGGCGTGCGCGCTCGGAACCGAGTGCGTGACCGGGATGAACTCCACCTCGAAGGGACCGATGCGACGACGCTCGCCGTCGGCGACCTCGATGAACGTCAGGTCCTTCGCGACCTTGGCCTCACTTAGCCGGT
>Ga0307372_10007193_pt1 | contig 16023 bp, 15 predicted proteins | sample OX1MG_FD_202533 | JGI IMG/M metagenome (GOLD analysis project Ga0307372, IMG submission 202533) | Soil microbial communities from Risofladan, Vaasa, Finland - OX-1 | ecosystem: Environmental > Terrestrial > Soil > Coastal area > Acid sulfate soil | place: Finland: Risofladan, Vaasa | collected... | reverse complement strand
TAGTTCAGCGGTAGAACGCCCGCCTTGCACGCGGGAGAGAGCTCAGCGCTCCCCAAGGTCGAGGGTTCAAGTCCCTCCCGGTCCATCCCTTATTTCGGTATTAGTCTAGCGGGCGCTCTACCGCTCCAATGAATCGCCTATGACTTGAACCCTGCTACACTCAACGGTTCGTTTACTCCGCATCAAGCCTCGGCTCGTGGATGCCCGTCCTCTTTCGAGCGCCACCATTCGCGGTTCTACACCGCCAGTGGTTGTTCCGCTTAAGTTGTTCCGGCGCGTTGGTATTGGGCAGCGGTTCGCCCTTCCCACTCCCAATCGTCGCAGACATGGTCTGGAAAGACCGAGACCCGAAACTTCCGGCAAAGCCCTCCTTCCTGCGAGTCGTAGAACTTGCACGACCGGCAGTACCGATAGGGCGTGTTCGCGTACCTCTCGCGATAGTTCGGAGGGTGCGCCATGACTTCCATCCGGAATTGCCAAGATTCCGCATATAACCGCGCTCGCGGTCGCTGTGACCTGTCGACGCTCCCCTCAGGAGAGGCGGTGATCAGGCTGCCTCCCCGCTGACAGTTTCCCGCCCTTGCGGCTTCACGGACTGGCGCGGTCTAGCTCGCGGTAGAGCAGCCTCGAATACGTCTTTACCTTGATCCGAACCTCCTCGGCCGGCAGGTAGTCAGGTTCGGACAGGATGAGGTCCCTCAGGGGGCTCGAAGACGGGAGCTTGGTTCTCGCAAGGTTCTTCAGGTCGACGATGCTCACAAGACCAAAGCCGTGGTCGGGGGACTGCATGCTTCCTCTCAAAGCAGTCGCTGACCGCATTTAACGGGAGCAAGACCGGAAGCGGCTAGGATGGAATGCCTTTCTTGCTCTCTGCAGACTGCGATGAAGCGGGGGATGTGGCTTTTCTGAGGCGCTCTAAGGCTTGGCGATACTGCTCCAGCACATCATGGCAGTCGCGACAGATCACCAGTTTGACTCCTGTCTTTTTCCCTTCGAAATCAAGCACGTGATATCTAATAGATTTGATTTGTCCTTCCCGCATACCGCGCACTTGCCGGCCCGTATGCTCTGAGCCACGCGTGAGGTTGCCACAGCATTGGTAAAAAGCTTCGAGGGTATTTGCGTCATGAAGGTCGATAGGGAAGGCGGGGCATCCGGACCGGGGGGGACTCGCCCAAAATAATTAGGATGTCCTTATAAGCAGTCGTATCCAATAATTGCTGAAAGTTCAGAAAAATGCCGACCCTCGTAACACGATTGGTGCATGATTAATAAAGGCGGGATGTGAACATGTATGCACAGGTTCAATCTCCTTTGTAGAAAGGTAAGAGCGAGTTCCATCGCGAAGGTCGCGTCGCCCCTATCAATCTGTAACTAGTCTGTAACAAATCATGAAAAACTGCTTTATCCGATAAAGACCAAGAATCCCGCGTGCAAGCGCTAATAAGAAGGCTGTCTGACCTCCTCGGAGGTACGCATCTGGGTCTGCCAGATTCAAGATCGGGTTCCCTCCAGAGTCTCCAAGGGTTGGGGAGAAATTGAAGATTAAGGTTCTCGCCGGGCTGAGTATGGCGTTGTTCCTCGTGGCCGGTTTTTCCATCGCAGGAATGGCGCACGCGTCACCTTCTAGCGCTGTCTACACGGAAGACAACGCCGCAGGGACGAATCACGTACTGCAGTACGAGAGTGGTCCAAACGGAGTGCTATCGCTCGCGGGCACTTTCTCAACGGGGGGCGCCGGAACGGGCACAGCACTGCACAGTCAGGGTGCGGTGTTGTTGACCCAAGACGGACACTGGCTTCTTGCAGTCGACGCGGGGAGCAGCCAAATCACGGTCTTCCAGGTTAACAATGGCGGAAGCCTGTCTGCCCTGACACCAGTCAGCTCACATGGAACCACACCAATAAGCCTGACCATGTACCGGAATTGGGTCTATGTGCTCGACGCCGGATCCGGGAACATAGCAGGATTCGTGCTGGGCAACTCGGGCGCGCTGACGTACATTGCCGGATCGGACCAGCCTCTCATTGGCGGGGCGGGCTCATCGCCGGAGCAGATTGGCTTCAGCCCCCACGGAAACACCCTCTTCGCCACAGAGAAGGGAACCAACACAATCGACCAGTATCCCGTTGATGACAACGGTGTTGCGAGCTCGCCGACGGCAATACCTTCCAACGGCGGGGGACCTTACGGCTTTGCCTTCACTTCCAGGGGGTATCTCATCCTGTCTGAAGCAGGAACCGGCAGTCTCTCATCCTACGCAGTTTCGGATAGCGGAAGCCTCCGGACTGTCAGCGGCGCGATACCTGATTTCGGAGGGACCCCTTGCTGGGTCGCGGTGTCTCAGGATGGAAGGTCGGCCTACACAGGCAATGGGGGAGGAGGGATCATCTCCGGCTACTCAATCTCGGGACAAGGAACTCTCAGCCTCTTCAGCTCAGTCGCAGCCAGGACCTCAGGAGCAGCGTTAGACCTGACATTTGGCGGCAACAACCACGGCGACAACCGGGGCGACGCGAGGCAGGGCCAGTATCTGTATGCCCTGAGCACCGGCTACATCACGAGCTTCCAAACCTATCCGGATGGAGGCATCTCCCAAGTATCCTCAATAGCGCTGCCGGCTTCGGCCGGTGGCCTGGCAGCCAACTGAGCGCAGTCCCTTCCCAACCCCCGCGGAAGCGCGTCGAGACCCTTCAGAGGGCCGGACCTCCACTTCCGCACTCATCCCAAACCACATTGAGCCAAAGGACTTGGCGACAAAAGGTGGCAGGCCCGATGGGGTCTAAACCCAAAGTGGGTTCAAGTACAATGCTTCTTGGCAGTTTGCGTCCACCTCTTCTGTGAAGGGTGGACCTCTCTTGACTTGAACCCAAAAATCGATTCGTTCTATCAGTCATGGGGTCAAGGGCCTGGGCTGGAAGGGACCCGTCAGGATATCCGCATGGAACCTGCTCATACCATGCGCAGATTTCATCAATAGTGCAACATCAGGGAGAGTGTTTGGTGACCACGCTCAAGTGAATCGAGGACGCAGCCTGCCGGCCCTAGGTAATTCGACGCGGTCAATCTAACCCGCTGGAATAGGAAACTGTCCGCTTTTCCCCCCAATCTTGGGTGGAAATCTTTCTTGTATAGGCTCTTGGTAGAGCGTACGTTATTCTAACTTCCTCACGGTTCAGGGCGTATAGGGCAGCTCCAAGGGCCAATGGCTTTGGGCCTAAGGGGGAGCACGTGAGCAGCGTGCGGCAGTATACAAAGGCGGTCGGGGGATGGAGTGGGTGTCAAGCGAGCTCGCTCCGCTGAAAGATAACAAGTCCGGCGATCCCACAAGCAACGAAGTAGCCAATCATGACTGCAAGGCCTTCGAAAACCGATGGGCTCGCGAGGGACATCCAAGAAGGAGTGAGGACAGCACTGAGGAGCTGAAGGGCGTAGCTCAAATCGTACCAAGGCTGGGTACGTGTCAAGCCCTCAATGACCTGGGCCATCAGGTTGAAGACGAGCAGCAGAAGGATTGTCTCGATGAGCATCGAGAGAGATCCATTCTTGAGGAGGGAGCTCAAGAAGAAGGCAATCCCGAGAATCGACAACATGGCGACTATTGAGAGCCCTGATGAGATGAAAAACTGGATCGGGACTCTTCCTCCAAAGTAGAAGAGGCCGTTCGCTCCTTCAATAATCTCGAAAGCCAGAAGAGCTAGTACCGAGGCGGTGAACGCCGCAAGGAACTTCCCCGCGTACAGCGCGGCTCTGCTCATCGGATTGCCAATCATGGAGTAACCGGTCCTACTTTGGAACTCGCTTGATATCGAGTCCCCTCCGAGGAAGACCCCCACGAAGGTGAGAATCAACAACATCGAAAGGCCAGACCAGTTTCCATAGAACGCTAGAGGGGACGAAAGGAAACTGTGCGGCCGATAGTACCCAACGACCACGGTGAGCACGGCTGACGTCGAGATTACCATTGCGAGCACCAAATTGAACCGCCTGGATCGGCGAAGGTTCAGAAGCTCATACTTGGCGACAATCAGCATCTGCGAGATGGTGCCCGGCAGCCCGACGCCTCGCTCTCCGTCCGCTTCAGTCATATGATTTCAGGTTACCTCCTTTATAAGGCTGAGGTACACGTCCTCAAGAGCGGTGATGGTCGAGTTGGAGGCCCTGAAGTTCAACAGGCCAATGTTCATCGAAGCAAGTTCTGAGACGATCGCTTCCTGGGCTGAGTTTCCGCCCGAGAATGAGATGCTGAGCGTTCTCGAATCTATCTCCTTGATCGAGCGGACCGACTTGATTGGTGCGAGCGCCGAGCTTATTGCACTCTTGTCGACCGGCCGCGAGAATTGGACTTCGAATTCCACCTCGGCATCCGCGTTCCGAGTGACCACGTTCATCACCGAGTCGTAGAGCAGAAGCCTTCCCTTGTTGATCAAGGCGACTTCGTCGCAGATATCCGTCACTTCGTTCAAGAGATGAGAGCTCATGAAGATGAGCTTGTTCCGCCTCTTCAACGACTTCAAAATCTCCCTCACCTCGGCCATTCCTCGGGGGTCCAGCCCGCTGGTTGGTTCGTCTAGAATCAAGATCTCCGGATCGCCGATTAGCGCGGCGGCGATGTTGATCCTCTGCTTCATGCCTTTGGAGAACTTTCCCACCTTCCCGTCAATCCAATCCTCCATCCTCACCTCGGCGACGACTTCGTTGACTCTCTCGCTTCTCTTTCCCTTCGGGACGCCCTTTATTTCAGCGAACATGGAGAGGGCCTCCCTGGCCGTTAGCGCCGGATAGATCTCAGGGGTCTCCACGAGCACCCCGCACGAAGCCAGCGCCAGTCTCTTATTCGCTTTGATCTCCACCCCGTTGATGTACGCCTCCCCCTCCGACGCCCTGATCATATCGGAGAAGATCTTCAGAGTCGTCGTCTTGCCCGCTCCGTTGGGACCAAGAAAACCGACGCACTTTGATCCCTGGAGCTTCAGATTCAGGCTTGCGAGGGCTACAAGTGTGCCGTAGCGTTTTGAAAGGCTGACTGCCTCAAGGGAGGGCACTGCGCATAGGAGGAAGACCCCTTGTATATATTTCGAACTCATTTGGAGTAAGCTAAGGCCATCAATCGTCATGTTCTCGGTCGGATTCGCGGGAACCCCAACTGCGTTGCGAAGATGGGTGACAGGTACTGCATCGCGGAGACGGTGAAGCGCTAGCTTCGCAGCAGAGCCTCACAAGACTCGTGGATATCCTCGTGGGGCTCGGGGTCGATGACCTGTAGTTTCGTCCATCAGCGGAGATCTATGACCACTTTTTGGCGATGGGTGTTCAGATTTCACCGGCCCCACCAATATCAGTGGGTTCAAGCAACGACCGCGCATCAGTTCACCGGGCGTCTGGTTTTGGACGTAGTCAATAAAAAATTGCTTTCAAGTTTAGTTCGAGCCTCGGCGCTTATGCCCAACTCAAAAAGCGAATTGAGTTTGGATCCCCATCGGGCCCGCTACTTCTCTTTTTTTCTCTTTCTCTTTCCCTCCGTACCTCCTGCCCTACCTACTACCCCCGTGCGTCTCTCTGTCTGTGTCTGTCCCTCGAAGAGACACACGCAGGTGCGCATGGAGAGGCTTCGACCTCGTCTGCCCAATGGCAAGGTGTGAGAGAACACAACCCCCCGAGAGGGTTGAGCTCGTCTTCTTCTACGAGTCGGAACTCGGGCTGCTTATCTATTCGTGGGAGGAGCAAGTCCGTCGAGCCTCTCTTTGGGCAGATAAGGACGTTTTCGGCATCGACCCTCTCCCGGTGAGGGAGGGTCACAAGGCGAAGGTGTTCGTCCTTCTATCGGTCCTGCTATCAGACGATGGTGTATCACAACCATCCGACAGGCAGTCCACCGGGGGAGGTTGGCATCCCGATCCAGGAGAAACCCGTAGCGGGCCGATGAGACCCGGAGTGTTTTTCGTGCTGAGTGTGGATTCAAAATGGAGGTCGAAAGACTTGGTCACTCCCTTCTGCCAGGCGCCTCGACCGTGACGCGGTACGTCGACGATGATCGTAGGTGAAGGCTAGTTCAGCCTTCCCAAACATCTCAATTGTTGCTGGTCCTGTCAGAACATTTCCGAATGAGATCGGACTAATGCCTGATTGGGTTCTCAATCTGGATCCCTACCAAGCGGCTTCTGCTGCGCTTGTCCAACTCGCTTTTGTACTGGTAGGAGTCTGAAGCATTCCAGGTACTCTATTGGGGTTAAGATGGGGAACCCGATGATTCGAGAAAGCTCCTTCCTGTTCCGAAGGAAGTCCCGATCACCCGTGACGAATGAACCCAGTTCGTTGCCCTGCAGCCTTGAGTATTTGGCCGCAGCGAGATGCACGAGGTCAAATGTCCTCAAGCCTGCAGCGGGAGCCAGCAGCAGGGCTTGATGGAAGATCGCGGGCATTTCCACCCTCCTGCCACCCACGGTAGCGGACGAATCACCCTTTATGTGCACAAAAGTGAGGCCCAGTTTCGCGAGGCTTAGGATTGCTTTCGCGACCGCTCTTCTCCTGACTGCTTTACCATCCTCACCCTTTCTCACATCTACCATACGACCCGCTACCGCCGCAGTCTCCAGAATCGTAAGTGTCGAGGTTTGCGCCTGGATTTCGCCTTGCTTGAGCGAGCTCACTATGGTCGATGCGGCCCGGTGATAGATGTCGTCCGGCTTGTAGGACGACACGAAGACATTGGTGTCGATGTATGCCGCTTTCAGCGGTGACCCCTGCCTTCCGAAACGATCTTCGCTGCGCTCTTGCGCCCTTTCAACCCTGCGGCCATTCTCTCTTCGAATTCTACGTCGGACATGCTGTCTGCATCCTTCAACAGCTCCGCAATGTCGTCGTTGGCAAAGAGTTCCGGATGCTCTTCCATGTGCTCATTCAACATGTCCCTGACGGCTTCAGATTTGTTCTTGTAGATTCTTGCCTTGACGAGGCGCTCTAGCTTCTCGTGTGCCTCCTTCTCCACTTTCACGTGAATAAGTTCCACAGTGTTACGATTGTAACACGCAGCCTATAAGCATGTCGCGACACTAAGAGCCCGCATTGTGGCACATGAGGAAGGTTCGCAGAGGGTCACCTGGGTGAGGTAAGCGGGCCCGATGGGATTCGAACGCTTGCCAGCTGAATGACATCAGCCAAATAAGCTCGAATCTAGCCGTTTTAGTCTTAAATAGCTCAAATTAAGCTCGAAAACTGTGGACCGGGGGGACTCGGCCGATTATTCGTCTGAGTCTTCGGCTCCCGATGCCCAAAGACCCGTTGCTCGCTTTTACATAGCGAGGCGACGAATAGAAAGACCACTGTCGGCTTGGGTAGCTTGTCAGCCCTCGTGTGGGTTCGACTCCGGCAGGACCCGACCCCGAACAGGTTCTCAAAATGGATTCCAGCACGAGCCGGCTAGCATAACCTTGCGATTTCTCTTTTCGCCGTTTCTACGCCAAACCCGCAACAACGATGCCGACCAGGTAGCCGACCACCACTGCAAGCATTCCAAGAATCAAGAACTCAGCCGCGCTCACGTACCACCTGCCACCTGCTACTCGTGCCTTCAGGCCTCCTGCAACGAAGAGCGTGATTGAAGCGAGCAGTATCGAGCCATAGGCTGCGGAGTTCAAGTTCGTAAGCACGAGATACGGAAGCAGCGTTATGGTCGCGCCCAGGAGGTGCGATAGGCCCATCGTCAACGATTCTCTTCCAGGACTTCCGGTCTTTCCCGGGATGAACTCGAGGACGTGGGTGATGTGCGCTTTGAGCCATCGGTCCCTGTCTAGGGAGAGGCGGCTCACGAACGAGTCGGCCTCCTCAGCACTGAACCCTTCATCGATGTAGTATTGTCGCATCTCCATCTTCTCGACCTCAGGGTGCTCCGCGAACTCCCTCTTCTCCCCCTCGATCATGTGCTCGTAGATCTGCTTCTGCGTCCTGGCGGAGAGGAACTCTAGCGTCACGAGAGCGACTAGCCCCGTGAGCATCCCGACCACCCCCGCGATAGCGACGGTCCTTGTGCTCCCTGTCGCTGACGCCACTCCTACTGAGAGGCCGAGGATCGAAATCAGGCCGTGCCCAAGGCCGAAGACCAGCTGCCGGACCAGGTCGGCAATTCTCTTCTCAGAAGCGTGCGAGTGGACATACTCTGGCATCGCGGAGACCTGATGCGAGTCTCTAATAATATCCTTCCAACTCCAGTAGAATTGTGCCCTTGGCTAACCCGCCTCTTCCTGCTCCTCAGCTCTAATCCTGGTTGACGGTGAAGCGACACTGGACGAAAATCAAGAGAAGAGACTGGCAAGAGCAGTCTTCACTGTCAGGGAACTTGACTGCGCGTCCTGCGCGCTCGGGATAGAGAAGCAGGTGAAGAAGGTGAGGGGAGTCAAAGATGTTCGGGCTGCGGTGATGCTGAACCGGATCTTCATTGACTATGACGGGTCGAAGGCCAACATCTCAGAGATAGTGCAGGCAATAGACAGGGCAGGGTACTCGAATAGGCTGATCAGAAGAGAGGCGAAGTGATAGCACGCGGAGGTAGAGGGTCTGAGCGACAACGGCCCGCATCCCTAGAGTTTACCTTCAGGACTGCTCGTGATCGCTGGTCTGTCGATTTCGTGAGGCTCGCTCGTCTCTCCGAAGTAAGCGTCCATCAGCCAGCTCCATCCTCCCTGAATTGTGGACCAGTATATCTTCGCGAACTCCCTTTTCATTTCGTATCGCAGGAAGGTTGGCTCTTCCCGCTTCGGCGCGGCCTCGTAGGTTCCGGAGACAAACAGCGCTTTCCGTCCTCCCGTCTCCATCGGACAGTTGATTCTCCCGTTGTATTCGAAGACTTCGCCGCTCCCGTTGAGGTCAGCGGCGACGTTCTTTGCGACAGCTTCAGCTTGCAGGTGAGCCACCACCCCTGACTTTGAGATCGCTATGTTGGTGGCGTCGCCGATGGCATACGCGTCCGAGCGGTCCTTGATCCTCATGGTGTGCTTATCGGCGGGTATCCATCCCTCCTCGTCGCCGATTCCCGAAGCCAAGACCACGCCGGCTCCCCTGTGCGGGGGCACCGCAATGAGCAGGTCGTAGCCCTCGCTCTCGCCCTCGAGACTGTAGATTTTCTTTGCCCCTGGGTCCACGTGGTCCGTGGCGAAAAAGGGGACTAGCTCGATCCCCCTCTTCTCGAACATTGGTTGTATCACCTCCGAGATGTGCTCGGCGGGGTATGCCCTGGGGTAGGGAGTAAGGAACTTGACCTGCACTGATCCCCTGACGCCCCGCTTGCGGAAGAACTCGTCGAGCATGAAAGCGGCCTCGTTCGGGGAGGGCGGGCACTTGTGGGGCACACTGGTAATGGCCACCACCACCTTTCCCGACTTGAATCGCTGAAGGGCCTCCCAGATCTTGGTTGCCTCTGCCGCTCCCGTGTGGAAGTTCAACGAGCCCTCGAGCAGCCCTGGCATCAGCTCTGGTCTGGCGACAGCGCCTGTTGCGAAGACAATGTAGTCGTATGGCAATGCGGACCCCCGCCGAGTCTTCAGAACCTTCTTCTTCATGTCGACGTTTGCTGCTCCGTCGCCGCTGTACACCACGCCCTTCTTCAGGAGGGTTGCCTCGCGGCGAACGGCAATCTTGGGGTTTGCTCCCTTGAAGGCAATGTCAAGGTTGGCGGGCTGGAAGGCGTGTTCGTCCCCTTCGCCGACGAGCTGAACGCCGATCTCTCCGCGGACGATTTGCGTCTGGAACTCATGCGCCAAGAGGTTAGCTAGGAGGGTGCCGCCCGCTCCCGCCCCAACTATCAGAACACGCTTCATGGCGTCACGCTTTCTTCTTGGTGACTCTAACGACTATCCGGGTGTAGCCCTTCTCTTCCGCAGTCTCCGCGACCTGGTTGCCTGTGTGCGCCGCCCAGGCCTGGATGTCGCTCTTGGCGGCTGGGTCTGTCGCCCACACCTCGAGAAGGGCGCCGAGTTCTGCGGTCCTGTACGCCTTGAACAGGTCTGTTAGGGGGCCGGGACAAAAGCTACCCCGAGAGTCGATGACCTTCTTCTGGCTGGCCTGCTCCATTCCCCATCGCCGCTCAGATGAAGATCGTCTGGCCGTTCTCGGCAAGGTGGAGGAATGTGGAGGCGCCCACGATGTCGTCGACCTCGGGAATGAAGTCTTCCTTCTTTAGGCCCATCATCTCCATAGTCGTCGAGCACGCATGGAAGTGAACTCCCATGTCGTGAGCATTCGCTACCATCTCGGGTATCGTCGGTATTTTCAACTGTCTTATGGCGCCCTTCACCATTGGAGTGGTCATGCCTGGGCTCGCATCGGGGCCGACCTCGAGACTGGCCTCTGTTTTTTTGTTAATCACGGCCATCCCCCAAAAAGTGAAAAATATGTGAACCTCCATTCCCATGGCCGCCCCTGCGTTCGCCAGCATGAACGCTGGATAGGCCATATCGAGCGATCCCTTTGAAAGGATTATCGAAAGTTTGCCTCCCTCCTTGATTTCAGGTTCTGTCTTGCTCGTTGTAATTTGTGCCATTATGATTCACTATCGTTACAGTAAACGCGTCGAATTATTTAAACTGGGGACGCAATTCTCATCTTTGAGAAGGGCGCACTAGAGACGGGAGTTTCTCTTCTAGACTAATCCAAGCAGTAGATTGCTCGGCCGGATGGGATTCGTCTCTTCTTCTCCTGCTCGCGAACATTCATTGGAACGAGGTTCGCAAGTGTCCATAGGAATGGACAGGAAAGGCGTTTGAAAAGGGGGTCGTGAGCTGGAACCTGGGATCCTCGAAGCAATCTGCCTCACAAGGAAGCGTTTTATTTCATCATCCAGAAGAAGAGCGTGAGGGACATGAAGATTGGACTTGTGATTTCCACGAACGAGCCCGAGCTCGCGTGGAATGCGTTCAGATATGGGCTGAAGGCCATAGAGAACAAGCATTCCGTAAGGGTCTTCCTGCTGGGGAAAGGCGTCGAGTGCGAAGGAATTGAAGACGACAAGTTCAACGTCAAGGAGATGATGGCCGATTTTGTTGACAAAGAAGGTGTCATCCTGGCTTGCGGTACCTGCTTGAAGATTCGGAAGAAAGGCGGGACAGAACTCTGTCCGATTTCCACAATGCAGGACATGGTGGACCTCACCGTTGACTCGGACCGAGTTCTCACGTTTGGCTGAAGAGTCTAAATGCTATCTTCAGCGTGCGCAACACTCTGGGATCGGCCAGTGAAGCAACACCGCTTGGGGGAACCGGGCGCAGCGCAAGGGCGCGGGTTACAGCACCGGTCGGCGGTGGGTCAAAACTCCCGAGCCCCCATCCCAACCTAGGTGGAAGCGACCTTGGGGATCCTGCACGAGGCGCTCGACAATCGGAACAGGTAGAAGAAGATCACTGCCAGGTTCGCCACCACCATGAGGCCGAAGATTTCGTTCTGGTAGTCGGCGAGGAAGTTGTTCAACGAGACCACCTCGGACGCGCTGAGCCCGACCAGGGCGAGGCTGGAGATCACCGGGACCGAGCACCCGCAGCCGCCGATCACACCGCCGAAGAGCGTGGCCACCGTCCCGAGCGTGGTCGCAGAGACGCTCGCCCTGTTGTTCCTGGTGTTCCTTATGGAGTAGACGGCGATGGTCAGCAGCATCGAGGACGTAAAGACGAGGGCGTACAGAAGGCCCTCAGAGACGTTGCTGAGGAAGACGCCCAGGTTCTGGTAGGCTATCAGCTCGAGGTAGGCATAGTAGTAGACAACGAAGGCAGCGATGTTCAGGACCACGTACCTCGGCTTGTAGATTGACGCCAGCGTCCTGACGGGCAGAGCCATCGTCTGTCTGGTCGGGAAGTTCATGGCGGGCTCCGTTGGGCTTGACGCCTAGACCCTGCCCTCGAGAGAGACGATGGCGGGAAGAGAGCAGACGGGGGGCGGGCCGGTCAGCGACGGGCACACGCCCGCTATGTAGACGTCGGCAGCCGCATAGTTGCTCCACGCGTACTGGTCACTAAAGCCCGAGATTTGGGCCAGCGCCGACTCGTGCGACAGGTGCGAGACCGGGGCGGCCGTGCCAGTGACGCTGGTGGAGTTGCCGAGTATCACCGCTATCCCCCCGAACCACACGGACGAGCCCCACAGCTGGGTGTCGGTCGGAGGCGCCTTGTTTCCCAGGGCGTTGGAGGCGTTCTCCATGAAGGCCGTCACCGCCTGCCAGGTCGAGTTGGGGGCGTGCTGCGCGAGGTAGGCGAGCGTGGTCCACTGGAAGCCGCCGGTTATCACCGGGCTGTCGTAGTCGACCGCATAGAAGTTAAGGTACTTGCTGGCGTAGGAGCTGCCGAAAGTCACTCCCTGCGCGGCCGTGTAGTTGTCTTGGCCCCAGTAGAGGGTCGTCACGTGGTTCGTCCCGCTGGCGCTGTAGCCCACGTAGAGGGCGGTGAAGTTCCCAAAGGCGGCCAGGGACAAGGCCTGAGCCCACCTGTTCATGGCGCAGTCCGAACACGAAATCGCCTGCAACACCACTACGCTGGGCTTGCCGTTCACCACGAGCGGCTGGTAGTGGTTCGCCCTTCCGAGGGCGACCGTGTTGGCGATCGACCCGTTCAGGAGCATCTCTCCCGCCGTCTGGTAGTTGCTGAGCGGCTGGCCGTTTATCGAGGCAAGCTCAGAGCTGGTGAACGGGTCGCCTATTCCGGCGTAGGTGGCCGGAATCGAAGACGCCGATATCTTCGATGTAGCAACCGCCGTCGTCCCCATGCCCGGCCTGACCAGAACGAAGTAGCCAGCGACGCCGCCCAAGACGAGGACGAGCACGATCAGGACGGAAGCAACCTTGGTTATCGCGTGCCTCACGCCGCCGTCCCGCCCCCTTACTGGCAAATCAGAGCCTGACAGGCGCCGGGTGACTAAAAGGCTATTTCAAAATAGACCGATGAGTCGGAGCCCCCAACATTCGCTCTCGAGCACGCGGATGTTCCGGCCCGGAATCTCACGTCTCGGACCCTTGCCAACTGAAGGCATTAGCCAAATAAGCTTAAATTATGCCTATTTAGGCAAAGAAAAGCTCAAATCAAGCTCAAAAGTGTGGACCGGGGGGGACTCACATGAATATTCATGTGGGTCTCGGGCCTTCGGTGCCTAAAGTTCCACTGCTCGCTGCAGTATCTATCGCTGGAAATAAAAAGGCCGCGGTCAGTGATTCCGTTTAATCTCTTGGTCATAGCTTTGGATTGCCTAAGAAGTTTCGACTCTTGAGGATTCAGCTGAAGCGGTTAATAGGCAAACAGGTGGCGGGATGGAACGTGAAGAGTTCTCCAAGGCCGATAGAAGTTGTTGTCGCTTCGGGAATCTTCTCGCTTCTGGGAGTTATCTCCGTCGTCTACGGATTAGATTATGTCTTCGTCCAAGCCATAAGGGGTGGCTATGTAGGTGTCGTCTTCGGCATCATTGACTTCGTCGTAGCTTGGTTGATTTTCAATCAGAGGAAGACGGGTGGAAGCCTTGGCCTTCTTTGGGCGTTCGTTGGCATCTTGGCGGAGTTTATTCTTCCTTTGGTCTTCAAGGGATTCGCAGACAGACAGCATCGAAGAGATCGTGGTATACTCCCTTACGGTTCTTTTGCTCTTGAAGGCATGGCCTCACCTTAATCGGTGACAAAAGAGTAAATGGAATCCGGTCAGCGGCCGCCTGTTGCATGTTATATCATGAAACGCCCGACCGTCTAGTCTGGTAGAAGCACCGTTGAATGGGGCGTCTAGTGCTTTTCCGGATGGACCGCAATTGGTCATACGCTAGACGTTATCGCAAGGTGAGCCTGGATGCGCCAACAGAAGGATTCCAGCGTACAATTGGACGCCTGTGCGCCTGAATTAGCAACTAACGGTATGAGTCTGATTAGAAAAGCCGGGGCGGTTGGACCGTGGGGACTCTGACCCCGACCTGTACCAATCTGGATTTCTTTTCCAAGGGATTGGACGACGCAACGCGCTTCGCCTCTATGTGCCGCGTGTCTCCATGAGCTCCGACACGTCGAACAAAAATAGCGGAGCCACCCTCCGGGCTGTCGTTGGTTTCGTTCAACGACGTCATCGTCCTGCTCGTCGTAGCCATGGCCATAGCGATCGTCTCCTACAGGCTCAGAATGCCTTACTCGATCGGCCTAGTGCTCTTTGGCGTCCTGGTCGGGGCGGTCAGCCTACAGGTGCCTTCTCTAGCGGCAGTCGCAGGGCAGACCGGGTTCTTCTCCAGTGACACCTTCTTCGGAATCTTTCTGCCTCCCCTGATATACGAAGCAGCCCTCCACGTGAACTACGCGCTCCTCAGATCAAGGCTGTGGTTGATCCTAGCATTCGCGTTCCTTGGAGTAGTCGTTTCCACCATCGTGACGGGCATCCTCGTCAGCGCGTTCACGGCCATACCGCTCGTCTTCGCGCTCCTGGTAGGGGCCATACTCTCTCCGACGGACCCTGTCGCCGTCGTAGACCTCTTCAAGAGAGCGCACGTACCCGCCCAGCTGTCCACCATAATCGAGAGCGAGTCGCTCCTCAACGATGCCGTCGGCATAGTGGCGTTCGCGACCATCCTGGAGGTCGTAAGACAGGGTAGCTTCTCCATCGTCGGGACGCTGGGCAGTTTCTCGATCCTCGTGGCGGGTGGATTGGCGATGGGTCTGGTGTTCGCCGCCCTCGCGTACTTCCCTCACAAGTATGTGGACGATCCCAACATCGAGACCGTGTTCTCCCTCGTCATGGCGTACGGTTCTTTCCACGCGGCCGAAGCCATAGGAGGCTCCGGAATAATCAGCGTGGTCGTGACAGGGGTGGTGATGGGCACATGGGTGATCCCGAGGACGATGAGCAAACAAGTCCAGGACACGCTCTTCTCGTTCTGGAGCGTGGTCGCGTACATCGCCAACTCAGTCATCTTCCTCTCCATGGGTCTGCTTGTGAACCTGTTGGACGTATTGCGGAACCTCCCGGTCATACTGCTGGTGTTCGCAGTAGTGACCCTCGCCCGTGCGAGTTTCATCTACTTCCACCTCCCTCTCTCTGGTCTATCCAGAGTCTCAAGGCTTCCGTTGACCTGGTACAACACGCTGACGCTTGCTGGGGTCAGAGGAGCAATCCCCATCGTCTTGGCGCTCACCCTCTCCACCACGGTGCTCCCGATTCCACCGTCAATCCAGACGACCGTGATATCGGTGGTGATAGGAGTGGCCATCCTGTCCGCCACGATTCAGAGCGCAGTGGCGGGCTGGTACGTCAAGAGGACGTTCAAAGCCTCGGATAGCCCCGTCTGAAGACCGATGAGAAGATCCTGCCCGAGATAGATGCCAAAGGCTTCTCTGCATCCCCCCGCGAAGTTGGCTTGCCCGGGCGTGGCCTCTCGTTGTTGATATCTGATCCCGATCTTGCTTTAAGGCACCAAGCTCTTTAGGTGCCGGGGGTTGGGACCTGCGTTGGTCGACACCCTCACCATCTTCTCGTTCGTGGCCGGAATCATAATCGTCGGGTTCGTCGGCGAGCTGTTCTTCAAGAAGACCGGGATCGCGTTCTTCATCTTCCTGATCCTGATAGGGATCGTCATAGGCCCCGTCTTCAACGTGTTCTCGCGGGATGCTCTCCTGCCTTCGTTGGGAGTCTTCGCCGTGCTCACGCTGCTCATGGTGCTCTTCTACGGCGGGATGGACACCAAGGTGGACGCCGCGCTGAAGGGGGGCGGCAGGGCCTTCCTTCAGGTCATCATCTACGTCGGGGGCAGCACACTCGCCATAGGCCTCCTCACTCACTTCTTCCTCGGGTGGGACCTCATCCAGTCATTCATCTTCGCCTCGATGGTGGGAGGAGAGACGACGGCCGCGGTCGTCATCCCGCTGTCGAGGTCCCTTAGGTTGCCCGAGGTCACGACGGCCTTCATCACCCTCGAGTCCGCGATGAACTCCATCTTCTCCATCGTCCTCTTCTTCGCCTTCTTGGGGATCTACGAGACCGGCTCCGGGAGCTTGACAGCTTCCCTCTCGGCCATCGCGTCCAACTTCT
>Ga0307372_10007188_pt1 | contig 16030 bp, 12 predicted proteins | sample OX1MG_FD_202533 | JGI IMG/M metagenome (GOLD analysis project Ga0307372, IMG submission 202533) | Soil microbial communities from Risofladan, Vaasa, Finland - OX-1 | ecosystem: Environmental > Terrestrial > Soil > Coastal area > Acid sulfate soil | place: Finland: Risofladan, Vaasa | collected... | reverse complement strand
GACAGCACCAAGAAGGCCCGCAAGGCCGGGAACACCCAGCTCACGGGCCGTTTTCGCAGGTGGTGGCAGGTGTTGGGCTCGAACCAACGTAGGCTAAGCCGACGGTTTTACAGGGAGCGCCCAAGAGCAGTGGCAAATGGCCGTTCACCTGCGATGACGTAAGCCTGAAGCTGCTTGGTCGCTTGGTCAGCCTGCTCAACCGCTCCTCAGCCACGAGCATCCGTAGCCGGTCGGCCTTGGCCGGACCTCACCGGACTTGCAGCCGTGTGCCCGGCATGTCGAACGGACGCTGCCGGAGGGGGCGGATAGTTTCGCCGCATGCAGCGTGTGGTCTTGCCTGATATGGATCCCGGGTCTGTCGAAGCAACCGTCGGGGCCGCCTGTTACGCGAGGGGTGTGCAGTACGTGCGGCAACGGGCGGTCAGCCACATGTGGTGGGACGATCTGGAGAGCGCACTCCACGGCAGCGTGCGCGGAAATACCGGTGAGTCCTACACGACCACGGTGTACTTCTCGGCTGCGGAAGGGTCGCCGCTAGAGTTCGAGCAGGGCGAGTGCACCTGCCCTGTTGGGCTCGACTGTAAGCATGCCGTGGCGCTGGCCCTGGCCGCGGCAAGCCCAGGTCCTGCACAGGCCGCCTCGCCCCAGAGGCCACAACCGGTGGCCTGGGACCAGTCACTGGAGTCGCTGCTGGAGTTCCAGTCGGCCGCTGCCATGGACGGGCCGACTGGAACACCGCTGGCCATCGAGTTGACGCTGTCCCCCGACGCGCGCTCGCCACTGGCGCGTGGCCCGGCCACGGGCGGGCCGTCGCTGAAGCTGGCGGCCCGGCTGGTGCAGCCTGGCAAGACCGGCGGCTGGGTTGGCGGCACCCTGAGCTGGGCCAGACTGGATTCCCTTCACTATTACGGCGGCGGCTATTCCGCTGCGCACGTGCGGCTGCTCCAGGAGATACACGCCGTGTACCGGTCGCGCAGCAACCGGCCGCTTTACTGCTCCTATGGTGAGGAAAAGTCGATCGACCTGTCCTCGTTCGAATCCCGCCAGCTCTGGCCGCTGCTTGACGAGGCCGATTCGATCGGTCTGCGGCTGGTCCACGGACGCAAGCTTGGCGCGGTGGAACCATACCGCTGGGCGAAGCTGTGCCTGGACGTTAGCTGCGGCGATCCGTCCGGGCCGCTTCTGATCGCCCCAGTGCTCCAGATCGACGGGACGCGCACCGGTGCCAGGCTGATCGCTTTCATCGGTACTGAGGGGCACGGCCTCATCTATGCCGACCCCGCCGAGGCCAGGCTGGGCAGCGATCGCAGCGCCTGGCGTTTCCGGCTGGCCAGGCTCACCAAGGCTGTCCCGCCGCAACTGCAGCGCATGGCCCTGGCGGACCAGCGGCTGGAGGTTCCGGCCACGGAGCGGCCCAGATTCAGTGAGGCGTACTATCCGCGGCTACGGCAGGCGGCCACGGTGATTTCGTCGGATGGGTCGTTCACGCCGCCGGTGATTTCGGGTCCGACTCTGGTGCTGCGCGCCCGCTACGGCAACGGCCACAACGCCGAAGCCAGCTGGGAGTGGGCCTACCAGGTTGGCGATTCGCGGCTGCGGGCACCGCTTGATCCCCGTGCGCCCGGCGACGGATACCGGGACCTGGATGCCGAGCGGATGCTCGTGGCCAATCTCGACGTCCCGCTCGACCGTTTCGGGCTGCTCCGCCCCGATCGGGCGGAGGCCAGCCTCCAGCAGACCCTGGTTCCGCGGGTCCAGCTCGGCGGCATGGACACCATGCGGTTCACTACCGAACTGCTGCCGCTGCTGGCCGACCAGCCCGGCGTCGCGGTCGAGATCACCGGAGATCCCGCCGACTACCGCGAAGCCGGTGACTCGCTGCGCATCGGCGTTTCGGCCGACGAGGTGGCGGGCGAGACCGACTGGTTCGATCTCGGCGTCACCATCACCGTCGAGGGGTGGCAGGTGCCGTTCACCGACGTGTTCGTGGCGCTGAGCCGGGGCGAGTCTCACCTGCTGCTCCCGGACGGCGCCTACTTCTCTTTGCAGAAACCGGAACTTCAGGCTCTGGCCAGGCTGATCGAGGAGGCGCGGGCGCTGCAGGATTCGCCGGCTGGTTCGCTCAAGATCAGCCGGTTCCAGGCCGGGCTATGGGCCGAACTGGCCGAACTGGGAGTAGTCAATCACCAGGCGAGCGCGTGGCAGCAGCAGATCCAGGGACTGCTGACCATCGAGGCCATCCAGGACACGCAGCCACCGGCACCGCTGGCTGCGTGGCTGCGCCCGTACCAGGTAGACGGGTTCGGCTGGCTGGCGTTCTTGTGGGAGCACCGTCTCGGCGGGATCCTCGCCGATGACATGGGGCTCGGCAAGACGCTGCAGTCACTGGCGCTGATCTGCCACGCCAAGCTTGCAGACCCTGCCAGCCCGCCGTTCCTCATCGTCGCGCCGACGAGCGTGGTGCCGAACTGGGCAGCCGAATCCGCGCGCTTCACACCAGGGCTGAAAGTGGTGACGGTTTCGGACACGGCAGCCCGCCGTGGCCAGCCGCTCGATGACCTCATCACCGGAGCCGATGCCGTGGTGACCTCGTACACGCTGCTGCGGATCGACTTCGACGCCTATTCGGCGATGACCTGGTCGGGACTGATCCTGGACGAAGCCCAGTACACCAAGAATCACCAGTCCAAGATCTACCAGTGCGCCCGGCGGCTGCCGGCCCCGTTCAAGGTCGCCATCACCGGCACGCCCATGGAAAACAACCTGATGGAGCTGTGGTCGCTGCTGTCGATCACCGCGCCGGGGCTGTTCCCGAATCCGGCACGTTTCCGCGACTACTACGCCCGCCCGATCGAGAAACAGGGCGATACCGAACTGCTCGCCCAGCTACGGCGGCGGATCAAGCCGCTCGTCAAACGCCGCACCAAGAACCAAGTAGCCGCCGACCTTCCCGCCAAGCAGGAGCAGGTACTGGAGGTAGATCTGCATCCCCGGCACCGCAAGCTCTACCAGATGCATCTGCAACGGGAACGGCAGAAGGTCCTCGGCCTAATCGACGACATGAACGCCAACCGGTTCACGATCTTGCGCTCGCTGACGCTCCTGCGGCAGCTGAGCCTGCACGCCGGGCTCATCGACGACGCGCACTGTGATGTGCCGTCCAGCAAGATCGACGCACTCATCGAGCAGCTTCATGACGTGGCCGGCGGCGGGCACCGCGCACTGGTCTTCAGCCAGTTCACCGGGTTCCTGGACAAGGTCCGCACGCGACTAGACGCCTCGGGCCTGCAGTACTCCTACCTGGATGGCAAGACACGCAACAGGGCCACGGTGCTGCAGCGCTTCAAAGACGGCGCCGCTCCCGTATTCCTGATCAGCCTCAAAGCCGGCGGCTTCGGGCTCAACCTCACCGAGGCCGACTACTGCTTCCTGCTGGACCCGTGGTGGAACCCAGCGACAGAAGCGCAGGCGGTGGACCGGACCCACCGCATCGGGCAGACCCGCAACGTCATGGTGTACCGGCTCATCGCCAAGAACACCATCGAGCAGAAGGTCATGGCGCTGAAGGCGAAAAAGGCCGAGCTGTTCGCCAGCGTCATCGATAACGGCAACGTCTTCGGCGCCAGCCTCAACGCCGACGACATCCGTGGGCTGTTCACCTAGCACAATCGAGCGGCGGGACGGGTGCGCCTGGCACCTGCTGCCGCACGACTTCCCCCGTACCGGACGGTCGATGACTACTACGCCAAGTGGGAAGGACGGCACCGCCGGAGCCATCCACGCCGCGAATCGTAGCGCATGAGAGCTACGCTGCGGTACACTGTCTCTTGAGGCTCGAGGGAGGTTGCTGTGGCAGCAAGCACATCGTTTCGCATCAGTGACACCGCCAAGGCCCGGCTGGCGTCACGTGCCGCTCGCGAGGGCATGACCGCCACCGCATTGCTAGACCAGCTCATCGTCGAGGGCATCGACCAGCTCGACTACCCAGGAGTCGTATTCCGAGGTCCATCGCACGATCGGCGCGCCGCGCTTGCCGCTGGCCCGGACGTCTGGGAGATCGTCGCGCGCCTACAGGAACTGGACGGCAGCGAGGAGCAGCGGATCAGCTTGCTGAGCGCCGAGTCGGATCTGCATCCACGGCTCATCCGCATCGCTCTTGACTATGCCGCCGAGCGCCCAGATGAGGTCCGGGTGCGGATCGACCGCAACCGGGCCATGGCGGAGCGGAGCCGCAGGACGTCGCGGCAGCGTGAGGCGCTGCTGGCGTGACAGCCTTCCTGCTCGATGAGATGTTCCCGACGGCCACAGCCGTGCTCCTGCGCGACACCTACGGTCACGACGCGGTCCACGTCGCCGAGGCCGGCCTCCGCGCGGCCGACGACGCACAAGTGGCGGCAGTCGCCCGTGCGGAAGGCCGGGCTGTCGTCACCGAGAATGTCGCGGACTTCGCCGCCGAACGCGACGTCGTGCTCGTGTTCGTGCTGAAGAAGAACTTGCCTGCTGGCGGCGGGCAAGCCGCCGCACTCGCAAAGGTCCTCGACCGCTGGGCGCAAGACCATCCCGCCCCCTACCTCGGTCACCACTGGCCATCAACGTGAGGGATCAGTGAGGCCGGTGAGGCTGGTGTGGCGTGTACTTGCGCAATGCTGTCGTCCTTGACGCCAGCGAGGCAACCGTGTCTCAACCACGCGAGACACCAAAGCGGTGATGCGGATCGTCGGCTCGGTATGTTCCAGTACGCTGACCTGCCGAAACCGATCACAAGACCGGGCTGGACTGCTGCAAAAGCGGCCCCACAGACAGAGCCCCGGTCTTGGGCAGCGCGCGGACCGGCCGCTCTGCGTGCTCGGCCAACACTCCACGGCGCGTTATGCCATGACACAGATTGGTGGACTCTGCGCGCGTTGTCTGTGTCGCAGTGAGGCTTTGATCGTTGGCGAGTTGTACCAATCAGGTTGCCGAGAATCACGGCAGCTCTGGCCCGCCGCCAGTACCACATCATCGATGACATCGCGCGGTACCGACGAGGCCAGCACCCCCAGCGAGATCTGGTCCGCCCAACGGCCCTCGGCAGCCACCCCAGCATTCTGCGTCATAAGCCGCGATCACGCCGGCCAGCAGGACAGATGGCACGACACGACACACCGCTAACAAGATCAACTTACGGTCAGTGGCATTGACCCAAGGACTAGATCCGGCCGATCCTAATCTCATGATCTTCCGAAGTCCGTTCAGGCCTCCGGCTCGGTCCCGAAATATAGGGCGAGCACCTTGTCGGGATCCTTGAGTTCCTCGGCTCTGCATTCGAGGGTGATGGCTCCGTGCTGGAGGATGTAGGCCCGTGAAGCGATGCCCAGAGCGTGGCGGGTGCTCTGCTCGACGAGCAGGATCGCCACGCCCCTCGCGCGGATCTTCTCGATGAGCATGAAGACCTGGTTTGCCATCGCCGGGGCAAGTCCCATCGATGGCTCGTCGAGAAGGAGCAATCTCGGGCTTCTCATGAGGGCGCGTGCCAGAGCGAGCATCTGCTGCTCGCCCCCGGACAGCATCCCCGCCAGCTGGTTCCTCCGCTCCGAGAGAACGGGAAACTGCCCGATGACCTCTTCGAGTTCCCGTCCCGGGCGCCGCTTCCCCCACCCGCCGAGAAGCAGATTCTCGTAGACTGTCAGGCGGGGGAATACGTGCCGTCCTTCGGGTACGAGAACGACGCCGGTGCGTGCTCGCCGGAACGCGGGCATTCTTGAGATCTCCTTGCCGTCGACCGCGATCCGGCCCTGTGCAGGGCTCTTGAGTCCGGCGATCGTCCGCAGAAGGGTCGTTTTCCCGGCGCCATTGGGCCCGAGGAGGACAACGAGTTCCTGATCGCCCACCTCGAGGCTGATGTTTCTCAAGGCGGTGATCCCACCGTAGGTGACGGCAAGGTCGCTGATCGCGAGGCGCTGCCCGGTCATGGCTCGACTCCAAGGTAGGCATGAGCGATTGCCGGAGATGTGGCTACCGCCTTCGGATCACCGTCCGCCACGACGGTTCCGCGGTCGAGCGCGATGACCCGGTCAGAGATGCTTGTTACGAGGCCGAGGTCGTGCTCTATCAGGCAGATGCCGATGCCTTGGGCCCCGATGTGCCTGATGATCTCCCCGAGTTCGCTCGTCTCTCGGGTATCCATGCCTGCCGCCGGCTCATCCAGGAACAGAAAACGCGGGCCTGTCATAAGGGCCCGCCCGATTTCGACGCGCCTCCGGTCGCCATAGGGGAGGGCGGCGGCGAGCTGGTGGGTCCGCTGCTGGAGACCGAGCAGCTCGAGGACCGCCACTGCACGCTCAGTCAGCGCCTTCTCGCCTGACCAGGCGCGGACGCCGAGAACAAGCCCGAGCCCTCGTTTCACGTCGAGGTGACTTCCGACAAGTAGGTTCTCCAGGACTGACATCTCAGGAAGCACGCGGATCAACTGGAAGGTCCGGCTGATACCAAGTCTGGCCGCGTCGCTGGGGCGTGACATTTTTACCAGCGCTTCGTCCAGGAAGAGGGAACCCGATGTCGGCCGCTGAACGCCGGTGAGGACATTTGCCAGCGTTGTCTTGCCGGCACCGTTCGGTCCAATCAAGCCCACGATCTCACCAGCGCGGACCTGCATGTCGACCCCGTTGAGCGCATGAACACCGCCGAAACTGCAGCGCAGCGCTTGTCCAGCGAGTATTCCCGAGCTCGCCGGTGGCTCTTTGCTGGACCCAGGCACGCCTGCGGGTGGCCTCCGGCGGGGGCCACGCACCGGTCCTGACGCCAGGGTAGGCCGTACCCGCTGAAAGCCAGCCTCCTCCGGGGACCGGGTGCGCAGCGCTGTCCCGGCTGAACTGCGCGCCAGGCTGGGTCCGCTACCGAGGAGGCCACGCGGACGGACGATGAGCACCACTAGTACTACCGCGCTGAGAATGAAACTGCCCATCTCGGGGTGAGCTTGTACGAGTTGGGTAGTTGAAAGCCACTGATTGAGCGCGACCCAGGCGATCGCGGCGAAGATGGGACCGATAATAGTGCCGGACCCGCCAATGATGACCAGTGATAGGACCAGGAAATTTACGTCTATCGTGAAGGACTGCGGGTCGACAAATCCCTGCGAGTGGGCGAAGATCACGCCGATCGCCCCGGCGATCCCGCCGCCGGCAACGTAAGCGTAGAGCTTGTAGCGTGAAGATCTGACGCCCATCGATTCCGCGACGAGCTCATCCTCCCGGATTGTTCGCCATATCCTGCCCAGGTGCGAGCGCGACACGCGCCACGTAAAAATGAAGCATGGGGTAGCGATGACGAGCGCCACGTAGTACACGGCTAGCGGATTGAAGAGTTTCGTTGTTCCGAGGGCGAAAGGCGGGATGGCAGCGATCCCTGCGGGTCCTCCCGTCAGACCGGACCAGTTGATGGCAACCAGCTGGACGACTTCCCCCAGCCCGAGAGTCATAATCGCAAGGTAATCGCCCCGCGCCCGGAGAGTCGGATAGCCAAGGATCCCGGCAAGTAGCCCAGAGAATACAACCGCCGGGATAATAGCCAGGTATGGCACCCACCACAGGTCCTGGGAGTAGAAAGCCTGCCCGAAGCGCGCCACGAGGACGTGCGTGGTGAGGATGGCGGTCGTGTACGCCCCGACTGCATAGAATGCGACGTAACCAAGGTCGAGTAGGCCCGTGAACCCGACAAGCAGGTTCAGCCCGCTTGCGAGCGCGGCATAGATAACCATTAGGACGAAGATCTGCCGCCAAGCGGCTGATGGCACGGCCAGTGGCACGACCAAGGCCGCAATCCAGGTCACGCAGGTTAGCGCGAGTCGGCCCCGCGTGCCGGCAGTCTGGAACGCCCTCCGCTGTCTCACGACGCCGAGTCGGGGAAGAGCAGCATACCTTCTCCGGATCTCCTGCAGCCGCTGGGAAGTCATGCTCTTTCCCTTACTCGCAAACCGAGCAGTCCCTGCGGGCGAACCCAGAGGATCAGCACTAGAACAATGAACGCCACCACATCCTGATAGGCCAAGCCATTCGGCAAATAGGCGGCAGCAAGCGTCTCCGTCAGGCCAAGAAAGAGGCCGCCGATGAAGGCGCCGGGGAGATTCCCGATTCCGCCTAGTACTGCCGCAACCAGTCCCTCTAGCCCAGGTGTGTAACCCATCGTAGGGCTTGCCGACCCGAAGAGTGATCCATACAGGATCCCGCTGAGCGCTGCCATGATGCTGCCCGCGACAAAGACACCGATGATGACGGACTCTATATTGATTCCCATCAGCTTCGCCGTGTCGCTATCTTGGGCGATCGCGCGCATTGCCCGTCCCCACGGTGTACGGCGCACGATGGTCCACAGCAAACCGGTGGCTACGAATCCTATAATGATGACGAGTATATCGGTCTGGCTTATCACTGCACCGGCAAGGTTAATCGTCTTGCCCTGAGCGAGGCTCGGGTAGGGTGTCTCTCCTGCGCCAAATATGAACTGGCCCAGCGCCTGTAGCATGATAAGAGCGGCCAGCGACGCGATGAGTAGCGTCAGCGTGGATCGCCCGCGCAGCGGCCGATAAGCGACTCGCTCTGCTATGAAACCCACTACGGCGCCGGTTGCGAGGCCGACGAGGACCGCCCACCATAGCGGCAGGCCAAGTGAGGTTGCGAAGCGCGTCACCTGGCTCTTCGGAGGTGATAGGGCGTAGAGAGCCCCGTACGCTCCGAACATGAAGATGCCGCCGAACGCGAAATTTACGATGCCCGCCACTCCATAGATGAGCGTATAAGCAACGCTAATCAGCCCGTAGATGCTGCCAAGCACGATGCCATTAGCGAGGTACTGCATCACCATCCCCTAACCGCATAATTGAGCGCGCGTGCGACGCTCGCCGCCTGCCAGGTTCTTGCCCACGGACGGGGGTCAGACTTCCGGTACCTGCGAAGAACGCTGCGGACCGCCACGTGGCAGGCAAGCGCCTCGCGGGGCGGAGCCAACCGCAGCGCAGGATGATGCCGCTTGCCCGGGCTGAGAGGTGTGCGCCCGGCCCGCCCCGCACTCTGGCTCACCACTTGGCACCGCTGCCAGGCTGACCGGCCTGCACAGCCGGGCCCGGGCGCCCCGGAGGAAACCCTCCCCCGGGCCGCCCGCCCGTTGTGGAACCCCGGCCTGCCCCGCATCAGATGCCGCTTGCGGTCATTGCTTTGGCGCAAGCGTGAACTGACCGTTCTTAACTTGCAGGACGATGATCTTCACCTGCCGGTCACCCCTGGCGTTAAAGGAAACCGTGCCTGTGGCGCCCGCAACCCTTACCGTTTTCAGCCCTCTCTCGATGTCCTGGCGTGAGGTTCCCCCCGCGCTCTTGGCGGCGTTGCTGATTGCGTAGACAGCATCGTAGGCGAGTGCAGCCCAGCTGCTTGGCTCCTGGCCATACGCCTTCTTGAAAATCTTGACGAAGTCCTTCGCCGCCGCGGTAGTCGGGGTCGTTGGGTTGAAGAGGCCGTAAAGGAGCATGCCGTTGACTGCGTGGCCACCGAGGCTCATCAGTTGAGGGCTCAGGCTACCGTCCGTGCCCATCAGCTGTGTGTTGATTCCAAGCCCTTTGGCCTGCTGTGCGATCTTGGCTGTTTCATTATAGAACCCGTCGATATAGATTGCCTGCGGACTCAGGGACTTGATCTTAGTTAGCGGAGTTGAGTAGTCTACCGTGTTCAGCTGATATCCCTGGTTATAAAGGATGGTGCCCCCATCCGCCCTGACCGTCTTTGTGAACGCGGCGTCTCCGCCCTGACCGTAGTCTGACTCCTGATAAAGGACGGCGACGCGGCGGATGCCAAGGACCCGCACCACGTAGTCGCCCATCTGCGAACCCTGGGTAGCGTCCGTGGCGGATGTCCGGAAGAAGTACGGGCTTATTCCGCTCAGGAGGGGAGAGGTGACAGCCGCGCCAACGACTGGGAGTCCGCACTGACCATAGACCGGTGCCGCGGCCACGGCGATATCAGAGAAGGAGAACCCGACCACAGCCCGCACCGAACTGTTCGCGCAAAATTCCCTGGCGACGACAGGCCCATTCTGGGCCTGCCCTTGATCGTCTCGATAGGTTGCGGAGATCTTCGCACCATCGATTCCGCCAGAACTGTTCAATTGCTTCACGGCAAGGTTAAATCCTTGCTGCATCTGCTGTGCGTAGCTAGCGAACGAACCGGTCAGCGTGCCGGTAAATGCGAGCGTGATCGTACTATCTGACGACTGGCTGCCCCCTGTCGCCGAGCTGCCACAGGCTGCTGCCAGCAGGCTGAGCAGTGAAAGGGCGATCACTCCTTGCGTTCTTTTCCGCATGTCCTAATACCTCGATCCTGGGAGTTCTGTGGGTGCTGGATCTTGCCTGGGATGACATAAAATCGGGTCTTTCACGCTTCGACTTCGACGGTAAGCCAGTTCTCAAAGCAATTGTTTCGGGCGAGGCTGGTGACGCCGATTGTCGCCCGTCCGCCAAGACCGGAGTTCTCGCCGAAGACGTCACGGAAGAGGTCAGTCGCCCCGCTCGACACCTTGTTCACTTCGAAGAAATCAGGGACGCACACAACGAAGTTGAGTGATCTCACGATCGACTTCACCCGGTCGAGGCTCCCTAGGGCCAGCCGGATGCCGGCCAGGCAGTTGAGTCCTGTGAGATGTGCTGCTTCGTAACCTTGCTCGACAGTCACCTCAGCCCCGAGCCGACCAGGGTGAAGCAGGGTGCCGTCTGAGTATTCAGGAATGTGCCCGCTCAGGAAAAGGACGTTACCGACCTGGTGATGGGCTTTCATGCTGCCGTAGGTCGAGCCGTAGTAGGGAGTTTTCTCGTAGTCTGGAATTTTGAGCCCCAGTTCCTTCACGCGGGCCTCGAAGTCTGCCATCGCTGGTCCTCCTCTGGACGTATTTGGTTTGATTGCGTTTCCGTTGGCTAGGCCCGATAGGCGTGATTGATTCGCTTGGAGTTCTCAACTCCGGTGTTGAGATCATCCCGTAGGTGGGCCTCCTCTCGGAACGTCGCTCTTACGACGGGTAGCGGGCTTTGGAAATCATGTTCTCCTTGGGTGCCTAAGAGAAAAGGTGCCTCCGGACAAGTGATTCGAGGACCTCGGGCACCGCCGTCCACGGGAGGCCGTGCGCCTCGGCGACCGGGCGGCAGGTCAGGACCCCCTCGTGGGTGTGCAGGCCGCCGCTGAGCGCGGCATCGGCCTGCAGCGCCTCCCGCCAGCCCCGGTTGGCGAGTTCCAGCACGTACGGCAGGGTCACGTTGGTGAGCGCGAAGGTCGAGGTGTGCGGGACGGCGCCGGGCATGTTGGCCACGCAGTAGAACACCGAGTTGTGCACGCGGTAGGTGGGGTCCGCGTGCGTGGTCGGCCGGGAGTCCTCGAAGCAGCCGCCCTGGTCGATGGAGATGTCCACCAGGACCGACCCCGTCTTCATCCGGCTCACCAGCTCGTTGGGGACCAGCGTGGGCGCCTTTGCCCCGGGCACGAGCACCGCGCCGATGACCAGATCGGCGTCGATGACCGCCCGTTCGACCTCATAGGAGTTGGAGGCGACGGTCTGGCAGCGACCCTGGTAGATCGCGTCCGCCGAGCGCAGCCGGGCGATGTTCTTGTCCACCAGCAGGACCTCGGCCTGCATGCCGAGAGCGATCGCGGCGGCGTTCATGCCGGAGACCCCGGCGCCGAGGACGACCACCTTGGCCGCGTACACGCCGGACACCCCGCCCATCAGCACGCCCCGGCCGCCGCCATCCCGCTGCAGGTGATGGGCCCCGACCTGGGGGGCCATCCGCCCCGCCACCTCGGACATGGGCGCCAGCAGCGGCAGCGACCCGTCCGGCAGCTGCACGGTCTCGTACGCGATGGCGGTGATCCCGGAATTGAGCAGCGCGTCCGTGCACGGGCGGGAAGCCGCGAGGTGCAGGTAGGTGAACAGGACCTGGTCCTTGCGCATCCGGTGGTATTCCTCCGCCACCGGCTCCTTGACCTTGAGGATCAGATCGCCCGCCTGCCACACGTCGTCCGCGGTGGGGAGGATGGCCACGCCGGCGGCCACGAATTCGGCGTCGGGGATGGCCGAGCCGGTGCCCGCCTCCCGCTCGATGACCACCTCGTGCCCTGCCCGGACCAGCTCATGTACCCCGGCCGGCGTGATCGCGACCCGGTACTCGTGGTTCTTGACCTCGCGCGGGACACCGATTCTCATCGTCCGCTGCTTCCCTCCTCCACACCCGAGGGCCGCTGTCCGATCGCTAGCATCCGGAAAACGCTCCGTCCCCGGCCCGTGGGTCAGCGGCGCCGGCGAGCATTCCGTCGTCGGTGATGTGGATGACTTGGGCGTGCCCGAAGTCCTGGGCGCCTGGCGGGCTCTTTATAACCTGGTAGCAGCGGTCCCTCAGTCCGCGCGACCAGGCCGCCGGGGCCCCGGGCTCAAGCCGCACCAGGGGCGGGGCATCCAGATTCCAGGTGTCGAAGCCGTTTGCCGACTCGCGGCTGAGCACCCAACGCGGCGCGGCCACCGCTTCGCCCGGGTCCTGATGCAGCGCGAGGAGACGCACAAGCAGTTGCAGCAGAACTTGCGGCTGGGCATCGGCGCCCATGGTGCCGATGACAGTGTTGAGCGCACCAGCAGGATCAGTAACGAGGAGCGGCGTCAGCGTGTGCGGCGGGCGGCGGTGCGGTCCGTACTCGGCCGGATGGCCCGGCTGCAGGGAGAAGCCCATTCCGCGGTTGTGCAGGAAGATGCCGTGCCTGGGCAGTACCAGACGTGAACCGAAGTCAGCGGCGTTGGACATGATCAATGACACGCCGGTGCGGTCCCGGTCCACCGCGCAGATGTAAGTGGTATCGCCAGGCTCGTAAACGTCGGCCAGCCCCCGGCTCGCGCTCTCGCCGATGGCCGCAACTCGGGGTAGCAGGCGCTCGGCAGCAACCAACGCCGCGCCATCGGCGTGCTCGAAAAGCGTCGCCGACCGGTCGAATGCCGCGTGCCGGGCCGCCTCGACGAGCAAGAAGGCCCATCGCTCGTCCGCAGGGTCGTCAGGGAGCCCGATACGCTCCGCCATCCATACGCTGGCGAGGACGAGGTAACCCTGTGAGTTCGGGGGGATGGCCCACAGGTCATGGCCAAATGCCCGCAAGCTGAGCGGGTCCACCCAGTCCGCCTGCGGCGTGCGCAGGTCCTTTTCGGTGAACTCGCCTTCCCCCATGGCGATAAGCTCTTGGCCGACCGCATCCTCGTAGAAGCCAGCGCGGCCTCTGGCAGCGATGGCGCTCACCGCATCGCCGATCTGGGGAAGGACGAGGCGGCGGCCCGGCACGAGCGGTGCAGGGCTCCCGAATGCCAGCTTCCGCTCGTGCGGATCTAGTGCCAGCGAGGCCTGGGCGAGCGTGGGTGAGACGGGGAAGCCGTCAGTTGCGAACCCCTGTGCGGGGGCGAGGAGCTCAGCCAGTTCCAGGGTGCCGAAACGCTCATGTAGTGCCGCCCACCCGTCTACGCAGCCAGGCACCGTGATACTTCGGACATCGTGCTGGAATGGCATCTCCAGTGCGCCTTCCGCCCGCAGCCGATCCGCCCGGGCACCGGACCCGGCGCGCCCCGAGGCGTTGAGGGCGACCGGCGTCTCGCCCGCGCGGGCGATCATCGCGAACAGGTCACCGCCTAGCCCGCACATGTGGGGTGACGTAACCGCCATTACAGCCCCTGCCGCGATTGCCGCGTCCACCGCATTGCCGCCGCGGGCAAGCACAGTGGTGCCGACCGCCGCTGCGAGGTGGTTAGCGGCCGCGACGGCGCCCCCCGGCGCGTAACGAGTGATCATCATGCGTGTGCATCCGGCGTAACAGGAGCGCCGAGATACGCCCGGATCGCTGGCGTGCACTCCTCGCGGGGCTGGCGCAGCGGGTGGGCTGCCCAGAGTCGGGCGCACTTAACCCAGGCTGGACCAGCGCGGAGCCGTCGGTTGAGCACTACGTGAGAGCCTCTCCATGGACGTATGCTGTGCCAAATCCTTTTGGCAGATCAGGCTAGGCTAGAGTCGCCGTTGTAGCAGTGTCAAGAGGCAGCCACTGGTCCGGCCGTCCGACCTTCGCACCGGCGTGTCAGCGCGAAGGGATGACATCGCAGATCAGCAACCGCGCCGGCGGGCGGTGACCGTGCGCCGTCCGGATGTCCCAGGTATGGAGCCGAGGCCAGCGACCGCCGCTTGGACCGCGTGGATGTGTCGGCAGATCGTGGCGTCGGCAACGTGTGGCAATCGCCTAGCCGTCCCTGCCGCCTCTGACATCTTGGGGCAAACCGGGGTCAGCTCCCGATGGCACCGGGTCCGCGGCCGAGCCGTGTGTTGCCAGCCCGAGATGCTGACTGACACGCCACACGTCACTGCCGGGCGGTTCCGAGCGGATTGCGGAAATCGGCCGCAGTTCCCGTGGAGCGGCGTAGCCGCAAGGTCGCCGGAATGTACCGGGGCGCCTCCGCCCGATCGCCGCTCACGCACGCCAGCAGCATGGCCACCGCCGCCTCGGCCTGACGCTCCGGGTGCAGATCGAGCGCTGTGACCGGGGGATCGCCCTCACGTGCGTGAAAACTATCGACCCCTGCGGCGAGGAGCAACTCTTGCGGCACACGGCGCCCACTCGCCCTCGCCGCCCGCAACACTCCGCGGACAAACCGCGCCGCCACAGCGAAGATCGCATCCGGCCGATTCGGCCCCGCAAGCAGTCGCCGGGCAGCGACGAAGGCGTTGTACTCGCCCTGCTGCATTGCGACTGGCACAGCGAGTTGCGGCAGACCCTGTTCACGCGTCCACGATTCATAGGCGCTGAGCGTCTGTGTCGCCCAACCCCAGTCGGCCCGGGGAACCAGCAGGGCGATCCGCTGGGCGCCACGCGAGGCAAGGTGGTCAAGCAGATTCCGCGTGTTGGCGTCCGCTTCGGAGGCCACGTACAACACATCCTCCGGCCGTCCGAGGTCACGCTCGATCGTCACGACGGGGATTCCGAGCTTCCGCAGGAGATGCGCGCGAGGATCGCGCGGAGACGGATCTGCCACGATGCCACCGTCTATGGGGAGCCCTCGCAAGCTAGCTTCAACGACGGTTGGCGGGAGCAGCACCAGCGCCTGGTCGTGCGCGAATGCCGCCGCTGCGGCGGCGCTGGCCAATCGCATATAGAAGTCGACGCTTAGTGCCTCATCGAGCTGTCCCCCGTCCCCCGTCGGGAGCAATAGAGCGAGCATCCCTGACCGGCCAGATCGCAGGCTGCGGGCATGTCGGTTGGCGCGGTATCCCAGCGTTTGTACCACCTGCGCAACCCGAGCCCGGGTCGCCGGGTCAACCCGGCCCTTGCCGTTCAAGGCATGCGACACCGTTGTGACTGAAACGCCGGCCGCGGCAGCGACATCACGAATAGTTGGCCGAGATCCCATCGCTCCATCACCACGTTCCCCTCGAGCCCGAGCGTACGTGAGGCACAGGCTGGAGTTGCCGTTCTGGCCCGAGCCAGTGGACCGCTGCCGCCGCCGAGTTGGGCGCTGCCGCCGTCGCTGAGCCTGTCCCCGATGAGCATGCCTTTCGCCCTGTCACCCGGAGAGGCGATCAGCGGGCAGCTGGTCTATGAAGTCCCCCGGTATTACCTGGACAAGATCGCCAATCCGCTCGACGCCCGCCTGGAGATAGCCGATCAGCTCTCGGGAAGGACGGTGAACATCCCCGCCGCGATCGGCCACTACGACAGGGCCGTGATGACTCCGGCCGCCGGCGGTGCTGAGCTCCTCGGGCCGGAGGACGCGGAGGAAGCAGTGCATCGCGACGCCGGGCAGGCACAGCCGTAGCTGGCCCGGACGCAGCCCGGCCAGCTGGCGGTGGTTCCGCCGTGGGCGGAACCACCGCCAGCCATGAATGGATCGCCCCGCCGCCGCAACTTAGGCCATCTCGTACCGTCCCGCGAAGGAGAGGTCGCATGGCCGAGCAGACAGGCGGTGCACCCGCGGCGACGTCCACCCGGACCGGGTCACCATGGCTGGC
>Ga0307372_10007187_pt1 | contig 16031 bp, 19 predicted proteins | sample OX1MG_FD_202533 | JGI IMG/M metagenome (GOLD analysis project Ga0307372, IMG submission 202533) | Soil microbial communities from Risofladan, Vaasa, Finland - OX-1 | ecosystem: Environmental > Terrestrial > Soil > Coastal area > Acid sulfate soil | place: Finland: Risofladan, Vaasa | collected... | reverse complement strand
TCACCGCGCAAACGAGTGCCGGGAATCTCGCGCTCGAGCTAGCCGAGCTCGACGTGGTCGCGATCATCGCGCAAGCGGTGCAGTCCAGCACTCCTGTCGCCACGGCGCGCGGGATCTCGCTCAACTACTCGACGGAGCCGCTTCCGGCCGCCGACGGTGACCGGATCCGCATCGGGCAGGTGATCGACAACCTCGTTTCGAACGCGCTGAAGTTCACGCCGGCGGGCGGAACAGTCGATGTGCGCGCCTATCCGCACGGCCCAGGTGTGCGAATCGAGGTGGCCGACACCGGGATGGGCATTGCCGACAGCGAGCAGGCGCAGCTCTTCGATCGGTTCTTCCGCACAGCACGTGCGCACGAAGAGGTGATCCCGGGCGTCGGCCTCGGCCTCTCGATCTCGAAGGCAATCGTCGAGGCACACGGCGGCCAGCTCTCCCTCCGCAGCGTCGAGGGAGTCGGCACGACGTTCTTCGTCGACCTGCCCGCGGTCGTCAAGCTGACGGCCTGACTCAACGGTCGATCATGCGCTGGTTCGCTTCGGAGTAACGGGCGCCCTCGGCGTCGATCTGCGCGTCCTCGAGCTCGCGGAGGTCGTCGGCCGTCAGCTCGACGTTGGTGGCGGCGATGTTCTCCTCGAGCCGGTGCACCTTCGTCGTGCCCGGGATCGGAACGATCCATGGCTTCTGCGCGAGGATCCACGCGATCGCGACCTGCGCCGGCGTCGCGTTCTTCCGCTCTGCGATCCCCGTCAGCAGCTCGACGAAGGCGAGGTTCGCCTGCCGCGCGGTGGGGTCGGTGAAGCGCGGGACCGTGTTGCGGAAGTCGCCGCTCTCGAACTCGGTCGTCACGTCGATCTTCCCCGTGAGGAAGCCTTTGCCCAGCGGGCTGAACGGGACGAAACCGATCCCGAGCTCCTCGAGCGCCGGCAGGATCGCCTCCTCGGGCTCGCGCCACCAGAGCGAGTACTCCGACTGCAGCGCGGTGACCGGCTGCACCGCGTGTGCGCGGCGGATCGTCTGCACGCCGGCCTCGGAGAGGCCGAAGTGCTTCACCTTGCCCTCGCCGATCAGCTCCTTCACGGTGCCCGCGACGTCCTCGATCGGGACGTTCGGGTCGACCCGATGCTGGTAGAGCAGGTCGATCGTGTCGGTCCGGAGCCGCTTGAGCGATGCCTCGACACTGCGGCGGATCGTCCCGGGGCTGCTGTCGAGGCCGCCGCGCCCGCTTTCGAGGTCGAAGCCGAACTTCGTCGCGATCACGACCCGGTCGCGAACGGGCTCGAGCGCCTCGCCGACGAGCTCCTCGTTCGTGAACGGCCCGTAGACCTGCGCCGTGTCGAAGAAGGTGACGCCGCGCTCGACCGCCGCGCGGATGAGAGCGATGCCCTCGTCCTTGGGTGGAATCGGCGGAAAGCTCTGGCTGAGGCCCATGCAGCCCAGCCCGATCGCGGTGACCTCGAGGTCGTTTCCGAGCATCCGCTTGTTCATCTCGTCTCCTCAGGCTCGATGCGGCAACATACTGTGAGGAGAACCGTGACCGACTACGCGATCGTCAACCTGAAGGACATCGAGGACTCCGCCGGCGAACGGGCGCCAGGGATGGAGGCGCGGCTCGCGCGCAAGCACATCGACTCCGAGCATCTCGGCGTGACGTACATCCGGTACGAGGCCGGTCTGCGCTCGCCGATGGCGCACAGCCACCGCGAGCAGGAGGAGGCCTACGTCGTGATCGGCGGCTCCGGCCGCGTTCGGCTCGGTGACGAGATCCGCGAGGTCCGGCAGTGGGACGTCGTCCGCGTCAGCCCGGCGACCATCCGCGCGTTCGAAGCGGGAGTGGACGGCCTCGAGATGATCGCCGTCGGTTCCGACCGCCCTGAAGGCGGGGACGGGGTCGTGGCGGAGACCGCCTGGGTCGACTAACGCTGGTCGGCCGGCGCGAAGCCGGCGCCGGCCAGCATCCGCCGAAGGTCGACGATCATCTGCGTGTCGACGTCCTTGTCCTTGGGCGGATCGAACACCTCGGTCTCCTCGCCGAGCGTCACCTCGACGCGACCGTTGTGGTGCTCCGTCACGGTTCCGACCCCTTCGAGCAAGGACAGCACCTGCCGCCACTCGACGTTGCCGCTCGCCGGGTGGCCGAAGATCTTCTCCACGGTGTCCGCGTGTTCGCTGTTCACGGTTTCTTCCCGGCCCACTCGAGCTCGGCCTCGCGCTCCATGCGCTCGAGGCGCTCGTAGTAATCGGGGAACTCTTTCATGTGCGCGAACGCGATCTTGCCGGTCACGATCGGGTCATCGTGCGTGACGTCCGTCTGCGGGTCGTGCGATCCGTGCTCGAACTCGACGTCCATCCCTGCCCGAAATGCCTCCAGGTCGAAACGATCCCAGTCGACGCCGATCGCGTCGCCGACGCGGCGAGCCTCGTCTGCCGTCGTGCGCCGTTTCTCGCTCATCGTTCCCTCCTTCGTCGTCTGACCTGCGGACCATACGCGTCTCAGTCGGGCAGCATCGGCATGGTGATGCCGGGTGACCGGCCGAGCAGCACTGCCCGCGTGATCGCGCCCGTCCCGAACGGTCGCGCACGAGGTCGAGGGCGGTGTCGAGCGCGTCGCGGTCGCGCCGGTCGAACGGGAGGACGAGCTGCAGCGCTTCCGCGTCGTCGAGGTTCGCGACGGAGATCCCGACGAGCGTCAGACCGCGCTGCTCGATCGTCGGCAATGCCTCCGACAACAGCGTCCTCGCCGCCGACAGGATCCGCTCTGTGCTCGCCGTCGGATCGGGCAGCGTCGACGAGCGCGTCGCCCGCGTGTAGTCGTCGAAGCGCAGCCGCAGCACGACGGTGCGTCCCGCACGGCCCGCGGTCCGCATGCGGCGCGCGACCCGGTCGACGAGCGTGACGAGATCGGCGTCGACGGATGCGTGCGACCACGGCGCGCGGCCGCGCGCACGCTGTGAGCCGATCGACCGTCGCCGGCGCCGATGCTGCACGGGCCGGGGATCGAGGTTGTGCGCGAGCGCATGGAGGTGATGACCCGCCGCCCGGCCGAGCATCGACACCAGGATCGACTCGGGCAGGAATGCCACCTGCCGGACGGTCGTGATGCCTCGGTCGCGCAGCTTGCGCGCGGTGACCGGACCAACGCCCCACAGCCGCTCCACCGGCAGGGGATGGAGGAATGCGAGCTCGTCGTCGGGCGGCACGACGAGCAGGCCGTCCGGCTTCGCAACCGCGCTCGCGACCTTCGCGAGGAACTTCGTCCGCGCGACGCCGACCGTGATCGGCAGGCCGACTCGCTCGCGCACGTCGCGTCGGAGGCGCGCGGCGATCTCGACCGGCAAGCCGACGCTCCGCTCCATGCCGCTTACGTCGAGGAAGGCCTCGTCGATCGAGAGGCCCTCGACGACCGGTGCCGCGTCCTCGAACACGCGGAACACCGCCTTGCTCGCCTCCGAGTACGCCGACATCCGCGGCGGCACGACGACGGCGTGCGGGCACAGCCGGCGCGCATGCGCTCCGCCCATGGCGGTGCGGATGCCGAAGGCCTTCGCCTCGTAGCTCGCCGCGAGCACGACGCCGCCGCCGACGATCACGGGCCGGCCGCGGAGGCGCGGATCGTCGCGCTGCTCGACCGACGCGAAGAACGCGTCCAGGTCGGCGTGGAGGATGGAGGCCCCGCCGGACACGAACAGATGTTCTCATAGTGCTAGGTCCGCTGCTCGAGCCCGACGCTCTTGCGGAGCTCGTCGACATCGCGCATGAGCCCACGATCCCGGTCATCGGCGATGTGGTCCATCAGGTCGGCGAGACCCTCCGCCAGCGCGTTGAGCTTTTCGTGCAGCGCCTGCTCGCCGCGCCGCTGGCTGTTTTCCAAGAGCGCAACGAGGAGGAACGTGATGATCGTCGTGATCGTGTTGATGATCAGCTGCCACGTGTTGAGGCTGTGCAGCAGGAAGTAGCTCGGCGCCCAGAAGACGACGAGGAGCAGGCAGGCGGAGAAGAAGACGCCACGACTGGCGAAGTCGGCGATCCAGCCTGCGAACTTGTCGAACAGCGATCTCCGGTCAGGGGCGCGGGGCGGCATCGACACACCAACGCGGCGCGGGCCAGGTCGGTTACGAGCGACGTGACCCGGCGCGGGCCGTGTTCACCTTCTCGCTCAGGCGCGCCTCGAGACGCCAGAGGTTGTCGAGATGCTGACTCGCCCACAGGAGCCGGAGCGCGCCGTGGAGCGTCGCCTTGTCCCGGCTCCGGGCCGCGTCGCGCACGCACTCGAGCAATCGGGCGCGGCCGTCGGCGTCGCGGATGTGCGGCGGCGGGACGGGGCGGACGTTCACGAGCGCGTAGCCGAGGGACACGAACCACGCCTGGAACGCGTGCAGCTCCCGATCGAGGTTCCGGCCACAGTCGTCGAGGCGAACGTTGCCGTCGGCCATGCCGGCGAGCGATGCGAGCGACTGCCCCGCACGCCGCACGCGCGACGCGCCGCCGACGAGACCCGCGACGTCCTCGATGTTGAACTCGGTCGCCGAGCGTTCGGCGAGGTACTGCCGAAACGCGTCGTCGAGCCGGTGCACGGCCGTGTCCGCCGAACGCTCGGCAGCGGGCCGGTCGCGCCCTCCTTCGATCAGCTCGCGCGCGGCCGCGACGACATAGTCGGCGCCACGCGCATACGCGGCGGCGAGATCGTCCCGCAAGAGCGCAGACGCGCCGCGCGGCCAGAAGAGCACACCGACGCCGAGGCTGATGGCGAAGCCGATCGCGACGTCCTCGACGCGAACGACGCCGACGCGCCAGCCGACGGGCTGGATGATGTTGAAGAGGATGAAGAGGACGACGGTGAAGCCGGCCTGGCCGGCGGCGAACGAGATCGCGCGCGGCGCGTACGCCGCGAGCAGCAGCGCCACGGGCAGCGCGCCCCACAGCACCGCCTCGTGCGTGCCGATCCCGATCACGAGCAGCGCGCCGACGACGATTCCCACCGCCGTCCCGGCGAGCGCGCTCACGATCGACCAACCAGTGCCGAGCGCGTTCGACCGCAGCACGGACAGCGTTCCGAGCACGACCCAGAAGCCGTGCTGCAATCCGGTTCGCTGCGCGATGAAGACGGCGATCGCGAGGCCGGCCGCGCCGCGCACGCTGTTCTGGAACCACACCGACCCGAAGGTCGCGTGCTCGACCGCGAGGTGCTCCGTCGCCTCGATCGCCGCCAGCGGCGGCGACGGCTGGGCGATGCCGCGGTGTTCGAGCTCGGGTGTTTCGGCGCCGGTGGCGAGCAGCGCGTAGCCGCCGATCTGGCGCGTGGAGTAGGTCACGACGCGGATCCTGAACGGCGGGTCGAGCGTGTCGAGGTCGGGAACGTCTGGGAGACGCTGGATGAGCACGTGCGCGACGGCATCGCGCGCGGCGTCGAGCCGTGCGAAGTCAGGGCGTTCGTCACCGCCCTCGAGCCTCGTCGCGCTCACGCGCAGGACGTCTGCCGTCGCAGCAAGCGCCTCCTCGTCCTCCGCGGAGGCGGCCTCGAGCGCGGGCAGCTCGGAAGCCGGGGTGAGGAACGAGAGCAGCCAGTCGAGTTCGTCGGGGAGCGACGAGAGCGCCGCCGTCGACGCGGTCGGGCCCGTGGGGCGGTGCTGCGTGCCGAGGAACGTCCGCCCGAGCCCGTCCACCGCCTCGCGCGCGGCGACGGCGCGTTCGGCCAGCTGGTCCCGGGCTGCATCGACGAAGTCCGCGACGGTGCGCAACGCAGCCGCTGCCGCCTTCCGCAGATCGGCCGGCTGCCGCGGCGGCCAGATCAGCATCACCGCCGTGATGCCGACGCCGGTCGCGAGCCCCCATCCCTCGAGCCGGTCCGGGATGGCGGAGTTGGGCGCGGGGATCGTCACCGGCAGGACGAAGGTGAGCATCACGCCCGTGGATGCGGCGGCGAAGTATCCGCCGAGTAGACCGCTGAAGAGCGTGACGAAGCCGACCGCCGCCATCGCACCGGCGCCGAGCCAGGCGTTGCGCGAGCAGATCGTCCCGATCGTGATGTAGACGGCGCCGGCGGCGGCGAGGGAGAGATAGGCCAGAAGGCGCGTGCGCCACGGACCGCTGAACTCGACGAGCACGAGCACTGCGAACGATCCGAACGCAGCGAGGAACGACGTCTGCGGCTTCGCGATCACCTTGTCCGCGAATGCGAACACCGCGGGCATGACGATGGCGGCTCTGGCGGCGCTCTTCAGCGCGGCGACATTCAAGCTTGACTAGCTCTCCGACACCACCGCGCCGCAGTCCGGGCAACGGTAGGGCCGCCGACTGGCGACGAGCCTGCGAATCGCGTACAGGGCGAAGGGGAAACCGGGGCTCGGCATCGTCCGCGTGGCCTGCACGGCCCCGTGCGTCGGGCACGTGCCGGAGCGGGTCTCGACCTTGTTCATGGTGCTGCTCCTTTCAGGCGGTGGCGGCTGCGGGTGTCCACGTGAATCGCCAGAGCGCGATCCCGAGTCCGATGACGCCCCACAGTGCGAGGATGCCGATGTCGCTCCAGACGATCCCGACGCCATGCGTGGCGGGGTCGAACGCATGGTGGAGGCCGTCGGCGAGATGCTGCACGGGGAAGACCTCGGCCACATCGCGCAGCCATGTCGGCAGGTTGACGTTGGGGATGAAGACGCCGGAGATGAAGTACAGCGGCAGCATGATCGCCTGCACCATCGGCTGCGCTGCGTCCTCGTTCGAGATCACAGTCGTCAGCGCATAGGCGAGGCAGCAGAAGGCGACCGCACCGACGACGGCGGTCAAGACCACGCCGGGGATCGTCGACGTCGGCAGCTTGACCCCGTAGCCGAACCGGCCGATGAGGAGCAGCACCGTCATTACGGCGAGCGCGACGACGATGGCCGTGAGCGCACGGCCGGCGATGATGATCCAGGCCGGCACCGGCGTCGCCCGGCGGCGCTTGAGCACGCCCGACTCGCGCTGGGCGGTGACCGTGATGACGAGATTGACGAACGAGCCGGCGATCACGCCCATCGCCGAGAGCCCCGGCACGTAATAGGTCGAGGCCTTCACGTTCTGCGGCCCGATGTTGTGGTTCCCGAACACGCTCACGAAGATGACGAGGAAGAGGACGGGCAGGACGATGGTGAAGAAGCGCGACTGCCGGTTGCGGAGAAACGCGAGCAGGTCGTACCGGAACTGGTGCAGGATCATGCGGCGCCTCTCGTCAGCTCGAGATAGACGTCCTCGAGCGACGGCCGGCGCACGTCGAGGTCGGGCAGGTCGAAGCTGCGTCCGAGCGCCCAGTCGGCGAGTGCCTTGACGTCCGTGAGCGGCCGCTCGCTGTCGACGGCGACGCGCCCGTTCTGCATGGATGCCTTGAGCGGAAGCTCGTCGACTCCGACGCCGGCAGGAAGTGTGAACGAGATGCGCGCCGCCATCCGCTCGCGGCCGCCCAGCGTCCGCGGTGTCCCCTCGGCGACGATCCGTCCCCCGGCGATGACCGCGATCCGGTCGGCGAGGTTCTCCGCCTCGTCCATGTAATGCGTCGTGAGGAACACGGTCTTGCCGAGCTCGCGCAGGCCGTCGATGACGTGCCACGCCGCCCGGCGCGCCGACGGATCGAATCCCGTGGTCGGCTCGTCGAGGAAGATGAGCTCCGGGTCGCCGATGAGCGCGAGCGCGACGTCGAGCCGGCGCCGCTGTCCGCCCGAGAGCTGCTCTCCGAGCGTTTCCGCCTTCTCGCGCAGCCCCACGAGCGCGATTGTCTCGTCGATGTCGCGCGGCGACTCGTAGTAGCCGGCGTAGAGCTGCAGGCACTCGCGCACGGTGAGGCCGGGCTCCGCGGCGGACTCCTGGAGCACCGTCCCGACGCGATTCCGCCAGGCAGAGCCGGCGTGGGCAGGGTCGACGCCGAGCACGCGCACCTCACCGTCGCTGCGCATGCGAAAGCCCTCGAGGATCTCGACCGTGGTCGTCTTGCCGGCGCCGTTCGGGCCGAGGAAGGCGAAGATCTCGCCGCGCCGGATCTCGAGGTCGATTCCCGCGACCGCCTCCACCGCGGCATAGCGCTTGCGCAGCCCGCGAACCGTGATCACCGCCTCGTCCACCCGCGCACTCTCGCACAATGGGTGCGGATGGCCCAAGGATCCCGGCGCTCGTTCTTCGCAGGCTTCGCCGCGCTCGCGTCCATGGTGGCGGAAGCCGGGGCGGATCGGCTCACCGTCGCGCTCGGCGGGAGGGAGCGCACGCGCGTCATCGTCGTGCTCGCGTGCGTGCTCGGGCTCAGTGCCGCCGACGTGTCGACCGTCGGCGCGTCGGCGACCGAGCTGCGCCAGGGCCTGCACATCAGCAACACGGATATCGGCCTGCTCGTCGCCGCCACTTCGCTCGTCGGCGCGGTCGCGAGCCTGCCGTTCGGCATCCTCGCCGACCGCGTGCGGCGCACGACGACGCTCGCGATCACGATCGTTCTGTGGGCGGTGGCGATGCTCTGGAGCGCTGCTGTGCCGACCTTCCACGACCTTCTGATCGCGCGGCTCTTTCTCGGTGCGGTCACTGCGGCCGCCGGCCCGATGATCGCGTCGCTCGTCGGCGACTACTTCGGCGGCTGGGAACGGGGACGCATCTACGGGTACATCCTTACCGGTGAGCTCCTCGGCGCCGGCTTCGGCTTCGCCGTCACGGGCGACATCGCCACAGCGTCGTGGCGCGCGGCATTCGTCATCCTCGCGTTCCCTGCGCTCGCGCTCTCCGTCTTGGTCGCACGTCTGCCGGAGCCGAGACGCGGTGGGCGCGGGATCCTCGACCACGAATCCGCGAAGCCACCCGAGGACTTCGTCGAAGGGCCGCACGAGACCGATGCGCAGCGGCTCGCCCGGGCGCGTGGTCTGGAGGCCGACCCGGAGCTCGTGCTGCACGGCGACGCGCGCCGGATGAACATCGTGGCCGCGACGCGCTACGTGTTGCGCATCCGGACGAACATCGTCCTCATCGCCGCGAGCGCACTCGGGTACTACTTCCTCGCCGGCTTGCAGACCTTCGGCGCCGAGTTCGTGAAGGAGCAGTACGGGATCGGGCAGGCGATCGCGAACCTGCTCCTGCTCGTGATCGGTGTCGGCGCCGTCGGGGGCGTGCTCGCCGGCGGCGCGGTCGGCGACCGGATCCTCCGCCGCGGACGGCTGAACGGACGCATCTACACCGCGATCGTCGCGGCCCTGCTCGCGCCGATCCTGTTCGTACCGGCGATCTTCACGCGCAGCGCGGGCGCCGCCGTGCCCTATCTCATCGTCGCCGTGTTCTTTCTTTCCGCACAGAACCCGCCGCTCGACGCGGCGCGGCTCGACATCATGCCGCCGCTTCTCTGGGGCCGCGCCGAGGCCGTGCGCACGCTGTTCCGCTCGCTGGCGCAGGCGCTCGCGCCGCTCCTCTTCGGCGCCGTCTCGGACCACGTCTTCGGCGGCGGCCGCAGCGGGCTGCAGTGGACGTTCGCCGTCATGCTCGTCCCGCTCGCCGCGAGCGCCTACCTGCTCTTCAAGGGGCGGCGGACGTACCCGCGCGACGTGGCGACGGCGGCGGCTAGCGCCTGAGCATCTCGTCGATCGCGCGCTCGAGCTCGTCGATCCGGCTGACGCCGAACGCACGCACCGTGCCGTCGGCGTCGACGACGAGGTTCGTCGGCACGCCGCGCACGCCGAGCGACCGCGCGTAGTCGCCGGTCTCGTCGAGCAGCACCGTGCCCTCGAGCCCCCACATCTCGCAGAAGCGCTCGACTTCGGGCCTCGGATCGGAGCCCTCCCAGATGTCGATGTGGATCACGTCGAGGCCCGACCGGGCCCCCTCGCGCCGGCGCAGCTCTTCCAGGAAGGGCGCCGCCGCATTGCACGGACCTCACCAGCTGGCGAAGAAGTTGATGATGTAGCGCTTCTCGGCCCACTCGCGGCTCGTCCGCGTCTCGCCCGTGCGGAGTTCGACGAGCGTGAACTCCGGCAGCCGGTTGCCGACGAGCAGGGCGGGATCCTCGCGCGCCGGCGCAGGCGGGCGCCCCGCGAGTAAGTCCTCGACGATCGTGAGCGTTCCGCTGCCCGCGTCGGCGACGAGCAGTCGCCCGTCGTGCGGGTCGACGGTGACGCCGCCGGGACCGTCGCCGACCGGGATCTGCGTCCACTCGATGCCGTCCTCGACGCCGAGCACGCTGACCGTTCCGGCGCCGCGGTTGCTGACGTAGATGCGGTCGTGCGCAGGCGCGACCGTGAGGCCAACAGGCGCTTCGCCGACGCGCAGCTCCTCGACCACGCGCACCTCGTCGAGGTCGATGCGTGCAACCGTGCCTGCGATCGAGTTGACGACGAACGCTTCGCCGCGCTCGGGCACGACGCCGACAGCGCATGCGCCGGCGCCGACGTCGAGTCGCCCCACGGGCTCGTTCGTGTCCGCGTCCACGAACGTGACGGACGCGGCGATGAAGTTGACGCACAGGATCAGCCGGCGCGTGCGGTCGAGCTCGATGGCGCCGGCGCCGATCTCGGCCTCGACGGTCGCCACCGTCTCGAGCGTGTCGACGTCGAGGACGCTCATGGTTCCGCCGAGCGAGTTGCCGACGTAGAGGCGCCGCGCGTCGGCGTCGTATGCGAGGCCGGAGGGGTAGACCCCGACGGGGATCGTGGCCGCGACCTCGAGCGATTCGGCGTCGACGACGGAGACGGAGTTGGAGTGCGCGTCGGCGGTGAAGATCCGGTCGGTCGGAGGGTCGAACACGAGGTCGATCGGCTCCTTGCCGACCGGGACCTGCGCGATCGCCTGGTGCGCCTCGAGGTCGACGACGGTGACCCAGTCACTGCGGGAGCAAGCGACGTAGGCCCTGCGCCGGGCGACGTCGACGCCGACTCCCTCCGGGTCGAGGCCGACCGCGATCTCGGCGATCTTCCGCGAGTGTGCGGGCACGTCGATCCGGCACGCTGCGCCCACGCCGAACTGGCTGGTCATCGTGCGTACCCGTATCACACGGCGCCCTTGCAACCCGCATGAAACCGCTTCGTCACTCCGGCCGGCCGGGGGTTCGTTAGCGTCGGGCCGACCGTCAGTTACCGACCGAAGGGGGAATCGTGAGGAGGCTAGGCATCCTGCTGGCCGCGATCGCCGTGGGGGCGCTCGCGTTCACCGCCGTCGGGTCCGCAGGCTCGACGCGCACCACCGCCGGACACCTGAAGCACGTGTTCGTGATTGTGCTCGAGAACCACTCGAAGAACGGCGTCATCGGCGATCCGAACACGCCGTACATCACGTCGCTGGCGAACACGTACGCGGTCGCCGGGAACTACTACGGCGTCACGCATCCGAGCGAGCCGAATTACGTCGCCATGATTGCCGGCGACAACTTCGGACTCAACAGCGACAGTCCGAACAACAGGTACTCGGCGCCCAACATCGTCGACCAGCTCGAGGCGTCGCATCACACGTGGGCCGCGTACGAGGAGTCCATGCCGTCCGTGGGTTACCTGGGCGACTACTGGCCCAGCAGCTCCAACCCGTTGTACGCGAGCAAGCACAACCCGTTCGTGCTGTTCGACGACATCCGGTCGAGTCCGAGCCGGCTTGCCCACGTGAAGCCGTACACGTCGCTTGCCGCGGACCTGAACGGCCCGGAGCCGTCGATCCCCGACTTCTCGTTCATCGTCCCGAACCAGTGTCACGACATGCACGGAGGTGTCTACACGCCGGTGGCCCCGGACGGGAGCGACGGCTCGCCCTGCCCGTATGGCTCGACGAACGACGACCCGAATGACGCAGCGCTGAAGCAGAAGGCCGACGCGTTCGTGCATCAGGCGGTGCAGACGATCATGTCTTCGAAGGCCTGGAGCGGGAACAGCGCAATCTTCATCGTCGCCGACGAGTCCGATTACAACGGCAATGCGCAGAATGGCGGCTGGGCCGACCCGAGCGGTTGCTGCGACTCGCCGTTCATTCCTGCCGGGGACTCCCGCGTCTCTCCGACGTGGCCCGGAGGTGTGTACGGCGGCGGACTCTCGCCGGCGATCGTCATCACGACGAACGGCCCCCGTGGCTATGTCAGCACGACGCCGTACAACCACTACTCGCTGCTCACCACGATCGAGCAGAACTGGCATCTCGGCTACCTCGGTCACGCGGGCGATACCGCCGGCGGAGTGCTGCCGATGAACGACCTGCTCGCTCCGTAGGGGCTGGATTACTGGGAGCTGGCGGCCACGAGGGCCGCCAGCTCCTTCCGCGTCCGGGAGAGGTCGCGCTTGTGCTCCCGGAGCGCGGCCGCCCGTGCTCCGCGCACCCTCAACAGCTGAAGCTCTCGGACGCGTTCCCGGATCTGCTCCAGGAGCCGTTCGACTTCGCGCTGATAGCGCCGACGGTCGTCGGTCATGCTGCCTCCTCGATCGGTGCGAGCTCTCCGAGCAGGATCGCTTCCTCCTCGACTTTGGCCGGCTGCGACTCGATGAGCGCCGCCGAGATGAGGCCGCCTGCGAGCGAGATCCCGGCGAGCACGTAGAACGCGACGACGAAGCCGTGCGTCAATGCCGTCGGCGACGAGGCCGTGACGTGGTGATGCGTCGCGAACCGGGTCGTGTACGTCGTGGCGATCGTCGTTGCGATCGCGACGCCGATGGCTCCGCCGATCTGCTGCGACGTGTTGAGCAGGCCCGATGCGACGCCGGCATCACGACGTCCGACGCCGGCGAGCGCGCCGATCGACATCGGCACGAAGACGAACGCCATCCCGACACCGCCTACGAGGAACGCGGGGAAGAGATCCCAGAAGTAGTGCCCGTGCACCGGCAGGCGCGTGTACAGGAGCAGCCCTACGGTGGCGAGCAGGAGGCCGGCCGGCAGGACGCGGCGGATGCCGATCCTCGTCACCACGGCCTGCGACACGCCGGAGAAGACGATGATCGCGAGCGTGAACGTGATGTACGCCGCGCCGGTCTGCAGCGCGGAGTAGTGGAGCACCTGCTGCATGTACAGCGTCAGCAGGAAGAACTGCGAGAAGATCGCGGCGCCGGAGAGCAGAGCTGCGGCGTTCGAGCCCGAGAGCGTGCGCAGCCGGAAGATCCGGAGCGGCAGGAGCGGCGCCGGCGAGCGGAGCTCCACGACGATGAACGAGGCGATCAGCGCCGCGGACGCCGCGATCAAGCCGGCGGTGGTTGCGGTCGCCCAGCCGTGCTGGCTCGCGCGCGTGAGCGCATAGACGAGCAGCATCAGGCCGCCCGTGATGGTGGAGGCGCCGGCGATGTCGAAGTGGCGATGGTCGAGCGCTGCGCGGCTCTCGCGCAGGAGAATGGGCGCGAGGACGAGCACGAGCGCGCCGACGGGGACGTTCACGAAGAAGATCCACGACCAGCTGAAGGCGCTCGTCAGCGCGCCGCCGAGCAGCACTCCTGCTGCAGCGCCGCTGCCGGAGACCGCTCCCCAGATGCCGAGCGCGAGGTTTCGCTCGCGTCCCTCCTTGAAGGTCGTCATCAGGATCGACAGCGCCGCCGGTGCGAGCAGCGCCGCGCCGAGGCCCTGCAGGGCGCGGAACGTGATCAGCGATGCCTCCGACCAGGCGAGCCCATCGAGGAGCGAGCTGACCGTGAAGAGCGTCAGCCCGGCCATGAACAGGCGTCTGCGTCCGAGCAGGTCGGCCATGCGGCCGCCGAGCAGCAGGACGCCGCCGAAGAGGATGGAGTAGGCCGTGATCACCCACTGCAGGCTCTCCTGGCTGAAGTGGAGGTCGGTCTTGATCGTCGGCAGCGCGACGTTGACGATCGCGATGTCGAGAACGACCATGAACTGCGCCGCCACCAGGACTGCGAGGCCGAACCAGCGCTTCCGGACGGCCGCGCCGTCTTCCGTCGTGTTTACAATCATCGTTCTACTCATTCGATGTCCCCTTGAATCGTTGTGTGGTTCCACGATACACACAACCAACGATCCTTCGCTACACTTATTCCGCAATGAACCCTGAGATCTCCCCGAACTGCCTCCCGCTCGAGATGCTCGCGCGCCCGGCAGTCCTCCTGGCCCGGGTCGGCATCGCCGTGAAGATGGAGACGATGGACCGCTTCGAGGAGGCCGGGTTCAACGCGTACCACTACGGCGTCCTCGCCCTCCTCGACGAGGGCGCACGCGAGACGCAGGCCACCATCGCGGACGCGCTCGGGGTCGACCGGAGCATGCTCGTCGGCCTCCTCGACCAGTTGGAGGAGCGAGGGATGATCGAGCGCCGCCGCGATCCGAACGATCGTCGCCGCCAGATGGTCAGCCTCACCGCGGCCGGCAAGCGGCAACTCGCCTCGTTCCGGAAGATGGTCCAGAAGATCGAAGATGCGTTCCTCGCCCCGCTGGACGAGGACGAGCGCGCAACGCTGCACGACCTGCTCCTGCGGGTCGCGGCAGAGCGCGACAGCCGCTTCGCGCCCGTTCAGCTCGCCTAACATCGCCTCCCGATTTGTGTTCGTCCGCCGGAACCGGCAGGGTTCACGGCATGAGCGGGTTGCTCGAGCGCGTCTCCGTTCCGCGTCTGCTCGAGGCGACGGCGCTTCTCGTCTACGCCGTCGTCTTCGTGCTTCTCGTCGAGTACGGCCGCCCCGGGCTCGGGCTCTCGCAGGGCTTCTACCTCGCCATCGTCCTCTTCGCGCTCGCCGGCGGACCAGTGAGCGGCGTTGCGGCGGGCGTGCTCGCGACGCTGCTTTGCGCGATCGCTTCGGCGATCCACGGCACCTTTTTCGGGGAATCGCTCGAGCCGCTCGGCATCCGCCTTGCGGCGTACACGCTCGCCGGCTTTGCGGTCGGCTACTTCGCGCGCCGCGGCCGCCAGATGCTGGCGGAGTCGCTGCACGTGCTCGACGACGTGCTCAGGATTGCGCGGAGGGACGTCGCGACGGGCGTGCTCGCGCCCGAGGGGTTTTCCGCACGCATCGCGCACCGCGTCGACCGGTCGGAGCCGTTCGCCGTGCTCGTGGGCGAGCTGACGACGTCCTCAGACGCGGCGCAGCGCGAGGAGCTGCGCACGCTTGCGGCCGCACTCGACGGCGACAGCGAGGTCGCGCGCGTCGGCCCGTTGCGCGTCGCGGTCGTGACCGCGGCCCGTTCCTCAGAGGATGCGGCGCGAATCGCCACCGAGCTGGAGCACTTCCTCGGCGGCATGACGTTCGGGTGGGCGTCTCATCCGCACGACGGCGACGAGCCGCTCGCGCTCTTCGGCGCGGCGAGCGAACGGCTGGTGGAAGCCGCCGTCGCCCTCGAATCGACGGGGTAGGCTCGCGGGCGTGGCGCTCGCGCTCATCTTCGACCTCGACGGCACGCTCATCGACACGGTGTACGCGCACGTGTTTGCGTGGCAGCGTGCGCTGGCCGAGGCGGAGATGCCGATCGACGGGTGGCGCATCCATCGCCGGATCGGCATGAGCGGCGGCCTGTTCGCGCGCGCCGTCGCGCGCGAGGTGGGGCGGGAGCTGACGGACGCCGAGACGGAGGAGATCCAGCGCCGGCACGGCGAGATCTTCCGCGGCCTCCTGCCCGAGCGGCGCCCGCTTCCGGGTGCCGTCGAGCTGCTCGCGGAGCTCCGGCGGCGGGGGATCGTGCACGGGATCGCGACGTCCGGGCGCCGTCCGGAGATCGACGCGTCGCTCGAGGCACTCGGCGTCGGCGAGGAGACGGTCGTGATCGAACGCGGCAACGTCGCGCGCGCAAAGCCGGCACCGGATCTCTTCCTCAAGTGCCAGGAGGCGCTCGGCGTGCAGCCGGTCGACTGCTACGTCGTCGGCGACGCCGTCTGGGATTTGCTCGCAGCACGGCGCGCGCGCATGCTCAGCATCGGGCTCCTGAGCGGCGGCTACGGCGCGGACGAGCTGCTCGCCGCCGGCGCGTTCCGCGTGTACGAAGACTCGGCCGAGTTGCACCGTTCGCTGGACGAGCTCGGTTTCGAGTAAGGCAGGCCGGTACTTAGTAACTATCTCGAAACGTCCTTGCCCCAGTTGAGGGCGTGGAGTCGGCGGCCCCAGAGGAGCGCGCAGGCGAGCTGGATGAGGCCCTTGTAGTTC
>Ga0307372_10007186_pt1 | contig 16032 bp, 10 predicted proteins | sample OX1MG_FD_202533 | JGI IMG/M metagenome (GOLD analysis project Ga0307372, IMG submission 202533) | Soil microbial communities from Risofladan, Vaasa, Finland - OX-1 | ecosystem: Environmental > Terrestrial > Soil > Coastal area > Acid sulfate soil | place: Finland: Risofladan, Vaasa | collected... | reverse complement strand
ACAATATGCATTCATCTAGGAACTCGTTGAAATTCACCGCAATGCAGCGTACTTCCTGGCGATTTGCGCTTCTTCCCGGCTGAATTCTGTTTGAACCGCGGTTCGGACTGGTGTTTATCTGGTTTTGCGGGGCTCAGGCAGTCATTCCCGAGCCCTGCAACCGTGGTTCAGGCACACTGCCGCCTGAGCCTTTCCGGTGGTTGGGCCATGAGTCTGGGCAGCCGGAGCAGGTTGTGCGCGGCGCAACTGAAGACGAACAGCCAGTCCACTTTCTCCAAGCTGCGCAGCTTGACCTGGCGCAGAGGGCCGGTTTGCTTGAGCCATCCGAATCCCTTCTCGACCAGCCAACGCCGGCTCAGGCTGACGGCATAGCCAGGCTGGCGCGTAGTTCTCCGGTCCAGGTTGCTGCGGCGTCCCTTGTCGTTCCTGGTCACATGCGGCATTACGTTCAACTCCCGCACAAGCTCCTGATCGATCCAGCCCTTGTTCGCCGGCTTTGCCACGCCCTGTACATCCGCCTTCTTGCTAAATTGCTTTGCCATGCTATCAGCTCAGCAATTTCCCCACTTCCTGCACAGTCCCCTTCCTTGAGGCCGAATCTCCCTCGTCACTCCTGCTCGCCAACCACGATATGGGTAATTGAAAGTCACACCGGACGCTTACGCTCTGATGGCTTAAAACCTCTCGCTATGGCCGCTTTTCACCTGATCATCTATGGCCGCTTTTGGGTGATCACCAAGGTCCAAACCAAAATGCGGACCGCTTCCCAACGGAATGCTGTCCCGCTTCAAACGAAATCGCGTCCCGCTTCCCGTGGAATCACTGGCCCACTTCGACCGGAATACGCAATTTCAACCGGGAAGAAGCGCAAATCGCCAGGAAAGACGCTGCATTGCGGTGAATTTCAACGAGTTCCTAGAATCTGCGTGTTCGTATGCGAAGCAGATTCAGGGGCCAGCAGCTTATCACCGATGTCTATCGAGCCAATTGTCCGCGCTCGAAGGCCAATGAGAACCTGCTCATAATCCCAAGGATTCAGACTCCGGCTGATTGGCTCTCCATAGATTATAGTTCCAAATAAATGCGGTTCACGCCAATCATCTTCCCACCGGTTTCAATGAGCACAAAATCCGCCGAACCACTCATTGAAAATCGCTTTGTTTGGATTTAAGTGCCTTTGACGATGACTGGATAAGACTGCGCAGATCTGGGCATACTTCATCTCAGAGCGCTATATGAGGAACGTTTTCCGGGGGCAAGGTCACTGTCACCGTCCTGACGATTCTTGAAGGTGCTACTCGAAGGCTGCCCAAAGAAATTGCAAGTCTGTCCTTTTGCAGTCGCAAACGGCGAGGCATCTGCCGACGCTGGTACGTGGCAGAATTTCTGATGATCACCGATGAGAGGCAGGGGAAGAGAACATAGCAGAGAAGTCGATGCTAATCCGGAATGGCGGGTCGTTCGGCCAGCAGATCGGTTCGTGTGCCTGTAAGTTTCATTCTATTCCTCGGTGATACTTTTGGTGATACTTTGTTCGGTCTTTTAGGGCTAGTCTGTGCGATCTGGTGCAACGCACGTTACTCTCGTATGTATTGATATGGAGGAGGTTATTCCAAGTATTACCCTGCTGTGCAACCAGGTGCAACAGACCCGTGAACGGTTTCCTAAACCGCAGGTCGGAAGTTCGAGTCTTCCCAGGGTCACCATAAATCCTTCGCCCAATCCATTTCAGCCCGCATTCTGAGCCTGCGCCCGTTGACAAGCGTAACGCTACACAATACATTCGAACTGTGATCGGGAGCTTCCAGCATAAGGGGCTGGAGAAGTTCTACAGAACGGGCAGTAAGGCTGGCATTCAGCCCGAACACGCGGAAAAGCTGCGAGACCGCCTGCTGGTTCTGGACAATGCCGCAGGGCCGGAGGACGTTGCACTGCCCGGTTGGAACCTTCATCCCTTGAAAGCGGACCTTGCGAGTCACTGGGCCATCAAAGTCGATCGCATGTGGCGACTGACATTCGCCTTTGAAGGAAACGATGTCGTCCTTCTCGACTATCAGGATTACCACTGACGTGCTGGATCATGTTCGCAGCTGGAAAGGAGACCCTTATGACCGCAATGCATAATCCTCCGCACCCCGGGCGCATTCTAAGGCAGTGGATCGAGGGCCGATCCGTGACCGAAGTTGCCCATCATCTTGGAGTCTCCCGTGTGGCGCTTTCCCGAGTCCTGAATGAGCAAGCGGGAATCTCGGCTGAAATGTCCCTCCGTCTTTCTGAGGCCCTTGGTACCTCGCCCGATTTCTGGTTTAAGATGCAAACGCAATTTGACTTCTGGCAGGCCTCGCGCAAGAAGCGCAGGAAAGTGCCGCCGCTCAAAAACGTAGCTTGAACACCCTGCCTTGTTTTTCAACACCCGCTGTCCCGCAAAATAAGGTAAGCTGAATTTTTGACCCTGCTGCAAAGTCTTTCTTTGTGGCGCAACTTTCGCCAGCACGCAACGGGATGCTCGGGAAGGCGGTGAAAATCCGCCACTGCCCCGCAACTGTAAGCGCACTCTGCCGCGTCGTGTAGTTATGCACGCAGCCGAACTGCTCGGATTGCACGCCCACTGGAGCCAGGCTCCGGGAAGGGAATCCGCCAGCAGGCGCAAGTCAGGAGACCGGTCCCAATCGCATTAGCCCGCGTTCCGAGGGGAACGGAGGAACCATGACGCAACTTTCCCGGCTCCTGTGCCGCACTCTGCTCTGCGCTGCCGCTCTTTTTTTCGCTTTCACATCCACATCCCATGCCGTCACCGTTCACGGAACCGTGACCGACCCGGTCGGCCGTCCTGTCGCCAATGCCAACGTCGCGCTTGTCCAGAACGGCAAAGTCGTCCTGAGCACGGCCACCCACGACGACGGGTCCTACCAGTTCAGCAACGGAGCCTCCGGCCAGTTCTATGTGCTAGCCGCCGGGCGCAGCTTCCGTCAGGTCACCACAAAAGCGTTCTATGCCGGCGCGCTCGACTCCGTCGAGCAGAACATCGTGCTTGAGCCCGAGTGGGTCCGGCAGTCCATTGTGGTCACCGCCACCGGAACCCCCACCCCGCAGGCCCAGGTCAGCGCGTCCGTCACCACCATTCCCGCGCTCGACTTCGTCAGCCGCGCCTTTATGGTGGGTGCGCTCAGCCAGGTTGCCGGGCTCAACGTCGTCCAGAGCGGCGAGTACGGGGCCGTGACCTCCATCTTTATCCGCGGCGGCAACTCTGACGCCAACCGCATCCTGCTCGACGGCGTGCCCATTGAAAATATAGGCGGGAGCTTTGACCTTTCCGGACTCTCCGCTACCGGCATCGCCAGCGTTGAAGCCTACCGCGGCCCCAACAGCGTCCTCTACGGATCGGATGCCTCCGCCGGTGTCATCAACTTCACCACGCCGCGTGGCAGCACGCCGTTCCCCACCTTGATCTATGAGGGCGACTCCGGCAGCTTCCACACCTACCACAATGCCGTTCAGCTCGGCGGCACGCATGGCCGCCTGGACTACTACGGCGGATTCTCCGACTTTCAGACGCACAACTCCATCCCCGCCGACAAAGCCCATAACATCGCTACTGTCGCCAACCTCGGTTACGCATGGTCGGCAAACACCGGTTTGCGCGTCACGCTGCACAACAACGACAACGCCTCCGACCTGCCCGGTACCTACGCCTTCTGGGGAATCCCCAACGACGGCAAGGAGTCCGACCAGAACATCTATCTGGCCGCGTCGCTTGACCACACCTTCAGCGACCGCTGGCACGGCCTGTTGCGCTACGGGCTCGCGCGCAAAAGGGAAGAGTCCAAACAGTGGTACCCCGCCGGAAACCTCATCGACGGCAACTACTACGGCAACACCACCACCATCACCGGCGCCAACGGCTACTCCGCCACCGGGCAGGCCATCATGAACTACGGCGGCATCTACCCGTCCGCCCTCAACATCGTGAACAACCGCGACAACCTTTACGCGCAGACCAGCTACAACCTCACGCCGCACTTCGGGATGGTCGCTGGCTTTCGCTATGAGGATGAGCGCGGTGCGGAGAACGAGTGGGTCTACGACTTCAACGAAGCTCTGGAGCGCGCCAACTACGACTACATGTTCGCCGTTAACGGAGACTTTAGAGGGCGCGTCTTCTACTCGCTCGGCGGCGGCATCCAGAAGAACCAGCTCTACGGAACCGAAGGCACGCCGCGCATCGGCGTGTCGTACTATCCGGTGCGCCCCGGCAAGGGCATCCTGCACGGGACCAAGATCAGCTTCAACTTTGCCAAGGGCGTGAAAGAGCCGACCATCGACGACCAGTTCGGCTCGCTCTATAACTTTCTGCTCACCAACGGAGGCCAGTCCACCGTCAACCAGTACGGCATCCAGCCCATCGGCGCTGAACTCTCCCGCTCCTACGACGGCGGCGTCGAGCAAAGCCTCTTCAGCGAGCGCGCCACGCTGCGCGTGACCTACTTCCACAACGAGTTCGGCAACCAGATCGAGTATGTCCCCGCGAGCGAGGTGCCGCTCCTGCTGCCCAACCTCACCGCGGCCCAGCAGCAGCAGTTGGAGGCTTTCCTGAATCAGGAGTATGCCTACTCGCTCACCCTGAACTCGCTCTCCTTCCGTGCCCAGGGCATCGAGTCGGAAATCCAGTACGGCATTGGCCGCAATGTCTTCATCCGTGGCGGATACACCTACCTGGACTCCGTCGTGCAGCACTCCTTTTCATCCGACGCGCTCGGGCCCAGCTACAACCCGCTCTATCCCAATATTCCCATCGGCAGCACGTCGCCTCTGCGTGGCGCACGGCCCTTCCGCCGTCCGTCGCATACCGGTTTTACCACCGTCAGCTACACGAGCAACCGCTTCACCGTTGTCGCCACCGGAGCCTACGCCGGCCGCAGCGACGACTCAACCTTCCTGGCCTACGGCACGCCGGACTACGACAACTCGCTGCTGCTGCCCAACCGCAACCTTGACCACGGCTATGCCAAGCTCGACCTCGGCGGCTCCGCGCCTATACGGTCCTGGCTCAGCATCTACGGGCAGCTCGACAATCTGCTCAGCCAGCAGCACATCGCTCCCATCGGATACACGTCGCTGCCGTTCAACATGCGTGTGGGCCTGCGCTTCACATTCGGCCACCTGCACAAGAACCAGTAACACAAAAAGGCCGGACACATTTCGAGTGTCCGGCCTCGCTTCTTCCCGGCTTCGGCGGAGCGCTACGCCTTTATGCCGTGTATGGCGGGCAACTGCGCCGCCGGCATCACCAGCATCGACGTCGGCTCATGGCTGGGCGTGTCCGTATTGGGAAGAATTCTTGGGCTCGAAATACCCAATATCAGCACCGCGACCACCAGCAGGAAAATCAGCGTAAATCCACTGAGTAGAACCACGGCAAGAAAACTGGTTTCCTCGCTTTCGTCGAGCCGATGGATCAGCTGTGGCAGATGATGCAGATCGTCTTTCGTAAGTTTGAAGTCGCTCATACTGCGATATTAAGATGCATTTCGCACGATAGCGCGCTTTTATGTGTGATTGACGACACAGACGGCAGAGCAAAATTCCTGTCCAAAGCAGAAATGCCTGACCAAAATGGCCAGGCCTTTCTGCTTGTCAGAAGAGAATCCGCTGTCCTTTACGCCCGCTTCAGTTCCGGCGACCGCTCCGTGCCGCCCATGCGCACGCTCACAATTTTTGATACGCCCGGCTCCTGCATCGTGACGCCGAAGATCATGTCCCCGGCGGTCATCATGCGCTTGGAGTGCGTCACAATGACGCACTGTGTCGTCTCCGACATCTCGCGCAGCATCTCCGCCAGCCGCCCCACGTTGGTCTCGTCCAGCGGAGCGTCCACCTCGTCCAGCACGCAGAACGGACTCGGCTGATAGCGGAAGATTCCCACCAGCAGTGACAGCGCCGTCAGCGCCTTTTCGCCGCCCGAGAGCAGCAGCACGTTCTGCAGCTTCTTGCCCGGAGGCTGCGCCACAATATCGATGCCGCTGTCTACGGTGTTCTCCTCGTCGGTGAGGCGCATGAACGCCTGCCCGCCACCGAACAGTTGCCCGAACGTCACGCTGAAGTTTTCGTTGATCCGCGCGAACGCCTCATCAAACTTCATCCGTGAAATCTGGTCGATCTCCTTGATCGTGGCATGCGTGTTCTCAATGGAATCCAGCAGGTCCCTGCGCTGCGTCTCCAGGAACTCGTGCCGTTGCGCCGTCTCCCTGTATTCCTCCAGCGCCATCATGTTCACCGGACCCATCGCTTCCAGCTTGTGCTTCATCTCGCGGCAAGCTTCGTCTTCCGCCGTCAGCGCTTCGCCCTCGATGCGCGCAGTCCCGCCGTCCTCGCGCAGCAGGGCAGCTTCCACGCTCAGGTCGTTCACGCAGGTTTCTTCCAGATGCGTAATCTCTGACGCCAGCGTTGCGCCGCGCGTGCTGCGTTCGGTGCGAGCCTCGCGCAGAGCATCGGTTTCCGCGCGCAGCGTCTTCAGTTGCGCTTCCATCTCCGCCAGCCTGGTCCGTAGCGCCGCGGCTTCTTCCGTCAACCGTGCGACTTCGGCCAGAGCCTGCTCGCGCATCCCGGTCAGACGCTCGCGGTCCGCCGCCAGTTGCTCGTTCTCGCGGGCGCGCTGTTGCTGCTCCGCGCTTGCCGCCGCCAACTGCTGCTCAATCTGGGCCACGCGCTGCGCCAGCTCGGCATACATGCGGTCGATGCGCGCAAATGCTGCCTCCGCGCCGCGCCGCCGCTCTTCCAGCCCGGCCAGCTCGGCAGAGACCATCGCCGCCTGCTGCTGTGCTTCCTCGCGCGCCTGCCGCAGTCCTTCCACCGTGCGCTGCAACTCGCCCAGCCCAGCCTCGGCCTGTTCGTGCTCCGTCTCCAGTCGCTGCGCCTCGTCCCGTTTCTGCTCGATGAAGGTGGCTTTTGCCGAACGCGCGTCCTTGTTGCGCTCGCTCTGCAGCGTCCAGTCCTGCAAGCGCCGCTCCAGCCGCTGCACCTCAAAATCCATTTGCCGCAGCGCTGCCGACTGGTTCGCGCTCTCGCGCTCCGCTGTGCGCAGCTCTTCGCTCTTCGCGTCCAGCAGCCGCGTCAGATCGCCCAGCTCCCTGGCCAGCGTTGCCGCAGCAATTTCCGCCTGCCTCAGCTCGCGCTCCACCGCATCGAGTTTCTGCTGCGTCTCGCGCAACTCGCGCTTCAGCGCCAGCGGGCCTTCGGCGCGCGGCTTGCCGCCGGTCACCGTCACGTTGTGGAAGCACTCGCCCGTCGGAGCCAGGAAGAAGGCGTCAGGATTCTCAAGCGCCAGCGACCGCGCCGTATTGGAGTCTTCGGTCACGTAGCCTTCGCGCAGCTTCGGCAGAATCACTTCCAGCGACCGGCCAAATCCATCCAGCACGCGGATGCAGTTCTTCAGCCGTACCACGCCTTGATTCCGCTCATGGCCCGGAGCATCCACGCCCGCCGCGAATGAAAACTTCGCCTGCGAATCTTCCGGATGCACCAGGAAGGTTGCGCGTCCGTCAACGCCGGTCTTCAGCAGCCGCATGCCTTCGTCCGCCGCATCCCAGCTCTTCACCACGATGTAGTTCAGCTCGTCGCGCAGAAACTCATCGACTACGTTCTCATACTGCCCATCGACTTCAAGAAAATCCGCCAGCGTGCCCACCGGAGCCAGTCCGCCGCCCAGCGCATTCGCCTGGAACAGCTTCCGTACCGTATCCGTCGAGTAGCTGTGTTCGCGGATCAGCGAGTCAAGCGAATTGCGCCGCCCGGTCAGGGTGGCCATCTCCGCGCGTAGCTGATCGCCGCGCCGCCGGGCCTCGGCTTCTTGCTCACGCTTGGCCGCAATCTCCCCGCGCAGGGTACCAGTCTCGCCTTCCAGACGCTTCAGCGTCTCGGTCACCGACTCAAACTGTATGTTGACCTGGCCGCGCTCCGCGCCCAAAGCCTCCAGGTCGCCCTTGGCTGCGGCCATCTCGGTCGCCAGCCGGTCCGCATCGCGCTCCAGCGCCGCCAGCGACTCTTCGCCCTGCGTTGCCTGGTTGCGAACCTGCCCAAGTTGCGACAGCAATTGCATGGCCTGCCGGCGCCTGGCTTCCGCATTCTGCTCGGCGGACGATACCGCCGCAACCGCATTCCGCGCCTGCGCCTGCTTGGCCTGCACCTGCTCGCGGAAGCTTGTTGCCGCCGCTGCCGCCGTCTCCAGAAATGCCTTCTGCTGCTCGCGTTCGGTGGTCAGATTGCCCAGATGCGCCTTCGCCTGTTCCAGCTCCGCCACGCCGGCTGCCGCTCGCGCCACAAGTTCCGCAATGCGTTCTTCGTTCGCAGCCTGCCGTGTTGCCGCGCGCTCCAGCTCAACTGCGGACTGGTTGGCTCGCGTCTGCGCGTCCTTTGCGCCGGCCTCCAGTTCATAGCCTCGCGCCCGCGCCGTGGAGTGCTCCGCGTCCAATGTCTCAATGTTCGCGCTGTGTTCGTCAATCTGCGCGGTCTGCGCGGCAATCGCTTCCGCCACCGCAGCTTGCTCCGCGTCCATCTGGGCAAGCTTGCTGGCCAGCACCACCTTCAGCCGTGCGCGCATCTCGTCGCGCAGCGCACCGTAGCGCTCGGCCTTGGCTGCCTGCCGCTTCAGCGAACCCATCTGGCGCGTGACTTCTTCAAAGATGTCGTTCACGCGGGCCAGATTCAGCTTCGACTGCTCCAGCCGCAGCTCAGCCAGCCGCTTCTTCGTCTTGAAGCGGGTAATCCCGGCGGCCTCTTCAATGATCGCGCGGCGGTCATGCGGCTTCGAGCTCAGTAGTTGTCCAATGCGCTCCTGGCCGATAATCGCGTACGACTCCGGCCCCAGCCCGGTGCCCATAAAAATATCCTGAATGTCGCGCAGCCGGCACAGTTTTCCGTTCAGCAGATATTCGCTCTCGCCGGTGCGGAACAGCCGCCGCGTCACAATCATCTCGCCCTGCTGCGGAGTCTTATTGAACTTCCGCCGCCGGATCTTCAGCACCACGGCGTTGTCCACTGCCGCCGGTAGGACGTCCGCGGTCGCAGCCTCAGGAGACGGCGGCAGGGAAGCCGCTGCCGCGCCCTCTTCCTCAATCACCTGGCCCGGTTGTGACTCGGCAATCATCTCCTCAGCTTCGGCCGCGCGCTCCGCCCTCAGCTTCCCTTCGTCCCAGTCCGCGGAGTCTTCCTCAATCACCACGTCCGGCTCCGCCAGCAGCGGTCCGCCGTAGGCTTCGGGATCAATCAGCGTCAGCGAAACCTCGGCCATGCCCAGCGGCTTGCGGTCGCGCGTCCCGGCAAAGATCACGTCCTCCATCTTGCCGCCGCGCAGCGACTTGGCGCTCTGCTCGCCCAGCACCCAGCTCACCGCGTCCAGAATGTTCGACTTCCCGCAGCCGTTCGGGCCCACCACCACGGCCACGCCCTGGCCCGGCAACGCCACCTCGGTCCGGTCGCAAAACGACTTGAACCCCAGAATCTGGATTTTCTTGAGCTTGAGCATCAGGACACTCCTTTTACGTCGTCGAGCCGGGCAACAACACGCGCCGCGACGCAGGCGCGGTTCATCCTTGGAGAAACTCTAGCCTCGGCAGGGGACAGGGTCAACATACGCACCCCAACATCTTGTGGATAAGCCGTCCCTAACTCAATTTACTGTATAAGGATGGGAATTCCCACAAAAAAGCAGGCGTTCAGGAGAGAGAATTTGAGAAGGTCGAGGAAAGTGCGCCACCTCCAGACTAGTCCTGTCACCATGCCCCTGCAAGCCAAAATCTGGTAAAAGGAACCGTCCCGGTTACCGCCATGCGCACCCTTGCTGAACCCGCCGATTTGCCGCCGCCACCCCTTCTTCGGAAACCTTACCCAGAAGGAATGGATGCGCTGGGGCTGGCTCCACAACGACCATCACCTCCGCCAGTTCGGGCGCTGAGCGAGGCTGCGGAGGGGCCTGCCAGCCTGTTCTTCCTGTAGTTCATACAAAACAAAAGATTTAGCTCGATCCAGCCAAGGATTTCCTGGGCGGCATGCCGGGTTGGCTCCAGCCCATCCGCCCGCCGGGCGCCCGGCCTGTGCTTCTACCCGAGCTTACCGTATCCCCTTATTTTTGTATGAACTACAAAATGTGTGGCGGAGTCACGGACGATCATTTGCCCCCTGAACCGCCTCACATGCGGCCCTTTTCTGCCCCGCTTTATGTCGGCCTCAGTTGCGACAGCAAGCAGGAGCCAGGCGGCTGCACCCGTACCCGCAAGTCCTTATTTTTGTATGAACTATTTTTTTCAGGGAGTACCGGCTGTTGCCGAATCTTGTTTCGGAGTAAACCCGGTCGAGGCGGTATGATGAGTTAATTTTCTATGCGAGATTTCTTCCGAAGGATGACACGTGTCCTGGTCCTCAAGACCATGCACACTGGGCAGCGGTCCATTGATCTTCCCGTGACGCGGTCCGTCCCGTTCTTTGTGCTCGCCATCGTGTGCGTCTGCATCTCCGCAGTCGGGATCGGAGGAACGATCTGGATCACTGCCAGAAGCGCGCCGCTGGACTGGCTGTCCTACTGGGCCTCTGCCCACCAGTTGGTTCGGCACCAAAACCCCTATGGGGAAGCGCCGATTCTGCGGCTGGAGCAGTTGCACGGGTTCCCTAAGAATAAGCGGGCGTTCATGCCTCGCAACACGCCCAATGCGCTGTTCCTCATGGCGCCACTGGGGTATTTGAGTGCATACGCCGCCGGCTTCGTGTGGCGACTGACGCTGATCGCATGCGTCGTCGGGTCCATGCAACTTATCTGGATCATCCTGGGACGTCCGCGAAACCGTTGGTATTTGATCGGGTATTGCTTTACGCCCATCTTTATGTGCATTGTGCTGGGCCAAAGCACACTGATTGCGTTATTAGGGATCGTGCTTTTTCTGCGATATTGCAGTGAAAAGCCTCTACTGGCGGGGGCCGCACTGTCTTTATGCGCCATTAAGCCCCATTTGTTTCTGGTATTTGGCGTTGTGCTGCTGGCCTGGATCATTCTGCGCCGAGGCTACAAGCTTCTGGCGGCATTTGTCGCCGCGGTTCTGGTTGAGTCCGTGATACCGCTGTATTTTGACGCAGGCGTCTGGAGGCATTACCTGGAGATGATGCGGGCCAACGGCGTGCCTGCTCAATTCCGTCCTGTACTGGCAAGCGCCGTGCGGTTCCTCATCGCTCCTCATCAATTTTGGGTGCAGTTCATTCCTGCGCTGGCCAGCTGTGTGTGGGGTATATGGTATTTTCGGCGGCATCGCAATGCATGGGATTGGACAAAACACGCCCCGCTGATTCTCCTTGTTTCCCTGGCCGTAGCGCCTTATTCAGGAGCCTATGATTGCGCCATATTGTTGCCTGCAATTCTCTTCGCGCTGTACCAGCAGGAAGGCATTTCTCTCGGAATTTTATTGGCCTCGATATGCGCCGCGAGCTATCAGTACCTGCGAGGAACCTCCTTTCTTTCACCGCTGTACCTATGGCAGTCGGTTTTTTGGCTTGTATGGTATCTTTTGCCGCAGATTCTCAGGCAATTGCACGTTGGCCCCAATGAATACAAAGGACAAGCGGTTACGTCCTGATTTCTCCAGGCTCGCCCTTTTCCTCGTTGAATGGGATTCGCGTGTAGCCGCTTGCCGGGCCTTTAGGGCTTCAAGGTTGGCCGCATCAGCACCTCGCTCACAAACGACTGCGGAGCCTGTGTGACCAGCATGGCGACCACGTTGGCCACGTCGTCCGGCTGAATCTTTCGGCTTGGGTCCCTACCGCTCCCGCCGCCTCCGAAGTCCGTGTTCACTGACCCCGGCGCTACCACCGATACCCGCACCCCGTAGTCGCGCATTTCCTCGGCCACGGAATAAGTCAGCCCGTTCAGCCCCCACTTGGAAGCCGAGTATGCCGCCCCATTTTTCAGCGGATTGTGCCCGGCCAGCGACGAGATATTGACGATATGCCCGCGTTTGGCCTCAATCATGATCGGGGCGAAGGCCCGGATCATCAGATAGACCCCGCGAAGGTTGGCCCCCATTACCGCGTCCCAGTCGGCCGGAACCATCTCCCATAGCGGTTTGCCCATGTGTCCCACTCCGGCGTTGTTCACCAGAAGGTCGCACCGTCCGTGCCGCTGGCGGATTCCGTCGGCGAAGCGCGCGATGGCCGCCTCATCCAAAAGATTGAAGGCCGCGTACTCCGCCCGGCCTCCGGAGGCCTCAATCCCGGCTGCCACTTTCTGCAGTCGGGATTCATCCCGGGCCGTCAGCACGACCGTCGCACCCATGGCTGCCAGACGCTTGCTGACGGCCGCGCCGATCCCGCGGGCCGCTCCCGTAACCACGGCCACCTGGCCTGAAATCTTGTCCATACGTCCACCCCCGGTATCTCAAAGTAAGAGAGAATTATGATGCCAGGCAAAAAAAGTTTGCACGCGTTTACAAAGGGTGCTTGTCACAGCCCGTGAATGGTTTCTATAATCAGCCATCGCCGTATTATTTGTAAGTCCTCTGCCGGTTTCCACCGAGGCTTCAAACGATTCGATCGCGACCGTGTGCTTCCCACCGGGTTCATATTTTTATGAGAATCAATTTTAAGGTCTTCCTTAGGAGCGTTGAATGAAGAAGGTTGTCATTGCTTCCATGCTGGTTTTTGCCTCTATGGTCACCACTGCGGTGCCTCGAGCCTTTGCTGCACCGCAGAATTCGCAGTCAGACCAGATCACAATTAAAGATCCAGCCGAGTACAACGCTTATACGAATGCCATCAGCCAGTCCACTCCGGCAGCCAAGGCAGCGGCTATTGAGAGCTTCCTGAAGGAGTATCCCAACAGTGTTGTGAAGACGGAAATGCTCGAGCAACTGGTCGCCGCCTATCAAGGGACAGGCAGCACGACCAATACTCTCGGTGCAGCCAAGCGGCTTCTGCAGGTAGAACCCAGCAATCTTCGCGCTCTCACCTTTGTGGTCTATGTCGAAAAGGCGCAGGCCAATGGAGATGTTGCCAAGCTCGAGGATGCGGCAGCTCTCGCAAAGCAGGGTCTGGCAGCCACCAAGCCGGCAGGTACGAGCCAGCAACAGTTTGACCAGCTCAAGGCTGTGGCCACACCGATTTTCTACAATGCCATTGCCGCCGCCGATCTGGCCAAGAAGGACTACAAAGCCGAGATCTCTGACATCACAGCTGAGTTCAAGGCAGTCCCGGCCGGGCAGACCATCAAGCAGCCCACACTGGCCGATACCTACTACCTTGGTACGGCCTATGTGCAGGAAGACCCCAAGGACTTGGTCAACGGGATCTGGTTCCTTGCCCGTGCCGCGCAGTATTTGCCTGAGCCCTACAAGAGCACAGCCGAGAAGGCCGCCGAGTACTGGTATCAGAAGTATCACGGCAGCATGGATGGCTTTACTGCGATTCAGCAGCTGGCCCATGACAATGTTTTCCCGCCGGCAGCATACAAGCCGACTCCGGCTCCTCCTCCGCCATCGCCTCAGCAACTGGCCCACAATGCAGTGGTAAGCACGCCTGATCTGAAGACGCTTGCGCTTTCCGATCAGGAGTTCATCCTGGCCAACGGGAACACTGCGGATGCGGATGCGGTATGGGCGGTGCTGAACGGTGTTACTGCGCAGGTTCCGGGAACGGTAATTTCGGCCACTGCCGACTCAGTCCAACTGGCCGTATCCGATGATGCCAAGCAGTCCCAGAAGGCTGACTTCACGATCAACATGAAGCCGTCGCTCAAGGTAGTTCCTGCTCCCGGCGCCAACGTGACCTACATTGCCACGTTTGGCTCCTATACGCAGAAGCCCTTCATGATCATCATGAAGGATGGTACACCTCCGGCTCCTACGAAGCCCGTGCGTCATCACCCTGTCCGCCGCCGTCATGCGCATCGCCGGTAGTCGCAGGGCAACCGTACATCAACCGATGGGCAGCCGTAGCGGCTGCCCATCTTCTTTACTCGACCCAGTGATAGAGTTGGAGATGCAATGATCCTCCTGCGCCCGCGCCGCCGTTTCTTTGCCTCAGCATGTGCTGTTCTTGGGATTGCGCTATCCATGCCGCTGACTGCCATGGCGCTGCAGCCCGCGGTTCGCATCGTACATCTGGATGCGCGGCAGATGAGCTCTGCCGACCAGGCCACGCTCCGCGCACATCACACCGAGATCATTGAAGCTGCCGAGATATATGGGTACAACCTGGTGGCAGGAAACTGGACCTACCGGCAGACCATTTGCGCGCCCCTGCCAAACACCATCCTGCTGCACTACAGCCAGCGCTTCCCGGATGGGACTGAGTCGCTCTTTACCGCGCTTGTGCCGCGTGGCAAGGGGCAGGTTCGGATCGTGCCCGTGCTACATCGCAGCGCCACGCCGTTTGTACCGGCTCCGCGCAATCCGCGCAATTATGCGCTCTTCAACCGCCTGGTGCCAAAGGCCATATCCACGCAGGGGCTTGTTTCCAGCCGTAATTGGATTGAGCTGAGCGCTTGCTATGCGGAGATGACGGGGGCCAGTATTGAGATTCCCAAGGGCGGCAGCGTGGAGGCAGGCGTTGCCGGGGCACCTACGGCGACGATTCATCTTGATTCGCAGCACAAATCTTCGCTGGTTACTTTCGCCGACCGCGAGTCCGAGCGAACCTTCCGCGTGTGGAGCATCTCGCTGAACCACCTGGGCCGGGTGACGGCGGCGGGAACCGAGGATTACCCGGTCAATCCTTCGCAAATGGATTTTTCACCGGCTCCGGTTGTCGCGCAGGCTCCGGCAACCAGAAGTGTGCCGGTTCCTGCAGGCTTGCCGGCGAATGCGAGCATCCCTGCGGCCCGCCCTGTCCAGCCGCAGCCTGGAGTGCCAATGCAACCCGCCAAGGCAAACACCGTGGCATCGAGTGCGACCTTAGCTGCAATTGTTCCCAGCAGGAAGAGTCCGGCAAAAGCTGTTGCGCAGACCTCGCGAAGTGAGACCAGTGGGCCGGGATGGAAGTTCATTCCGGAGGCTCCGCAACCTCCGTCGAAGATCATCCCGCAGGCGCCGGAACCGCCTTCGAAGGTGGTGGCGCAGGCACCGGATAAGTAAGGGAAACTCATTCTTGCAGGCGGTCTGGATAATTCCGTGCACGGTGCAAGAAAAAACTGGAAAGAAAGAACCAGGGGGGCGGATTTCACGATCCTCGTCCGCGCAACGGAGCATCTTCGTCTGATACACTAACGTTGGTTCGGCAGTCATCAGCAGCCGACCCAACCCATCCGGGGGACGTAGCTCAGTTGGTTAGAGCGCTGCCCTGTCACGGCAGAGGTCGCGGGTTCGAGCCCCGTCGTCCCCGCCAGATTCTAAGGGACTTACTAGAATCTGGGTGACAATCAGAGGGTTTGATAAGGGTTCGATAAGAGCCCTGACATTCAATCTCCCTCCTTTTTCCCGATAAACATCTGCACCACCCGGCTCTGCGCCGTCCGTTTAGCGGGCGAAAGAGCCTGTGTGTACGTGTCCATCGTTGTCTTGCTGTTGGCATGGCGCAGCAACTCCTGAACAACCTTGACATCCTCGCCGTTCGCGCGTAGCGACGACGAGTACGTGTGGCGGAAGGTAGCCGGACCTGACGGAGCGACATGATCGAAACGATACATCCAGGTCTTACCGCAAATCGAGCATTCTGGAGAACAGACATCCAAACAGGTCGTTCACAGGTTCCTCCAGATTCTGCTAGCATCCCAGGTAACGCTCGGTCGTCAAAACTGAGGCGTGACCGAGAAGGAACTGAAACTGCTCCAACTCGCCTCGATTGAGCCACCCTAGGAACTCGTTGAAATTCGCTGCGTCGTAGCGTCTTTCCTGGCGATTTGCGCTTCTTCCCGGATGAAATCTGTTTGAAACGCGGGTCTGGCCAGTGTTTATAGGGTGTTGCAGGGCTTTCGGAAGCGATCCCGAGGGCCGCATTCGCTGTTCAGGCGCACTGCTCCCTGAGCCTTTCCGGTGGTTGAGCCATGAGTCTGGGCAGCCGGAG
>Ga0307372_10007184_pt1 | contig 16035 bp, 14 predicted proteins | sample OX1MG_FD_202533 | JGI IMG/M metagenome (GOLD analysis project Ga0307372, IMG submission 202533) | Soil microbial communities from Risofladan, Vaasa, Finland - OX-1 | ecosystem: Environmental > Terrestrial > Soil > Coastal area > Acid sulfate soil | place: Finland: Risofladan, Vaasa | collected... | reverse complement strand
CCGAAGAAACGCCATCTTCCGCCTCCTGAACCCTTTGAGCCTGATGAACAGTTTCTCGACTTTGTCGCTCTGCTCGATCCGCTCGCTTTCCTCCTCACCTCAGAGGCCCTTAAGTGAGATGTATTGTCCCTTGTGGTCGCCATCGTCCCTTGTTCCTTGACATTGCTGGTTCGTAGCTCCTATCATATGAGATAAGTTTTAACTTTCTGTTAATCCCCAGTAATCTGTTCATATACACGCTCCCTTATAGTAGAGTGTGGGAGTCAATTAGCATGTCGAGACAGTACGTTGGGCATTTGTCTGTCCACGATCCCCTCCATCAATACTTACAGTATGATATATTGCCACAGGTGGGGCTGAATAATCATCAAGCTAAATTCCGTGTCTTTCGCATGGGCGGGAGCAATGAAGTGTATGTATATGAAGATAAATATAGTAATGTGCAGATAGTTGGCAAGTTCTTTGGCGGTAATGGTCATAGCAGTTCTCATGTGCCGGATAAATGGCAGCGCATGGAACAAGAATTTCACAATCTGCACATGATGCGCGATTACGGTCTGGTCGGATACCCGCACGACGTCGTGCGCCCACTTGGCTACAATGGCTGGTTGAACAGTCTACTGGTTGAGGAATATCGTGGTGGACAGTCGCTGAGCAGCATCATTACTGATGCAATTCTTTCTCGACAACCAGACAAACTCTATGGGAAGCTCACCGCTCTGGCATATTTCCTGTCCACTTTTCATAATCGCACAGCGAACGGCCTCGGCGTGAATTTTCACGAAGATTGTGCCTACCTTGATCGCCTCGTGCGCAAGCTCGCCCAGAAACAGTGTATCAGTTGGGACGAGATACAGGAGTTTTCCTGGTTGCGTGAGCGCTGGCGTGAGCAGCCACGTATGTGGGAGGACCAACAAGTACTCGTTCACGGCGACGCGACCCCCTCGAACTTTCTCTTTGGGCAAGGACTGAGTGTCATTGGGATTGATCTGGAAAGGATGAAAAGAGCTGATCGGGTCTTTGATATTGGACGTATCACCGGAGAACTCCAGCACTTTTTCTTGCAGATAACTGGCAACAAGTATGCCGCCGAACCATTTATCGGCCACTTCCTCTGGGAATATGCCTGCCACTTTCCCGACCGCGATAGCGCGTTTCGCTCTATCAGTAAGCGTATGCCCTTCCAGATGGGCCTTACCTTGCTGCGTATCGCCCGTAACTCCTGGATCAGTCATGACCATCGTCTGCGACTCATCGAGGAAGCAAAAATTATTCTGAGGACTTTTTAATGGATATTCGCGCCCTGCTCTTCGACGTAAACGGAACGCTGATAGATATTGAGACAGATGAGGGATTGGAGGAGATTTACCGCGCTATTGCGCATTTTCTGCTGTACCAGGGTATTTCACTGCATCGTTGGGAGGTACGCGATCTCTATTTTCAGATCATGCAGCAGCAGCGTGTGCAGAGTAGCGAGATGTTCGCAGAGTGGGATGCCATTGAGGTCTGGCGCGAGTTCCTGCACACGAAGGCCAGTGACTACACCCGCTCCTTGCCCTCAGAAAAGCGAGAGCAACTGCCGCTGTTTCTAGCGGAACTGCACCGGGGCATTTCCCGCAAACGACTTCGGCTCTATCCTCAGGTACAGGAGACACTTGACCAGTTACGCCCACACTATCGCATGGCAGTCGTTTCCGACGCTCAGAGTGCGTTTGCTGTTCCCGAATTATGTGAAGTGGGCCTGGCGCATTACTTCAATCCCATTATCGTTTCAGGCGATTATGGCTATCGCAAACCAGATGCCCGGCTCTTCCAGCAGGCACTTGATGCGTTGCAAGTGCGACCGGAACAGGCACTCTTTTTGGGCAACGACCTGTACCGCGATGTCTTCGGCGCTCAACAGGCGGGGATGAAAGCCATTTTTCTCTCTTACAATCAAAGCAACGCAGCATATCAAAACATTCCGCCCGATTATACCATCTCCCGTTTTGCCGAGTTGCCCCAGGCAGTCAACTATTTCATGAAGCTCGAGTAAATCAATATGTTGTTGTTCCTGGTCGCTATGCATGCAGGAGCGCCGGTTCGCCCCAATCGCCGATGCGTGTGGGCACTAACTTCCAGGAGAGCAGACGTTGGTGCTGGATAGTGAGCGTGAGGATGCTCCCCCGGCGCACCACTTCGGGATACATATTATCGAAGACGAAGTTGCCAAGGCTATAGACGATCAACTTCCCTTTGTAATACTCAAATGGCTCGATGACATGCGGATGCGCCCCCACCACGAGGTCAGCGCCCGCGTCAATGGCGACCTGGGCAAGCGATCGCTGCTCGGCTGTCAGTCCCGTGAAATATTCGATGCCCCAATGCACGAAGGCAATTACGAAATCGGCTGATGCGCGAGCCCTGGTGATATCCAGGCGCAGGTCTAGCGCATCCAGCCAGGCATGACCCGGCGTGGTATCCGTCGCCGCGAACGAATAGGGAACAATCTCGTCATAGGCAAGGAAGGCAATCGTCGTGCCGCGCACCGTCTTGAAAACAGGTGTGTGCGCTTGCTGTTTATTCTGTCCACCGCCGATGGGCGTGATGCCGCGCCTGGGTAGCGTCAGCAATTCATCAACAAAAGCCGCCTTGCCATAATCTCCGCTGTGGTTATTGGCAACCGAAACCAGGTCGAAGCCAGCGTTGAGCAGGCGATCATAGGCGCGTGCATCGCCGCGAAAATTGTAAGATTTAGGGACAGGTTGGCCCAGCTTAGAGATAACGCACTCCAGATTGCCGATGGTCAGATCAAAGCCGCGCAAGAACTCGGCGGTATAGGTGAAAGGATAGGGATCATGTAACGCTGTCGCCAGCATATGGCTATTCACCGTGCGCCCAATCATCACGTCTCCAGTAAATGCCAGCGTAACAGGCGTCTCAGGGACAGGCGTCGGTGATGGCACAGTCGTCCTGGTGGGTAGTTTCCGCGGAGCATGTTCGCTCGTAGGCTGTGCGTTTGAACCGCAGCCCGCCATACCCAACAAAGCCGCACCCGCCAGCAGGACTTCCCGGCGCGTCCACACAGGTTGTTGTGACTCCATATCACCAGCGCTCTTCTGCTTCATGGAACCATTGTAACATACGTTGAGCATCCCTGATACATCAAATAAGCAGTGGGATAGCCGATTGCTCGCGGCTTTTGGCGATGTGTCCTGCTGCTGCCAGCTCAGGATGAGTTGACCGGCAACAAGAAGAAAGTCGTGGCACCTCTATTCTCTTTGCTGGCTGCGGTAGTGCTTGCTATAATCGCCCTAATGGGATGAGCTAGCTAAGTAGCACCGTGAGCGTTCTGAGCTTTCTTTGCACGTTTATTCGCACGATTTCCGCTTTGCTCCAGGTGTCCGAGCTGCGCTAGAAGCAGGAGTTCCCGTTCTCCACGCTCCACCAATCGCGCCTCCCACTCATCCTTATATTGACGCAAGGTAGCAACGAGTGTGCGTGCCACGAGCAGGTTGCGATACCACTTCTGATTAGCTGGCACGATATACCAGGGCGCTTCACCGGTGCTGCACCTGGAAAGAGCCTCCTCATAGGCATCTTGATAATCATCCCAGTATTTCCGCTCAGCCCAATCAGCAGTAGTGACTTTCCATGCGTCGGCTTGATTTTGCTGTTGGGCCAGTAGACGTTTTTCCTGCTCGCCGTTGCTCATATGCAAGAAGAGCTTCAGAATAATCATGTCATTCTGGGCCAGCATGTGTTCAAAGTCGTTAATCGCGGCGTAGCGTCGCCGCCACACCGTTTCTGGCACCAGGTCATGCACACGCACGACCAGCACGTCCTCGTAGTGGGAGCGATTGAAAATGCCAATCACACCTCTGCCTGGAGTGACCCGATGCACACGCCAGAGGAAGTCATGGTCCAGTTCCCGCGATGTAGGGACTTTAAACGAACGCACCTCGCATCCTTGCGGATTGACTCGGGTGAGGACCTGGTGAATCGTATCAGCCTTGCCGCTCGTATCCATCCCCTGCAGTACGATAAGTAGGCTGTGATGCTGCGCCGCCGCCAACAACTGCTGCAACTCGCCGAGTTCTTCACTGAGCTTTTCTATCTCTGCTGATGCGAATGCGGGGTTTGTATACTCATCAATATAGTCGGGATCATAATCCTGCAACTTGACGTTGCTACCGACTTCAACTTTCCATGCAAGTTGCATGTTGTTTCTCCTTTCGAATTGTCGAACCTGCCTTTTGTTATTATACACTTTCAATGGATGACTTCATCATCACAGACCCGGATATCCAGACGCTGTGGGATGCATCCCCCGGTCAAACGGGTACAGGTGGTCTGCTGGTGGATTAATCGGTGCGCACTACACTGGCCGGGCAGCGTTGAGCTATCCAACGGGCGATCCCTATCTCCTGGGCAGCTACTCATGCTGGCAAGTTGGACAATGCACCCGCTTTGGTGGTTACGAAGGTATGCGGCAAGGACCGATGCACTTCGCCGGTGAACATTGCTCGGTCAAGTTCCAGGGCTATATGGAGGGTGGAGCGCGAGAGGGTGGCCGGGCCGCACGAGAGATTTTGCGGGATTACGGGCTAGCATAGCCAGGATTGGGTTTTGACTCAAGGGCTTTAGAATAACTAATTCGCTATTTTCCCCTTAACTCGTCATATCTTCGGTGAACCACAGCCAGCCATTGGGGGCGACGTAGACGCCGATGCCAATCTGGTGCAGGGTCGTGCTGAACAGGTGGATGCGGTGCCAGCCACCGAGCGGCTCGTGTGCCATGCTTTCCTGGACGGCATAGACGCCTCCCCAGGGTGTTGGATACGGTCCCGCCAGCGCGATATTCTCGCCGCAATCGGGATAGCCGGCGAAACCTTCATTGGCGATACGTTGATACTGCGTCATGCCATCCGGGCAGGTATGGCTGAGTCCGCAGTGATACTCGTTCCAACTATGCAGCAGTGCGCCGGAAGCCAATGTGGCGTTCCATGCGAATGGAGGCAGACCACACGCCTCCCGGTCATGGTTGACCAGTTGAAAAAGCTCTCCGGTAATCTGTTGCGCTTCGGTCGTGACCGGCGATGGCCCATAGGGAGCCCCCAGGCCACCATTCTTCGGTGGAACCTGTGTTGTGTCATTGCTGAATGTAATACAGTTCGAAGCGGGTGGTGGCGGCGGCGTCGGTTTAGGCGCACTGGTAGGAATGATGCGCGGCGTCGGTGTCGTTATCTGACTGGGAATTGACAGCATCGGGATCGAAGTTGGTGTTGGTGCCGGAGAAAATTGCACGCTGCGGCCCAGTGAATCACTCGTGATGGAACTTGACGACGAAGAGCGTGTGGAAGCCACCGTTCCACATGCAGCCAGCAAGACAATCAACGAGAGGAACAACAGGCCACAACAGAATTTCTTCAAAGCAATACCTCTTCCTTCCTCCATATCTTTCATGCTCAATGGATACAGCGTAACACGCAAAACACGTATCCAAGCATGGACGAGCGTCAATCTGGTACTTTTAGCGGGAAAGAGGTTGAGGGATTGTTTGCGTAAAAAACGGACAATCACAAAGGACGCAATCAGGGAATTGCGTCCTTTGTGATTGTCCGTTTTTTACGCAAACAATCCTTACGTATTCTGCGCCTTGTTGTATAGAGCGTACCACGTATCATCGTAGTAGGGAGAGAACATGTGGCCGGGCTGGATACTGCTGGTGAAGTCGTTATGGCCGTTGAGGTACCAGTTGCCATTGACCTGGATGAACCAGGGGCCACCACTGGAGCCGCCGGTCATATTGCAGGGGATGGAGACGACCGTGCCGCCCGCGTGTTGCCAGGCTTTGCCGCCTTTATTCTCGCAGGACTGCCGCGTTTGACCATTGAAGGGATACCCCGCGGGATAGCCATAGGCATAGAACGGCTGGCTGATAGTTTGATTATAGGCCCAACCGGCACCACCAACTATATCAGTCAAGTTTCCCTGATCGTTGGGGGCGACGATAACCATGCCGAAGTCATGATGTAAGTCATTCGGACTGCGGTCCATCCAGTCGGAAGGAATCTCCAGATCGCGAGCCGCCCAGCAGCCATAGGGCGTATTGCCATTCGCATAGAGAGGACAGAAAATCACATTTCGCACCCAGCTTCCCTGCCAGTAGAGGCAGTGGCCGGCGGTGTCAACCGTGTTATGATTGCTGCTCGCGATGGCGGTACCGGAGCAGACCATATCTTGACCGGAGGCATTGGTAAAAAAAACTTTTCCCACGGTCGAGATGGGATACGAAAGGCTGCTATCGCGGGGAAGCTGTCCCTGTTGCTGGACGCCCTTGCCCGCGCTGCTATCGAGGTTCGCTTGCGTAAGATTGGCAGTACTGCTATCCTGCTGATCGGCGCTGACGGCATTGCTCATGTTCGTCGCCGTCCAGTAATTCATCACGGCAGCAGCGTTAGCATTCACCGGGTACTCAACGACCGACTGCGCGGGCGCTGTCACCACGGAGTACAGAAAACGCCCGAATGCTCCCAGATACGCCACATAGACAATGGCAAGCAAGAAAAGTAAGACCTTGCCAATTGGTGGTAGTTGGATGAATCCCTGCTGTCGTGGCATGATGCCTGTCTCTCTCTCTTAATCAGAATTGCGCGTCTCAGAATTGCGCGTCTCAGATGTGTGCGGCGGTTTCTGTTTGCCTTTATCGTCGCCATTGATGTGCGGTAATTTCGCTGGTTTAGCCTTGCGCATTCTGTCCTTTGTCCAGTATTTGAGGCTATCATCTGGAGAAGTATCTACTGTGTGTTTCTTGACGGTGGACGCGGGATCAGGTTTTGCTGCATGTCTGCCCGCGAACAGGTACACACCACCAAGCAAGCAAAGCAGGATTGCGCCAATCACCGGCAGTTGCATGCGTCTACGTTGTCGGAACATCATACCCTCTCTTTCATTCAAGATACGCAAATTGTCTTGTCTCTATACAGAAGTATAGCAGAATTTATGAGAATTAGAAAGAGAGAAAATATCATGGGCTGAAGCACATTTTTTTGCATCGAGCAAAGAGCCAGGGCACCCGCAAGGGGAATGCCCCTACTATACACGCGAAACGGGTAAAAGTGTATAGTAGGGGCATTCCCCTTGCGGGTGCCCTGGCTGTGCTTTGGATCGCACCCATATCATGCGACGGCAATCATTTTGCTGGTCGGCATATTTTCTTTTCTCAATATCCCATATGTCTCCTCATCAATTACCAGGTACATACGTGAGCGGCTACCGGCGGGAATTTGCGATTGTCGCCATTCTCTGACAACCGTGGCTTTGTAGTGTCCAATGGCGGTGAAGTGTGTTTCGCTTTTCCCGGCGAGGCTCAGAGCCTCCTCGATATTTCCCCGTAGCAAAGCGACTCACGCCAGACCGTACTCGGCACCTGCCAGTAGCTCTGGTTCGCCCACTGGATGTATCTCGTGTGCAAGAATTTCGCGGAAAGCTGCTTCTGCCGCGTCCACCTGCCCGTATTTGAGGTGGTTCTCTCCCCAGTCCATCAGAGTCCCATAAATGTACCAGGGAGAGCCGATGGCGTGTGCCAGCGCGTGGCTTTCGCGGAAGCAGCTATTGGCCTGCTCGTAATCTCCCTGCTGGCTCAGGACGCAGCCAAGATTGGTAAGCAGGACCGTCAGACGATTACGATTTTCGAGGCGACTTGCCAGCTCTATCCCTTCGCGCAGATACACCTCCGCCTGATCATAGTCGCCCTGCTCCACATACACTGTCGCCAGATTCGAGAGTAGCAGACAACGGTCCGCGCAATGTCCGATCTGTCGGGCTAGCACCAGACCTTCCTCGAAATAGCTGATGGCCTGACTGAATTCGCCGCGCTGAATCGCCATGTTGCCCAGGTCGTTCAGCACAGAAACCAACAGTTCGCGATGACCCAGAGAACGGGCCAGTGAGAGACTTTCCTGGTAATAGCGTTGCGCCTGCTGATAATGGCCCTGCAACATCGTAATCCCACCCAGGTAGATGAGCAAGAGATTTAAGAGTTCGTGCTGTTTGCTCTCCTGTGCCAGATTCAGTCCTTCCTGGTAGAGGGTTTCTGCTTGCTGGTAGTGTCCCTGGTATTGGAGGACGCGCCCAAAATGCGTGAGCAGTGTGCAGACCTGCACGCGCTCCCCCAGATTGCGTGCAAGGCACAGCCCTTCTTCAAACATCCCCTTTGCTCGCACGTAGTCACCCCGGTGGTAGGCCACCAGCCCCAACATCGAGAGCAGTGCGCTTTCAGCATCGTGTTGTTGTCCCATCTGGCGTGCCAGGGACAAACTCTCCTGGCTATAGCTCTCAGCCAGACTATATTCACCTCGTAAATTGGCGAATACAAAGGTGGACACTACACCGAGTTCGATTTCCCCAACTCGACCAACACCACACCTTTTGGTGTCAACCTCAACGACCAGATCGTCGGCAGCTATGTGGACAGCAACGGCGCGATGCACGGCTTCCTGTTGAACAGCCCATTGAACAACGCCAAATGGAAATCCCTTGACGATCCCAACGGCATCGGCACCACGGTCGTCAACGGCATCAACGACAAAGCCCAACTCGTCGGCTTCTACACCGGTGGCGCTGGCAACACCGGTGGCTTCCTCGCCACCAAATAGCGTGTCAGTACAACGATGTATTATATAAACCCAGAACATGAGTCATCCCGAATTTTTTACAGGCAATTCAAGAAAATAGAGAGACGACGGACGCCCGCGCGGGGCCACCCACCACGTCCACCCGACTCCCGTCCCTACGATGCCACGATGCAGGTTCTCGTCGTGCATAGTAGGGACGGGAGCGGTGCGAATGCGGTGGGTGGCCCCGCGCGGGCGTCCGTCGTCTCCTACCTCTTATACGTCTTTTACTCGTGAGAAATTTGGGATGACTCATGTTTTTCTCAGTTGATTACATTACTATAGTATAACTTGACTAATCTCTTTTAAACGTCTACACTGTATCATACAGAACATGCAAGTAATAACTTGAAGGATATTTTTGACCTCGGACATAGATAGCTATGCATGGAGGGAACACTATGACTCTGGAATATATCCCGTGCGCCCGTAACGATAATGTCGGTGAGCAGGTTACTCGCAACTACCTCATGAGCCATCTGGCTCATACCGAGGGTAAATTGTTAGGCAACTATCAGTTGCCGATGAATAATAGCACGTTGGAATGCGATTTCGTGCTTTTCAACCGGCGTGGTGTCTGGATCATAGAGGTCAAGAACTGGCGTGGGATTATAAAGATAGATCAGGTCAACTGGGAACGCGATGATGGGCTGATTCAGCATAGTCCTCTGCAAAGTGTCGAACTTAAAGCAAAAAAACTGTACTCAGTATTGCGGGACGAGGGACATACGAATATCAGCGTCGTTGGTCTGGTCGTGCTGGCTCAATCTCATGCAACACTGAATAATACCAACGGCGTAATCAACCGCGAACCTCACGAGAGCAAGGTCTTCCACCTGGATGCCCATCTCATTCAGGCGCTAAATGGGCGACAATTCCTTCATGATGAGGATAATCGAGAACTGCACATGAAGGAAATACAGAAGATAGTTGATATGTTGTTACCGCGTGCTGTTGACCTGAACCATAAACGTATTGGGGGCAATTATCAGATTGAGTACGACCTGGGATATGGTCCAGATAAACTTTTCCGTGCATACCAGGCTGTTCATCTTACCATTCCTGGCCGCTATGCTCGTGCTAAGAAATACCACAATCCCACCGCCTTTACCACAAAAGCGTTAAAAGGGGCTGTTCGCCGTTTCCAACGAGATATGCAAGTTTTAGGAATGATGGAACGCCATCCAAATATCGTGCAGATGTATGACTATCAGGCCGACCGCGATGGGAATGATACCTACTGGCTCTTACTCGAATGGATAGATGGTTTCACATTACAGGATAGCCTGGATAATGGCGATGTTATGCCTTTTCAAGAACAATTACGTATACTGAAAGCCATTCTCAATGCCCTGGAGTTTTGCCATGGCAAAAATATCATCCATCGCAACCTCACTCCGGCCTGTATCTACCTGGCAAAGGATGGTACTGTCAAACTTGGCGACTTTGATTTTGCGCGTGTCCCCGATCTCTTGAGTACCATTACGATTACGGGTGAACTGTTACTGACGAAAACCAATCGCTACATGGCTCCCGAACTGCGCACTGATGCTCATGCTGCCGATGCTCGTTCAGACCTCTACTCCCTCGGCGCTATCTGGTATGATATGCTTGTTTGCCCGCAACCAGGCGAGGACATCAACCTTTCCTGTTTGCAAGAGACAGCGCTTTCCCCAGACGCTCGTGATCTCCTTGCCCGGTTACTGGCTTCCGACCCTCATCAACGACCACAGAATGTGAAAGCTGTGAAAAGGTGGCTGGAACAGGTCTAAGATAGCAAACAATAGGAACAGACGGCAATGGAGGTCTTCATGATACTGAAGACCTCTATTGCCGTCTGTTCCTGTTTTAAAAGCATGCAGCCAGGTCTTTTTAGTGATTCCGTTATAATGAAGGGAAGAGGTATGAAAATTGTCAACATACCGAAAAAACTGCAAGGTGGAGCGTCTTACAGTTTAACCACGTTATGTGGTGGAGACGAGACCCGTCTTATGTCATTCAACTCATCTCGCAGTGCTAGAAAGAATGAAGGTGAAATTATGAACGCCACATTAAAAGGCCCGCATGGACAAACTTCTCTGGAGTCATCTCCGAATCCGTACACCATTGGGCGAGCGCCCGATAATCAACTGGTCATGAATGACGCCAAAACTTCCTCGTACCATGCCCAGATTCGCCCCAGTGGACAGAGCTACGAAATCATTGACCTGGCAAGTAGTAATGGGACATTTGTGAATGAGCAACAGCTTGCCCCGAATCTCCCTCGTCTACTGGCCGCCAACGACCATATACGTATCGGTGATACCACGTTCGTGTTTGAAGCGAGCGTCGCTCCTGCTCAATCCGTAGTAGAAGCAACGGTTTATGGTGGTGGCGGCCAGGGAAGTAGCCCTTCCAATCCTGCTTATTCTGCCTATGCTCCTACTGTTGCTGTACAGCCTCCTGCCTACACGGCAGAGAGCTATGGTGTGCCACAGAATGCCTATGCGCCACCACCATATGCCACAAATGGCTATAATGCGCCACCCCCCGGTTTTGGAGCGAATGTACCTGCGCAGCAAAAGAAGTCTGGTCGTGGTAAACTCTGGCTTATACTGGGGGCTATCGTTGGCATTATAGTGATCGCTGCTATTGGTTTTGGCATCATTGGTTATGTGAATCGCCCGACAACAACCAAAACGTTGGATGCCTTTTGCACCGCGCTGAAGGGCGGAGATTTTCAGACTGCTTATAACCAACTCTCCAGTGGTTTACAGGCAAAATATGGTTCTGAAGCGGCCTTTGCTCAGGCGTACTCAACCAGTGGCGGGCTTGGCAAGATCACGAACTGTTCAGTCAGTAATGTCAATGATGGAGCAGACACCGGCACTATTAGCTATGTCCTGTCTCAAGGGAGCGCGAACAGTATTGTTGTGGACTATACATTGATTAATGAAAATAGTGCCTTGAAGATCAATGCGCAGAAGCCACGCTCTACTCCAACGCTGACACTCAATAGCTACTGTAACGCGCTGGCGCAGCAAGATTATCAAACTGCCTATAACCAGTTCTCGACGAGTTTGCAAAGCCAGGTTGGCGCTGAAGCGCAGTTCGCTGCCTATGCTACCGCCAATAACATCAAAGGCTGTACCATGAGTAACGTCAACGACTCGGCGGGAACTGGCACGCTGACGTATATTCGGGGCGACGGCAATAAAACCAGCGCATCTGCGACTTTGACGAACCAGAATAGTACCTGGAAAATCAATGCTCTGCAAGCCATCTCGTCACCCACCGAGACGCTGCTGACCTATTGCAACGCGCTCAAAACCCAGGATTACCAGACCGCGTATGCGCAGCTATCAAGCGCAGCGCAAAGTCAGGAAACCGAGTCACAATTTGCCGCGAACTTCAGTACGGCCACTGTGTCCGATTGTAAAGTGAGCAACGTGAATGATACGGCTGGAACCGGTACGATTACCTATACCCTCAGTAATGGGAATACAGGTCCTCTGGATTATACTTTAGTCAATGAAAGTGGCACCTGGAAGATTAATAGTGAGAAGCAGCCTGCATAGCGTGGAATTACCCGAAAACGCAGAGGAGAAGCCGCGTCTGACGCGGCTTCTCCTCTGCGTTTTCGGGTAATTCCACACTTTTCTCATGAAAATCAATTCTTGACGTAGCTATTTCAATTCTATACAATAAGCGAAGTTATTCCTGCGCAATATAGCTTAGTCTGGATGGCTTGTTTTAAGGAGCGAGATATGGGAGACCTTGCAGGTCAGCAACTTGGCAATTATCGCCTGCTTCGGCAAATAGGCCAGGGCGGCTTTGCTGAAGTCTACCTGGGCGAACACGTCTACCTGGATACCCAGGCGGCTATTAAGGTACTCCGTACTCAACTGGAAAGTGATGAGATACAACAATTTCGTACCGAGGCACGCACTATTGCGCGTCTGGTACATCCGCATATAGTGCGTGTGCTGGATTTTGGCGTAGAGGGGACAACGCCCTTTCTGGTGATAGATTATGCTCCCAACGGCACATTGCGCAGACGACATCCCGCCGGTGAGCCGCTCCCACTTTCAACTATTGTTGGCTATGTGAACCAGATTGCCAGCGCCTTGCAATATGCTCACGTGCAAAAGGTGATCCACCGCGATATCAAACCGGAGAATATGTTGCTGGGTCGGCAGAACGAAGTGCTTGTCAGTGATTTTGGCATTGCGCTGGTGGTTAGTTCTCGCAGTTACAGTACGCAGTCCAAACAAGACCTGGTCGGCACGGTTGCCTACATGGCTCCTGAGCAGATTCAAGCGCAAGCCGGTGTTAATAGCGATCAGTATGCCCTGGGCATTGTCGTCTATGAATGGCTCTGTGGCATTCGCCCGTTTCATGGGTCATTCGCCGAGGTTGCGGTGAAGCACGCTCTGGCATCCGTTCCTTCACTGCGTGAGAAAATGCCCGTGATTTCTGCGGATGTTGAAGCGGTCGTCATGAAGGCCTTGGACAAAAATCCAGAGGCGCGTTTTAGCAGCGTTGGGGATTTTGCCCTGGCCCTGGGGCAGGCATATCGCCGATCACCCACCTCTACCATTGTACTCACCAATGTCCTTTCTTCTATAGATGTAGATGAGCTATCCCTACCTGCCGATACGGTCCCATTCTCAAATGAGGAGGTTCAGGTGGGAACTCCTCCGTCAGAGGGGAGCGTATCGTCGTCACCATCTATTGCCGCCTCGCCTTCCAGCGAAGCACTCGAAAAAGAGACCCCGTTGCCGGTGATGCCAGAAACAACCTCCTTATTTCCACCTGTGCAGGGCAGGAAGCTATCTCGACGAACCATGGTGGTGGGGCTGGCCGGCATAGCTGTTGTTGGCGTTGCCGGTGGCGGCATTGATCCGCGCTTATGCAAACCTTGCCAATGATCTGTCTGAGGCGGGGTACACTCCACAGCAAATTGCGCAAATTCAGCAAGAGGTGGACCATTATGAAAAGGTGCGCACCGAGGTGAAGATGGCGAGTGGCGACTATATTGACCCGAAGGTATACGAACTGGCGATGCGTCACCTGATTGACACCTATATCCGTGCGGAAGACAGTAAAAAGATCTCGGCTTTTGACAACATTCCTTTGATTCAGTTGATTGTGCAACGAGGGGTAGATGCGCTGAAAGACTTGCCCACAGGGATAGCCAGCAATGAAGGAGCGATGGCCGAAACTATCGAAAATAATCTGCGCAGAGTTATCACCAACGAGCGTCCAACCAACCCGATGTACTACGAAAAGATGTCAGAACTCCTCGATACCCTGATTCAGGAACGCCAAAGTCAGGCGCAGGACTACGCGCACTATCTGGAAAAAGTTGTTGATCTCGCCAGACAGGTGCAAAATCCAACCAGCGGGATAGCCTATCCAACATCGCTCAAAACCCGTGCCAGGCGTGCGTTGTACGATAATCTGGGAAATAATGAGCAACTCGCCGTCACTTTGGATGAGATCATCCAACGAACCAGAAGGGATGGTTGGCGTGGCAGCAAGATCAAGGAGAAGGAAGTCTACTATGCGATTCGTGATGTTCTGAAAGATGAGAAACAGACAAACAACATTTTCGAGATAGTGAAGCATCAAGATGAGTACTGAGAAGCATCAGATCGCGGACAAGGACCCTGACGTATATAGTAGGGGCATTCCCCTTGCGGGTGCCCTGGTTCCTACGGAGGGTGCCCTGACCGAGCAACATCAGATCATCATCAATGATTTTGTTGTGGACGTGGTTCGCAAGGATATCAAGAACCTGCATCTTGGTATTTATCCACCAAGCGGTCGGATACGGGTGGCTGCACCGTTGCGTGTCAATGATGAGGCGGTTCGCCTCTTTACCATTTCCCGGCTGGCATGGATCAAGCGCCAACAAGCGAAGTTCGCGGAGCAGGAACGCCAGTCGGCACGCGAGCTTGTAAGCGGCGAGAGCCATTACTATCAGGGGAACCGTTACTTACTCAATGTGATCTACCACAAAGGCTCACCAGCAGTAATCATTCGCAACAACAAGACTATGGATCTCTACGTGCGGCCCGACAGCGATGTCTATGAACGGGAGCGCGTGCTGAACACCTGGTATCGTCGCCGCCTCAAAGAAGAGATTGCTCCTCTGATCGCGAAATGGGAGACGGTCATCGGCGTCCAGGTAGCCCAGTGGGGCGTGAAACGGATGAAAACTAAATGGGGTACCTGTAATATCGAGGCACAGCGTATCTGGTTAAACCTTGAGCTAATCAAGAAACCCGTTCATTGCCTGGAGTACATCATTGTCCATGAGATGGTTCACCTGCTCGAACGGCACCACAACGACCGCTTCATTGCGCATATGAATCGTTTCATGCCGCTCTGGCACTATTACCGTGAGGAATTGAATCGCGCACCGCTTGGGCATGAGACGTGGGAGTACTAGAAATCGTGCGTATTATTGTGTAGGTAACTACATCCTATTTCAGGTCGAGATGAACATGATCGTCGGCCTGACGCCTGTTCAGCAGAACTTTCGAACAATAGCACGTTCAAACCTATCAATGCCAGGTGCTAGATTGATAGCCAGGGATGTTGTGATATAATGGAATTACTGTAGAGGCCCGTATTTCGACTAATGTGCAAAGGGAAAAACCTGTGGCCGTATGGCAGAACAATCACAATGAACGAAAAAGCCGCGAAGAATACTTTGCCATTCTGGAGAATGATCCAGAACATCGTTATGAATATCTTGATGGCTTTATCTACATGATGACAGGTGGCAGTCCTGACCATTCTATCATTGGTAGCAATGTCATAAGTATTCTCGTCAATCTATTGCGAGGGCGTCGTTGCATTGTCTATAACTCAGACCTTTATGTAGAATTGGCTGACAACAATCGTGTCTGCCCTGATGCGACCGTCAGTTGTGATCCACGAGATAGAGGGTCGCAGGATGCTGTTCGCTATCCTTCCCTCATTGTAGAAGTCCTCTCTCCCACCACTGAAGCTCGCGACCGGGGCAAGAAGTCCTTGCAATATCGTGCTTGTCCCACTATCCAGGAATACCTGCTTATCAGTGCTGATACTTGCCTTATTGAAGTATTTCGACGCGAGAGAAATGGGCTCTGGACACTCTTCACCCTCGGACAAGATGATACAGTAGAATTACGTCATCTCGACATACGCTTCTCCGTGGCAGAGCTATATCAGAATACCTCCTTTGAAGAAGAATGAAGGCGGCATGGCGACCACAAGGGTCATTGCCTCCAACTAAATCATTTATGGAGTTGCCAAAGGGCGAAAAAAAGAGGACAATCCATTCAAAGCGATTCCCATCACGAAAGGATTGTTCTCTCATGTATGATACCGCATCGCTCCAAGACCC
>Ga0307372_10007183_pt1 | contig 16036 bp, 14 predicted proteins | sample OX1MG_FD_202533 | JGI IMG/M metagenome (GOLD analysis project Ga0307372, IMG submission 202533) | Soil microbial communities from Risofladan, Vaasa, Finland - OX-1 | ecosystem: Environmental > Terrestrial > Soil > Coastal area > Acid sulfate soil | place: Finland: Risofladan, Vaasa | collected... | reverse complement strand
CGGCTGACCGACCTTGACCGATGAGACCTGCGTGCTCGTGAGGGTGCCGACCACCTGGAACGCCTGGGTCCCCACGATCACGATGACCTCGGTGCCCGAACCGGCACTGACGGTGTCACCCACGTTGATGCCGACCGAGGCGATGGTGCCGTTGATCGGGCTGCTCAGTTGCGCCTCATTCAACGACTGCTGGGCCACGATCAGATTGGCATCCGCCGAGTCGATGGCCGCCTGGTCCGCCGCGATCTGCTCAGGTGAGCTGACGGCCGCCGAAGCGCCCCCGCCCGATGACCCGGCCCCGCCCTTGGCGGCGGAACCGGCGCTGTTCGCGCCCGCCGCCGTGGTGGTCGTGCTGGAAGTGGGCGGGGAGCTGGGGTTCCCACTCGAGCTTCCCGCCGATGCCTCCGTCGCCAGGTCCTGGGACAGGGACAGCTCGTCATGGGCCACCGTGCCCTGATCGCCCGACACCCTCTGCTGGTCGATCGCCACCTGCTGGAATTCCGCAGCACAGTCGCTGGGAGTGGTGGTCGAGGTGGTGGTGGTCGAGCTGGTGGTCGAGGTACCGCAGTTCGACTCCGCCTGGGCCAGGTCAGCGGCTTCTTGTTGTTGGTCCGATGCCGTCTTGGCCTGATCGTTGGTCAAGGTGTTCTGGTCCTGGGTGATGGGGGCCGCGCTCGTTCCACCGGGCCCGCCTGATCCACCGCGGGAGCTCGGAACGGTGCTCGTCGTCGTCGTGCTGCCCGTTGCTGCCGGGGCCGTCTGGCTGGCCTCGTCCTGGGCCAACTTCGCTTGGTCCGCGGTCACGGTCAACCCATCGGCGGACACGGTCTCGCTCAGGGCGGTGGTCCCCAGTGTCGCCAGTGACTGCCCGGCCGACACCTGTTGACCCACGGCCGCCGTCACCGTGGCGACCTTGCCCGAGACCTGGAAGGCAGCCGACGCATCGCTGACCGGTTCGACGGTCCCCACCACGGTGAGGGACTGGGACACCGAGGCCAGCACCACCTGGCCCATGCGGTAGCCCGTGATCCCCGTGCCGGACAGCGCCCAGGCGGTCGCACCGGCGGCCAGCAACGCCGCCGCCACGAGCGCCGCGCCGATGACGCGGCGCCGGCTCCCGGCGCTGCGCCGGAAGCGATCCGTGGGATCAGGCACCGCCACCGCCAGAGCGCCCGCCGAAGGGTCCACCTCCGCCGAACCCGGCCGCGCATGTGGACCCTCCGGTCGAAGTGATGTGCACCGAATCGGCGGTCACCGTGCCGTTGCTGGCCGCCGCCCCGAAGGCGGACACGCAGTCGCCCACGGCCACGGCCGCGGCCGTAGTGGTGAGCGTCTGCGTCACCGTGGTGGAGCTCGAGGTGGTGATCTTGAGCTGCTGGGCCTTCGGCTTGGCCGGGACCTTGTTCTTGCCCGCCTTGGTGGACCGGGAGGACGTGGAGAATACGGACGGGGTGGCGACCACCCCGGTGACCGTGAAGGTCGACCCGGCGACCGCGCTGACCTTGCCGCTGGCGAAGGAGAACGTTCCACCCGGGAAGGCGCGGCGGCCCGGGCCACCTCCTCCGACGCTGCGGAAGGACGGAGGCCCACCGCTCCCGCCACCGAATCCACCCCCGACCCGGACCGTTCCGGACCCCGGGGCACCGCCCCTGATACCTACGGGGCGACCGGCCGGCCCAGTCCCGTTGCACAGGCCACCCGCGGCAGGGGGGCTGACGGAGACGGAACGGGCGGCGATGGTGGTCTTGGACTTCTTGGCGGGGCTGCCAACCACGGTGACGCAGTCACCGATGGCCAGCGAGGTGACCGTCTCGCTGACCGTCTTGGAGAAGGCGGTGGTCGCCGTCCAGCCGACCGTGGTCTGGCCGGAGGCCGGGTTCTGCACCTCCATGGCGGAGCCGCCGAGGGACGCCACACTTCCGCTGGCAAAGCCGCGGGGCCCACCGGCCGGCGTGGCGGCGCCCGCGGTGGTACCAAGGACCGTCACGGCCGCCAGTCCGGAGAGGGCGGCCCCGATACGGCGTCCCCGGCGCCGGTTGGTGCGGGCCCTGCAGGTCACGTCATCCATTGCGTTCCTTCCCTTCGTGGTCATTCACTCGCTCCTCAAGGCGTCGATGGGTGCCAGGTGGGCGGCGCGGCTGGCCGGGTAGACACCGAACACCACTCCGATGCACAGGGCGACGAGCAGGGCCAAGGCGGTGGCCGGCCCACTGATGGTGATGGGATTGCCCACCACTCCGGGCAGGAACTTGGCGCCGATGATGCCGAGAAGGGCGCCGAGAGCGCCGCCGATCAATCCGAGGACGGAGGCCTCCACCAGGAACTGGCGACGGATCAGGCGAGGTGTCGCCCCGAGGGCCTTGCGCAAGCCGATCTCGCGGATCCGCTCGGTGACCGAGACCAGCATGATGTTCATGACGCCGATACCTCCGACCAGCAGGGAGATGCCGGCCACGCCCCCGAGCAGGATGGTCAGCGTCCGGTCGACCGATGTGGCCGTCGAGAGCAAGGACTGCGACGAGGTGATGGTGAAGTCGGCGTTGGCCGCCTGAGTGATGCCGTGCAGGGCCAGGAGCTCGTGGTCCGCTTCCTGGTAGGCCGCCGTCAGGTCCGGTCCCGATCGGGCCTGGACGATGATGGAGCTGAGGGAATTGCGGCTGGTGCCGCCGAAGATGCGCTCGGCACCGGTCGTGATGGGGATGACCATGAGGTCGTCCTGGTTGGTCGAGCCCGATGACGAAGAACCCGTTGAGGTGAGGACGCCGATCACGGTCAGGGGCACCCCACCCACGGTGACCGACTGTCCCAACGGGTCGGAGCGGCTGAACAACTCTGAGGCGGTGGTGGCGCCGAGGACGGCGACGGCCCCGTGGTCGGTCACATCCTGGTTGTCAATGAAGCGACCCTGGGCCAGGGATCTTCCGCGCACGGTGAGCCATGTCGGAGTCGAGCCCTGGACGGTGGTCGTCCAATTGCTGCTCCCCGCGGTGAGGCTCTCGGCCGCCGACGTGATCGGGGCCACGGCCCGGATGTCGGGCGCCACCGTCCTGGACGACAGCGCCGACACGTCGGCCATGGTGAGAGTGGATGCCGTCCCGAAGCCGCCGCGGATCCCGGCGGTCGACGTGGAGCTCCCCGGAGAGATGGTCAACAGGTTGGTGCCCAGCGCGGTGATCTCGGAGCTCACCTGGGCCTGGGCTCCCTCGCCGAGTCCCACGGTGAGGATGACGGCCGCGATGCCGATCAGGATTCCGAGTACGGTCAGGGCCGAGCGCAGGCGATGGGTGCGCACGCCGCCGAGTCCCGTGCGCAGCGTCTCCCACCAGCTCATCGCACATGCTCCAGGTAGCGGTCGTCATTCTCGGTGACGAGTCCGTCGTGGATGCCGAGAACCCGCCCCGACGCCGAGGCCACCCCCACGTCGTGCGTGATCAGCACCAGGGTGCGCCCGGCCTCGTGCAGCTCATCCATGAGGCTGAGCACGTCGCCAGCCGAGACCGAGTCCAGGTTTCCCGTGGGCTCGTCGGCCAGTATCAAGTCGGGCTCGGTCACCAGCGCCCGGGCCACCGCCACCCGCTGCTGCTGGCCGCCGGAGAGCTCTCCGGGCCGGTGGTGCACCCGGCTGGCCAGGCCCACCCTTCCCAGGGCGGCCATGGCCAGGTCCCGGCGCTCGGCCCGGTGCACGCCGGCATAGGCGAGAGGCAACTCCACGTTCTGCCAGGCCGACAGGGAGGCCAGGAGGTTGAACTGCTGGAAGACGAAGCCGATGCGCCGGTTACGCACCTCGGCCAACGCCCCTTCGCTCATGGCGCTCACTTGCTCGCCGGCCAGGCGATAGGTGCCTGAAGTGGGCGTATCGAGGCAGCCGAGAATGTGCATCAGGGTGGACTTCCCCGAGCCCGACGGCCCGACGACCGCCACGTACTCGCCCGGGGCGATGGACAGGCTCACCCCGCGCAGCGCCGCCACGGCGATCGCGCCGGTCCGGTAGACCTTGGTCACTCCTTCGAGCTCAATGACCGGCGCCTGCGCCGGTTCCGCCGGGGAATCGTGGTCGCGGCGTCCGCTCACCCACCACCACCTCGATTGAAGGTCACGGAGCCGCCGCCGGGGAAGCCGCCGCCGGGGAAGCCGCCGCCGAATCCTCTGGTCCCGTTGCCACCGAAGAGCCCCGCGCCACCCCCGCCGGGGATGCCCTTGAAGGTCACCACCCGCTCCAGCACGCGGTCCCCCGCGGCGATACCGGTCACGATCTGGGTGAGACCGGCTTGGGAGTCGCCCACGGTGACCGGCCGGGAGATGTCCTTCCCGTGCACCACCTGGGTGACGCTGGCCTGGCCACTCTGGGCATACGAGATGGCCGCGGAGGGGACCTCGGTCACGTTGTTGAGCTGCTTGACGATGAGGGAGACACTGGCGGTGGATCCGGCATACAGGCCGGCTGGGTCACCGGTGATGTCGACCACGACGGGGAACGTCGCCACGCCCGAGGTCTGGGTGGCGATGAGGCCGATGGAGGCGACGGTGCCGTAATCCGGAGCGATGGCCCCGGTTGGCGTGACGACCGCCTGGTCGCCGGCGGCTATTTGGCCGATCTGCGTGTCATCGACGGTGGTGTTCACGATGTACGAGGTCGTCCCGATGACGACGACCTGCGCGGTCGATCCCGCACCGTTCGCGGCGGCCGCGGCACCCTGCCCGCTGCCACCCGAACCCGTCCCACCCAATTGTTGTCCGACCGTGAGGCCGACCGAAGCCACCGTGCCGGCGATCGTCGAGGTGAGCGAGGCATCGCCGAGCGAAGTCTGGGCGCTGGTGAGCGAGGATTCGGCGGACGTCACCCCGGCTTCGTCGGAGTAGATCTGCGTCGTGGCGGCTCCGGCCGCCTGGTCCGAAGCCAGCCGGGCATTGGCCGCACTGAGTTGCGCCGCCGCGGCGTTGACCTGCGCCGCCAGCGCCTTCGCGTCCACGGTGGCCAGGACCTGCCCGACGGCCACCGTCTGGCCCGCCTTCACATCGACCGCGGTGACGGTACCCGCGACGGCGAAGCTCAAGTTGGCCTGGGTGGCCGGCTCAATGGTGCCCGTGGCGGCCACCGTCTGTTGCATGGTGCCCGTCGTCGCGCTGACCACCTGGGTGGTGATCACCAGCCCCGTGGCCGGGGTGCTCCGGGTCAGCCACAGGGTCAGGCCCGTTCCGGCCCCGAGGACGACCACCACGACGGCCACGATCAGGATCTTGTGACGCATCCAGAGGGATCGGGGATCGAGGATCAGCTCCCCCTCGTCGCTCAGTGACAGGTTGCCCGCGACGCCCATCGGTGGCCCGGTAGCGGTAGAGGTTCCTGCCATGGACACGGGACCAGTTGAGCCAACCGATTTCACGGTCAGCCGAACTTCAGCTGTGAGCCCGCTGGGTATCTCGGCGGGGACGAGAGTGATCCCGGGGCCACGGCAGAAGTGGGGGAGCAGGCGTCTGCCACCGATTTGCGGGACGATGGGGGCCCGCACAGGGGCTGCGGCCGGGTACGAGTGGGGGAGGACGGGCATGACGGATCACCAGGGGGACCTGATCACGATCATCGGTCGCAAGACCACGAAGGAGCCCGGTGACCGGGTGGAGCTGGAGTGGGAGCTGAGCGCCCGACCCCCGTTGCAATGGGCCGAGATCTTCCAGATGGCTTCGCCCGCGGAACGCCACGGTTCGGTCGAATGGGTGCGGGGTGGGGGCCCCGACGTCATCGGCGAGGTCGTCCGTTGGTTCGTCCCCGCCTCGGAGGTCGAGCAGGCCGACCTTGAGGTTCGGGAGCGCCTGACCGTCGCCAATCAGCGGTTTTCCCAGGACCCTCCCGAGGAGGTTCGGCCCTGACCCAACCGCCGCCGTAGCCTGCGGCTTGTTTCAGGAGGGACCAGGGCAGCCCACTCCCCTTTAACCGCCGATAAGGTTCATTATGTTAAGTTAGCGAGCTTTCCGGGACTGGCCCGGCCGGCGGGGTCGGATGGTACGGTTCGATTGCTGGGAGCGCGGGAGGTGTCGTGGGGAGAACAGCAGCCGACATCGGTTGATCCGGGATGGGCGGGTCGAAGCCAATGACGCGGGAATATAGGTCGGATCCCTGATGGGTCACGCCGAGGGCGATGGCCCGCGGGAACGGCCGGCTCTGGCGCGCCGGGGAGGCCGGAGATTCCTGCCGCTGAGCATCCGGACCTCTCTGGTGGCCCTGGCCCTGGTGCCGCTGGCGGCGTCCGTCGGGCTGGCGGCGACGATCGTGGTCCACGAGTCGGCCATCCACAACCAGGCGGAGGTCGACAATCGGACCACCCTGGAACTTGACTCCCTCCTGCGTGCCCGTGCCGCGCTCACCGCCGAGTACCTCGACAGCGTCGAGGTCGTGGTCGGACAGTCCTTCCATCTCTCGGTGGCTCAGGTGAGCGCCCTGCTGGGGGTGGACGTGCAGGCACACCTGGCCGCGGCCCGGAGATCGGAGGACCGCCAGCCGGTCTTCGCACCGGGGGGACTCCTTCATGGCCGGTACGCCCAGTTGGTGGACCTGAGGCAGAGCGTGGACCGCGGGGCGACGACGGTGGCCCCGGTGGAGGCGTTCTTCAACGGCCTAAAGGCGGCGATCAACGCCCGGTGGCTCCTGGCGTTCGACCGCCTATCGACGGAAAGCGCTGCAACCGCCTCCCCGGGCACAGAGGACCGCCTCACCGCTCTCGGCCGGAGCTTCGCCGCGTCGACGGCCGGCCTGGCCGAGGATCCGCTGGTCGAGGCGGTCCTGACGACCACGGCCCCGCCCGCCGAGGTCCAGGACCTCATCGTCGCCCGGCAGGCGTACCAGACGGCCGTGCAAGGTTTCCCCCAAGGCCTCGGACCGAAGGCCACGACGGCTTGGGGCACGGTGGCCCACAACCCGCTCACCACGGAGTTCGATCACGCGGCCGCTCTGGCCGTCACCGTCGGCCTGGGCCATGAGACCCCTCCCTATGCCACGAACGTGCCCGCTGTGGCCGTGCTCGGCAAATCGGAGGCGTACCTGGTTACGGCGATGACCAATCTGGTCGTGACCGGTTCCGCGGATCTCCGCACGGCCACGACGAGTCAGGCGGGCTCAGCCACGCGCGCGCTCGAGCTGACCTACGTGCTGATGGCGCTGCTCATCCTGGCCGAGGTCGCCGTCGCCGTATCCCTGGGCCGTGCCATCCGACGCCCCCTGGCCCGCATTGCCGCGGCAGCCCAGTCCATCCGCGCCGGCGAGTTCGAGTTGCCCGAGCTCAGCGAGTCGGGACCGAAGGAGGTCGCCGTGGCCTCTGCCGCGTTCAACGAGATGTCCTCCACTCTCATGGCCGTGCAGTCGCAGACCGTGGCGTTGGCCAACGGGGACTTCGACTCCCCCGTGCTCCTGGGGCCGCTCCCGGGAAGGACCGGGGCGGCCCTGCAGTCAGCCCTCAACGAGCTGCAGCTGTCGGTGCGCATGCGGGAGGCCCAGCGGGCGTTCCTGCAGGAGCAGGCCACGCGTGATCCCCTCACGGGTCTCCTCAACCGTGGCGCCGGCCTTGAGGCGCTGCAGCTGGACCTGGCCCGGGTCCACCGGAGCGACGGCGAGCTCGTCCTGGCCATCCTGTTCGTCGACCTGGACGAGCTCAAGAAGATCAACGACACGTTCGGCCACGATTCCGGGGACAAGGCGATCCTGGCGGTCGCCGATGCCCTGCGGGCCAACACCCGCGCCTCGGACGTGGTCGCCCGGTTCGGTGGCGACGAGTTCGTCGTGGGCTGGCTCGGGGCCAGCGGCTCGGATAGCCCGGCCCTCCTGGCCGGACGCATCCGTGACGGGGTGTCGAGCTCGGACATTCAGAGTGACGGTCGCACGATCACGCTCGGGTGCAGCATCGGTGGTGCCATGTCGGAACCCGGGGACAGCACGATCCAAACCCTCATTGGACGGGCCGACGATGCCCTGTACGTCGCCAAGGCCTCGGGCCGTCACCAGGTGAGCTGGGCCGGGTCGGCGTAGCCAAATGGGGCTGCTGCCCCGGGCATGGCTCCCCCGCATCGTGAGGAGCTGACGCTCGGCTCCCGCGCTGCGGTGCAGAGGAGCTGGCCTCCGCCTCCGCTCCTCTCCTGGTCTCCTGCCCTACGATCCACCCCCATGGACATGAAGGGCAAAGTGGCGTTGATCACCGGTGGCAGCAGTGGCATCGGCGAGGGTGTGGCCCGGCACCTGGCCGGCCAGGGGGCCCACGTGGTCATCGCCGACATTGACGACGGCCGGGGCAACAAGGTGGCACGAGAAATCGGAGGCAAGTTCATCCACGCCGATGTGAGCGATGCGGCCGAGAGTGCCGCCGCCGTGTCCTATGCCGTCTCTTCGTTCGGCGGGCTCCACGTGGCTCACCTCAATGCCGGCGTGACCTCCTGGTGCAGCATGGGGGACGACTTCGACCCCGAGGCCTACCGCAAAGCCATGAGGATCAACCTCGACGGCGTCGTCTACGGAATCGCCGCCGCCCGGCCTGCCATCATTGCGAGTGGCGGTGGAACGATCGTGGCCACAGCCTCCATGGCCGGACTGGTGGCTGTCCCCTTCGATCCCATCTACTCGGCCAACAAGCACGCTGTGGTGGGACTGGTCCGCTCCATCGGCGACCTCTATGCCGCCGAAGGGATCAAGGTCCATGCCCTGTGTCCGTCCTTCGCCTACACCAACATCATCAAGGGATCCGAGCAGATGCTGTTGGACATGGGCTTCCCCATTCTCGACGTGGCCGATGTGGTGGCCGCCTTCGAGCGGATCCTCCATGCCGACTCGACTGGCGAGTGCTGGTACGTGATCGCTGGTCGGGAGAGCGAGCCCTTCCGCTTCCGCCATGCCCCGGGGCCACGCCTGGACTGACCGCCACTCCCCCGCCGGGGGAGGATGCCGCGCTCGGGCTACCATCGGTCCCACGGAACGGTTGACACCGTGATGTGCGGCGATGGATCCCGCCGGGAAGCACGCACGTGCAACGAACCGCCAGAAATCCCTGGCTGATGGCTCCTGACCAGACGGCACCGCGGCGCTCCCAGCCGCCGGCATCAGGCACAGGAGAACGATGACGATCCCTACCCCGGCCGGACCGTTCCACCCGAGCTCGCGCTCCCCTGCCACCCTGGTTGCCGTCACTGTGGGGGGAGCCCTCGGCACGCTGGCTCGCTATGCCCTGGACCTCGCCTTGCCGGTCGCTCCGGGCCACTTCCCCACCGCCACCCTCATGATCAACCTGAGCGGCTCGCTGCTAATCGGCCTTCTCCTCCCGTTCGCGTTGGCCCGCTCAGCACCCCATCCATTGTTCCGGCCGTTTCTCGTGACCGGCATCCTCGGCGGTTGGACCACCTACTCGGCTCTGGCTGCGGACACCGCCACGCTGCTCAAGGCCGGCCATCTGGGACTGGCCCTCATTGACGTCGGCTCCACCGTCGTCGGAGGGCTCGTCCTGGTGGCCTGCGGTTTCTACGCCAGTCTGGCTCACACCGCTGTTCGGTACCGCCGGTCAGACGGCCGAGGCAATTGACGATGCTTCCCAGCACCGGACACTCCCCCGGCCTCGTGCTCGCCGTCATGGCGGCCGGAGGCGCCGGTGCACTCGCCCGCACCTTCGTGAACGATGCCATCGCGCACCGGGTGCGCGCCGACTTCCCATTCGGGATCTTGACCGTCAACGTGACCGGGTCGTTCGCCCTCGGCCTCCTCACCGGCTTGACCTGGTACCACGGGCTGTCCAGCGAAGCGTTCACCATCGCCGCTGTGGGTGTGTGCGGCGGCTTCACCACCTGGTCCACCGCCATCTGGGAGACCCTGGCCCTCCTCAGGTTGCGCCTGTTCACCCAGGCTGCCCTCTATACCCTGGGGGGTCTGGCCCTCGCCCTCGGCGTGGCGGCTGCAGGCATCGGCGTGGCTGCGTTGGCCTGAGGGCCGGGCGGTTCCGAGGCGGCGTTCAGCGCACCCGCTGGAGCAAAGCGTTGGTGTTGACCAGGTCGAAGCGCTTGGGATCGTACGGGAAGCCGATCCATTCGAGGTAGCTCCGGTGGTCGTCGTGCATCGGTTCAGCGAGGGCTTCGAGGAACTCGGAGAAGCCCGAGGGACCCCCGATGTCATCAGGCGGACATGCGTTCTGCCCGTCAAGGCACACGGCGAACTTCAATGCTGTCGGGGACCAGACGAGGGACTCGACGGTCACCTCGTGCACCCAACCGTCGCCGAAGTCGTACTCAAGCGAGCATCGACCCACCTCACGGAGGGCTTCGACAACCGTGATGTCCCCTTCCGCCGTCTGATCGTCGTGGTCCTCATCGTCGAGGTCATCGAAGGCCGGGCCGATGTTCCTCTCACCGACCCGGAACACGTGGGAGTGCGAGTTGTTCCATCCCATCGCGACGAGGAGCATTTCGCCGAGGCTGGCCATGGTCGCCGATCCCGGGACCAGCACCCGCCGCCAGACTTCGGGATCGACGGCATGCAGCACGATGTGGCATTGCAAAGCACTATGGCCCGAAGCTTTTCGACCGGGTGGGTCCATACCCGGACACTACGGGACGACACCGGAGCCGGGCGGGGTCTTGCGCAATAGCCCCCAAGTCCCAACGGCCGGCCACGCCCCTCGCTCAGGTCGCGAAGGCCTCCGGCGGCGGACAGGTGCACAGGAGATTGCGATCGCCATAGGCCTGGTTGATGCGCGCCACCGGGGGCCAGTACTTGGCTGAAGCTCCCTCACTGGGAAAGACGCCGTCTTTGCGCTCATAGGGCCGGTCCCAATCCCCCACCAGCGCGGCCGCAGTGTGCGGCGCGGCACGGAGAGGGCTCGACTGCACGTCCCACCGCCCGGCCGCCACATCGTCGATCTCAGCGCGAATGGCAATCATGGCCGCACAGAAGCGATCGAGTTCGTACAGGTTCTCGCTCTCGGTCGGCTCCACCATCAGTGTCCCGGCCACCGGGAAGCTCACCGTCGGCGCATGGAACCCATAGTCGATGAGCCGTTTGGCCACGTCGTCCACGGTGACGCCGGTCTCCTTGGTCAAGGCCCGCAGGTCCAAGATGCATTCGTGGGCCACGAGGCCACCGTGTCCCGTGTACAGGATCGGATAGGCGGAGGACAGCCGGGATGCCACGTAGTTGGCGGCGAGCACAGCCGATTTCGTCGCGTGGGCGAGACCGCTCGCTCCCAGGAGCCTCACGTACGCCCAGCTGATGGGCAGGATCCCCGCGCTCCCGAAAGGGGCGCCACTGACCGGTCCGATTCCCTCCCGTTGTGCGGGGCGTGGGTGGAAGGGATGGGAGGGCAGATACGGCACCAGGTGCTCGGCGACGGCGACCGGACCGACTCCCGGACCCCCGCCACCATGGGGAATGCAAAACGTCTTGTGCAGATTCAAGTGTGAGACGTCACCCCCGAAGGCTCCGGGTTGGGACATACCAAGCAGGGCGTTGAGGTTGGCACCGTCGATGTACACCTGCCCCCCGAAGGAATGCACCGTGGCGCACATCTCGGTGATGCCCTCCTCGTACACCCCGTGCGTTGACGGATAGGTCACCATGATCGCCGCCAGCTGTCGCGCGTTCTCCTCGCACTTCCGGCGCAGGTCGACCAGGTCGACGGTGCCGTCGTCCCGGGCACCGACGACGACCACGCGCATCCCGACCATGACAGCCGAGGCTGCGTTGGTGCCGTGGGCGCTCGATGGGATCAGGCAGACGTCCCGCTCGGGTTGACCGCTGGCCCGGTGGTAGGCGCGGATGGCCAGCAGACCGGCCAGCTCACCCTGGCTCCCGGCATTCGGCTGCACCGAGACCTTGGCGTAACCGGTCAGCTGGGCCAGCCAGTACTCCAGATCGTCGATGAGCTTCAGGTACCCCGGCACGCCGTCCGATGGTGCGAAGGGGTGGATGTCGGCAAAGCCGGAAAGGCTGATCGGCTCCATCTCCGTGGTGGCGTTGAGCTTCATGGTGCACGATCCGAGGGGGATCATGCCCCGGTCCAGCGCGAAATCGCGGTCCGACAACTCCCTGAGGTAGCGGAGCATTGAGGTCTCGGAGTGATGGGCGGAGAACACCGGGTGGGTCAGGTACGGGCTCTGGCGCAGGAGACCTGCGGGCAGGGCGTCGGCGGGCGGCCCCTCAGGGCCACCGGGCGCCGGTGGTGCCCCGAATGCCGTGCGCACGGCCGCCAGATGCGCCGCGGTGGTGGACTCGCCGCACGACACACCGACGTGGTCGGCATCGACCAAGCGCAGCTGCACCCCGAGTGCGGCGGCTCGCTCCACCACATCGGCGCCCTGGCCGGGCGCCTGCACCAGGAGCGTGTCGAAGTACTCCGGGTTGACCACGTGCCAGCCGTCGTCCCGCAGCCAGGCGGCCAGCGTGGTCGCTTTGCGGTGGATGCCCTGCGCGATCTCCCGCAACCCGTCCGCCCCGTGGTACACCGCGTACATGGAGGCCGCCACCGCCAGGAGCACCTGGGCCGTGCAGATGTTCGATGTCGCCTTCTCCCGCCGTATGTGCTGCTCCCGGGTCTGCAGGGCCAGGCGGAGGGCAGGCCGCCCTTCGGCGTCGACGGAGACTCCCACCAGTCGTCCGGGGAGGTCACGCTCCAGCCCGGAGCGAACGGACATGAAGCCTGCATGGGGACCCCCGTACCACAAGGGCACCCCAAAGCGCTGGGAGGAACCCACCACAATGTCGGCACCCCATTCTCCGGGCGGTGTGAGCAGGGTCAGGGCCAGGAGATCACACGACACCGCCACCATCGCGCCGCGTTCATGGGCCTGCCGGGTCACCTCCGCGAGGTCCGCAACGGCGCCCGAACAACCGGGATATTGCTGGACCACGCCGAAGAAGTCGGACCCGGGTAACCCGCCGGTCAGGTCGGCCTTCACCACCTCGACGCCGAGAGGCTCAAGCCGGGTCCGCAGGACGGCGATCGTGTGCGGGAAGCATTCGGCATCCACTATGACCCGCCGGGTCTCTCCGTCCGCCCGCCGCCGCATGAGGATCACGGCCTCCACGACGGCGGTGCTCTCGTCCAGCAGGGAGGCGTTGGCGGTGGGGAGTCCGGTGAGGTCGGCCACCATCGTCTGGAAGTTGAGCAGTGCCTCTAGGCGGCCCTGGCTGATCTCAGGCTGATAGGGGGTGTAGGCGGTGTACCAAGCCGGGTTCTCAAAGACATTGCGCCGGATGACACCGGGAGTGAGCGTGCCGTAGTAGCCCATTCCGATCATCGGCTCGGCGATCACGTTCGATTCGGCCAGAACGCGCAGCTCCGCCAAGACCTCCGCCTCCGTACCGGCGGGGGGCAGATCGGCGTCGCACCGGCTGCGCACGCTGACGGGAATGGCGGCACTGAGCAGGTCGTCCAGGCCGGGATAGCCGAGCGCGTCCAGCATGCGCCGCTGCTCCTCGGGTGTCGTTCCGACGTGCCGACTGAGAAACGCTGCACCAGGGTCCAGCCCGGAGGCCGGAGGGGAGGTGGCGTGGGAAGGCTGTGCGGTCATTGAGGTCTCCAGACGTCGCTTCGCACGGTCACGAAGGTGGGCGGACGGCCTCCCCGCTCTGTCTTGGAACCTGAGAGTCTTGCCGCCCTGACGGGCGACTTACACCTTCGGTGCAGGCACCGTGACGGGCCTGCTTTCCAGAGTTGCCTTGCCGAAGCGGTGTGTCGGCCTGAGAGATTCTCGGGGAGAGTTGCTCCTCCGGCGCCCCTTCGCATACGCACTGCAGGGGCTCTTCCGCTCCAGCTCAAACGGCATATTCAGTTGTGGCCACTATAGCGGACGCGCTATTCCTCCCTGACCGGCCACAGCGGAGGGCGAACCAGCGTGGCCGGCAGCTCACGGCTCCGCTGCACCACGGTCACCGGGTCACCGTCGAGCAGCTGGGCGTCGGCGGAAATGAGCGCGAGGCCGATGCCGCGCTGGCGCATGGGTGAGAAGTTGCCGCTGGTCACCCTGCCCACGGCCCGTCCATTGCTCACGATCTCGGCCCCGTCACGCAGCGGCTGGCGCCCGTGGGCAACCAGGCCCCGCAGGCGCCGGGCCGGTCCCGCCACCCGCTCCTCTTCCAGTGCGGCCCGTCCGGTGAACTCCCCCTTTTCCCAGCCCACCACCCAGCCCAGCCCGGCTTGGAGCGGTGTGATCCCGGGCCCGAGCTCGTGACCGTGCAGGGGGAGCCCGGCCTCCAGGCGCAGGGTGTCGCGGGCACCCAGCCCGGCCGGCCTGACCCCCGAGGCCAGCACGGCCGCCCAGAATGCCGGGGCAGCCTCGGCCGGGACGGCGCACTCCACGCCGTCCTCGCCTGTGTAGCCCGTGCCGGCCACCAGGCAGGGCACCCCCTCCCACGCGAAGTGCGCCACGCCGAATCGGCGCACGGCCGCCGCTTCGGGTGACACGGAGGCCAGCCGCTCGCGGGCTCGGGGACCCTGCACGGCAATGATGGCTCGGGTGGCGGTCACATCCAGCCCGCCGATGGCAGCGACCACCCGGCTGGTGTTCGAGGCGTTGGGCATGACATCGAACCGCTCGTCATCGACCCACCACACGATGATGTCGTCGGTGACAGAACCGTCCTCGTCGAGCAGGTGGGTGTACTGCGCCCGACCGGTGGAGATCCGGCGCAGGTCGTTGCTCAATGAAGATTGCAGGTGCGCGAAGGCCGCCGCCCCCTCAACGCGCACGGTGCCGAGGTGGCTGACGTCGAAGGCGACTGCCGCCTCCCGGCAGGCCCGGTGCTCGGCCACTGTTCCCCCCGGATAGGCCAGGGGCATCTCCCAGCCCCCGAAGGGCACCAGCTTGGCGCCCAGGGCCACATGGGCTCCGTGGAGCGTGGATACCTTCATCGGGCGCGCGCCGCCCTCTTCTTCCCCGGCTGGCACCGGGCCAGGTTAGGCGGCCGAGGAGACCCGGTCGTCGAGTCCGTGGGCCGCCAGCAGGGCCAGGAAGTCCCGCTGGTAGACGACCACGATGGGGACCTCGGGGTACAGCTGGCGCATCTGGCGCACCTTGCCGTTCTTGCGAGTCACCAGACGCTGGTCCGCCGTGGTCAGCTCAATGAACACACCGCGGTCGACCAGGAAGAAGTCGGGCCGGAAGCCGGCCAGGGGTGAACCCTGGGCATCCCAGCGCAGCGGGAACTCCACCGGCTCGTACTCCCAGCGTTCCCCGTGGAGATCGAGGATGGCGGCGAAGACCCGCTCGGAAGGGTGGGCGAAGCGGACGCGCCCGGCCGGCGAACCCGCCGGGTGACGTGCGCGCCGATTGAGCCCGGGATCCGTCAGACTCACTCCCCGGCGGCCCGCGCCACGGTGTCGTGCGCCTGGCGAACCTCACCGGAAGGCCTCGACTGTGCGGTGACGTCGAGCCGTACGATGTCGGCTTCCAGCTCGTCGACCACGCCGGCCAGCGGCACGATGTTGAAGACGCCCTGGCCACCAGCCAGCAGATCGACCACCTCACCGTTGGACCGGGCCAGGACCGAGCTGTTGCCGGTCAGGACCAGGTTCGAAGAAGCCACGTCGGTCCCCAGGTCCTCGCGGAGGCACTCCACGGCGCGCCGGGCGGATTGGAGCGAAATGCCGGCATCGAGCAACCGCTTGATGACCTTGAGCTCAAGCACGTCGGAGTAGGAGTACAGCCGCCGGCTCCCACTCCCCCGCGCCGACGCCACCGAGGGCTGCAACAGCCCGGTACGGGCCCAATAGTCGAGTTGGCGGTAGGTGATCCCGACCAGTCCGCACACCTGCGGCCCGAAAAACCCCCCGACCCGGGTTGTGGACACCTCAGCCATCACACCTCCTGTGCGCCGCGACGGGGTCAGCCTACTGCACCGCGGACGACAGCGAGGTAGTTACGGAGGGGTGATTTTGGGCCAGACGACCACCGGGCCGTCCACCGTGAGGCCGACCCGGCTGCCCGGGGAGAGGGGCACGCCACCGGTGATCCGGACCACGAGCTCGGGCAGGGATTCCTGGTCGGGCCGCACGCGCACCACCGCGTCGTGGCCGAA
>Ga0307372_10007182_pt1 | contig 16036 bp, 17 predicted proteins | sample OX1MG_FD_202533 | JGI IMG/M metagenome (GOLD analysis project Ga0307372, IMG submission 202533) | Soil microbial communities from Risofladan, Vaasa, Finland - OX-1 | ecosystem: Environmental > Terrestrial > Soil > Coastal area > Acid sulfate soil | place: Finland: Risofladan, Vaasa | collected... | reverse complement strand
CCTTTTTCGCGGAGCGAAAAGCGACTTTCTGGAGCCTGAGTTTGAATTTCCTGCCGCGAAACCCGGCTTGACCCTCAGGGCGAAATCTTCGCGGCCCACAAAGAAACAGAACGTTTGTAGTACGGATGGCACGGATATCTGAATTCAGAATCCGTGTCATCCGTGCGATCCGTGGTTCCATTCGTGGTTTCATTCGCAACGACCGAGCTTTGGAGTTCAACGCTTAAAAGTAGTGCTCGCGCAGCACGCCGTCAAAAAAGGCGATTGCCTTCGGGCGACCTCATTTTAAAGCATTTGCCAATGGACAACCTGGCGAACCAAAGGTTCGCGATTCGACTCCAGGGGGATCGGTCTACGCCAGGGCTTCCATCAGGAGCGGACGAAGAATGACTTTGGCAATTCCGCTGGCCCTCACCTAACCTCTTCCAGAGGGAGAGGGATTCACTGCGGCCAACGCATCAAAGAAATTTGATATTTCGTCTTGCCTAGCCGTTCCCAAACCGACAAAATGAGATAACCCGCCTGCGGTTCGTTCGCTCGGCAAGAATCCCGCCCTGCTCGAGAGACGCTGAACTGAAATGATGCCCTGCCCGAAGCAAAGCCTGCCTCGATTGAGTTTGCCGAGCGTGAGCATCGCGTTTGTGTTGGCGATCGCGTTCGCCGAAGTTCTTTACGGCCAGCAAGCGGCGCCGCTGCACGAGTTGATCGACCGCCAGATCGCCGCCGCGCTTTCGGCCAAGGGCATCTCGCCGGCGGCGCCGGCCGATGACGCCGAATTCCTGCGGCGGATTTATCTCGATCTGACCGGTTCGATTCCGACGGTCGGCGAAGCCAAGGCCTTCCTGGACGACAAGTCGCCCCTTAAACGCCAGCAACTCATCGACCGGCTGCTGAACAGCCCCGAATACGCCCGGCAGATGCAGCGCGTGTTCGACGTGGCCTTGATGGAGCGGCGGCCGGCCAATCGGGTTCCGCAGGCCGAGTGGGAACAGTACCTACGCGAATCGTTCGCCGCCAACAAGCCGTGGGACGTGCTGGTCCGCGAGATTCTGGCTGCCGACGGCGCCGATCCGAACCTGCGGCCCGCGGCGCGGTTCTATCTCGATCGCGACGGCGAGGCGAACCTGGTCGCCCGCGACGTCGGTCGGCTGATGCTGGGTCGCGATATGCAGTGCGCCCAGTGCCACGATCATCCGCTGGTCGAGCATTACTTGCAGGCCGACTATTACGGGCTGATCGCCTTCTTCAATCGCAGCTTCATCTTCACGCCCAAGGATAACAAGCAGCCGGCGGTGATCGCCGAAAAGGGCGAAGGGGACGTGAGCTTCAAATCGGTGTTCGTCGACGGAGCGACCGATCAGCCCGCGCGGCCGCACATGCCCGGCGCAGGCGGCCCGATCGAGCCGCAGTTCGTCAAAGGGCAGGAATATGTCGTCGCTCCGGCCAAAGACGTACGGCCTTTGCCCAAATACAGCCGCCGCAGCATGCTGCCCGAGTTGCTGACGGCCCGCGACAACGTCCCCTTCCGCCGCAATATCGCCAACCGGCTGTGGGCCTTGATGATGGGCCGCGGACTGTTCAACCCGCTCGACATGGACCATCCGGAGAATCCGCCTTCGCACCCGGAACTGCTCGATCTACTGGCCGGGCAGATCGCGGCAATGAACTTCGATATCAAGGCGTTCTTGCGCGAACTGGCCTTGAGCCAAACCTATCAACGCACCAGCGCCCTGCCGCCGGGCGTCGCTTCCGTGCCGGCGGACAGTTACGCCGTGGCACAGCTCAAGCCGCTTTCGGCCGAGCAATTGGCGCTGGCCGCGCTGCAGGCCACCGGCATGACCGACGTCTATCGCGCGTCGCTGGGGGCGAGTTTGAACGAGCCGGCGCTGTACGCCAAGCTGGCCGGCAATTTGGGCCCGTTTGTTTCGACCTTCGCCGGCCAGGCCGGTCAGCCGGAGCAGGATTTTCAGGCCACGCTCGAACAGATTTTGTTTCTGTCCAACGGCGGCGTCTTGCGGTCGTGGATTGCTCCGCAGGGGGGCAATCTAGCCAACCGGCTTGGGCCAGTGAAGGAACCGCCGGCCGTGGCCGAGGAAATGTTTTTAAGCGTGCTCACGCGGCGCCCCGTGGTGGAAGAGGCCGCCGAATTGAAAGCCGAGTTGGAACGCCGGGCTCAGGAGCGGCCCGCCGTGTTGCAAGAGTGGATCTGGGGGCTGGCGGCATCCGACGAATTCCGTTTCAACCATTGAAGGGACGCGCCATGAAACGCAACTTTGCCTGCGGCTCGATCGAACATCGCATCTCGCGTCGCAGTTTGTTGGCCGGCATGTTGGGCGGATCGGTCGGCGCGGGGCTGGCTCACGTTTCGGGGCTCTCGCATTTCATTCGGCCCGCAATGGCCGGCGAGCTGGCCGCGCAACAGAAGCGCGTGCTGATTTTCTTCATGGCAGGCGGCGTGAGCCAACTGGAAACTTGGGACCCCAAGCCGAACACCGACACCGGCGGGCCGTTTCTGGCCATCCCCACCAGCGTGCCGGGCGTGCACATCAGCGAGCTGCTGCCTTACACCGCGCAGCAGATGCACCGGCTGAGCATCGTTCGCAGCCTCAACACGGCCGAAGACGATCACGGCAAAGGAGCCGTGTTCATGGAAACGGGCCGCCGCGATTCGCCGGCCCAACAGTATCCCAAGCTTGGCTCGGTGATTTCGAACCTGGTGGCGCCGCCAAGCGCCGCGCTGCCCGGCTACGTTCACATTCAGCCCGGCGGCGGCGGCGTCAACAAGGCCGACGCCGCGTTCCTGGGGCCGAAGTTCGCCTCGGTCAACATCGACGACGGCAAGCCGCCCGCCAACCTGCTGCGGCCCGACGGGCTGACGCCGGCCATCGATCAGCAGCGCAACGACGTGCGGCGCCGCATGAACAGCCGCTTCACGGCCCGCCGTCGCACGGCCGAGACCGAAGCTTACGGCTTCTCTTACGATCAAGCTTTGCAATTGATGGAGCGGGCCGACGTGTTCGACGTCTCGAAAGAGCCGGCCGCAGATCAGGAGCGCTACGGCAAGCACGACTTCGGCCGGCATTGCCTGCTGGCCCGGCGGTTGCTCGAGCAAGGGCTGACCTGCGTCAAGGTGACTCACTCGAACTACGATTCGCACTCCGAGAATTTCGATTTCCACATCGAGCAGCTCGGCGAATTCGACCGGCCGTTCGCCACGCTGATCGACGACCTGGCGCAGCGCGGCATGCTCGAAAGCACGCTGGTGATCGTGATGTCGGAATTCGGCCGCACGCCGCGAATCAACCACTTGATGGGCCGCGACCACTGGTCGAAAGCCTGGAGCGTCGCGCTGGCCGGCTGCGGGCTGCACCCCGGCGCCGTGATCGGCAAAACGAACGACAACGGCACCGAGGTGACCGACCGCCAGGTCGACGCCCGGCACTTGTTCCACACCTACCTGAGCGCCCTGGGCGTCGATGCAACGGACAACTATCCTGGGCTGAACCGGCCGATTCCGATCGCCGACCCGACCGGTTCGGAAATCAGCGAGTTGTTGGCTTGAGCGTCGTCAGCGAATAAAACGTCCACGCGTTGACCAGCCAGAAGAGATAACCGGCTCGTCGAATGCAGAACAAAAGGGATCACGAAAACACGAAAGGGCGAAAGCACGAAACAGCAGATAACGAAACCCGGCGAGATATTTAGCGGCTCTCGGATTGAACATAACACAACTTCTCCTTTCGTGTTTTCGTACTTTCGCGCTTTCGTGATTCTTCTTCGCCTCTGCGCTGTGACTGGTTGTTTTATGGGAGACGCCCATGCCTAACCCAAATCCCGTGACGACGCAAGATGCAGCGCCGGGCGCCGCGGCGCCATCGACGCCTCCCGCGGCCGATCCGGCGCAAATTCGGCTTGCCAAGGAATTCAAGCACGATCGCCCGTTGTTTTCCTGCCGCATCGATCCGACCGGCCGGTTCGCCGTCAGCGGCGCGCAAGATAACTTCGTCATGCGCTGGGAGTTGGCCGGCGACGCCAAGCTTGCTTTGACCGGACACCAGAGCTGGGTTCGCGGGATGGCGTTTCAGCCCGGGAGCGAATTGCTGGCCACGGGCGATTACGCCGGCCGCTTGAACGCCTGGCGGTATGCCGCCGACGGCGTGCAGCCGCCCGTTTACAGCGTCGAGGCCCACAAGGGCTGGATCCGCGCCGTGGCCTTCAGCCCCGACGGCGCCACGATCGCCACTTGCGGCAACGACCGTATGGTCCGGCTCTGGTCGGCGGCCGACGGCAAGCTGGTGCGCGAACTGGCCGGGCACGAAAGCCACGTCTTCAACGTGGCCTTTCACCCCAGCGGAACGCACTTGGCCAGTTGCGATCTGAAGGGCGTGGTCCACGATTGGGATCTCTCCTCAGACGCCGTTTCGCGAAAGCTCGATTCGGCCGTGCTCTGGAAATACGACCCCACGTTCAGGGCCGACATCGGCGGGGCCCGCGGCATGGCCTTCAGCCCCGATGGCGCGTGGCTGGCCTGTGCCGGCGTAACGGAAGTCTCCAACGCCTTCGCCGGCATCGGCGCCGCCGCGATCGGCCTGTTCGATTGGGCCAGCGGCGAACGCAAGCAACTCTTGCGGCCGAAAGAGAATTTCCAGGGCGTGGCCTGGGCCGTCGCTTTTCACCCGGCCGGGTTCATCGTCGGAGTCGGCGGCGGCGGGCCGGGCGGCGCCATTTGGTTCTGGAAGCCCGACGGGCAGCACCCGTTCTTCACCTTCAAGCTGCCCGCCGCGGCCCGCGACCTGTCGCTCCACCCCGACGGCATGCGGTTGGCGACCGCCCATTTCGACAACACGCTGCGGCTTTACGACATGTCTCGCAAGCCGGCGGCGTGATGGAAAACGAGACTCGCGATTATCAATCGCCGAACTCAACGCCCGAGGACGACCGGCGTCTCGCGCGTCGCGCCTTTCCCGCCGCCGGTGTATGGTCAAAAAACTGAAACGACGGCTAAAGTCGAGGGGAATCAGGATTTGGCGAGGGTCGCTGGGCGGGATTTGCGTCGGCACGAAGAGTGCTGCGGGGGGTGGCGAGGAGCAGATTTTGCGATCGGCGCGCAGCAGGGCGTGAGTTGGGCGTAAATCTCGGCCGACGCAAAGGGCCGTTCGTCAGGCGGCCCGGCGATGGTAATAGTTCAACAGGCCGCCGAGGCGTTCGCGGCATTCGACCTCGCCCGTGGCCTGGCCGACTTCCGCGCCCGGCTCGATGAGCTTGTTGCCCAGCCCTTGATGGTTGCGCTCGGTATGATAATGTTCCACGAATTGAGCCGTGGCGTTGCGGAGCGACGTTTCGCCGAAAAAGATCATCCGGCCGAGGCTCTCGGATTTCAGGGATCTAAAAAAGCGCTCCAGGTTCGCGTTTAGATTCGGCGATCTCGGCGGCAGCAAGACGCTTTCGACCCCTTCCTGTTCGAGCACGCCGCGGAATTCGGCCGTGAACTTGGCGTCGCGGTCCATCAAGAGATATTTCTTTCCCTTCAAGAAGCCGTCATCGCAGGCCGTCAAGTTGCGGGCGGCTTGCTTCATCCAGGGGCCATTCGGGTTCGGCGTGCAGCCGGCGAAATGCACCAGCCGCGTCGCCAGTTCCATCACGAACAACAAGTAAAACGTCACGAGCCCTCGCGCCGTCCAGACTTCGACCGTCGTAAAGTCGACGGCGGCGAGCACCTCCCAGTGCGACTTGATGAAGGTCTTCCAGCGGGTCGTCTTCTTTCGCTCGGGCGCCGGTTCGATGCCGTGAGCTTTCAAGATGTTGCCGACGGTCGTATCGGAAAGCTCGTGCCCGAGATTGGCCAGCGCGCCAGCGATCCGGTCGTAGCCCCAGGTCGGGTTCTTTTTGGCCATTCGCAGCACGAGTTCTTCCACTTCGGCGGCGATCTTCGGCCTGCCCGGCGCCTTGCGCTTTTCGCTGTGATTCCACTTGGCGGCGATCAGCTCGCGATGCCAGCGCAAGATCGTATCGGGCGTGCAGATCGTGGCCAGTTGTTCCAGGGCTTTCCGGCCAAGCGTTTTGCCTTTGACGGCCAGCACGCGCCGTTCGTCGTCGGTCAACAGGATTCGCCGCTTGCCGAGTTTGGCTTTGAGGATGCGGTTCTCGGCCATCAGGTATTCGACCGCCCGTTGATAGTCTTGCTCGGCGGCGCCGACGGCGGCGAGCGCGAAAAGTTGCCACGGCCGGAAAACGAAACTCATGGCGGGCTCCCGGTGGACGTGCGGTGTAAAAACCGTCTCTGCCCCAGCGTCGCGGCGCGCCGGCTGCTTGTCAAGCGCCTTAATCACGGACGCGGGCAACGAGATCACCGCCAGCCACACGCTCAGCGAGTCGAGCAACACGACCGTCGTGGCGCAGGAGACCGGCACGCGGGCCGACCGCCTCGCACTCGCATGGTCAGCGGGGGCCGCCACCTTGCCAAAGGCGAAGCAATATGGCTGCGAATCAGGAAATCGTCTTGATAGAATCAGGCACACCAGCCCTGGCAAATTGCCTGCGTTGCTTTGTCGGGCTATTTCATTCGCACTTTCAATCGGTGGCGACCATGAGCGCAACCAAACAAGTCAAAGAACTCTTGAAACAGGTAAGGCAACAACTCGACGCGGAAGCTCAAGCCAAGATCGAACCGATCCTTCGGCAAATCTTGGAGGTCACGAAGCCCAACACGATCACCGAGGTCGTGTATCGTAGCGACCCGAACGACCAAGCGGCCATCGCCGCGCTGCAAGCGACCATCTCCGAGAAAGACGACGCCATTGGGAAATTGCGATTCAAGATGGCGAGTCGGCAACTGAGCAAGGACATGCCGCTGAACGAGCTTTTAGCGGCCCTGGACAAGCGAGGTTCCGCGTTTCACGAATGCTTTTGGCGATGCCTCCACGCCGCCAGAGCGGACGAACGCTCGCGACTTGAGATTTTGCGAAAGGCGCTCGGGGCGTTTCGCGTGACTCTGAGCACGTATCTGAGGCTCCTGATCCCGCCCGGCGCCATCGACAGCGAAACGCAGATGTGGATCGTCAGCGAGGCGATCATAACCGCTCTTCAGCAGATCGTGGAAAAGGTTCATGCCAAATCGGGCCTCCACATTGACTTCAAAGTGTCGTTGGCCAAACGAAGCTAGCGTGGCCGGCGGCTTGTTGGCACTTCGACGGGCGAACGTCGAAAAAAAAACTCGCCGACGCGGTGGAAAATGCCGCTCGATCGTTTAGGCTGGCGGCATGGCGACCGATCATGCCAGCCGACCACGACGCCGCCCGAAACGCTTGCGGGCCAAACCCAAACCGCCGCTCGACGTGCTTCAGATTCTCGCGTGGGCGGACGCCTTTTTCGAGCGCCACGGCCGCTGGCCGATTTCCACAGACGGCCGTATCCGCGAAGCCGCGGACGAGACTTGGGAAACAGTTGACACGGCATTGTGCGCCGGCCGACGCGACTTGACGCCGGGCTCATCACTGGCGCGTCTTTTGAGCGAACATCGCGGCGTGCGAAATCGCAAGGCGCTCCCGCCGTATACGATCGACGGCATCTTGGCCTGGGCCGATGCGTATCGTTTGCCCACCGGACGCTGGCCCAACGAGGACTCCGGGCCGGTGGCTGACGCTCCAGGCGAGACATGGCGCGCCGTCGAAGCTGCGCTGCGGGTCGGCATCCGGGGATTGCCGGGCGGCTCCTCGATCGCCAGGCTGCTGGCCGAACATCGCGGCGTGCGGAATATTGCCAATCTTCCTCGGCTCACCGTTTCCAAGATTCTGGCCTGGGCCGATGCCCACAAACGGCGGATGGGGCGCTGGCCCAAGGGAAACGATGGGCCGATTCCAGAGTCGCCCGGCGACGCATGGGGCGCAATAAACGTCTGCCTTACGCATGGACGACGCGGGCTGCCCGGCGGACAATCACTGGCCCGACTCCTCAACCGGCATCGCGGCGTGCGGAATCTGAAAGCGCTTCCTCGCTATACGGAGCGGCAAATCCTGGCGTGGGCGGACGCTCATTACCGGCGTACCAGAGCCTGGCCCAAGCTCAATTCCGGTCCGATCGTTGACGCCCCAGGCGAAACCTGGTGGGCGGTCGACGCGGCTTTAAGCAACGGCTATCGCGGTCTGCCGGGCGGCTCCTCATTGGCTCGCTTGCTTCAGCGACGCAGGGGGCTGCGGCACAAGGGTGACTTGCCCCGCTTCAGCGTGACGAAAATCCTTGCCTGGGCTCGGGCTCATCACCGCCGCACGGGCAAACTGCCGAAGAAAAACTCAGGTCCGGTCTTCGATTCGCCCGGCGACACCTGGATGGCCGTCGAGATGGCGCTAACGAAAGGCATGCGCGGTCTGCCGGGCGGCTCGTCGCTGGCCAAGCTTTTGAAGGGGCGGAAGATCACAAAGACGAAGAGTTGAACGCAGTCCGGTCATGCCGAAACCCCAAAAGATGTCCGAGATGCTCAAGGAAATGGCGGAGCTTTTGCTCCGTGATCCTGACGCCGCTTCATCGGAAGCAGCCCATGTTGCCTTGATGTTCGCCAACATCGCTTGGAACGAAACGGTCGGCCTGGGTAATGCTCGACAGGGCTACCGCTCGGCTTGGGAACTGATTGAGGCGGATCATCCCGAAATGTGGAATGACTTCAAGTCGAACGATGTGGATGCCATGATCGAGAAACTCGTTCGGTTCAAGCAGGAACATTACCCGGACGACCAACGACGGATTCTCACTTGCGGCGCCACGCCTCGAAGCACGCTTCGTGTGGAGTGGCTGCCTCCCGTTGCGCCTGGCGTCGATTCTCAGCGGGAGATGCACTTGTTCGGGCTGGTGAGAACAGGAAATCGAGAGGAAGCGATCCGTTTCCTGCGGCAGACTCTCGGCATATCCCGTACAGATGCGGCGATGAAGGTGGCGGCAGTCGCTGCCCAGTTGGGGATGCTCTAAGCCAAGGAAAGGACCAGGACCATGCGATACCCCGAAGCGAGAATCAAGGAAGCCATTCTCGACCCCAACATCGAGATTCGGGATCGGGCGACGAGGTATTTCGCCAAGTCGTATTCGCCCGACCTCTCCATCATGCCCTTGGTCATCAAGGCCGTGGAAACTTATGGCCGGGACCACCAGTCGTACCGGCAGATTGGCGCATCCAGAGACCTGGCGCAGAACGAGCACACGATTGATTGGGTAATCGACGAACTGAATGACGAGTCGTGCGGCACATACGAGAGTTATTCCTACAATCTGTCGATGCTCCTCGTGGAAGCCGAGCCGTCCCTGCTGCTGCCCAGAGAGTCGGACATCCTGGAGGCCCGCCATTTCCTCGCCTCTCTGCAAACCCCTATCACCGAGCGGCTGCGAATGCTCTCCTGGGATGAGGCAACTTGCTGGCAGAAGCTAGAGCAGTTTTGCGACGAAGGGAAGGACAAACAATACGTCAACGACGTCAACCTGAGCTATGCCAAGCTGATCGTGGAGGCCCTAGCCCGATACGGCCAGGACTGCGAAGCGAAGGTTCGTGAATGCTTGGCCGTTCAGATTGACGACTACAGCCACCATGCAATGAAGTGGCTGGAACCGCTCCTTGTGAGATTGGCTGGCCAAGCTCACCTCGAATCGACGATTCCCCTGATCGTCACCAAGTTCGACGAAGATGCCGACTTGCTCAACGAAGAGTGCGCCGAGGCACTGACGAGGATCGGTACGCCAGCCGTCTTGCAGGCCATCGCCGAGGCGTTTCCGACCGCCGAACGACGTTTTCGCCTCTACGCCACTGGCCCCCTTGAGAAAATCCATTCTGACCTGGCCGTAGCGACCTGCCTCGATCTGTTGCCCCAGGAGAAAGACGAGCAGATTCAGCGTGATCTTGCTCATGCCCTGCTATCGCAGTTTGCCCAAGCAGGCATCGACGTTGCTCGGCAACGACTCGTGGGACGAACACTTGATTTCGACAGCCGAGGGTTGCGGAACTACCTTGTCGAAACGTGTACTCTGACGGGCGAACGCTTTCCCGAATACGACGAGTGGTTGGCGACGGAAAAGGCCGAGAAGGAAGAGCACTGGAGACGAGTCCAAGAGCTTGAAGGCGATCCGGCCGGCCTCGTGAGGTACGCCTTGGAAAAATTGACGGGCAAGAAGGCGCCTGACCTGCCGAAAGCGAAGCAGCCCTTGCCGCCAGTACGGGCTGGTTCCCCGTTGGCCCTGCAACAAAAGCCGGCGTCGAAGCAAAAACTCGGTCGGAACGATCCCTGTCCATGCGGGAGTGGCAAGAAGTTCAAGAACTGCTGCTTGAAGAAGGGTAGCGGACTTTGAAGAAAGGACCAGCACCGTGCCAAAAAAGACGAGCCGAGCATCGAAGCAGCCAGCCTCGATTTCTTGGGAGTTCGACGCAGACATCCCGACCTATGACTTTTTCGAAGGCGGTTCCCTCGACGACCTGGGGAATCTTCAGGAGGCGGTCGATGGCTTCGTTTATTGGCTGGAAGAGGACCGCTTTCTCACCTGGGAGGCGGTGGCTTGCGAAGAACAAGGCATTCCCCTCACGCCCCGGCAGAAGAGATTGCTGGGGGAGTTGCTGAGCTTCAATGATGATGGGAGCAACGACATCCTCTACATCGACGAAATACCACGGCCCAGCGAACCGTGGTACGTCATCTTCAACAAGATCGGGCCTCACCTGCTGATTGAGCCGTATCGCACTTTCGATTGTCACGACGAAGTAAAGTGCGATGGCTGGAACCGGATCGTCTCCGCCCTGCGAGAGCATGGCGAGGGCCTTGCGTTGCCTCCAGACGCGGCATCCTGGGAGGCAGTGGTCCCGGAAGAGTTGCAGCACAAACTCTGGCTGCAATCGTGCTTCAACAGCCTTGGCGGCCTGGGACAGAACGTGAGCCTGACCCTGAGAGACCCTGAAGAGCATTACCGGGTGGACTGGTGCATCGAACGTCTGCGGGAATGCAAAGCGAGCGTTGCCTATTTCGGTCTGACATTAGAATCACTTCTCAACCGGCTCGTGCTTCCCCCAGGGGAACAGCCGGTTTTCGTGAAAATGATGCAGGATAAGCTCGACCTGGCTTCGCCCCAGGAGCAGATCGCCAGTCACCTTTAGCCGTGAATTGGGCGCCGTCCTGGCCGTCATCCTCGATTTACTTGAGCAAATGGAGTCGCCAATGGCAAAGCAGAAAAAAGCTGGTGCGGGGATCGCCGAATGGGTGCAGCCGGCCTTCGAGCGGATCGTCGGCGTGATCGACGAATTCTGCAAAGAGCACCTGAATCAAGAATATGCGGTGCTGTGCCGGAAGATGGCCGAGAAGTTGGCCCGCAAGCGCCCCTCGCCACTTCTCAGCGGCAAGCCGGCGATCTGGGCCAGCGGCATCGTCCGCACCATTGGCTGGGTGAACTTCCTGCATGACAGGAGCCAAACGCCCCACATGCGCCTGTGTGACATCGACGCCGGTTTCGGCATCGCCGAAAGCAGCGGGGCGGGGAAATTGGCGGCGATCCGAAAGATGCTGAACATCACGCCCATGAACTTCGAGTGGACCCTGCCAAGCAGAATGGATAAGAACACCTTGATCTGGTTGCTGAAAGTCAACGGCTTAATGATGGACATTCGCCAATGCCCCAGGGAAGCACGGGAAATTGCTTTCGAGAAGGGTTTGATCCCCTACATCCCAGCAGATCGGCAGCAGCGAGAGTAAGCAATGGCGAAGGAGAAATCGAAAAGGCCACACGGGGCGGGAGAATCAATTCACGACAACGCCGCTGCGGAGAAACGAAACATGGACGATGGCGATTCGATGTGGTCACGAAAAGGGGCCACTCTGAGCGACAAGTCCGCTCGGCAGGAGTTCGGTCTGACACAACAGGAGATCATTGCAGCAATCCGAGTCGGCAAGTTGCAATTCCGAGAAAGCAACATGCACGGCAACCCGTGGTATCGGCTATTGCGTCACGAAGTCGAATCTCTCGTCCGAGATAAGAGCGGGCAGGACCACCTGCACAAGAAGAAGCTCCAAAAGGAGTTGGCCGACCTCAACACTGAGGCCAGGAAACTCACAACTCGCTTGAAAGCCATCGAACGGCGACGGACTGAATTGACGAAGGAACTTGACGGATAACTTGGACGAGTTGGAGTAGGACGATGGCGAAATCAAAGCCGAAGACCATGAATCCCTTCGCCGGCCGCTGGCGAATCGTCTCGATGGAGCAGTGGGACCAGGATTACGTTGATGAGGAAGAAGAGGGCTACTTCGAGTTCGACCAGAACGGCAACGGCGTGTTTCACTTTGGCTACGTCCACGGCCAGATGGACTGCCAACTGACCACGAGGGACGGTGTGCCAGCGGTCGAATGGACCTGGGACGGAAACGACGAGATGGATGTGGCCCAGGGCCGGGGATGGGCCGTGGTCAAAGGCGACGAACTCCAGGGCATGATTTTCTTCCACGGTGGCGACGACTCCGACTTCGTGGCGCAGCCGGCCGGCAAAAAGAAGCGTGCGAGAAAACGATGACGGTGAGCAAACTCGAATTCATCGGCACGGTTCGGACCAACACCGATCACTTCTCCAAGGTGATGAGACTGCCTGGGCGGGACGACCTGCTCGTGGTTCCATCTGATTGGCCGACAAAGCTTGTCCCAGGAACATTGAACGTCGAGATCGACGGGTTTCCCGAAGGCTTCGACGAAATCGGCGAAGGCGATGGCCTGGCGAAGCTCGATAAAGGGAAGTTCACGGCGGCGCTCGTGATTCCCCAGCGGAAAATCGTCGGCAATAACTTGAAATCAAGCGAAGAAGAGCCGACGCGGGGCTTCGCCCAGGCGTGGCGGGCGGAACTTCAGGCGATCGCCACCGGCCAAGCGACGACGTGCTGGATGCTTCGCATCATCGGGGCGGACAATCGCTCGCAAATCGAACTCGTCGATCAAGAGTACCTGCGGAGCCGCCTGAACCTGGCTGATGGAATGGCGGTGAAGGTCACGGCCTACGAAGCGCAGTCCGACTGGAAGCCGCCGACGCCAGGTGAGATCATTGCCGATTGGTGCGAAGCGACTCGTGGCATCGAGGAGGACTTCGGTTCCGAAAAGGCAATGGGCTGCCTGATCGGCGAAAAGTTCTTGAACTTTCTAGAGGTGGCCGAATCAACGAATGAGTGGCGAGACGCCTAACCGTTCTGCTGCCTTTCCGAGAAAAGCTCGTCTACGATGGCCTGCTTGTCGGCCCAGGAATGTCGCTGTCTTTCGGGCCGGGCATTCGACGGATGCTGAACGAAAGCTATCGGGTGGCCAAGATGCGGCACGGGATCGTCACGTCGCTGCCAATCTCGAACGAACCGCCGAAACCCCCGACCCACACAGAAGCCGCCGTCCAAGGAAGAGAAGGGCGAGGCGCTGCGGATCGTCATCGGATTGATTGACGAATTTTGCAAAGAGCATCTGAACGAAGATTATGCCGACCATTGCCGCAAGCTGGCCCGCAAGCGGCCTTCACCTCTGCTCCACGGCAATCTGAACGCCTCGGCCAATTGCCACTGAACATGCCTTTGGCGGCATCTATGACTCGATGTGCCGAAATGTCAAGTTGATCCTCTCCCCGACGTTCTCCGAGGTCTTCGGGACTTCGTGCTTCCAGAACTGCTGCATCGTCCCCGCCATGATGATGAGCGTGCCGTTGGCCAGCTCGAACGTCCGCGTCTCCCTGGTCTTATTGTGCCGCATCCGAAACGTCCGCGTCGCTCCCAGGGAGAGCGAGGCGATCACGCTGCCCATGCCGGGCTCGTTGTCGGCGTGCAGGCCCACGCTGTCAGCGCCGGACCGATAGAGGTTCAATAGGCAGTAATTGTACCGCCCCTTGACGCCCTCGATTTTTTGTTTGATCTCCAGCAGAGTCGGCGTCCAAGGAAGGGCCTTGTTCTCTGTGCCGGAATAGAAATAGGTCAGGCCCTCGTCGCCGTAAGAAGCCGTGAGCCGGGGCTGTATGCGGCCGAATGCCGCGTTCTTTTGCTCCCAGGCCGACGTTTCCCTCAACTCGATAAAATACCGGTCGGCCAAGTCGGACGGCAGAAAGCCCTCTTGATAGAGGATGACGCCTCCGTCCGCCAATTCGATGACTTCGGGCGAATGGCCCGCCTTCGTGGTGCGGCTGATTTGACTGGCCATCAAGCCAGCTTAACGGCAAACCGGGCTCCTGCCAACGATCTGCCGGCGACTGCAATCGCCGTATATAATGACAACTTGCCGGGACGCTAGTTCCCGACGCGTCTCGATCACAGCTTGCGGAACCGCCATGAACAGAGCCTCGATGGACGAGCCGAATCGCGTTCTTTTCCTCTGCACCGGGAACTACTACCGCAGCCGATTAGCCGAAATCTTCTTCATCATCGGAGTCGCCAAGACGCGCTTCCAGAATGCAACCGCAATCGAGATCACGCGAGGCGAGAGCAAAGTCCCTCTATTTATCACCGCCGTGGGCATTGATCCCGCCGAGGCGGCCGGCGACATTCGGAAAATGCACGGATCGTTTCGCGTCCCGACGCTGACAAAGCGGGCGGATCAGTTGGCGCGGGCGTGACCGCGCCCCCCTCAAACTCACCGCCATTTTGCCCGCTTTCTCAGCGCCACGATTCGACTTCAGGCTGCTCGATCGAGAGCCGATCATAGCTGGGGCAAACTGAGCAGCAGCCCTACCGAGATGACAACAAAGATGAGCACCGAAGCGCATCGCGCCAAATCCCTGGACGACCTCAGAGCATTGGTCGCCAAAACCCTCTGCGAGCATGAAGGGCTTGAGCCGGGGGCGTTTCGGCTGTTCGAGCGAATGCTGCATCGACGCGGGCGGCCGTGTGGAATTCAGTTCTGCTTGGCCGGGCCGAGGTCGGTGCGGCTGACTGATTTTTGGGAGGCCGAAAAGCAGACCGTGCTGTTTTACGATTCGGCCGGCGAGCGATTTGGACGCATTAAACTGACTGGGAGTTCGTTGGAACTGCTTGCCGACGAGCAGGCAGCTTAAGGAGTAATCCGTGGCACACCAGGCGCCGATCTCAATCGGCAACCAGAGCCAATTGACCGAGGAACAAGTTGACGCCCGCCGGGCGGTCGCGGCTCTTCAAGATTTGAAGTAGGCAGCGTAGGGGCTGTTGCATTCCTGACGCAAAGCGGCGCCCCCTCGTCCCATTTCCGGGACGAGGGGCGCTATAAGCAAAGTTAGCTCAGCTTCGCCAACGCCGACAACGCCTGCGAAGCCGCTTCGACGCTGCCTACCTTTTCAACCAGCTTCTTGGCGGCGATCAGGTCATTGATCGTGATTGATCCGTTTGCAGCCACTCCGGGCTTCCGCCCTCGGCCAGTTCGGCGCATCCCCATTCGCTTGAGCGTCGCCGAGACCTGGGCAGACGTGACAGTGATGCCCTGCACTTCGAGCATCGAAATCACGTCTCGCGGCCGGACCTTTTTGCCGAGCGACTTGGCGGCCGTTCGAATGGCCTCGGCTTTATTGCCGCGCCCGGCCTTCTTCTTGCGGCCATATTTAATCTTGCTCGCCAGCGCCACGCTGACCTCCACGCCCTCCGCCTTCAGACCCTCGACGATTTCCTTGGGGCTGGCTGCCGGATGTGCGGCCACGTATTTCCTGGCCAGTTCGCTTTTGTTCACGCCGTCTTTCGCTTTCTTCGCCATTGCTTCAGTTGCTTCCTTTGTTAGTTAATGGACCGCGAACGAGCATCTTCGTTCGCTGCCAATGATAGCATAGCCCGCGAATTACCGCAGCTTGAAAGGCGACCCTGCGTCGATGCGGCTGCCTTTCTGGGGCTCATTGAAGCGGCCGAATAATCACCTTTCGCACGTCGACCAACGAGCCATACGCCCCGCCGACAAACACCGTTGACGGCGGAAAACGCGGACTTATACCGCGCACGCTCCGCGTTGACACAAATCGGGCTTGGTCAATTCAGGAGAGTTGGGAAGAATAAGCATGGAGCTGGGTGGCGTGGGATTCCGTCCGGCTTAGATGGACGATGGACGGTTG